>Ga0181529_10005603_pt1 | contig 13110 bp, 10 predicted proteins | sample PEATcosm2014_Bin_36_FD_119763 | JGI IMG/M metagenome (GOLD analysis project Ga0181529, IMG submission 119763) | Peatland microbial communities from MTU Mesocosm Facility, Houghton, MI, USA - PEATcosm2014_Bin10_30_metaG | ecosystem: Environmental > Terrestrial > Soil > Wetlands > Peat | place... | reverse complement strand
GTGAACCTGCCGGAGTACTCCACCGCAGCGACGGTGAAGGTATTTACCGGCCCAACGGAGTTGCTGGGGATTGCCAAACGGATTGCGGGAACGCTGATGCAGCCGATTGTGGTGCTGGGGTAGCGCGATAAGAAAGAGATGCGTGGATTCTTCCCCTTCGACTACGCTCAGGGTGAGAATGACAAACAAAGACAATCGACCGCAGGTCCTTCGACTCCCCTTCGGCTACGCTCAGGGGCGTTCAGGATGACAGCTTCAATTTGGGGGCTATTTATTGAGCAGGGGAAGGACGAGGTCGAGGACGTTGCGGGCGACGATCTGGTTGCCACGCGCGGTGGCGTGGGTGCGGTCGGACTGCATCATACCGGGGACGCCGTAGACGTCCTTTAGCAGGAAGGGAAGCATGGGGACGCGGTACTTGCGGGCCAGCAGGGTGTAGGTCTGGTTGAACTGGCGGATGTAGTCGGGGCCGTAGTCGGGCGGCAGGGTGATGCCGGCGAGGGCAACCTTGGCGCCGGAGCGTTGCAGCGTGGCGACGATCTGGTCGAGGTTGGCGCGGGTTGCTGCGATGGGCAGGCCGCGCAGACCGTCATTGCCGCCGAACTCAACGACGACAACGGCGGGATGCAGGGCAAGGACCTCGGGCAGGCGTTCGACGCCGTCCTTGGTGGTATCGCCGCTGACGCCCTGGTTATCGACGCGGTAGCGGAGGTGGAGGCGGTCGAGGTCGGCCTGTAGATAGTCCGGATAACTCTCGCCTGGCCCGGTGCCGGCACCGGCGGTGAGCGAGTCGCCGAAGCAGATCAGGATGGGGCGATGGTCGGTTTCGGGAGAAAGGTTGTTGGTAGTTGGTTGCCGGTTGCTGGACGTGGGGGTAGGGGCGGATGCGGCGGGGACGGGCTGCGCGGATGATGCAGGTTCTGGGGTGGAGCTGGAGGAACTGCTATTTGCATGGCAGCCGGTGATGGCGAGCAGGCAACACACCAGGAGCGAGACAGGATAAACTTTCTGCATCGTTCCAACGTATCAAAGATACGGTGCATGCATAGAAATGCCCTCGTCTTATGACGATGAAGTGCATCCATCTTGGATGATTCCCTCGGGGGCTAAAGCCCATTTGATTTCTCGAACATTGACGGACGGGCTAAAGCCCGTCCCTTTCAAGACAGGCAAGATTTCTTAGCACCATAAAGAGGGAGTTGAGCGGTGAGCGAAGACGCAGGCACGGTGCATCCGATGATTGTGGTGAATGGTTTGCGCAAGTCGATCCGCAACGGTCCGCGGACGGTGGATATTCTGCGCGGACTGAACTTCAAGGTACCCAAGGGCCAGTTTGTGGCCGTGATGGGGGCCTCGGGCAGCGGCAAGTCGACGCTGCTAGGACTGCTGGCCGGGCTGGATACGCCGAGCGCGGGCGGTGTGCTGCTGAATGGGACGGCGATCAGCTATCTGCCGGAGGACAGGCTGGCCCAGGTGCGCGGACGGACGGTGGGGTTCGTGTTTCAGTCGTACCAGTTGATACCGACGCTGACAGCGTTGGAGAATGTTCTGCTGGTGCATGAGCTGAACGCGCAAGGCGATGGCAAACCGCGGGCGCGGCAGTTGCTGACCAGCGTGGGGCTGGGCGACCGGATGGACCACTACCCGGTGCAGCTATCGGGCGGCGAACAGCAGCGGGTGGCGTTGGCCAGGGCGTTCGTGCTGCGGCCGCCCATTGTGCTGGCGGATGAGCCGACGGGGAACCTGGACACCACCAACGGGGCGCATGTGCTGGAGCTGCTGCTGGATCTGAACCGCACGGAGGGAACGACGCTGGTGCTGGTGACACACGATGCGACGTTGGCTGCATGCGCCGACCGGCGGATTGTGCTGCGCGATGGGTTGATTGTTTCGGATGAGATGAATCCCGATCCTAAGCGGCCAGAACGGAAGACACCCTTTGGTTTCTCGGTGGGCGTTTAGATGGCGAACGGGCTTGCATGGAGTTCTGCGGCGAAGATTGCCTCGCGTGAGATGCGGCACTCGCGCGGCAAATTTCTATTCGTCATTCTTTCGGTTGCCATTGGCGTGGCCGCGCTGACCGGAGTACGCGGATTTTCAGCGTCCTTCCGCTTTTCGCTGCTGGACAGGGCGCGCTCCATCATGGCGGGCGACCTGTCCGCCAGTATGAATGAACAACCGACCCCCAATGAGACGAAGGGCCTTGACGAGATAGGCGCGGGCGGCGTGCAGAGGACGACGGTGACTGAGATGATGTCGATGGCTGCGTCGCCCAGTTCGATGATGCCAGTGCTGGTGAGTCTTAAGGCGGTCGATCCCGCGCTGTATCCGTTTTATGGGGAGATTACGCTGTCGCCCGCGATGGGGTTGAAGACGGCGCTGGAGCCGGGATCGGTGGCGGTGGGAGACGATCTGCTGTTGCGACTTGGACTGCATGTGGGCGACCCATTGAAGTTGGGCGGGCAGACGTTTCGCATTGCGGCGACGGTGGTCGACGAACCGGACCGATTGTCGGGCGGATTTTCTCCTGGGCCGCGAGTGCTGATCTCGCGCGAGGCCCTGAATGCCACGGGGCTGCTGGGGCCGGGGAACCATGCGACCGAGCGGCTGCTGTTCAAGTTGCCGCTGCCGGGCGATGGACGGCCCGTGTCGGATACGGCGGTTGCAGATCTGAAGACCAAGATTACAACGCTACTGCCGGAGGCGCGGATTACGGACTATCGCGAGGCCAACCCATCGTTGACGGAGGGTCTGGACCGGGCGACCAGCCTGTTGTCGCTGATGAGCCTGGTGGCGCTGGTGCTGGGCGCGGTGGGCGTGGCGATGGCGATGCGCGCACACCTACAGCAGCGGCTGGACACCATCGCGATCATGAAGTCGCTGGGCGCGCGCAGCGGACAGATCATGAAGATCTACCTGCTGCAAACGCTGCTGCTGGGGCTTGCCGGGGGATTGCTGGGCGTGCTGTTGGGGGTTGCGGTGCAGCTTGCGTTTCCGCTGGTGCTGGGCAAGCTGATCAATGTACCGACCCAGTACCACATTCAACTGAGGGCGATCTTTGCCGGGTTGGGCGCGGGATTGTTGACTACGCTGCTGTTTACGCTGCCGCCGTTGCTTGACATTCGCAACGTGAGGCCGAGTCTGATCCTGCGGCGCGCAGTTGAGGACAACGACGACCCATTTATTGCAGCGCTGTGGAAGAAGATCAACCATAACATCGCGCAGATCCTGGCGACGGTCTTGATCCTGCTGGGATTGGTAGCTATCGCGATGACGCTCTCCGACTCGGCGGTGGTGGGCAGGAGGTTTTCGGAGGGACTGGTGGGGGTGCTGCTGGTGCTGCTGGCGGCATCGGCGGCGGTGCTGAGGGGGTTGAAGTTCTTTCTCAATCGCACGCGGCTGCATCTGCCTTCGGCGCTGAGGCATGGGCTGGCGAACCTGTATCGTCCGGGCAATCCCTCGGCGGCGCTGCTGGCTGCGCTGGGCATGGGGGTGATGCAGATCATGACGGTATACCTGGTGCAGCGGGCGGTGGTGAACGAGCTGCATATCTCGTCTGCAACCAACCTGCCCAATGTGTTTCTGGTGGACATAGCGAACAGCGAGATCGACGGAATGCGCGGCCTGCTGAAGGCGCAGCCTGGAGTGACGACGCAGCCGGAGTTGCTGCCGCTGGTGTCGGCGCGGGTACTGACGATCGATGGAAAGACGACAGAAGAGGCACGGGCAGAGGCTGCGGCGAGGGCGGAGGAAGCGGGTGACGAGTCTGAGAGGCGAGGGCCGGGTGAGGGGAGACAGCGAGGGCCTGGGCGACGGATGCAACGTACGGTGAACCTGACGTGGGCGGAGGAGTTGCCGCCGGGTACGACGGTGGTGGAGGGTGCGTGGTGGAAGCCGGGTGAACGCAAGCCGGAGGTGGCGATCGCACAGCAGCAGGCGAACCGGATGGGCGCGAAGCTTGGGTCGACGATTACGTTTGTGGTGCAGGACCAGCAGATCGCGGCGACCGTGGTGGCGTTGACCAAGGCCAATGGGCAACATGTGTATTCGCGCGCGGAGTACACCTTGCCTAAATCGGCGCTGGACGGGCTGCCGGTGGTGTGGAGCGGCGGCGTGCATGTGCAGCCGGAGCGCGTGGGCGAGTTGCAGCGCGCACTATACATAGCGTATCCCACGGTGACGGTGATCAACGTGGCGCAGGCGCTGGAGACGGTGCGCACAGTGGTGATCCAGATTACCGATGTGATCCAATTCCTGGCGGCGTTCTCCATCTTCGCGGGAGTGGTGATTCTGGCGTCGTCGATTGCGGGAACGAAGTACCGGCGCATACGCGAGGTGGTGGTGCTGAAGACGTTAGGCGCGACACGCGGGAGGATTGCGACGATCTTCTCCATTGAGTTTGCAGTGCTGGGGCTGGTGGCAGGAGTGGTGGGCATCGGCTTTGCCAACCTGATTGCGCGCACGCTTCTGCACCAGATGAATGTGGTGTACAAGGCGCAGTTGCTGCTGAACTTCAGCGCGCTGGCGGGAGTGGCGGCGCTGACCGTTGCGACAGGATGGATAGCGAGCCACAGGATTCTACAGCAGAAGCCGCTTGAGGTGCTGCGTGAGGAGTAGGGTGCTCGAGAATGACGGCTGTTTGATGGTTCGGGTATGATCCTTTTGCCGAATGCATGGATGGTTCCATGTATGCGGCTTTCATTAACGACTTGGGTTCAACGAGCGAGGTAGGGAAATGGTATTTGGGCGGAAGCTGGGGTTGCTCGCCATGACGGCGGGCGTGTGTTTCTTTGGGTTGGTTCAGCAGGGCGCATGGGCGCAGCCTGTAGCATCGCCGCAGGCAGCCCCGGCGGCAACTCCGCAGTCAGCACCGGCAGCAGCGACGCAGCCGAATGGCGCGCCGGCGACAGCGCCCAACCCGGCAGCGCGGGGGAATGGTGCGGTGACGGGCGGGGTTACGCGGAAGTTCGGCAGCGCGCCGGACGATCCGGGACCGCTGGCCAAGGGACTATCGCCGAAGCTGAAGCCGAAGGCGATCTCCGCGGCGATGCACAAGGTGGCGGACTGGCAGCTTGCCCAGTCGCAGCAGTATTTCGCGGCATTCGATCGCTCGAAGCAACTGGATGGCGAGATATGGACATGGGGGGCGCTTTACAGCGGGCTGATGGCGATGTCGGAGTCGCTGGGAGATCCCAAGTACGCGAACATTATGCGGGATACGGGCAAAGCCTACAACTGGGAGTTGAGCAAGACGGAGGGGGACGCGAACCAGCAGAGCATGGCGCAGACCTTCCTGGAGCTGTATTTGATGGACAAGAAGCCGGAGGAGCTGGCACCGACGCAGAAACGATACGATACGCTTCTTGCGGCGCCTCGGGCAGAGGTGGGATCGACGCGCCGAATCGAGTGGTGGTGGTGCGATGCGCTGTTCATGGGCCCGCCGTCGTGGGCGCGGCTGTATGCGGCGACCGGAGACAAAAAGTACATCACCTACCTGGATGAAGAGTGGGCGAAGACCTCGAAAGAATTGTGGGACCCGGAATCGCACCTGTACTTCCGCGATACGACTTTCATCACGGCGAAGGAAAAGAACGGGCAGAAGGTCTTTTGGTCGCGCGGTGAGGGATGGGTGATGGCCGGGCTGGTGCGAACATTGGAATATCTGCCCAAGGACGATCCAGCTCGCACGATGTACGAGACTCAACTGAAGGAGATGGCTACCGCGGTAGCCAAGATCCAGGGGCCGGATGGGTTGTGGCGCTCTGGAATGCTGGACCCAGCGTCGTATGACCAGCCGGAGATCTCCGGATCGTCACTGATGACGTACGCGATAGCGTGGGGCATTAACAATGGACTGTTGGACCGCAAGGTTTACACGCCGGTAGTGAAGAAGGCGTGGGCGGGAATACTACAGCACATCTACGCGGACGGGCGGCTGGGCGATATCCAGCAGACCGGATCGGGACCGGCGCAGATCAAGCCGGGATATAGCTGGAACTACGGGGTGGGCGGATACCTACTGGCCGGCAGCGAGGTCTACAAGTTGGCGGGAGGCAAGCCAGCGAAAAAGTAGGTGCCAGTTGATGGATGCTGGAACGGGAGAGAGGTGGAGTTCTACCGGACGTTTTGACTTTCAGCTATGAGCCATGGGCTGTGGGCTAGGAATATAGAGAGTGGCTATGACTTCATGGAGACGAAGATGGCAGGTGAGCTTGTGTATGGCGTTTCTGGCGCTGGCTGGCGGCACGGAGGGATGCCATCGGCCGGCGCGGACCACACTGACGCTCTCGGTTGCGGCGAGCCTGACGCAGACGATGGGCGAGATTGAGACGCAGTACCAACAGAGCCATGCCAGCGTTGATTTTCGCAACAACTTTGGCGGATCGGGGAATCTGGCGCGGGAGATTGAGCAGGGCGCTCCGGTGGATGTGTTTCTATCCGCGGCAGCCGGGTCCATGGACGAGTTGCAGGCGAAGGGGATGATCGAGGCAGCGACGAGGCACGATCTGTTGCGCAATGAGCTGGTGCTGATTGCTCCCAGCGACTCGGGATTGCAAGGATTTGCGGGGCTTACAGGCAAGGCCGTGCGGCAGATCGCGCTGGGCGATCCAGGCAGCGTTCCCGCCGGGCAGTACGGCAAGCAGACGCTGAGCGCGTTGAAGCTCTATGACCAGGTGAAGACGAAGATTGTGCTGGCGAAGGACGTGCGCCAGGTGCTGACCTATGTGGAGACGGGCAACGCCGACGCGGGCCTGGTGTACGCAACCGATGCGAAGGGAGATAGGCGGGTTCGCATTGTGGCGATCGCACCTGAGGCGACGCATGATCCGATCGTCTATCCGGTGGCTGTGGTGGGGGCGGGGCGCGAGAGTGGCGCAGCGGAGCAGTTTGTCGAGTATCTGAAGGGTCCCGCGGCGACGGCAATCTTTATCAAGCATGGATTTAGAGCGGAACCAGAGTAACAGTACCCAAGCGAAGAGTATCAAAAGTAGCTTTTTCTTGAGGAAAAAGCCACTCGGAGGAATCGCCCCCGGGTTATATCTACTCTGGTTCCGCTATACCATAGCTGCATGGTGAGTCTTCCGATGGACGCGTCGCCGCTGGTCATCTCCATTGCGACAACCTGCGCGGCCACCGTTGCGACTTTTTTCCTGGGGCTGCTTGCGGCGTGGTGGATGTACCGGGCGCAGGTGCAGGACGGGGTGCGGGTGTGGGGAGTGTGGGGATGGGGCCTGCGTGCTCTGGGTCTGAAGGGATGGATCGACGGAATCCTGACGCTTCCGTTGGTGCTGCCGCCTACGGTGGTTGGGTTCTTCCTACTGCTGATCTTTGGACGACGCAGCCTGCTGGGCCATGCGCTGGAACAAGTGGGAGTGACGATTGTCTTTTCCTGGCCAGCGACGGTGATTGCGGCAACGGTGGTTGCGTTTCCGTTGATGTACCGCACCGCGCTGGGCGCGTTCGAGCAGGTGAATCCCACGCTGCTACAGGCGGCACGAACGCTGGGCGCGTCGGAGGGTAGGGTGTTTCGCAGGGTGCTATTTCCTCTAGCGGCGCCTGGAGTGGTGGCGGGAACGGTGCTGGCGTTTGCGCGCGCGATGGGCGAGTTTGGCGCAACCTTGATGCTGGCGGGCAACATTCCCGGACGCACGCAGACCATGCCGATTGCGATTTTTTCCGCGGTGGAAGACGGAGACATGCGGATGGCCGCGGTATGGGTCACGCTGATTGTTGCGATCTCGCTGGGGATGATCCGTCTGCTGAACCGACAGGGCTGGGCAGTGCGCAAGCGGGTGCAGGCGGAGGGTGCGGTAGCGACGCAGATCGATGCAGGCGGGCTTCCCACCGTGCCTCGCGAGGCAGGGCCGCGAGACGGGGAGATAGCCCTTTCTTCCTCTTTGGAGATCGAGTTGGAGAAGCGGCTAGAGCGGTTCACGTTACGCGTGCGGCTGCGCACGGGGTTGGTTTCGGGAGGGGGCGCGGTGGGGATTTTGGGGCCGTCGGGCGCGGGAAAATCGATGACGCTGCGTCTGATTGCAGGTGTAGCCGAGCCGGATGGCGGGCGCATTGTGTTGAATGGGCGCGTGCTGTTCGATAGCGCTACGGGAGAGAATGTGCGCTCGGCGCGGCGCAGGATCGGGATTGTGTTTCAGGACTACGCGCTGTTTCCCCACATGACGGTGGCGGAGAATGTGGGCTTCGGGTTGAGCGGGCTGACGGCGGACGAGCGGCGGCGGGTGGTGGCGCAACATCTGCGGCGGATGCACATCGCGGAGTTGGCCGAACGCACGCCGGGAGAGATTTCGGGTGGTCAGCGGCAGCGGGTGGCCATCGCACGCTGCATGGCGATGGAGCCGGATGCACTGCTGCTGGATGAGCCCTTCGCGGCGCTGGATCCGCACCTGAGGAGGCAGACCGAGGAGCAGCTTCGCGAGACGCTGGCCGAGTACCGGGGAGCGGTGCTGTTTGTGACCCACGACATGGAGGAGGCGTTTCGTTTTTGCAGCGAGCTGGTTGTGCTGGACGGCGGACGGGTGATTGCCAGCGGGCCAAGGAACGAACTCTTCGACCGGCCGCGCACGGTGGTGGCGGCGCGATTGACCGGATGCAAGAACATTGTGGCGGCGCGTCGCGTCGGGATGGACCGAATCGCTGTGGATGCGTGGCAGTGCGAGCTGCGGACTGCCATTCCGGTTCCCGACGGATTGACTCATATCGGTGTGCGTTCGCACCAGATTGCGTTTGCGGCGGAAGGGGCGCGCGAAAACACATTTCCCTGCTGGCTGGTGGGCAGCAGCGAGGCGCCGCACGAGATGACGCTGTATCTGCGTCTTCATGCGCCCGCGCAGGCCGGGGAGCCTGCCCATCTACAGGTGGACCTGCCAAAAGACGCTGGCCGCGCGCTGATGGATCGGCCTCAGCCCTGGCCGGTACGGATGGATCCATCGCGACTGTTGCTGCTGGAAGGATAAGGGGTTGGAGGTAGAGTAGAGGTAGATGGAAAACGTCAGCTTGAGAGCGTCGAACGAATCTGAAACCAGCGTGCGCCAGGAAGCGATTGAGCCGGCGTCGGTGCGCACGCACGCGGCGCTGATGGGCATCTACGAGATTTCGAAGGTGCTGACGCGGCCGGCGCGGCTGGAGACTGCGCTCTCGGGCGTGGTAAATCTGCTGCACAGTTTTATGGACATGAGCGGCGGACTGATCGCTCTGCTCGACGAAGAGGACAGGGCCGCGACCGTGGTGGGCGCGGGTTGGAATGAGGCCGAGGCCAGAGAGCACTTTGAACGGCTTCCCGAGCAGGCCGTGGGGCAGATTGTGGTCTCCGGAATGCCGCTGGTGGTGCGCGACGTGGCGCAGAGCCCGCTGTTCGCTGCGTGGAGCGAGTTGAAGACCGGCGACACGACGCCGGTACGGTCGTTTGTCGGGGTGCCGATCAAGGGCGAGAACCGCACCATCGGTACGTTGACGATCGTGCGCGTGGGCAGCCAGTCGTCGCCCGGCACGCTGGACGAAGACGTTCGCTACCTCACCATGATCGCGAACCTGGTGGGTCAGACCGTGGCGCTGCAGAGCATGGTAGAGCGGGACCGTGAACGTCTGCTGGCCGAACGCAACCGTCTGGAGCAGGAACTGGAACAGAAGAACGCGGCCAAGCACGAAGGGATCTCGTGGATCATTGGCAAGAGCTCCGCGATCCAGGAGGTCACCGAGAAGGTGCAGCTGGTGGCGCGATGCAATCTGCCTGTGCTGCTGTGCGGCGAGTCGGGAACCGGCAAGGAGCTGTTTGCACGCGCCATCCATGAGTACTCTCCGCGCAAGGAGCAGCCGTATATTCGCCTGAACTGCGCGGCGCTATCGGAGTCGGTGCTGGAGTCGGAGCTGTTTGGGCACGATCGCGGGGCGTTTACCGGCGCTATAGGAATGCGCAAGGGGCGTTTTGAGATGGCAGATGGCGGTACGCTGTTTCTGGACGAGATTGGCGAGATTTCTACCACCTTCCAGGCCAAGCTGCTGCGCGTGCTGCAGGAGGGGGAGTTCGAGCGCGTGGGCGGCAGCCGCACCATCAAGGTGGATGTGCGCCTGGTGACGGCGACCAACCGCAACCTGGAGGCGGCCGTTATTTCCGGTGACTTCCGCTCCGATCTCTACTACCGCATCAGCGTGGTGCCGATCTTTCTTCCGCCCCTGCGCGAGAGGCGCGAGGATGTGCCCCTGCTGGCGCGGGAGTTTTTGAAGCGCTTCAACAAGGAGCATGGCGTCACTTTGAGTCTGTCGCCACGTGCCCTGGAGACTCTGACCGCATACGACTTTCCCGGCAACGTCCGTGAGCTGGAGAGCTGCGTGCGGCGCACTGCGGCGTTGACCAAGAACCCGATGCTACAGGCGGAAGACTTTGACCTGGGCAATGAAGGCAGCTCCAAGGCATTGGACAAGTCCATGACCGGCAAGCGGCTTGCAGGAGGAGGCGCAAGGGTCTTTCCGGCGCTGCCGCCAAATGGGGCAGAGCAGGCCGTCCATCCGGGCACGGGAGCGGGGGAGGGAGGGCCCTCCGTGGAGGCCGCAAGCGAAGGCGAGTTCAGAGAGCGGGAGCGGCTGGTGGATGCCATGGAGCGGGCTGGGTGGGTGCAGGCAAAAGCCGCGCGGCTACTGGGTCTGACGCCGCGCCAGATGGGTTACGCGCTGCGCAAACATGCCATTGAGATCAAGCGCTTCTGACCGAGATTCAGCAAAGACTGGAACAAGAACGATTGTGACCGCGGTCATATCTGCGATGGTGCGGACATGCTTTGCTGCATGTAGAGGAAAAACTGCATGAAGAATATCGCGGTGTTGACGAGCGGAGGCGATGCTCCAGGAATGAACGCGGCGATTCGCGCGGTGGTTCGCAGTGGGCTGGGGCACGGGCTGAGTGTATGGGGCGTCTATCAGGGGTACTCCGGGTTGATTGAGGGAAACTTTAAGCGGCTTGGGACGCGCGATGTGGGAAGCATTCTGCAACGCGGCGGAACGATTCTGGGCAGCGCGCGGTGCCTAGAATTCCAGACCGAAGAGGGGCGCGAGCTGGCCATTCGCCGGCTGCATGGCGCGGGGATTGAAGGACTGGTAGTGATCGGCGGCAATGGATCGCAGACCGGGGCCTACTCGCTGAACAAGATGGGCTTTCCGGTGGTAGGCGCGGCATCGACGATCGATAACGACCTGTACGGATCGGATGTGACGATCGGTGTCGACACGGCGCTGAATGTGGCATTGAATGCGATCGACAATCTAAAGGTGACAGCCTCCTCGCACCGGCGGGCGCTGCTGGTGGAGGTGATGGGGCGGAACTGCGGCTATCTGGCGCTGATGTCGGGGATCGCGGGCGGCGCCGAGGCTGTGGTGTTGCCCGAGGTGGAGGTTGTGCCCGAGCGTCTTGCCGAGCGGATACAGGATTCGTATGAGCGGGGAAAGCCCCATGCGATCGTCGTGGTGGCGGAAGGCGCAAAGTACAACGCCGAGGGACTGTGCCAGTACTTCAAAGAGCACGGACTGCTACAGGGATACGAGTTCCGCTCGACCGTGCTGGGCTATGTGCAGCGCGGCGCGGTACCAACCTGCGCAGACCGGCTACTGGGCACACGTCTGGGGGTTGAGGCCGTGGAACAGATGGCGGCAGGCAACACGGGCGTTCTGGTGGGTATTGTCCGAGGCGAGTTAGCGTGTACGCCGTTGGATGAGGTAGTGAGCGGAAAGAAGCCGCTCGACCCCTGGTTCCTGAAGGCCGCCGATATTTTGGCGCGCTGAATGGAAAAAGTTTGTTACAGTTGGCGATCTCGGCCTACCCAAGCCAATCGGGACTGCGCGCCGTGCCGTCGAAGCGCGCGGTGGTTTTGAAGAGTTCATACTGGCCCGTGAGCGAGGCGTCGCGGGTGCGTTCGAACAGCGCAGCCATCTCGGCCTGGTTCATCGGTTTGAATGTCTTGATCGTGGTGAAGGCCTGGTCCAGAATCTGCATGGAGTCGATCCCGGCGATCAAAACGGAGACTGGCTGTGTGAGCACATAGTGCAGCGCTTCGATGGCGCCGATCGTATTGCTCTTGAGAAGCATGCCTCCTCCTCCTCCCAGGGTCTTCATGGCAAGCACGCCGGCGCCCTGCGCCTGTGCCACGGGCAGCACCTGTTTGGCGAAGGAGCGGAACTGCGCGTCGAACACATTGATCGGCATCTGCACCGTATCGAAGCGGAAGCCATGTTGCTGGGCGACCTCGAACATGCGAAGGTGAATGGCTGGGTCCTTATGGCCGGTGAATCCGATGTAGCGAATCTTGCCCGCCTGTTTGGCAGCCAGGGCCGCCTCCAGCGCACCCCCGGCGGCAAAGATGCGGTCGGGGTCCTCCATGCGGATGATCTCGTGGAACTGCACCAGATCGATGGTGTCCACCTTGAGCCTGCTGAGCGACTGCTCCAGTTGCTGTTGGTAGGCCTGCTTGGTGCGGCCGTCGATCTTGGTCATCAGCAGCACTTTATTGCGATAGCCATCCTTGAGCGCGTCCCCCATGCGCGATTCGCTGTCGCCGTTGTTGTAGTCCCAGCTATTGTCGAGGAAATTGATTCCGCGATCGATGGCTGCGCGGACCAGATGCACGCTCTCCGCGGGATCGGACTGCACGCCGATGTGGTAGCCGCCCAGGCCTATGGCGGAGACCTTCTCACCAGTGCGGCCAAGCTGGCGATACTGCATCTCCGAAGAAGAGGACGCTGAGGAAGCCTGCGCCTGGCCAAGCATGTTGGATGTTGCCGCGGCCGCCACTCCGGCTACGGCCGCCGACTTCAGAAATTCTCTACGCTGCATATACTCTCCCACTGATGTGAAGTCCCAATCCCGCAGGCGAGTGCTGTGCAGGGTGCGCCGCAGCAACCTCGAATGCATGGAGATGGCAAACTCAGGCCCCCAAAGCGCAGTGCCTCTACCCTTCTATGGATGCTGAAGGCGAAGTGGTTGATGCAGAAAGCTGAGTTGGCGCGATAGAGACAGCGATACCAACGCCGGATTTCGATGAGTATATTTGAAGGTGAAGAATGGTCGGGGCGAGAGGATTCGAACCTCCGACCCCCTGGTCCCGAACC
>Ga0181529_10005602_pt1 | contig 13110 bp, 5 predicted proteins | sample PEATcosm2014_Bin_36_FD_119763 | JGI IMG/M metagenome (GOLD analysis project Ga0181529, IMG submission 119763) | Peatland microbial communities from MTU Mesocosm Facility, Houghton, MI, USA - PEATcosm2014_Bin10_30_metaG | ecosystem: Environmental > Terrestrial > Soil > Wetlands > Peat | place... | reverse complement strand
GACTACCAACCCGGTACCTAGGTTGCGAGCCACAACAGAAACTCCCGGCACCACAGCACCGGCTGGATCAGTTACCCCACCGCGAATTGTTCCATCCGCCGTTTGACCGAAGAGGCAGACCGGTAGAGCCAACACCAGGAGTAAAATGCGGACGACGCATCTCATGTTAAGCCTCCTTTACAAAGTGGACTCAAACCCTCACCGGGGAGAAGTCCTCGACACCACCCCCCGCGTAGTAATGTGAATGGGACCCGCCCGACGCAACAAAAGGCAGGACTCGAAACTTCGTTAGAGCCCTCGGCACCACACTCCTCGACCGGACACAAAGCCTGAAATTATACCCCCATACGTGCTAGTAGGGACTTTTTAGACGTTAATTAGAAAACCGGGGGGAGAAAAGGGCTTCACAGGTGAATTCTTTGTTAACTGTGTGTCAGCGTCGCCATATTAGCAAGTGTGCATTTGACTATTATTAATCAACATTTTTTTAGGTTACACGCATCGTTCAATCATGTTACCCACCGGCAGTGTAGGGGCGTGGCGGCAGCCGAACCTTACCATTACCTAACAGTCCAGCAGCTTAAGGGCGTGGCAGGGGAACATATCTCGCCTTGTCGCACACTGTCGAAAGTCAACATGCAGGAGGTCAGGGAAGGAGTGTCCTTGATAGGCGCAAGATACCAGCGATCTGAAACCAGCGAAACCCTGCCCACTTGCTGACACAGCCGTCAATTTCCACTGCGGCTGCGACTCGCAAGCCTCTGATAGGAGGACGCATTTCGTATTGAAACCTCTACCCATCGCGGTTGAGGTCTGAAGGTCTGTAAGCTGTTGATATGGTAGGTCCGTGGAGACTCGAACCCCGGACCTCTACCGTGTCAAGGAAGGCGTTAACTTCCTTATTTTCAAGCACTTGCCTATGTTTCTAACAACTTACATTTGCCACCGTCTGTTGGGGAATAACACGAAACGCCCCGATCTACCGGATCTACTGACACACTTTCTTTCTCCCCATCTCAGCCATAATTCGCGTGTATTTTGCGAACGTTAGGGTAACGAAACGGCGACTTCGGCTCAGGAGCTGTTATCCAACTTTGGCCCACGCCTTCACTGCACCAGTACGAATTGATCGTTCTTGACGGCGATGTTTACGGTGGTCTGTTGAGCAAGGAACACGCGGACGTGCTCCGCTTTCAGGTTCGTGCCACCGGCATTGACCACCACGGTGTACTCGCCTGGAGGCAGTTGTTCCGCAGCCGCGCCGGCTTCACCCGCGGCCACCTCCTTCCCCGTCGCGTCGGTAACGGTGTAGGGAAAGCGGTCTACGGCCGCGATTTGCAACGCCCGTGCCAGGGCCGGGCCGCTATCCGCCGCGTAGAAGTGACCGCCAGTGGCCTGCGCGAACTTCCCCAATTGCTGTTGCACTGCCTTCCCCGTGAGCGTGAACCCAACGATATTCAACGTGATGTCGAGCCCCGAGGCCTTGAGTTGCGCGGCGGCCTTCACGGGGTCGCCGTGGCAGCTCTCCTCCCCATCGGTGATGACGATCACCGTGCCGCCCCCCACCGCCTTTAGATCATCCGGCGATTGCAGCACGGAGTAGACCAGGGGCGTTTCCCCCCGCGGTTTCACGGCTTCTGCCGCGCCGAGGACGGCACGCTGGTCGAGTTTCTGGATGGGCACGACCAGTTGGCTATCGGTACAGGTCTTGGGCGAGCGCGAGCTCTCACGATGGCCGTAGATGCGCAAGCCCACATTGAAATCGGGGGGCAGGGTCGCCAGCACCTGCTGGAGCACATCATGCGCCGTTGTCCACCGGGTCTTCTTGCCCAGCGGCGTCTTCATCGATCCCGACGCATCGAGGATGATCTCCAGGTTCTTGCTCGATTTGGCTGGCCGCGCCAGCTTGCTCACCACGGCGAGTTCCCCGGTGGTCGGCTGGACGAGTTGCAAGCAGACGGAGTTCGACTTCCCATTGGCGTCGATACCCTTCACCTCCAGCGCCTGCGGGATGGAAGGCACATTGGCAGGTAGAGCCAGCGAGAATTTTGATTCCGCCAACCCGTCCAAAGCCACCGATTGGGGAGCGAAGCTCGACTGCATGCCGTCCAGCCCGGGGTTTGCTTTTACGGAGAGGTTTAGCGTCCCCTTGTAACCTTGATTCGAGAGGAGGGAAAGCGGGTAGTCGTAACTGCGGCCGGGCACGAAGGGCCGTTGCAGGAGTTCCGGCTCCGTGGTTACTACGAAGTCGCCGATGCGCGCGGAGCAAGGCAGGTTATCAGGGTCGAACCCCTGGGCGAGCTCGCGGGCCATCATGAGGTCATAGCCCGCTGTGCTCGTCATGTCACGATCGAACCCGTCATAAATGATCAGGCCTCGGCCATAATGAGCATAGGCATGAACAAACCCAAAAACGTTGTTCACGTTCCGGACCACCATGTGGCCGCACCAATGAGGGTCCCATTCCGTCAAAGTGTTGGAGTCGCCAAGCTCGTTACGGTAGTCACCGGTATTGTTTTCCCAGGCGGGGGTGTCGATGAAACCGGGCCGCCCGGAACGGCCATGCGCCATCCAGTTCTCTTCCACGAAGCGCAGAAACTTGCCGGGAGCCGCCTGCCCTCCGGGGTTATTAGTCTTGAGGTGGTAAGGTAACCAGTCATAATTGGGGCCGGGGGAGCAGAGATCGGCATCGTTGATGATCAGCTTGTGGCCCTCGGCAACCCACGGCACAAGCGCCTTTGCGAACTCTGGAGCCAGCGGCGTGTTGGTTGCATCACAAATCTGCAACAGGACGACCGTATCATACCCGTATGGGGTGTTGAGCAGCCGCGGCGCCACATGGTTCCCCGGCAGGAAGGTCAGGTCCACGCGCGCCGCCACCTCCAGGTCAGGATACTTCCGGCGATAGTCGGGGTAGTTCCTCAGATAGGTGCCGCAATAGCTTCTTTCGCTATTCCTCCAGGGCACAGGCTCAAGGACCAGTACGCGTTTGCTTTCACCGTGACCCGGCGCGGTGGCCACCGCCGGATTCACAGGCACGCAGGCGGGAGCGGTTCCGGCGGCCTCGACCGCGGCTCCTCCAGTCACCGGCGTGGGTCCCAGCAGGTCCGGGTGGCGAGTGAGAAGGGGTGTGTACCCCCACCGTTGTGCCTCCATCACCTTGAGTTCTGAGATATAAAACTCTTCGCGCCCATCCTGGTTCTTCAGCATCCGTAACTTAACGTACTTCGCCTCCACGGGCTTGAACTGGATGGTCTTCTCCCCAGGCCCTCCCGGCAAAACGGCGGTTGCTATTTGTGCAAAGCCCTCCGACGGTCCGCTGCTTGACACCCACACTTCCACGTCGCGTGGCACACTCTCCTCGGACAGAATCTTAATCTGATCAATGAGTACTGAGTCGTGATCGCAAAACGACAGGACGATTTCCTTGGGGCCGGGAGCGCCCGTCGTGTGCCAATAGTATTTGGGGTTCCCATCGATCATGGCCATCAGCCAATCGACGGCGCCCAGATCATCCGGTGCCGTCCCGGTGGCGCTCTCCACCTTGCCGCCCCAGGCGAGGGCTGCGACGTTGCCATCAAAACCGTGTGCCGCAGCTTGGGCGGTTGGTCCCGCCGCGCCACCACCGCCTCCGGGCGCAGATTGCCCTTTCGATCCAGCCAAGGGTTGCGCCCCGGCTTCCTGTCCACCTGCAACACCGCCGCCACCGGAAGTTACAGGCGATTTCAAACCGATCCGATTGAACCACCCCTGCCGATACCCCACTACGGCGATTCCTGCAATCACAGCAACCAAGACGACCCCTACAATGGCAACGCCCAACACTTTCTTCATAAACCCTCCCAGGTGCGTGTTTCGTGCTATGACTCGGCTTGCGGGCTCAGGCGGTATTCAGGATAACTATGAAGAATAGAATTACAGCATGCCCAATAGGGCTTGCCTGAGTCCTTGTTGAATGTCTTTCCCGACTTTCCCCCGCCCCCCTTGCCCCGGCGGCTTTCTCCCCCGGACTGCTATTCTTTATGCCCGCCTGCCCCTTCGCAGGCTTTTTCGAGGCCCTTTTTAGCTCCCTCCGTTGAGGCCTTTTCCACTGCCCATTCCATGACAATTTCCTTCAGGGATTGAATCTGTTCGATCTCTTGCTGGCCCACCTTTTCAAAGGCCGGCTCCATCGCAATCATCACAATGATGTCGGCAATGGCTTCACACGCCTTACCGATGATGCACTCCGCAAGTTGTTGCATTTCGGGCGCGGGGTCTTCTCCCGGCGCTCCGTGCTGGTCCAAGCTGCCTGGCTGGGGGATCCCGAAGGGCCCCTTTTCGACAGCGCCCATGTTCTCCGCGAGCGCCAACATGTAGCAGCGCAAAATGCCCCCGTAGAACTTGGTAAAGATTTCTTCCCACTTCTCCATTTGCTCGTTCATTTTGTTGTACTCGATCATTGCCTGGGCGCCGCCCAGTTCCATTTTGCCGAGTGCCACCCCGGTGGCAGGATCAATACTCCACCATCCGAATGTCGGAACTGTGCCGAGTTTCACCAGGCGCCCCGGCAGAACCAGTATTTGTCCCTGTGCCAGTTCCCCGGCCAGCACATTCTTGATGGCGGGTGGAACCGCCACGTCGGCAAGAGCCGCCCCCTGCTGCGGCGTGATCGTGAGAATTGAAACGCCCTGCCCGGCAGCCGCGGCAAACAATGGGACGGTATTGAAGCTGCGGTCGGGCGCCACTGTCAGACGTTCCAGGGCGGTATCTGCAATACCCGTCTCCATCCCCAGGCGCAAGGCGTCGTCGGAATTGCCTACGAACTGAAAGGGCGCGTTGAACAGGTCGATGCCTTCCGCGAAGCGTAGCCCCCCTTCAGGCCTAACCCAATCTTGCACAACGAAGCCATGACGGAAGAAGGCCAGGCGCGGCCGCTCGTAGTACGATCTGGCTCCTGGTGCGTCACGTCTGCCGAGCACGAACCGCGCTACGTCGCTGGAAAAAAAGTAATCGGTAAGCTCTGCCGGCAGCGCCGGTCCCGGCAGGTCATTCAGGCCGAAACTCTGGCCCAGGTAGGCGCGAGCGCGGGCCTTTTGCTCGATGGCCTGCGTGTCCTTCAGCCGTTTAAGCTGCATGTTCAAGACGTAGACAAGGCTGGTACTGCCCAGGGAAACGGCCCCATCCCAGGCCTGTATGAGGAGGGGGCGCACTACCTTATCATCCGCCAGGGCAGGCTGGATTTGCGTTTTGGAAGCGTCGAGCCTGTCCAGTATTACGCGCTGGTAGTGCGCTTCCGCCAGATGTGGACCCGTACTCGTGACCTCCAGGAACAATCGCGCCAGCACGGGACCGCCAGCCGTTTTGGTTGGCTGCGGTTTGGGCTCAGGTTTGGGAGGGGGAGCCTGCTCCTCATCACCACCCAGGCCGCCCAGCAAACCTCCTGCGGCCTTCCCCGCGCCCGTGTCGACGCCACCGCCCTCTCCGGAGGATTGCTCCGCAGCCACACTGGATTGCCCACTAAGCCGAAACTCCTTACCTTCCGTCCGGTCATCTCCCACCAGCAAAACAGCCTGACATCGGGTTTCGCTCCTCTTGCGCGTTAGCGGTGCAATCGCCAAGCGTACGTTCTTTCCGAAGAGGTCCGTTGCTTTCACCACCTTCGAAAACAGTTCATTGCTTTGGACGCTCCCGTTCTCCAGGAACTCGCCCACCAGTCTAAAGCGCATGCTCTGGTTGAGTTCGTCCGCAATGGCGTCCGGGTCGAACGTCTCGGTCGCATCAACGAGCTTCTGGTTCACAGCAGCGCTCTTCAAGCTGGGATCGAGGTCAGTAGCCTGATTCCCGATCGTGGCTTGCACCCAGAAGTGGTCTTGCAGAATCTCCATCTGCCGGCTGGTGGCCACCACCCCGTTGGGCGGTCCAGAATTCTTCCACGATGCCTGGAGGAGCGGCAGGTTTCCTTCCACCGCTGACCGCAAGTCGTTCCCAGCCTTCTCCCCTTGCTCGTCCAGACTTTTCCCGAAATCCTTCTGATGGTCCGTCACGGTTGCGACGGGGGCATGCTCCGCCAATGATCGCGACATTTGCTCGAGCGAGCCTGGCTCTACGGCGATTTGCTGAAGGATTTTCTGCGCCTGGTCAGGGGACAACTTCCCATGCGCGATCTTGACCGGCACACCGTTTCGCTTGAGGATCGCGGCCAGCAGCAACGCCCGGTCGAGGGAGTTCCCGCCCCGTGTGAGGAGGGTCGCGAGGGGCCCTTTCATTACCCCGGGGTAAGGCTCAAAGGCCACGCGGTCGCGGACAAACGCAAAAGCCGCATCCGGCGTGGTAAGGGTCGCCGCGAGAGCATCAACATCAGTCAACGCTTTGGGAAACCCGTCCAGGTAGGATTGCAGGCGAGTCAAGCGGTTCTGCATGGCCTGAACATCGTCCTGGTAGGCTTGTTGTTTTTCTTCTGGGGAAAGGTTGGCGATAGATGCTGCCATCTCGCTTTGGGCGCTCGGAGCCGCAGTCGCTGCGCCCTTTGCAGGGAGCCCCTTTTGGGTGAAGTAGAACAGAGCGGCTCCGACGGCTACGAGCAACACCAGCAGGACCGCGGTTAGCAGCAATTTTCCTTTTCCTTTATGAGGACGCGGCAAAGAAGGGGTGCTCCCCGAGGGAGTTTCGGGGGGACGATCGGATGTTCCCATGTGCAGATCTCCTTTCTATCTGTGCGGAGAACGTAACCGGAATAACAAATTGCGCATCACGTTGATTCAACCACTTTACCTTTCCACAATCGCCGTCAAACGATCAGTCGCCTCAATTGGCTTAGGCCCTGAATGTGCTTCATCTCGTTGAAATGTTTCTGCCGCACGCAAGTAAATTTCCGGCGCCATACTGCCCTTCTGAACGGCACAGCAGACTGCCTCCGTCAGAGTGAGCTGCTGACGATCCGCTTGAATAGAAATTTGTTTGGTGAGGTGAGCAGGCGAGAGAAAATCTGGAGTCTTAGAGAACTTCCGTTGAGGCGAGCCCTCCGCAATGTGCTTGTATTGTACTTGAGGGGAATGCTCCCAAGCATCAATTTCAGCACAGTCAACAGCGCCCAGAGTGGTTAACACTCCATCTTTAATGGGGCCCATGATCGGTGTCCAGTTCGGGGCGCAGGCGAGAAACGCTTTCCCCCAGGGTGGCCGACGGCGCACATGGTACCTCAAGTAGCCTCTATTTGCTATGACGTCTCTGCAATTGACGTTTCGGCAATTTGAAACGGGAAATGCGGCCGGTCCCCCTTTTGAGTCCAGCGGCTGGTTGGAGGGCCACGCCTACATGCGGGAAGACGCGTAATATCAATGCACGGTTTTAGAGAATCATCCCAAATGACCCCACTACCGTGGCAGGAATGTCTGCTGACGTGCTGCCCTGCGGCAATGCGTGCCGGGATTCAGAAGCAAATAGTCTGGCACACGTTCCGGCACAGCTTTTCAACTTTGCTGATGGCAAACGGGGAGAATGTAAAGGTGGTGCAGGAACTCATGCGGCACGCAAATTGCCGATCTTGCCTTCCCATATTTACGCACAACATCTCTTGGCGAAAGGCCCGTCTTGATTTGTCAGCTTTCAATGCATTAATGAACGGAAGCCTGCCCGAAGTTCAATCACGCGCCGGATGATGAGGCACAGGAGGATACAATCTATCCCCTTGGTAAATCTGCTCAGCCGTGGACGCTACTATCGTTCTGATTCATAACTGCCTTCCGAGGACTCACGATAACGCGGAACTCAAAACGAACTTCCCCTTCACCCGGTTTGCACCCTGACACCCATCCCCACAGGCAAATACCATCTTGACATTGGATGTATTTAATGCGTTAATACTGGCGATTTTGGACTTTTGATTCTCGCCGTCCGGCGGATAGAGCGGGTGGTAATGGGCAAGCTGCCCCATGCTCCTTACTGCAACCGTCAAACGAAAGTATCGAGCCTGCCGACGGCAATTTCGGGCCGTGCTTATGCTCTGCGGGCCAAATGAACCTCAAGACTGTCTCGCCCCCAGGAGGAGCCCATGTCGCGAAGCAATAAACCGCTGGTTGGAGATCAGAACCAGACTGCTTGGCCCGGAATTCACCGGCGTTCCTTCCTCGGTCGATTAGCGAGTGTTCCCGTCGCCGCAGGCCTGGCCAGCGCTGCCGGGACGCCACCCGCCCAGCAAACCACCACGCCGGAAGTACCGCCGAAAACCACGAGCGGAGGCGCCCAGTCGGGTGCGATTGGCAGGACGGAACGAATCAACGGCGAAATTAAGGAACACCGGGACCCGGATACCGGCGCCCGGGTGCGGCAACTCACGGGCGATGGATCAGACAACGTCCATCTGTATTTCACGTCGGAGTCCTTTGTCAGCGGCTCCGACCGTATTGTCTTCGGCTCAAACCGCTCCGGACGATTCCAGTTTTACCTGTTGGAGATTGGGGACGCGCGATTGGTCCAACTGACGGCCTCCAGCAATGACATGGATCCCCAGCAGGCTTGCTTATCCCCAATGGGACTCCTGCACTATTTCGATGGGCCGGCGTTGCACAGGCTCCGCGTGGACACGCTGGAAGACCAGGAAATCTACCGCGCCCCTCGCGGGTGGAGGCCGGCCCTGCTGACCTGCACGGCCAAGGGCGATTACGTAGCGTTTGCCTATCAGGAAGAGGTCGCTGTCAGCACGGAAACGGGGCGCATCTACTCGACCATGCCCGAAACGTATTACCAGCATCGGCGCAGTGTCATCATGCGCATCGAAACCGGCACCGGCCAGGCCCAGGCCGCATGGGGAGAGCCGATGTGGATAAGCCACGTTATGATTCACCCCAGCCAGCCGGACCTGATCATGTTCTGCCATGAGGGCGGCAGCTATTCAAGCCAGCGAATCTGGACGATTAACATCGCGAAAGACCGTGGGCGGAAAGCGGAACCACTGTATTTGCAAACTCCGAATGAGTATTGCGTTCACGAATACTTCACCCGCGGTGGCGAAGTGGGATTTCAGTATGAGGTGGACCGCGAGGGACACCGGGAGCATTACAACGCGTTCATTCGTCCAGATGGCACATGGATCAGGCAATGCTTGCTGCCCGGGCGCCGTCCCGACCACATCCAGTCGAACACCGCCAATACACTGGTCACCGGAGATGGCGGCTACCTGAATCCAGAGGACAAAGACGGCGGAAAGTTCATGTCGCTGATGACCCATTCGAACGGCCGTGCTGTGGTGCGCCGATTGTGCCGCCGCCAGCCAGGTGAAACTCAACACAGCCATGGGCACCCCGTCTTCAGCCTCGATGATCGCTGGGTTTTGTTCAACTCGCGAATCGGGGCCAAAGACAACATTTTCATGGTTGATGTCGAGAGCATTTGAAACTGTTATGAAAATGCTCAGTGGAGAAGGGGATCAGGGGCAGGCCTGGCCAAATTAGCAACCCAGCGCTGCCCCACAGTAGATTCAATACCAAAACCAACGATTTTTTTCCCTCGCCCCCTTGGGGGAGAGGGGGGACCGCAAGGCGGAGGGGGCCCCACGTTCTGCTTGTTGTAGGGGTGAGGGGGTTGGTACCAAGATGATGGGAGCACGAGTTCAAGGCGGATCGCGGCGCTACAGTTTTGACCCCCTCACCCGACCCGCCCCGGCTGGTGAAAGCGCCGGTTGCGGGCCACCCTCTCCCCCAAAGGGGCGAGGGAAATAAATTCAATATCACCTTCGCATCGAACAGGTTGGCAGAGGCGCAGCTACGACCGATAGGTGCAGCATTTCCGCACACCCTGCGGCCGCGCGGAATTTCAGACGAAGACCGATCTTCAGCAGGGGGGCAAAGGTAATCATGAAGCGAAAATTGGGAAATGCACTTGATGATATGGAATTGAACAGGGTGGATCGCCGTGGGTTTCTGGCCGGGCTCGCATCCCTTGGTCCTGCTGCAATTGCCGCTTCCGCGCCAAACTTGCCTGTCGCTAATCCACCGCACGGTACCGGCGCTGCCGCCTTCGCTTCGGGCGATGTCCCGCCGTCCCCAACCGGCCGCGATTCCCTCTACCTGGAGACTGTCAATGGCTGGTACACGCAGAATGGCAAGGTCATCTGGGGCTATGCCCGCGACAATGAGATGTGGGGAGGTTACCGCGGCAAGCCCACAGGATGGTGGACAGACTATGAACTTGGGCCCAGCCTTATCCGCAATGACCCCGGCAAGGTGGGTCCCAACCGGACGGAGGATTTGGATAAGCTCACCGACAACATGGTGCAGTACGGCTACCCGGGATTTAAACACACTCCGCCGCTGTGGTATGACCGCCGCCGCGACGCGCACGACAAGGTGCACCGCACGGATGGCAATGCGGTGGGCCCGTACCTTGAAATGCCCTGGGCTCGCAGCAGCCAAGGCCAGGCCTGGGATGGACTGCCCCTTTACGACCTGACCAGGTTCAACCCCTGGCACTTTTCCCGGCTGAGGGAGTTCGCCGAACTCTGCGATCGCAAGGGATGTTTGTTATTCTTCAATTTCTACAACCAACACAATCTGCTGGAGACGCAAGCCCATTATATCGACTACCCCTGGCGCCCCGCGAACTGCATCCAAGCTACCGATTTGCCCGACACGACGCCGGCGGCCAACGTCTTTTACGATGTGACTCATCCTTTGCGCAGGGAGCTGCATCGCCAGTTCATCCGGCACTGTCTGGACAATTTAAAGGACGCGCGCAACGTGGTGTTCCTGACGGGCTCGGAACACACCGGTCCGCTCACGTTCATGCAATTCTGGTTTGAAACCGTTCTGGAATGGGAACAGGATTCGGGCCGCAAGGTCCACATTGGCGTGGGTGCTACCAAGGATGTTGTGGACGCCATGCTGCGCGATTCTCGTTATGCCCCCCGAATTAGCACCATCGACATGCACTATTGGTATTACACCAGTGACAACAAGCTCCATGCGCCGCTCGGTGGTCAGGAAGTGCCGGGACGGTATACCGGGGGAGCCGACCAAATGACTCCCGTGCAGATTTATCGCCAGGTGCGTGAGTACCGCCAGCTCTATCCGGACAAGGCAATCGTTCACAACATCTACGCCGATCAAAAGCAGACCATGGCCTTCCTCATGGCAGGAGGATCCATGCATCTGCGCACTTTGGATGCAGTAGGCGAGTATCCCGCCGAGTACGAAAGGCCTGGGGGTTGCGAAAATGTTCTTACCGTCTACGATTTTATTCGCACCCACCTTGCGACTGACCTTTTAGGGATGCGCCCATTGGATGTCGTGGATCATCAAGAAGAAGGCGTTTGGTGCCTGGGTGAACCAGGCAAGGCCTACCTGATCTACATTCTCTCCGGGCAGCGATTCCGCCTGGACCTTTCCCAAGCGCCAGGTACGTTTGAGGCAAAATGGGTTGGCACGAGATTGGGCAAGGTCTTCGACGCCTTCGGCGGGACCCTGGAGGGGGGCAAGGTCCACGACTTGCGCAGCCTGGACTGGCGGCAATGGATGCTGTGGTTAAAGAGACAGGTGTGATCACGCAGTTTATGAAGATTAACAAGCCAATTCATGGCTGAACGAGCGACGATCTCCGTCGCCGGCGTTCCAACTGCCATCGGCAAAGCACCAAAACCAACGATGCTTTTTCCCCCTCGCCCCCCAAAGGGCGAGGGCTGGAGTTTCTACAATTTCGACGACCTCAACTTCGGAATGATTACCAAAGTCGAGCGCAAAACTCTTCGCCCTCGCCCCTTTGGGGGAGAGAGTGGACCGCAACCCGCGCTTTCACCAGCGGGGGCGGGCCGGGTGAGGGGGTCCCCGCCGTGCCGTGAGGACGAACCGCGATCCCTGCTCCAATCGGTGCGACCTAAGCGCCACTTCACGCGCTGCTGACCGTGTCGTCGTTGCAAGTCCCGAAGCGCCGGGCCTGCCGCCACGAACAAGCGTCGGATGTCGTCCGGCGGAGTTGAACGTAGGCCGAACGCGCACGCCCGGTCTTGACCCCCTCACCCGTCTCGGCGCGGCGGATGAAAGCGCCGCGCCGATCCACCCTCTCCCCCAAAGGGGCGAGGGAAGAAGATTCAAGTTCACCTTCGCATCGAGCAGGTTGGGTCGGCCGCGCGTACCACCGAAAGGCGTAGCCTTTCCGCAAACCATGCGGCGGCACGGCAGGTCATCACTCGCCGGGCCAACCTTAATTTGGACAAGCTTGCGGGTTAGCGCGCCTCTTCAGGGCTTAACGTCTTGCCCAGTTCCCATAGATGCACGTACGTCGGCTCCATCCAGCCGTGACTGAGGATGACGGTCCTCCCCGGACTCAACTCCACCACCTTGGTTCCATCATGATGTTCGAATCGGTTGTCGATCGGATGACGGCTCCACGTGAGTCCTTTGGCATCGGCTTTCTTGTACGCATACAAGCGGCTCTTGCTGCGGTACGGAGTGAAGGGGTCGTGCTCACCCACGATGACCTCCATCTCGCCATCCCGGTCCAGGTCTCCAACGGCGATGGAATGCGGGGAGCGAACTCTGTCAATGATGTGGACGTTGAACTTGCGGTCGCGCAAGCTTCCGGTATTCTCGAGCCAGCCCACGGGCGCCAAATGAGCCTTGTGGATCTTCCAGTCAACGCTTTCGACGGTAAAGAGAATATCCGGGCGGCCATTGCCGTTCACATCCGCAATCGCGATGCGGCTGATCATATCGAGATTCGCTGACTTCAGGTATTCCGCATCAATCAAAAGATGCGGCTCGAAGCGGCCATCGCCTAAATTCTCAAGCCAATAAGGTCCCGCTATGATGTCGAGCTTTCCGTCGCCGTCCAGATCGTAGGCGGTAAGCTCCTCGCCATACGGAATATCGGCCACAACACGTTTCTTCCAAGGGTACTGTTTGGGGTCGTCCGGGACCTCGAAGATCTGCGGTGGATTCTGCGTGTGCTCATGATATCCGCAGACCAGGGCCACGCGGCCACCGGGCAGCAAGGGCGCAATGGTATTGCCGTGCGGCCAATCTCCATCGCCGGTCCCGATGGGGTGTTCCTCCCAAATATCCTTGCTCAGATCAATTGGCTTCAACCAAACCAACTCGCTGCACAGTGCACCATAAAAACCTTTGCCGCCTGGCTTGG
>Ga0181529_10005601_pt1 | contig 13111 bp, 10 predicted proteins | sample PEATcosm2014_Bin_36_FD_119763 | JGI IMG/M metagenome (GOLD analysis project Ga0181529, IMG submission 119763) | Peatland microbial communities from MTU Mesocosm Facility, Houghton, MI, USA - PEATcosm2014_Bin10_30_metaG | ecosystem: Environmental > Terrestrial > Soil > Wetlands > Peat | place... | reverse complement strand
CGGCGGCGGCGCCGGCCACGAACTTCATGTACTCGCACTTGCCCATGATGTTGATCATGTTGGCCATCGGCTGGTAGTCCTTGCCGTCCTTCCACTGCTGGTCGCCCGAGGAGAGGATGACGAAGATATCGGGGTGGGCCTTGGCGAACTTGATCGCCTCGTCGGTGAAGTCATCCGAGCTGAAGATGACGAGCTTGGCGCCCTGGGCGAGGAGGCCCTCGGCGAGCTGGGATACCGTTGTGCCAGGGCGGTCCGCGGAGTTGGCCTTGTCTATGTAGACCATCTTGGTGCCGGCGACCTTGCTCGTGACGTACTGGACGCCGACGTAGTTGGCCTCGCTCCAGCCGTGGTCATTGTAGGGTCCGACGAGCACGAGACCGATAGTGAGACTCGAGCCGGCCGCGGCGGGGGCGCTCTGGGCTACCGCGGCGGTCCCGACGACCGCGACGAGCAGCAGCGCCAGGGCTAACTTTGTGATCCTTCGCATGTCCTTCTCCTTCGCCGTGGACCGACCTCGCGCCGATGGCAGGCGCGGACGAGGGGCGGTCCCTCTCGGCATATGTGGGTTCCCGGATGAAATGAGTATACAAAGTCCCCCGGACCGCTACAAGGCCGGTGGTTCCGTTCTGATGGAAAGGAACCTATGCGCCCGCGATCCCGTCGCGCCGTTTGCGGATCTCCTCGATCGCCGAGAGGCAGACCTCCAATCCTCGTTCGAGCTCCTCCAGGCCGCGGTCGTTGCGCAGGGGGAGGATCGGCAGCCCGGGAGGCAGGGCCGCGCGCAGGGCCCGCCCGAAGCCGCGCTGACGCCCGATCCTCCGAAGCGCCTCGCGGGCTCCCGCGCCGTCGCGCGCTCGGGCCCGGCGCAGCCTTGCCCAGAGGGGGGCGCGGAGCTGGACGATCGCGGCGCAGGCCGAGGCCTGGGGCGCGCGGTGGAGGAGGGCCGCGTTGACGCAGACGAGGCTCTCCCTGCCCGCGGCCGCGGCCTCGGCCTGGACGGCCGCGATGCGCTCGTCCGTGAGGCGGATCGCGATGGGGTGGACGATCGCCTCCTGGTCGGCGAGGGCCCGCGGGTCGGCGAACACGATGCGCGCTATCGCCCTCCTGTCGAGTCGGCCGTCGGGGCCTACGACGGAGGCGCCGAATCGCTCGACGATGGCGCCGTGCGCGAGCTCGATCGCCTCGTGCCCGAGCCCGTCCACGTCGACGGTCTTCCAGCCCCTCGCCTCCAGCATCGCCGCGGCGGCGTTCTTCCCCGCGCAATAGCCGCCAGTCAATCCTATCAGCATTCTAGTGCATGTCTCCCCAGCGGCGCGCGATCTCGACCTCGGCGCGCAGGGGCAGGCTCAGGGCCGCGGCGGCCTCCATCTCGCGCTTCATGAGGGCGGCGGCGGCCTCGGCCTCGGCCTCGGGAGCCTCGGCTATGAGCTCGTCGTGCACCTGGAGGAGGAGCTTCGCGCCCGGGCTCTCCCTCCTGAACGCCGCGTCGACCCGGATCATGGCGAGCTTGACGATATCGGCGGCCGAGCCCTGGATCGGCGTGTTCACCGCGACCCGCTCGGCCGCCTGCTTCTCGGTCTTGTTGCGCGAGTTGATGGCCGCTATGGGGCGCCGCCTCCCGAGCATGGTGGTCGAGTAGCCCGCCGCCTCGGCCTCGGCCACCGCCTTGTCGATGAAGGTCCGCACGCCGGCATATGTGGAGAAGTAGGCGTCGATGAATTTCTGGGCCTCGCCGCGGGGGATGCCCAGCTCGTTGGAGAGCCGGAAGGCGGACATGCCGTAGATGACGCCGAAGTTGATCGTCTTCGCTATCCGCCGCTTGTCCGGCGTCACCTCAGCCTCGGCCATGCCGAAGAGGAGGCTCGCCGTGCGGCGATGCACGTCGACGCCCTCGCGGAAGGCCTTGAGGAGGCCGGGATCCTGCGAGAGATGGGCGAGGACGACGAGCTCGATCTGCGCGTAGTCGGCGGATACGAGGAGCCGGCCCGGGGCGGCGGTGAAGGCCATCCTGATGCGGCGGCCCTCCTCGTCGCGGACCGGGATGTTCTGGAGGTTCGGGTCCCGGCTGGAGAGGCGCCCCGTCGCGGCCCCGGTCTGGGAATAGTGCGTGTGTATGCGCGCCGCCTTGTCCGCCTCGGCCAGGGCCGCGAGCGAGTCGATGTAGGTGCTCTTGAGCTTGGCGAGGGTCCTGTGCCTGAGGATCTTGCGGGGCACGGGGTCGAGGGCGGCGAGCTCCTCGAGCACCGAGCTGTCCGTCGAGAAGCCGGTCTTGGTCTTCTTGCCCGGGCTGAGCTTGCGCTCGACGAAGAGGACTTCCTGGAGCTGCTTGGGCGAGGCGATGTTGAACTCGTGGCCGACGTCGCTCCAGATATCGGCCTGGATGGCGTCCAGCTCCGCGTCGAGCTCGACGCCGTAGGCCCGCAGCTCCCTCGAGTCGACGAGGATGCCCTCGGCCTCCATGGAGCCGAGGATGGGCAGGGTGGGCATCTCGAGCTCGCGATAGAGCTTGGCCAGGCCCGCGGCCTCGAGCTCTCCTTCCATGAGGAGGTGGAGCCTCAAGGTGAAGTCGGCGTCCTCGGCCGCGTAGGCGGTGGCCCGGGCGGCGGGCACCATCGCGAAGCTCGCCCCCTTGGGCACCACGTCCTCGAAGGCGATGCCCGGATCGCCCAGGCGGCGCTCGGCCAGGGCGCCCAGGGCCAGCGAGGGGGCCTCGGCGTCGAGGAGCCAGGCGGCGACCATCGTGTCGCGCAAGGCCCCGCCCATGGGCGCTCCGAAGCGTCGCATAACCTGCCAATCGTACTTGATGTTGTGGCCGACCAGGACGAGGCCTGGGGCCGAGAAGAGGCGCCCCAGCTGGCGCCTGGCGGCCTCCTCGCCCACGCGCGCCTCCTCCGGGCAGGAAAGGGGCACGTAGCAGGCGCGCTTGGGCTCCCAGGCGAGCGAGAAGCCCAAAGGCCTGGCGGCCAGCTCGTCGAGGCTGTCGGTCTCGCAATCGAAGGCGCAGGCGCCCGCGGCGATGCAGCGGTCCACCCAGCCAGCGAGGGCGGCCTCGTCGACCACCGTCTCGTACTCGCCCTCGCCCAGGAGCTCGGGCGGCGCCAGGCCGGCTCGGGGGCCGGGCTCCGGCGCGGCGGCCTCGGGCGCGAGGCCTTCGGCGGCCGATCCCCCATTATCCGACCCAGCCGCCGGGGCTCCGCCGGCCCGCTGAGCGCCATCGCCGAAGAGCTCGGCCTCGCCTCCCTGGGCCACGAGGCTCTTCATGCCCTCCCGCAGGAAGAGCGGCTTGGCCCGGGCCTTGTCGAGGCCCTCGACGTTGAGCTCATCGAGGTCGGCTACCCCCGTCGGGGCGTCGAGGGCGAGGGTGATGAGCTTCCGCGAGAGATAGGCGCTCTCCTTGCCCGCCTCGAGCTTCCTTCGCAAGCTCTCGGGCTTGACCTCGCCTAGGCGGGAGTAGAGCTCGTCGAGGCTCTGGAATTCCTGCAGGACCTTGAGGGCCGTCTTGTCGCCGACCCCGGCGACGCCCGGCACGTTGTCCGAGGCGTCTCCGGTGAGGGAAAGGTAGTCCAAGACGCGCTCTGGCGGGACACCCCACTCGGCCTGGACCTCCACGCTCCCGTAAGGACTGTACGCGAAGCTCGAGTCCGGGCGTAGGGCCTTGACGCTGCCCCCGACGAGCTGGAGGAGGTCCTTGTCGCCCGAGACGATCCAGCACTCCCTGTCCTCGGCCCTGGCCCTCGTCGCCAGCGCCGCTATGAGGTCGTCGGCCTCGTAGCCCTCGGCCCTGAGCACCGGCAGTCCGAGGGCGCGCAGGATCTCCTCGACGAGGGGCACTTGGGCATGGAGGTCCTCGGGCGTCTTCTGGCGGGTGGCCTTGTACTCCGGGTACATCTCGTGTCGGAAGGTCTTGCCCTTGGGATCGAAGACCGCGGCGAAGGCGCCCGGATTATGCTGATCGAAGAGGGCGAAGAGGAAGCGGAAGAATCCGAAGGCGGCCGAGACATTGGCGCCGGTGGGACTGCGGAGGGGCCTGCTGAGGAAGGCGAAATAGGACCGGTAGATGAAGGCATAGGAATCGAGGAGGTAGAGGGGACGCTTCATGGGACGAGGATACGCCGGATAGGTTTTCGGCGCAATCGAACTGGCTCGAAGCTTGTGGAAAGTCCTGGGCCCGCAGCTGGACGCGGACCAATTATTGCCTGAAAGCGATTTCCAGCACTGTTCGAGACTACGCTATTGACCTTTTGTTTGGACTTGAGTATACATTGACCCAGACCGTCGACCAATAATGAAATTAGTCAACAGTCGAAGAGGGTGAAATGGACCTTGAAGCGGGTAGGCAGAAGATCAGGGACAATGCAAGGGAGCTTTTCACGAAGATTTCCTACGCCAAGACCTCGGTCCAGGACATAGCCTCGGCCTGCGGACTCGGGAAGGGTTCCATCTATCATTACTTCCAGAGCAAGGACGAGATCCTCGTCGCCATCCTCGAGGAGAGGCACCAGCGCTTCATCGAAATGGCCGAACGGCATTTCTCGGACGCGTCGATCGCCTTGGAGCGCAGGGCCGAGCGATACTTCGACAGCCTCGTCGACGAGTACTGCGCCGTGAAGGATTTGATGTTCGGGGACTTCGACGCTATACAGGGCACGGTCGTGCGCGAGGTGGTCGTCAAGTGCGACGGCTTCATCCACAGGAGCGCGTCCGAGTTCGAGCGGCTTCTCGAGACGGCGGGAGCCAAGCCGAGGGCCGAGGCCAGAAGCATCCAGAGCCTCGCGGAGGCGGTCTCCCTCCTTCTCGAGCTCAACCTGGGGAAAATGATCGTCTTCCTCATGCGCCATGACTGGCGCGATAAGGCGGGGCTCAAGGCCGCCGTAGTCCCGGTCTCGATGAAGCTGTTCAGCGCGATCATCGGCTAAAGACCCAAGGCAATCCAGCGTCGCCCGCGTCCATGGCACGGGCGATTCCAAGGGCGGTCCGCCCTCGGCGGACCGAAGGTTTCTCTCGGAGGTTTATCGTGAATAAGACACTCCTCACCGGGCTGTGCGCGGCCCTCGGCCTGGCGGCCTCTGCCGCCGCCTTCGCCGATCCCCAGGGCGACTCGATCGCCAAGGCCTACTATGACCTGCCCAAGGCCGCCGACACCAAGGCCGACGCGACCATGACCCTCATCGACAAGGCTGGCGGCCGCAAGGTCCGCGAGCTGCAGATCTATTACCGCGAGTCGCCCGAGGGCAAGGACGCCTACATCGCCTTCTCCGAGCCCGCCGACGTCGCGGGCACCAAGTTCCTCACCATCGCCCACAAGGGCGCCGAGGCCGAGCAGCGGCTCTACCTGCCAGCCCTCAAGAAGACCCGCAAGATCTCCTCGTCCAGCAAGGACGGGGCCTTCGTCAACTCGGACCTCTACTTCTACGACCTCGAGGACCGAAAATTCGAGGACAACACCTACACCTTCCTCGCGGGCGGAGTGAGCCTCGACGACAAGGCCTTCGATGGCATGAAATTCGACAAGGTCGAGATGAAGCCCACCGCCTCCGACTCGCCCTACGCGAAATGCGTCGCCTACGCCAATCAGTCGGACCACTTCATCTACAGGCTCGAGTGCTACGACAAGAAGGACGGGGCCCTGCTCAAGACCTTCCTCTTCGTCAAGGTCGAGAACCTCCAAGGCCACCTCATCCCGACCCAAACCCTCGTCGCCAACAGCAAGACCGGGACCAAGACCCTCCTGGCCATGACCAAGGTCCAGGTGGACTCGGGCCTCGGCCCCGAGCTCTTCACCGAGGCGAGCCTCGAGAAATAAGGCACGAAAGGAAGCATCATGAAGATAGCCAGTAAAGCGATCCTGGCGGCCGCAGCGGCCCTTCTCGCCGCCTTCCCCGCCACCGCCCAGAACGATTCCACAGAGCTCTTCGACGCGGGCTCGGGCGCCGCGACAGCAGCCGCTCCCGCGGCCGCATCCCCGGCCGCGGCGGATTCGAGCTTCGAGCTCGGCCTCGCCGGGTGCCACGAGTTCGGCTACCGCCTCCCCGCATACAACTCTGAGTCCTTCGACTACGGTTCCGTGATGAAGGATCCCTACTTCTCGAACGAGCTGGACCTAGGCGTCCAGGACGGGGACCTCAAGATCGTTTCGGACTGGCGGGTCGAGCTCGATCCTCTCGCGGGCGGCTCCTGGGAATCGCTCACTGCGTCCAAGCCCCTCGAGAGCTACGTCAGCTGGGCGCCGGAGGGCTGGAAGCTCTCGGCCGGCTACCAGGACTTCTCCTGGGGCGTGGCGGACAGGAAGAACCCCACGGACAACCTCAACCCCCGCGACTACACCGTGGGCGTGGACCCGGACAAGATACCAGTCCTCTCGGCGGACCTGACCTGGTACCCGATGGACAAGCTCTCGGTCGAAGGCGTCTTCCTGCCGGTAGCCCAGAGCTCGGCCTACCCCGTGGACCTCGTGGGAGCGGCCGAGGCTGGCTTCGAGGCGCTGGCCTCGATGTACTCGGCCAAGTACGCCGCGTCCTACGCTGCCCTCGGCGCCTTAGGATATGCCGGCATCGGCCATCAGGCGCTCGGCGCGGAGGACCCCGCGCTCGAGCCCGAGAACTCCATAGGCGGCGGCAAGCTGAGCTACCATTCGGCCGCGCTCGACGCCTCGTTCTCGTATCTGTACGACATCGACCCGCTCTACACGCCGGTGGTCGCCGAGACCGAGAATACCTACGACCTGGGCGCGCTCGGCAGCTACACGGTCCCGACTGGGCTCTCGGTCTCCTTCGAGCGGGAGCGGATACAGCGCTTCGGCCTCGACGCGAAGACTACGGTCGGAAAGCTCGGTCTCTGGACCGAGGCCTGCTACAGCCTCACCAAGAGCTCCGGCGCCTCGGACGATTACGCCTATCGCCGATCGAAGCTGGACTACGTGCTCGGCGCCGACTTCAGCTTCGGAGCCCACGACTCGGGCTACGCGAATCTCCAGTACTTCGGCACCTGGATCCCCGGGTACGACGACAGCTTCTACGAGGATCTCGCCGCGGGCAGGGTCGCCGATCCGGCCGTGGCGGTCGAGCGCGCGCTGACCGAGAGCATGGGCCTCGATACCGAGGGCCTGCTCCAGGGAGCGACCTTCGACCTGAAGTACGAGCTCGCCGACGGAGCCTTCACGCCCCAGCTGACCGGCGTAGTCGCCGTGCCCTTCGAGTACGACGAGATGAACGCCGCGGGCCAGGAGGTCAGGCGCTACTGCAGCGTCGCCCTCAATCCCGAGATCGACATCAGGCCCGCGGACTCCTTCCACATCCTGATCGGCGCCGACCTGGCCTACGCTTGGTGCAGGGTCGGCGATCAGGCCGTCACGACGGACGTCTCGACCGACAAGATCGGCGTCTATACGCCCGAGAACGACGTCTACCTCAAGTTCCTCTACAAGTGGAACTACGGCCTCAAGAAGTAGCGGAGATATCCCCGATGCTCGAGAAATTCCTGGCCTGGAGTTCCAAGGCCTACAAGCGTCCCTGGATCATCGTCGCGATCGCCGCGCTCACGACCGTCTTCTTCGCGCTCGGCATCCCGAGGCTCAAGTTCGACAACAACATCAAGAACATGCTGCCGAGCTCGAACCCCGACCTCGCCATCCACGAGTACTACGAGGACGAGGGCCGCTTCGGCGCGAGCGACATGATATTCATAGGCGTCGGCGCCGACGACGCCTATTCCCAGGCTAGCCTGGCGTACCTGCGGTCGATCGAGGACGAGATCGCCAAGATTAATCGAGATCTGCCGGGGCAGGACCTCGCGAGGCTCCTCAAGCTCTCCGACGGGGAGGGCGCCAAGGTCGTCGACGCGCTGCGCGGCGTGGGCATCAACGAGGCGAACTACGCGGAAACCCTGGTCCCTCTCGTCTCCTCCCCGGACAAGCTCGCCACCTCCTTCGGCTGGGACAGGCCCTTCGCGGAAAGGGTGGCCAAGGCCGCCTCTGCTATTGACGGGCGCAAGCTCTACGACGCCTTCGAGACCCCGATCGACAAGACCGAGAGCATCGTGAGCGCGGATTACCTCGCCTATGAGGACGACTCCCTCGTCGTCAAGAAGCTCCTGGAGGGCGACATCGGGCCCGGCACCGGCGCGGAGCTCAAGCGGCGCGTCGAGGGCTGGGACATCTACAAGGACGCCCTCGTCTCGGACGACGGCAAGCTCGCGACGATCCTCGTCACCCTCAACACCCACGACATCGACATCAAGGGCGCGCTGAACCGCTCGCTCACGGCGATGCTGAAGGCCAAGGCCGACCCGGCCTTCAAGACCTACCTCGACGGCGAGCCGGTCATCGAGGAGATGATCTCGAGCTTCATGATCCAGGACATCTGGCACCTCATGCCGCTCGTGGTCATCGTGGTCGCCGCGATCCTCTTCGCCTGCTTCCGCAACGTCCAGGGCGTCGTCTATCCCGGCCTGATCATCGCGATGGCGGTCGTATGGGGCTGCGGCTCGATGGGCTACATGGGAGTGCCGGTGACGGTAGTCGGCACCGCGATGCCTACCCTGCTCGTGGCCATCGTGTCGGCCTACGGCATCCACCAGATGAACCACTATCTGCTGGATGCCCGGAGCCAGAAGCTGGACATCCTCGAGTCGAACATGAAGAGCGTGGGCCTCGCGATCGCCCTCTCCGGCATCGCGGTGATGGTCGGCTTCGGCTCCCTGGTCTCCTCGGCCTTCGTGCCGGTGAGGCACTTTGGCGTCTACACCGCCTGGGGCGACCTCATCGGCGTCGTCGGCGCCCTCTACGTGCTGCCCGCCCTCATCCTGGCCTCGCGCAAGCCCAAGACGAGCTTCGCCGCCGAGGATGCCGACGATCCGTCCAGGGCCAAGGGCTGGGTGAGCCGGATCCTCCGGGCCTTCACGGAGCTCAACAGGACGGCGGCGCCCCTCGTCGTCCTCGCCTCGCTGGCCCTCGCCCTCGGCTCCTTCTACGGCATCTTCCTCGTGAAGACCGAGATCAACAACGTCGGCTTCTTCAAGAAGTCCGAGTGGATCCGCCAGTCCGACGGCGTCCTCAACGACAAGCTCGCGGGGACGCAGGTGCTGAACGTCGTCCTCGACTCCGACCTGAGCGACCCGACCGCGCGCGTCGAGGGCAAGGAGAGCCCGGATATCGTCGAGATCACCACCCCGGAGGTCCTCGACAAGGTCGAGTCCTTCTCCCGCGACATCAAGGAGCAGTTCCCCGCCGTCCGGAAGGTCCTCTCCTTCAATACTCTCATCAAGAAGATGAACCAGGAGATGAACGGGGGCTCGCCCGACCAGTACGCGGTCCCCCAGGACAAGAACCTCATCAGCCAGTACCTGATGATCTTCACGGGCGACGCGAAGAGCGTCCTCTCGCCCAACCACGACAAGCTCCGCGTCAGCATCAACATGAAGCGCGTTTCGACCGAGGAGCTGGAGGCCGTCCGACAGTACTGCGTCTCCTACTTCGGCGCGGACTTCCTGAAGGCCAATCACCTGCAGCTCCGGATCACCGGGGTCTCGCACCTCTATGACGTGGCCAACTCCCTCCTCGTCCGCGGCACCTTCAATAGCATCTACATCTGCCTCGGCGTGGTCTTCCTTCTCCTGCTCTTCGTCCTGCGCGACTTCTGGATGAGCCTGATCGCCCTCGTGCCTATCTTCATAACCCTGCTCATCAACTTCGGCATCCTGGGCTATTTCGAGATTCCGCTCAACGCCGGCACGGCCATGATCTCCTGCGTCGCGATCGGGATCGGCGTCGACTACTCGATCCACTTCATCACCTGGTATCGCAGCGAGCTGCGCAAGGACGGGGACATCCGCGCCGCCCTCGAGCGCAGCATCATGCACAAGGGCCGGGCGATCCTCTACAACATGCTCGTCATAGTCGGCGGCTTCATGGTCATGGCGGTCTCCCGCTTCATCCCCCTCATCCAGTTCGGGACCTTGACCTCGCTCTGCATGCTCACGACGGCCGTGGGCGCGCTGGCGGTCGTGCCCGCCATCATCAGGCTGTTGGCGAAGAGGGACTACCGCTTCCTCTACCTCGGCACCAGGTCGGCTAGGCTGCCCTGATCGGGCAAGATTCCCGCATAAGCCCAAGGCATAAAAAAGAGCGGCTCCCCTCGTGCGGGGCCGCTCGTCCTTTTCCGGGCCGCGAGGCCCGATCAACGCGGCGTGAATCGGAAGGCGCTAGCCCGAGATGTCGACGAGGGCGCCGCCGCCCTGGCGGGCGTAGACCGAGGTCCTGGCCGCGAGGGGATTGCGGAAGCCGGCGAGCTCGGCCCTGATCAGATCCATCTTGCGCTTGAGCAGGGCGCGGTTCTCGGCATTGCGCTGCAGCACCTCGGCCTTGAGCTCGTCGAGGGTCGACCGGAGCTCCGGCAGGTCGGAGGCCCCCGCGGCGGGGTAGGCGGACCTGTACATCCGCTCGAGGGGGTCGATGACTTTCTGGAAGGTGAAGATCTCGGAGACGATGGCCTCCTCGATCTCGACGTGGGCGGAGAGCCTGTCGACGTCGCCCGACACGATGTCGGCGCGCTCGAAGTCGAGGACCTTCAGGTAGTTCTCGAACTTGGCGCGCTGCTGCACGAGGAGCTCGCGGAAGCGCTTGACCGCCGCGACTCTTTGGGACATCTCTTCGCTCGTGTGGGCGGCCATATCGACCTCCTTCAGCCGGCTATGTTGACGCCGACGGGCGTCGAGGAGCCGCCCTGGGCCTTGGAAGCCGCGTCGGCCCAGGCCCCGCGGAGCTCGGCGAGCATCTTCCTGACGGAGGCGATGCGGCCGACCTCCTTGCGGATGTTGGCCTCGAGGACTTCCCTGCCGAACCAGACGTACAGGGCGAAGAGGTCCTGGGCGATCTCCCCGCCGGCGTCGAAGTCGAGGGAGGCCATCAGCTCGGTGATGACGTCCTGGACCTTGCCGAGGGCGGCATTGATGCGCTCGATATCCTCGGGCTTGGGCTTCGAGTCGGGGCCGAAGAGTCCTATGGCCGTGTCGGACTGCTTGATCGCCTCGTCGTAGAGCATCACGACGAGCTGTCCCGGGCTCGCGGTCTTGACGCGGGTCTCTCGGTAAGCGGCAAGCGGGTTGGCGTTCATTCCGGTCTTCCCCTCCAGTGCGGTCTGCTTCGATTCTCGGAAGCCGCGGCCCTCCCCTTGAGCTATTTCCGGGGCGGCCGGTACGCCCTCGGCTAAGTATCGTCCAGCTTGCCGGTGGTATTCCAGGTCTCGATGCGCTGGTAGGCCGCGTTTATCTGGGCCGAGATCTCCGTGGAGCGCTTGAGCTGCTCCGGGGTCGCGGAATTGCGGTCGGGATGGTTTTGCATGAGAAGGCGCTTGTAGGCGGCCTTGACCTGGGGGAAGGGGGTCCCGTAGGCCAGGCCGAGGCTTCGGTAGGCCTGGACGAGGGCCTGCGGAGGCCCCGAGCTTCCCGCCGCGCCGCGTGCGGAATACCCCGTGGCGCGCCTGGCGGCCTCCTCGCGCTCGCGCCGCTCCCGCTCGCGCTCCCTGGCCTCGGTCTCGGTGCGGCCCTTGTCGAGGTAGTCGTCCAGCTCGTCCATGGCGGCCTCGAAGTCCGAGTCCCCGCCTCGGCCCCTCCCGAGGCCGGAGCTTCGGGGCTGGCCGAAGAGGGTATCGGCGTCGGCCGCGACCCAGGACTTGAACAATCGCTCGAATCTATCGAAAATCGGATCCACGCTGAGCCTCGGATTAGTAATCTACAAGATGCCGGGGCGATAATCAACATGCCCAAATCCGGCATACCGAGGCGGAATCATGAGGGCGGATCCCTATGTCGTCGTGGTCGGCGGCATGAACCTCGACATCCAGGGCAAGAGCCTCTCGCCGTTCAGGGCAGGGGACTCCAATCCCGGCGGCTCCAGCCTCTGCGCGGGCGGCGTGGGCCGCAACATCGCCGAGAACCTCGCCCGTCTCGGCGCGAGGGTGGAGCTCGTCTCCGTCGTAGGCGACGACGGCCTGGCCCCCCTCCTCCTCGATTCCTGCTCCTCCCTCGGGATCGGGCTGGAAGGCCTCCTCAGGCTGGAGCGAGAAGCTTCTCCCCGCTACATCTGTCTCCTCGACTCGGACGGCAGCCTGGTGGGGGCAGTCGCCTCCATGGAGGCCATGGACCGCCTCACGCCGGAGCGCCTCGAGGAGCGCTCGAGCCTCCTCGACGGGGCGGCCCTGATCATCGCGGACGCCAACCTGAGCGAGGCCTCGATCAGGTGGCTGGCCGAGCGCTATCCCAAGGGAAGGGGAGGGCCCCTTCTCGGCTTCGATCCCGTCTCCGCCGCCAAGGCCCCGCGGGGCTCGGGCAGCCTAGGCGCCTTCGCCTTCGCCAAGCCCAACCAGGCCGAGGCCGCCATCCTCGCCGGCCACGAGCCGGGTCCGCTCAGCCCCGCCGAGCTCTCCCGAGCGCTCCGGGCGCGGGGCCTCGGCGAGGCTTTCGTCTCGCTCGGCCCCGAAGGCATCTGGGCCGAGGGACCCGGCCCTTCGGGACGAGGCGAGTCCTGGAAGGCTTGGCGCAGATCCGCCCAGGATGGCTGGGCTGCGGTCAACTCCTCGGGCGCCGGGGACGCGGCCTGCGCGGCGATCGCCTGGGGCATCCTCCAGGGCCGCGGCCTGGGCGAGCGCTGCGTACTCGCCCTGGCCGCCGCCCTCCTCGCCTCGGCTTCCGAATCGCCCGTCAATCCCGCCCTGTGCCCGAGCCTCCTCGATGAGGCAGCGAAAGGAATAGAGTGTGAACGGATATCTTGACCTCTCCCCCGAGGTGGAATCGGCCCTCGCCGAGCGCAGGCCCCTCGTCGCCCTCGAGTCGACCATCATCTCCCATGGCATGCCCTATCCGCGCAACGTGGAGACGGCCCTGCGCGTCGAAGCGGCGGTGCGCGGGGCCGGGGCCATACCCGCCACGATCGCCGTCCTCGGAGGCCGCCTCAAGGCCGGCCTCGATCGCTCCCAGATCGAGGAGCTCGGAGCTCGCGGAACGGACGTCGACAAGGTGAGCCGCCGCGACCTGCCCCGCGTCGTGGCCTTGGGGGGCGACGGGGCGACGACAGTGGCCGCTACCATGATAATCGCGGCCGCTGCGGGCATACGGGTCT
>Ga0181529_10005599_pt1 | contig 13114 bp, 10 predicted proteins | sample PEATcosm2014_Bin_36_FD_119763 | JGI IMG/M metagenome (GOLD analysis project Ga0181529, IMG submission 119763) | Peatland microbial communities from MTU Mesocosm Facility, Houghton, MI, USA - PEATcosm2014_Bin10_30_metaG | ecosystem: Environmental > Terrestrial > Soil > Wetlands > Peat | place... | reverse complement strand
GATTTGAGCGATTCACACAATACAATAGCCCGCCGATCAAAGGAAATTGGTGGAGGTGGCGGGAGTTGAACCCGCGTGCCCGGGATTTCATCAGAGCGGAATCTGTACGATAAGAATTGGAAAATGCCCATTTCCCATAGGGAAAGTTCAGAATTCGTTCAGAAAGGCAGCGGGAGGGGATATAGGCCGTCCCGCTCGCATTTGGACATCCCCGCGCACAGGCTAGATTCCGATGATTTTCACACGGCCCGGTATCAGGGAAGGCAATGCCGCCAACAGCAGGGGTGCGAGCGGCCTTAGATCGTTCAAACGGTTGCTCGATGCCCGAAGGACAACGACGGCGATCCGAAACTTGGGAATTGGATGTTGAAACGCCAGATTGCGGTCCACCGTCACAAACACATCAAACTCCTTTTCAGCCAATCGCAGGAGCGCTCCGTTTTTGATCGTCGCCCAACCCATTTGCGGCACGGTGCGCGCCCAATGGCCCGGAAACTCCCTTGCCAAGCGGCGATCGATGCACTCGTCCAGCAGGAGCTTCACATCAGCGCCCGGAAGCGACCATTTGATTCTTGGCGCTTTCGAGGAATGCAATCACCATTTTGCGGCTGACGGTGGGGAAACCTTCGAGAAAATCGTCGATCGAGTCGCCCGCCTCGAGGTAATCAAGCAGCGTCTGCACGGGAACCCGCGTCCCCGAAAAGACAGGAGCCCCTCCGAGGATATCCCGGTTGGTGGTGATTATCTTTTGTCGCACAGACATAGTGTCCGCCACCTACTGACGAAAGCAAGTCGGGAAGGATCGCTATCGTGATGCCATCGCAGTCCGTAGGACCGGGCATTCATAGCCTGCTATTTTATTACTTAAGCTTTTGAATTATAATAAATTGGTGGAGGTGGCGGGAGTTGAACCCGCGTGCCCTGGATTTTCTCAGGGGGAGATTCAAAGACGGGAGCGTGAAAATGCGACTTTTGCATAGGGAAGATTCAGAAAAAGTTCAGAAAGGCTTTGGCGGCAAGAAACGAGGAACCGGCGCACGCCGGTGGCATCGCCATTGACACATTCAATGTGTGGCACATTGTGTGGATATGCCCACAAATCTTCAAATCGACGATCGACTGCTAAACAAGGCCAGGAAGATCGGCGGCTTCCGGACCAAGAAGGACACGGTAAACCAGGCTCTCCTTGAATTCCTTCGACATCGGGAACAGCGCGCGATCGGGGACCTGTTCGGGACGGTGGATTTCTTGGCTGACTTCGATCACAAACAGCTGAGGGCAAATAGATGAGGGTCCTGCCCGACACCCCGATTTGGTCCGCGGCATTGAGGCGCGGGGACGATGTCGCGGGACCGTACCGGGAAGAAATGCTGAAATTGGTCAATCAGGGCCTAGTGGAAATCATCGGCCCGATCCGCCAGGAGATACTGTCGGGTATTCGGGATCGGTCTAAATTCGAGATTGTGAGAGATCGCTTGCGCACATTTCCCGATCTTGAAATTGGGACCGCCGACTACGAGGAAGCTGCTGCGTATTACAACCGCTGTCGAGCCAAAGGGATCCAGGGATCGTTTACCGATTACGTCATTTGCGCCGCCGCGGTGCGACACGAACTCGCGATCTTCACCGATGACAAGGATTTTCTGGGATACAAGACGGTTCTGCCGATCCGGCTCTATCATTTTGAAAAATGAGTTTGACTGGCCCATTCGAGAAACTGCCCGCACCCAGTTCGCCGGCCTTCAAGAGTGCGAAAATCCTACGGGCTCATCCCGCCCGCAATGCCTCGACGGGGTTCATCCGAGCGGCGCGATTATGTTCAGCGCCATCAGAGACGCTTGCGGGCAAAGGCTCGGCCGGAGGGTGACTTTAGATAGCGTTCAAAATCTGCTGCGCGGGCAGGATCGCGAAAGGCAATGGCTGTGTTAACGATCCAGGGGCGGTCGGCGCGGCCGACGCGAACGAGGGTGAACTTGGCGGATTACTCGACGCTCGCACGAGCGCGTCTCATCGAACCTAAAATGAGAAAAGCATACGACTTCACTGGCGCGAAAAGGAACCCCTACACCAAGCGGCTGAAGAAGCCGGTCACCATTCGATTGGAGACCGAAATTATCGGATATTTTAAGGACTTGTCGCTGCAGACGGGAATTCCGTACCAAAACTTGATCAATCTGTATCTCCGCGACTGCGCGCAGACGAACAAGAAGCTCGCATTCAGTTGGCGCCCGGAGAAGGTGGCCTGAGGGGCAGGTGAATGGGTTTGTAAATTATGGCACTATAACGAAATAAGGGGAGGTGGCGGGAGTTGAACCCGTCTTCCCATCAAGCGAATTTGGGGCGGCCAGGTTCATGTTTTCAGAGGACAATTCAATCTAACTTCAACCGAAATCAATGGAAGCGAAAACGGCATAAACCGGCACCTAACGGCACCCAAATTGGGAGGAGTTGAGAGGAGACGCTTGGCTGACGGATAGCCCTCACGCAGCAGATACCGTCCAAATCTGCCAAGCCGGGTGTACCTCCACTCCTTTGCCGAAATTTTCTGGAAACTGGCCGTCATACGTTCTCCCCGATGTACCGAACGACGTGGTTGCCGCTTGCGATGATTACGGGCTTCGCGGACGCCTGAACCGCCGAACCGTGGGAGGAACTGACGGAGGGTGGCGGCGTAGGATCGGCCTCGTCCCGCCCTCCCGCCTGTTGAACCATCAAGGATTCCTTCACAGCTGCCTCGATGGCCAGCTCTAAGTTTTACAAGATATTGTCTATAAGCACTATACACAGAACAGACAATGTATTTTAGACGTCCAGCCCGGCTCCATTGCGCCTCAGCCACTCCTTTCGCTCCCGGTAGGCCGGCATCACCTTATCCACCTCGTTCCAGAAAGCGTCGGTGTGGTCGAGGTGGTGGTGGTGACAGAGTTCGTGGACGACGATGTAGTCGATGATGGTTGCAGGGGCCATCAGGCACTTCCAATGGAAAGCCAAGTTGCCCGACGGCGAATAAGATGCCCAGCGGTTGCCCATTTCCCGCACATCCACCTTGCGCACCGGCGCCCCTACCTTCGGCGCAAAGTAACGCACGCGATCAAGAATTTTCTCCCGGCCACGGGCGATATAGTATTCCCGGAATGCTGCCCGCGCGGCGCGCATCGCCCCCCGTTCGGCTAGGTCACGCCGTAAACAAAACCGCCCATTCTTCAATTGCACCGGCTCTTCCTGGTCGGCCACGAGCAGCAAGCGGTAGGAACGCCCCAGGTAGAGGAAGCCCTCCCCATTGCGATATTCACGCAACACCCGCGTCGCGTTCAGATCGCGCCACTCCGCCAGGTTCTTGTAGATCCAGTAGCGCTTCGCCTCCACGATACCCTCGATGCGCGTGTCTGGCACCGCTTCCGGGACCCTCACCAGCAACCGGCCGTCGCGCTCAATCACGATGTCCGCCGTGACGCGCCGGCTGCGCACCACCTCGTAGCTGATGTCTGGGGCCAGCCGCGGCTTCATTTGACCAGCTCCTCATGCCGCTTCTCGGCGAGCTTCACGATTTCGACCGCGATGCGCTCATGCCGGTCCGCCAACTCGGGGATGCCGGCCAGCAGGATCTCGGTGTCCACGTTACCCCGCAGCTTCTTCACTTCGATGGGCTTTCCCCAGAAGTCGATGATGTCGATCGTGCCTTGAAGGATGTCCACGACGCGCACCATGAGACCCTTGAGTGGCTGGACCCGCTCCGCCGGGACCACTCCGTCCGCAAAAGTCAGCTGGGCGACAAAGTCGTAAAAGGTGGTAGCTTCCTTGGTAAGGCCCTCATGGGCGGTCGTTCGGCCCGCCTCCGCTTCACGACGCAGTAGCTCGCACCCCTCCGCGATCGCTTCCCAGTTCTCCTTCTGCTCCTGGATGAGCCTCTCCAGCTTGTCACTCAATCGCTGGTAGAAGGCCGGGTCCTCGTCAAAATGCACCGTGCAGTGCTTCCGCAGCGCGTGCTCCATCTCGCTCGCCTTCGCCTCGGGATCACCCTGCGAGTGCCGCTGAAGGTTGGCCAGGAAGTCCGGCGACAGCAGCTCAATCGGAGGGATGCGGGGGTCGATCCCCAAGTCGATCAGGTGCTCATTGATCAAAGCCTTCACCTTCGCCCCGGCGTCGGCGATGTCGAGTGACTCGTCCTTGTAGCGCTCTTTTATCATGCGCAAGAGATACCCAAAGCGCCGAGCTGGGCCGCGGTAGGCGTGGCCGCTGGCATGCGGCAGGATCAGGTTCAGGCTTTGCAGAAACTTCTTGAGATAGACCTCGAAGTCGGCCCGTTGGCGGATCTCTTGCATCGATCCGATCGCGGCATGCACCAACGCCACCTCGGCCGCAGGCGAGCCACTCCGACCCTGCACAAACTCCTCGATGGCGGCAACCCCGGCCGCCCGGAAGAGCTGGAGCAAGCGCTGGTATCGCTCCTCTAAAATGGGTAGCTCCGTTGTGAGGTTTTTCAGCCCCTGCTGGATGTCGGTGATATCCTCTTCGGTATAAATCGAGAGGGCGGCGCTCAGGTGATTGGCCAAACCAATGTAGTCCACGATGAACCCGCGATGTTTGTTCTTCGCCACGCGATTCACCCGGGCAATGGCCTGGAGCAGGTTGTGCTCCTGGAGTCGCTTGTCGATATACATGACCTGCTCAATGGGGGCATCAAAGCCGGTAAGCAGCATGTCGCAGACGATCAGGAAGGCAACGCCCGTGTTGACCTTTTCGGGATTATCGTAGTCGAACTTCCGCTTGAAGTTCTCGACGGCATCCACAGCCTGAGCTTGCTTTCGGGCCGTGGTAATCACCGCCCGCTCATTCGTGCCTTCGGAGGAAACCACAACCGCCGACTTGAGGAAGGCGATTTGCTTGCACAATTCGTCATCCCGGTAGCAGGGTCGATCCCCTTCCGTCAGATCGTGGGGATCGCCCATCCAAATCGGCTTGGCCTGTTCAACGGCAAGACGTGCTGCCACGGCCTTGTCGATGTAGGTCTTGTAATGGACCGCCGCCATCTTCGAGCTACAAACCACCTGGGCCTTGAACCCGTTGGGCAGGATGTTTTCCACGTAATGGTCCACCATGTCGGTGGCGATGGCCTCGATCCGCTCCGTAGCTTCATACAGATCGCCGCTGGTCCCCCATTTTCGCTTCAGGGCCAGGATTTCCTCGTCGGAACGCTGCTTCACAAGGTCATCGAAGGGCTTCTTTTGCTTCTCGGCAATCTGGCGAAGAATCTCCTGATTCTCGTCCTTCCGAATCTGTGCGGCGACATGCTCCTTGGCGAGCGTATCCACCTTCTCGTCAAATTTCGCCTTGTCCTTGACGGCGGTATCCGCAGTCTTGCCCTCGTAGAGAATCTGTACCGTGGCTCCGTCATCGACGGCATCTTGCAGCTTGTACTTGTCGATGTACTGGCCGAACCGCTCCACGGTGGTCTTCTTGTTCTTCACTCGGATCAGCGGTGTGCCGGTGAAGGCCAGTCGGGTTGCATAGGGGAATGCCTCGAATAAATTGTCGCCCAAGTCACTGGATTGGGTGCGATGGGCCTCGTCAATCATCAGCAAGATGCGTTCAGAACGGTTTACCAGTCCGAAGGACTGGTAAACCGGAATGTCCAATACTTCGTCCAGGTAGTCGGGCAAGTCCCGGTTGGCGTTCTCCTGAAATTTGTGAATCATCACCATGTTCAGATTCGAGGAGTCGGTAGCCAGTTTGGTCTTCAAGTCGTCGGAACTGCTAATGAACGTGACTTTCTCCCCGGTCAGGACCGCCGTTTCGCCAAGCTGCTTCTCTAAATCCTTCCGGTCATTGATGAGGCAGACCTTGTAATCCTTCAAATCGTCGCACATCCGCAGTTTGCGAATGACGAAGACCATCGTGAGCGACTTGCCAGAACCTTGCGTGTGCCAAATGACGCCCGAACGATCATCGGGCGTCTGGCCGCCACGCAGTCGGGCAATAATCTTCTGGACTGCCCGGTATTGCTGATAGCGACCAACGATCTTCGCCCGACTCTTGCCCACGTCCATGAACACCGTGCAGGTGCGAATGATGTCCAGCAGCGTTTCCTTGGGCAACATCCCCTGAATCAGAATCTCTTGCGGGCGGGCCGTGCCCAGCGGCGGTGTGTACTTTCGATACTTTTCGGGGAAAATGTCCCGCCAGGGGAAGAAGAACTCCTCATTGGTCGAGGTGACCGAGCCGAAATCGGCCTTTTCTCCGCAGGTGCGAATCAACAACTGGTTCGGATAGAACAGCCGTGGCTCGCCCTCCCGTAGACCGGCCAGCTTGGTTTCCTCCCGCTGGTCCGTGTACCGCATTAACTGCTGAAATGCCTCGAACATGGGGTTCGAGGTGAAATCGTTGGCATCCTTGCACTCGATAACCACCAGGGGAATGCCGTTCACGAACAGCACGATGTCGGGGAAGATGAAGCCCTTGACCGCGCCCGGTGTGTCGATACGGAACTGGTTGATTGCCAGGAAATGATTCCGCTCGGGATTGTGGAAGTCGATCAGCTTGACGTTAGGATACTGCTCGCCGGTCAGTTCATTGACATCGACCTGGGTACGGTAGAGGAGTTTTTGGACCGCTTCGTTGGCTTCGACAAGGCTGTGGGCGGGTTGCGAAAGCAGTTCGTCATACAAGTCGTCCAATTGCTTATCGGTCAGCCAGGGTCGGCCATCTTCAAGGGTATTGATGGCCCGGACGTGTTTTCGGAAAACTTCCTTGAGAATGATTTCCCGAAAACTGCTGCGAAGACTCACCGTGGGATCGGTCGGTATGCCCGAACCCTGGTCGATGATCTCCCAGTCCAAACCGGCCAGTTGGTCAAGGAACGGCTTTTCAACGAAGAGGTATTCAGACATCGTGATGGTCCTCTTGTGCCGCAGCCTCTTGAAGCTCTTTGAGCGTCTTGTCCTCGTTGTTCCTCCAGTCTTTGCGACCGTTTGCCGTTCGTCCCTGAATCACGCCTGCTGCCTTCGAGGGCGAGTTGAAAACCTGATCCTGAGTGAAGACGTAATGCGAGCCGTTATCCACGATTACGCCTTGGGCCAGCAGGTCCTTGCGGAGCGCGGATATATTCTCACTGATCGACGGCACTTCTTCCTTTACAAGTTGCGATCCCTTCACGACGACAAAGCCCTTGGCGTCTTCGTGCCCGCTGGCTTTAATGCCCTTGGCCTCGATGGTAAGCAATTCGGTCGGATTCTTGGTCGTTTCCGTTTTTTCAAAGACGCCCAGCCCCAACAACGGAAAGATGCTAAGAATGTCTTGCAGGAAACTCTCCACAAAGGTAGTTTCCGCCTCCGAAAGTGTGGGCGGAAGCGGTTCCTGCTCGTTGTCCAACTTGCATTGTTTGGCGACCCTCGCTAACCTCAGCAGTTGGGCTTCGAGATGTTGGACATGGGCTTTGTTCAAGCTGTCGTCCTTCGCCACGAAGAACACGGCCCAATCCCAAAAATCCTTCTTTCCATAATGCTGGTTCAGGCGGCTCTTGACGGGATCGCCTTCCCCGACATAAATCATCGGCAGAATACTGTCGTCCGATGCGCCAATCAGAACGTACACGCCGGTCTTGTCAAATTCATTGCGGCTGACGACCTCCTTGTAGTTTGTCCGATTGAATACCACGCCGACACCGGGCCAGTTGGACTTCTCCACGATACGCAGACCATCGGGATCGCCGGTTGGGACAAGTACCCGGATGAAAAATGGGCGTTGCTGAAAGTCAGGCATAGGCGGTGCTCTCCTCGGATTCATTTCCCTTGACTCGGACTTTGCCGGTCAGGAGGTCTTGCATAAGGCCGGTCTTTTGTTGTACGAGATTGCTCTTATACTTCCTTTCAATATCGTACCGCTTGTCATACTGAAGAAGAGCCTTAACGATTCGACGTTGTTCGTCTGGATGCGGGCAGGGGAAGGAGAGTTTCGCCAACCGATCTGCGCCAAGGTGGGCCACCGATGTCGTTTGGCGAGCGATTGTCATAAACCTACCGATGTCGATGAAGTATTTGAACATGCCACGACAAAAATGAGGATCATTTGGCGGGTACGCACGAAACCGAATCAAAGTGTTCTGGAAACAATAACGATGCGGTTCGCCTTCGTAGATAGCTGACCGTCCCACAAGTTCGAGGCTTTGTCCTTCATTCAGAAGAATGTCGCCAGGAAGTAAGGAATAGGTATCCTTTTCAGTTGGCGTGAAATCCATTTCGAGTACATCGGAGTAGTCAATGAAGCCGTCAAAGACGTTTGCTACCCGAAGATATGGGGTCGTGAACCGCCCTGACTGATGTTTTGGCGACCTCTGCCGCCCGAGTCGAACGGAACCGACTTCATCGACCCGGCACGTCTTCCATTCTTTCGGAATCGGTCCCAATTCAGAAGACTTGTACAGGTCGGGAGCTTCTTGGTAGGCGGGGCGAAGATGGCCATTCTTGTCCACGCCACGGGTGAACAGGTCGTGCATCATGCCCTGCTTGATCGCCTGATAATTGTCGATCAGGGCTTCCGTCTTCTCGATCAGGTTGTCAACCGTCATCAGAATCTTGGCGATCTTGCTCTGTTCGGGTATCGTGGGAACGAAAAGAACGTGATTTTCAACAATCGTCGTGTTTAGATTGGCCTGAGTGCCATGCTGCCCCATGCCGACAAATCCGTGTTCGGCAAACTGAAGCGCGTAGTACAGATACTCGACCTTGGCCCCTTTGATGTCGTAGAACTGCACAAAACCGTCATGTATGCAGGCTGGCATGTCCACGATCACAGGGCGACCAATCGTGGCGCAGATTGACATTATCAGATCGCCTTTATCGACTCGAACACTCCTTGCTTCCCCGAGAGTCGATAGATACTGCTCAGTGGCTCGGAGATACCGTCCTGCCCTGGTAACGTCGATAATGCGAACCCAGCCGATTTTTCCTCCGAACCATTTTGGGTCGTCAATTGGGCGCGGAGAAGCACCCCGACGCACTTTCGCAATTTCCGAAATGCGCTTGAAGTCACTCATACCCCAACTCCTCCAAGAACCCATTGAGTTGGTTGGCTTCCCGATCCCTCTCAGCAAGAATCTGCTTTGTGGTCACGGCATACTTCTGCCAAAGGTTTTCGACGGCGGCGATGAACGACCGCTCGTATTGCCGAAGATAGCCGTCGAACCCTTCAATCAAGAGCCGCTTGAATCGCCCGAGAATCAGTTCCTTCGCCTCGTCCTCGCTGATCTTGGCGCGGGCGGCAGCAAGCATATCTTCCTTCTTCCGCTCGACTTCTCGAATGTTGGCCTTGAGCTGCTTGAGTTCGTTGTCCAAGGTAGTGTGGCGGGCCAATTGGCTGTCGATTGCCTCGATCCGCTTGGACTTCATGGCAATCTCTCGCTCCTGTGTGTCGATGCGAATTGTACTGACCCTAGAGGACGAAAGATTCGTGCGCTCGATTCGGCTAGCATCTTGCCGCAAAATCTTGATCTGCTTCTGACACTCCTTGATTTCACCAGCCAGAACTTTCCGCTCGTCCTTGAGCGTCTTGACCAGGGCCTTGGGCAGAACGCCAGTCTCGGAATCGCCTTCCACAGCTTCCCCCTCCTCGTCTTCGGCAGCAACAGCGGTAGCGAAAAGCCCTTCCAATTCGGCAATGCGGGCCTGATCCTTTTCGATCTGCTGCAAAACCTCGGGGAACTGCGACTGCAAAATGTCCTCTTCGGGGATCAATTCAGCCCCCCAGCCACTAGCGGCAATCGACTTCAAATCGCTTTCCAGCAACTTGACGTAGGAAGCCACCGCGCCACGTACCTGATGGGTGCCCAGCAGATTTAGCGGGCCAAGCCGCTTTGCCAAGCTGTCGATGCAATGGCGGCGAAGGTCGAAAACATTTTGGGTTTCGGGCAGACCCTCGATCTGCTTGACGTTCTTCTTCCACCAATCTTCCAATGCAGCATGAAAGTCATCGAGCTTCGCCCGAACGCCGGGGGCAGACTCGACCATGCGTTTGATGTCGTCCTTTGACTGAACGCCGTCAGCGAAATCGCTGTATCGACCATCCCGATGCTTGAAAAGAAGTGCCTCGATGCCAGAGTAATTGGAGAAGAAACAGCCAAGCTGGACGATTTCGGCAACGGGGATGCCACCATGCAAGTGGGCACGAACGTCATGCGGCTCGGGCAGCGGCGAATTATCGACGTAGCGGCGAATGTTGAGGTTGAAATCCTCCTTCGCCAAATCGTCATAGGAAACCTCTCGGGAATACTTCTCGACCGTGAGGTGGCTACGATAAACGGTGGTGATCTTTTCGATGTCCTCGGGCCGAAGGGAGTTCTGGTTCTTGCCCTCCTTGTATTCCCGGTCGGCATTGATGAACAGGACGCTCTTGCGTTGGCTGGCCCCTTTCTTATTGATGACCAACAGGCAAGCCGGAATACCCGTACCGTAGAACAACCCAGCCGGTAGCCCGATAACCGCTTCCAAAATGCCGTCCTTGATGAACCGCTGGCGGCACGTTTTTTCTTCGCCACCCCGGAAAAGAACCCCATGCGGCATAACGACCGCCAATTTCCCATCGCTCTTGAGCGAGGCAACCATGTGCTGCACGAACATCAGGTCGGCCTTCTTGCCGCTTTCAGGCATGAAGGTATGGAACCGCTCGGGAAACTTCATCCCGTTGCGGGAGTAATTTTGGGAGAACGGAGGATTGGCAATCACCCGGTCAAAGCGGCGAATCTCGCCATTGCGGTCCAGGTGTTGCGGTTCCTTGATTGTATCACCCTGGCGAATGTCGGCACTCCTGATCCCGTGGAGGATCATGTTCATCTTGCAGATGGCCCAGGTGCCACCGTTGCTGTCCTGCCCAGCCAGTTCCAGGTTGCGGGGGTCGCCGCCCGTTTCTTGGACATGGTGCTTGGACTCGATGAGCATACCGCCCGATCCGGCGCAGGGGTCGTAAACGCTCATGCCCTCCTGCGGGTCAAGGATCAGGACCATCACGCTATCGACTTCGGTGGGCGTGTAGAACTCGCCCCCCATCTTCCCGGCACTATCGGCAAAATACTTGATTAGATACAGGTAGGCCGCGCCCAAGAGGTCGGGGAACTCGAAGTCATCGTTGCTCAAGGGGATTTCATCGAAATGCTGAATGAACTGGACGAGGGTGCTATCGTCCATCGTTCGCTGACCGACCTTGCGATTGAAATTGATGCCCTTGAGAACGTCCTGAAGCGTGTTGGGGTTGGCGTCCTCGATTGCAGCCAGGGCCTTGTTCAACCCAGAGCCGACCGCTTCTTTCAGGTGCTTGATCTTGCTCCAATGGCCTTTGTCGGGGATAAAGAAATCATATTTATCGGGATTGGCAAGCTGCTTCTCGATCAGTTCCGGCTTCATGCCCTTGGCTTGATACTCAGTTTCGAGCGTGGCGCGGTCCTTGTCGAACTGGTCGCTCATTCGCTTCAGGAAGAGCATCCCAAAAATGTATTCCTTGAACTCCGAGGCATCCATGTTGCCCCGCAGAATGTCGCACGCCTTGAACAGCAGGCTTTCCAAGCGGGAAAGGGTGAGCTTCTTTGCCTTCTTCGTCGGCTTTACCTCGTCATCCCTGCCGTTAAACTCGAAACCTTGCTGCACGTCCTGACTCATGTTTCGCCTCGGTACTGGTGTTGCGTTCGATGTGCCATTGCCATGCAACCGCCCGATCAGTTCGTCCCGGCGACCCTTGCCGGAAAGCCCAAGCAACAGGCAGGCTTCGACCAACTGCCCCTTCGCCATATAGGGGGCAAGAACATCGGGCGTGGCCTTGCGTGATTGGGACACAGCGGCCCGCATTCCCTCCACGCTACGGCGATCCACGTTGGCGATTTCCAAATCGTCAACGAGCCGCTTCAAGTCATTGCGGCCCAAAACACTCAGGATGGCCGGTTTGATCTTCAATGCCATGCTCCAACAGCGTCAATCGTCAAGCGGTCGATGAATTTGCCCCGCCCTCAGTCCGAACCTCCGGTATCTTGGGTTGCGCACCGCAATCCTTAGCTGCCCGCCAATCATTAGTTCTGCTCACTTCCACCAGACGCGCCTTGGTCCCACGGCACCTGACGGTCTTGCTCCGGTTTCGGAGGGGCTTGCACCGGCAGGGGGCCGTTTCAGGGGGCCAGTATCTCGCAAATTCGGGGAAAACCTGATTTTATCCGTGTGCCACCCCCTCTGCAAGCAATCCAGGGACTCCAAGTGTTTTTGGGCCATTGGGTTACGTCGGGGCGGGCAAGTCTGGCAAAGCCTGCGGCTTTGTCAGACAAAAAATTGCCCAAATCACCATGATAACCAAGGGGCTGGTCACATCCCGGCACCCCCACGGATGGATTTTTTCGGCGGCATGATTTTGCAGCCATGTGGCCGGGGAATGGGGCGGCTAAATCCCGTTCGGGCCTGTCCGTCAAGGAGAAGAGTGGCCGTCACGACCGCCCTGGCGGTCGTGACGGCGACACAGAATAGATTGTGAATCGGGGAAGGACCGGCCCCGCCAAGAAAACGTCGTGGCCGTTTAGTGCCTTGCCGCGCCTGTTGCCAAGCGTTTCGCAACCGTGGCCGATTCTCGTTCCATCGCCCGCTCAATTTCCCGTGAGAATACTGCATCGCCGCGCCTCTGGGCAAACTCCCGCGCCAAGTCCTTGATCTCCTGCACGACCCGCTTCACGACAAAGCGGCTAGGGCTATTCAAGGTGGCACGGCCCACCAGTCCTTTCGTTTCTTCGCCCGCCAACCGAGCATCGAGGATGGCAATTCCCAATTCGCCCAATCTGGCCCGTACAAGTTGCCGGAAGCCGTCAATCAATCGCTCGTCATCCTGACGGCCTGCCCGCGCCCGATCCGGTACATCCATCGTCCCTCCCGGCTTGAACTCCTGGTCGATGGGAACGCTGGGCAACAGTCGTCGGGCATTTCTTTGCTTCTCGATCATGTTCTTGATCGCATTCGCAACGGCCCGCTTGAACCGCAAGTCTAAAGGACCATGCCTTTCCTCGTCATAATTTGTGAAGAGGCCCCCGGTGAGCAACTGCGGTGGACCCGGCGCGCTGGACACTTTTTGGGTAAAGTTAAGGTGTGGTGTTTTGACT
>Ga0181529_10005598_pt1 | contig 13116 bp, 8 predicted proteins | sample PEATcosm2014_Bin_36_FD_119763 | JGI IMG/M metagenome (GOLD analysis project Ga0181529, IMG submission 119763) | Peatland microbial communities from MTU Mesocosm Facility, Houghton, MI, USA - PEATcosm2014_Bin10_30_metaG | ecosystem: Environmental > Terrestrial > Soil > Wetlands > Peat | place... | reverse complement strand
GAAGAGCGAAACCATGCACAAGGCTATAGGGCTAGCGGAAGCGGTCGAGATGATTCCCGACGGCGCGTCGCTGATGATCGGCGGTTTCATGGGCGTCGGTTCGCCGCATCGACTGATCGGCGAGCTGTTGCGCCAAGGACGCAAGAACTTGACGGTGATCGGCAACGACGCGGCGCGTCCCGGCGTCGGCATCGGCCGCTTGATCGACGCCAAAGTGGTCAAGCGGATGGTGGCGTCGCACATCGGCACCAACCCCGAGATCGGGCGCCAAATGATCGCCGGCGAAACGATCGTCGAACTGTGCCCGCAAGGGACCCTGGCCGAGCGCATTCGGGCGGGCGGCTATGGTCTGGGCGGCGTCCTGACCACGACCGGCATCGGGACCGTCGTCGCAGAGGGCAAGAGGCAGATCGAGATCGAGGGCGAGACGTTCCTGCTCGAATTGCCGCTGAGGGCGGATTTCGCCTTGATCGGAGCGCACCGCGCCGATCACATCGGCAATCTCGAGTATGCGCTGACCTCGCGCAATTTCAATCCGATCATGGCCATGGCGGCCGCGACGGTCATCGCGGAAGCGGCGGAGATCGTCCCCGTCGGCGTGATCCCGCCCGACGATGTGGTCACGCCGGCCGTGTTGGTCGACCATTTGGTGGAAAGAGAGAAGCTCAATGGACGCTAAGGAACTCATCGCGCGCCGCATCGCGCTCGAACTCAAGGACGGCGACCTCGTCAACCTCGGCATTGGGTTGCCCGCAATGGTCACCCATTACCTTCCGCCCGGCGTCGACGTGTTCCTTCAGCTGGAGAACGGGCTGATCGGCTTGGCGGCCCTGCCTCACCCAGGCCTGGAGAACTACTTTCTCGGCGACGCGGGCGGCGCCCTCGTCAGCGCTGTGCCGGGCGCTTGCGCCTTCGACAGCGCCTTTTCGTTCGGCCTGATCCGCGGCGGCCATGTCGACCTCACCGTGCTCGGCGGCCTGGAGGTCGACGAGCGCGGCCTGCTCGCCAACTGGGTGATCCCGGGCAAGATGGTTCCCGGCATGGGCGGCGCCATGGATCTCGTCACCGGCTGCAAGCGCGTCATCGTCTCGATGATCCACACCGCCAAGGGCAAGCCGAAGATCCTGAAGAAATGCACGCTGCCATTGACCTCGGCCCGGCGCATCAGTCTCATCGTCACCGAGCTCGCGGTGATCGAGCCGACCGACGAAGGCCTCGTCGTCAGGGAACTGGCGCCGGGCGTCTCCGTCGACCAGGTCGTGGCGGCGACCGAAGCGAAGTTGATTCTGCCGCCGCAAATCCCGGAGATGAAGCTCGCGGCGTAAACAAAGCCGCAAGCGCGGATCCAGGAGAGCCAAAACATCTTGCGCCGGCTCGCGCGCCCGTGCGCGTGCGGGCCGGCGTGCGGGTCTGGCGCAGTTTTGGCGCACCGCAATTCGTGTCGCGCCGATCCATTTCGCGCGAAACCAATCGAGCCCGGCGCGGCCGCATATCGGGCGCTTGACGATCTCACGTTTGGCGATCTGACGCTCGACCTCTTGGTCCAGAGCATGTTGCTTTCAAGTCGAACCATCTCGTTCATTGTCGCGAGCAACCCCCGGATCAAGTCCGCGGGTCGCTCGCGATGACAGTCGGAATTGCGTCAACCTAAAGACAACTTGCTCTAGCCGCAGCTCGGCGATCCCGGCCGCGCGGCGGCGGCCGGCCGAGGCGCGTGCGCATCGGCCGTCGGCGAAACGACGACGCCTTCCGCTAATAGACCGCCGCGAACATCACCGATTCCGACGTCGCTTCGCCGGGCGAAAGCTCCTCGACGATGCGGCCTTGTCGCGAGACGAGAATTCGGTCGGACAAGCTCAGGATCTCCGGCAAGTACGATGATATGACGATCACGGCGAGGCCGTCGTCGGCGAGCGTGGCGATCAGATTGTGGATCTCGGCGATGGCGCCGACGTCAACGCCGCGCGTCGGCTCGTCGAATATCACCAGCTTGGGTTTCTGGACCAGCGCCTTGGCGATGACCACCTTCTGTTGATTGCCGCCGGAAAGTTCGATGACCCGAGCGTCGCTGTTCAGCGTCCTGACGTTGATCTTCTTCGACCAGATGGCGGCGAGTTCGCGCATCTCGCTCATGCTCGTCGCAAATCCCTGCGACTCGTGGCTCGCAATTCGTCCGACATAGATGTTTTCCGCGACCGACATCGTCTCGAAGAGACCCTCGCTCTTGCGGTCCTCGGTGACGTAGACGACGCCCTCGTCGACCGCCTGGCGCGGCGTCCGGTAACGCACGGGGCTGCCGCCGAGACGCACGTCGCCGCCATGAAAGAGGTCGCGCTTGGTGACGCCGGCGATAATCTTGGCCGTTTCCGTGCGACCTGAGCCCACCAGCCCGAAGATGCCAGTGATCTGGCCGGCAAAAATCGAGAAGGACGTGTTCCGCACAATATTTTGCATGGAGAGATTCTGCACGCTCAGGATCTTTTCTCCAGCGCGCCGCACCGCGCGGCCATCGGCCGCGCGACCATAGAGTTCGTTGCTCAGCGATCGGCCGACCATATGGCGGATGATCGTCTCGCGGGAAAACGTCTTCGCGTCGCCGGTTATGACATGCGCGCCATCCCTGAGAATGGTGATCCGATCGGAGATTTCGAGCGCTTCCTCCAACGCATGGCTAATGAAGATGATCGCGACCTGTTCCTTGCGCAGCCGATCGATCAAGGCGAACAGATAGTGCTTTTCCTCCGGGGTCAAAGTAGCAGTCGGCTCGTCAAATATGATGATTTTCGCCTTGAGACGAACCGCTCGCGCGATTTCGACCATCTGCCGCTTTGCCGTGCCAAGCGCCTGGACGATCGCCGTCGGATCAACGGGAAAGTTCAGCGACTGAAACAGTTGCTGCGCCTCGATATAGGTTCCCCGCAGGCGGTTGAAAAACTTCTCGTCGCCCAGGTAGAGATTTTGCGCGACCGACATCGAGGGGACGAGGCTCGTCTCCTGATAAACCATCGCAATTCCGTATCGCCGCGCGTCCGCTGGGCCGGCGATTTGGATCCGCTGACCCTCGAGGCTGACGTCACCTCGGGTCGGCGTGACCGCGCCGGAGAGGATCTTGACCAGAGTCGATTTACCAGCGCCGTTCTCGCCCAAAATGGCGTGCACCTCGCCGCGCCGCAAATCGAAGTCGATATTCTTTAGCGCGGCGACGCCGCGATATTCCTTGGTGATGTTTCGCATCGCCAAGAGCGGCGTCTCCGATAGCGGCGCGACCGTCATGACGCCAATCCCTCGTAAGCGCATGAGGCGACGACCCCATCGCCCTTAGCGCAGAAAACAAGCCGCCCGTCGACCGGCAGGCAACTGGTGACGCCGTGGCGACGCCCGTTCGCCCGGCTGTGAAGGCTGGCAATCGGGCGATAGCCGCGATCGAGACGCGCCACCAGCCCATAGGACCAGCTCGGCGACCAAGGCTTCAACATCCCGAACTGTGTGACGCCGCCCTGCTGCGTCGGCGCGAGTGGCGACTGGCCCGCGCGAAGGCATGGCGCGATCCAATAATCGGCGCCGACCTCGGCGATCATGCGTCGACGATAGCGGTCTTCGCGCAACACGAATTCGACGAGCTGCCTTCGCGGCGCGAACAGAGCGAGCCAGATCGTATTGTCGGCGCCACGCGAGAAGCGGCTGGGATAGGCGGGAAGGTTCTCCAGCACCGGCTCGCTGCGACCGCTCGCGCCAAGCGGAATTCGCGTCAGCGCGCTGCGCCAGCTTTCCGAAACAACGACCGAGTCGGCTTCCCCGAGTAGGCCATAAGGGTAAGCCAAATTTCCCGCCAGTTGCTTGCGCGCGCCGCTGGCGGGTTCGATCCGCCACACAGACCCGGAAGCGTTCTTCTCCATCAGGTCGCGCTTCCAAGCGGTCGGCCCGTTTGACGCCGAGCCGTTGGCGACGAGCAATGCTCCCCCTTGGGCCGGCGCCAGCGCGGTGATGCACGTCACATCGGGGCTGGCCTCGATTGTCTTTCCGCCGTGCTCGCCCCCGACGAAGACGATTCTGCCGTCGATGAGGCCGACCGCCGCGCCGCCGTCCGGCAATCCAGCCAAGGCGGCGATCTCCGCATCAAAGGACGCGAGCGGCGCGCCGCCCGCCTTGTCGACGCTGAACAGCGAGCGCTCCGACGAGACCACAACGCCTTGCGTCGTGACGGCCAAGCAGTCGGGCGCCGGCGTCTCCATGATCGGCGGCGCCGAGTCGAGAAGGTCATTGGGACGGAAGGCGCCGTCCATCGGCGGCATCGAGATCGACGCGTCGCCACGCCCAAGCCATCGGTCGACGGCGTTCTTGAGCGGGTTCATTGGCGCGCTCCCCAATAGGATCCCGGCCCCGTCCATTGCGGATCCGCGTCGGGGAGCTTGACCCGCCCAAGCCGATTGTTGGTGACGCCGCTGACATAGAGATAGCCGCGATGCTCGCGCATCGAATTGATCGCCGTGTGGCTCTTTCCGTGCAGGTCCCACAGCGTTTCAAAAACGCGCCCTGTGTCGTCAAAACGCGCCACGCAGCCGGCGTTGACGTTGGGGAATAGCCATTCGTCGCCGGCCACCCGCAGCGCCATGCGTTTTCTGAAGGCTGGCTCCGTCATCGCCAGATCGTACGCCGGCGTCCGTAGGCCCGAGATAGCCACCCAATAGTCGCCGCGGGATCCTCGATTGATGTTATCGGGAAGTCCTGGAAGGTCAGAAATTACGCTCTCGGTCCTTCCCGCCTTCGGCCCCTCGAGCCACAGGCGCTTTACGGTGCAACCCCAGGTCTCCGCGAACAGCACCGACTTGTTGTCGTGGGCCATGCACATGCCGTTGGCGAAAAGTAGATTGCGCACGATTGTCCGCGTGGCGCCCGTCGCGGGATCGTAACGAATGATGCGACCGTTGCCGCGCCCTTCCAGCGAGTCGACAACCCATTCTTCGAACCCGTAGCGGATCGTCGCCTCGCTGAAATAGACCGTGCCGTCCGGGGCGATATCGAGATCGTCGGCAAGCCGCATGCGGGAATCGTCGATGACCGACAGCGGCGTGCGATTCGTCTCCGCGGTCAGCTTTTGGATATTGCGCCGCTTGTCGACGCCGTAGAGCCCCATGCCCGCGATGCACACGAGAAGACGGTCATCCTTGTCGAAGGCCATGCCGAGCGGCCGGCCGCCGACATGCGCAAAGACCTCATGACGGGCGTAATCGGGAGCGAGAAAGCGGACGATGTCGCCTTGCCGCCCACTGCAATAGATGTTGTCGTCCATGTCGAGAATGATGTCTTCGGGGCCATCGATTTCGCCCAGACCAATGATCTCGGCGTCGCCGAGGCGGTCGTTCATCGCGTATGGCGAAGACGCGGCAAGGTCGAAGGGCGGACAGGGCGGCAAAGCCAGATAGCCCGGCGACACATAGACCTTCGATTGGAGATTCTTTCTCCATTTGCCCCAGCGCACGTCGATGGCGATCGCCAGCAGCAACACCAAGCCAACCACCATAGCCGATGCGCCGGTCTGGACTCCGAGCCTGACAAGCCCGTTGATCAGGACGGAGACGATAACCGCGCCCATCAGCGCCTTGCCGATCGAACCGCGCCCGCCGCCGAAGCTGTTGCCGCCCAGGAGCGCCGCCGTTGCGACCGTGAGCTCGAGGCCGACGCCGGTGTCGGGGCCGACGCCGGAAAGCCGCGCCGCATAGAGCACGCCCGCGAGACCGGTGAGCACGCCGGAGACGACATAGGACAAACACACCGTGCGCCGCACGGGGATGCCGGCGTTGTAGGCCGCACGACGCGACCCGCCCACCGCTGCGATATGCCAGCCGATGCGCAGCCGAGTCATGATAATATGAGCCACGATCGCTATGACGATCAGAACCACGAGACTGAGAGGCACGCCCAGGACCGAACCGTCCCCAACGAAGTCCATGAGATCGGAGCTCACGTCGCTGGAAGCGATCTGCACCGAGTAGATCTGCAACAGAAACTCGACGACCGCCCGTATGAACGTCAACGTGACGAGCGTCGTCAGAAACGCGCGTAGCCGGAGATAGCCGATCAGCACGCCGTTAATCAGCCCGACGAGCGCGCCCACGGCGATGGTCGCGACAATGGCGGCCTCCGTCGGCCATTTGGCGATGTTGATCAGCGCCAGAGCGACGAAGTTGGCGAGCGCAAAGTTGGAGCCGACGCTGAGATCGATGCCGCCGGCCAGCATGACGATCGCCATGCCGATCACGATCAATCCAAACTCGCCGATCTGCCGCGAGGTGTCGACGACGCTCCCGAGCGTGAGAAAATTTGGAATCGCCACGGCCATATAGGCCGTCACTGCGACGAGAAGGAAGACGGGGATCGCGTTGTCGACCCACTTCCTGCCAAGCAACTCGCCGACGACATGATCGGGGACATATCGATAGCGCAGTCTTGTGACCAACTCGGCAATCATCGCGACGTTTTCCCAATGCACGAAAAAAAGCGCTGAGACGTTTGTGGCGGCTCAGCGCTTTAGTGAGCCTGCGGAGACGTTACTTCTCTAGATTCTTCACGCTCCAGCACAGACCCGGACGGAGAGTTTCCTTCGTGATCTTAGTGGTCGGGCTGTAGACGACGATCTTTTCCTTACCGGCCGGCAACCCAGACTCGAGAACCACCTGAATGACGTCGTTCAAGTCGCGGCCGATATCCATGACGTGGTAGGCGACCTCTTCCTGGAACACGCCTTTCTCGACGTTGTCGCACGCCATCTGCTCGCCGCCGCCGGAGGTGACCAGCGCAATGGATTTGCCGGATTCCTTGATCGCTGCCGCCGCTCCCAGGTCCATGACGTCCCAGAAGCCAACCACGCCGCACAAATCAGGGTTCTGCTGAATCACGGTCGCGATAACACTGCGCGCCTTGTTCGCGTCCCAATCAGCCGCCTGGTTGGCGACGAGCTTGATCTCGGGATGTTTGGCGAGAACGTTCTCGGCGCCCTTCAACATTCCGCTGTCCGACCCGGCGGTCGGCTGCCCCACCAATATGGCCACCTTCCCGCTTGTCCCGGCGCCGCATCGATCGACGACCGCTTGCGTCTCCGCTTCGCCGACGGCGATCCAATCCGGGCCAACATAGGCGTCGGAATTGTAATTCGACCTCATGGCGACCTGGATGACGTGAATGCCGGCGTCTTCGGCGCGCTTCAGCAGCTTCGCGTACGACTGGACGTCGAGATTATGAGCGATGATGACGTCCGGCTTTTCCGAGATCAGGGCCGTGATGGCCTGCGCGCCGACGTCGGCGCTGAGATGCGGATCGCGAATCTCGAGTTTCATCCCGAGGCGGTTGGCCTGCTGTCTCAAAGCCGACGCCCATCCTTCGGTAAGATCGATGCCCATCGTGCTCGGCACCAGGGCGACCGTCTTGCCGTCGAACACTTTGAAGTAATCAGCGCGTCTCGGGTCGTCCATGCCCGCGGCGATGGCGTGACTCGCCATCCCCGATAGCGCCATTCCAATCGCGATTGTCGCGAAAGCATTTCTCTTCTTCATGCCATATCCTCCCTTTGGCTGTGCAAGTTCTAAATGTCGCCCTGCTGCGAAGTCTGTTCGTCGAGCGGGTTGAGAACGCTGTCGATGACGATCGCGGCCAGCAGAATCACACTCCGGATTATGTTTTGCAGCGTGTATTCGATGTTCATGATCGTCATCCCGTTCAGCAGGATGCCGATCAGCAGCGTGCCGACGATCACGTTGCGGATGCCGCCGCGCCCGCCCGAAAAGCCGATGCCGCCAATGACGACGACCAGGACGACGTCGTAGATCAACGATGAGTTCGCGGCGGCAGTGTCCATACTGGCGACAGCCGTCGCGGTGATGAGCCCGGCGAGGTAGGCGACTGACGCCGCAATCGCGTACTGCAGGACGATGACTGGGCGCACCGGCGCACCCGATATGCGCGCCGCCGCAGGATTGTCGCCGATCGCGTAGGTGAACCGCCCCGGTTTGGTGAAACGCAGGAAGGCGAACCCAAGCAAGGCGACGATCGCGAAGAACAGGATCGGCGTCGGCAGGCCGAAAACAAACCCACCGCCGATCCAGGCAATGCCGGAGCCGCTGGGGGGCATGTAGACGACGAAGAGCGGCACGAGGGCCCAGCGAGCGAAGCCATAGACGAACGAGGCCATGCCCAAAGTCGCGAACAACGGAGGCATTTCGACGTACGCGATGAGCACGCCGCTGAGCAGGCCCGCCGACAAGGCGAACAAATACGCAATCGGCATGGCGAGCAGGATCGGGACGCCCTGGTTGCCGAGTTGGAGCATCCAAGCGGCCGACATCGCGTAAATCGCGACGATCGCCAGATCGATGCCGCGGCCGATGACGAGAATCGCCATCCCGACGCCGAGAATGCCCAGAACGGAGACGCTGCGCACCAACGTAATTAGATTGCCGGAACTCAGAAATCCGTTCAGAGAAAACGAGAAAACGCAAAACATGGCGATCGCGATTAGGAATACGATCTTCTCTTGCGTCCAGGACACCTTTCTCAACCGCCCGAACATAATTTCCTCAAATCCCTATTCTCAAACGCCGAAGCGCGATCGCGCGGGCGGCGCGCATTTCTTTCTCGTCAAACGACGCCGCGCCGATGGTGTGACGTTATCGCCCGGATCGTGTGACGGCTTGCGCGATAGCGCATAGCTTTTGCTCGCCAGCGCAGAACTAGCCCTAGCGGATCATGGGGAGAGACGCCTCGCCGGCCGCAACGGCTTCGGCTCGAGGGCCTTGCGACGCCTGCACACAAGGCGCCGATCCAAGCTCAGAAGGCGGCGCAGTCGAAGACGGAGAGCCGTTTGCTAGAAACCGCCCTCTCCTGCTTGCAAGAGGGGGGAGCTCATGCTCCCGCGACGCCATACGTCGTCGGCGTTCCGGTCATGCGAAGCCTTGGCGCGGCGACGCCGCGTCGTTGGCGAAGGCGGCGTCCTTCACGGGAGACTCGACGCGGCGGACGTCTTCCTCACGTCCGACGGTCGCAGGCCGAATTGCGCGCGAAAGAGATTGCTGAAATGCGACGAGCTGTTGAAGCCCATGGAATACGCAATTTCCGTAATCGATTTCGTCTCGTGTTGTGGCGAGGAGAGCAGATCGTAGCAGCGTTGCAACCGCCGCGTCCGCAGCCATTCGGACGCCGACATGCCCATGGGATGAAACAGCTGATGAAGCGTGCGCAGCGATATGCCGTTTTTCTTCGCGATGTCGCCCAGCGACAGGTTGGGATCGCTCAAATGCTCGTCGATGTAATTCCTCACCAGCAGCAAGCGGCCGCTCTGCACGCACGCCTCGGCCGGCGGCTTGTGGTCCGGTTCCGAACTGATCGCCAGAGCGAGGATATCCATGAACTGCTCGCCGAGCCTGGCTCGCGACTGCGGGTCGAGATTGGCCCCCTCCAACGCCAGCGCAGAGCAGAATTCGACCGCGATTCGGCCGAGACCGCGGCTGAGATTGAGATGCGCGGTGAGCGGCGGACGCTCCGAAGCGAAGCGGCTCGCAAACGCCTGGCGCGGAAGTTCGACCCAAAACGAACGCAATTTGGTGTCGCAGCGCAGCTCGTAAGGTTCGTTCGCGTTGAAGAGAGCGCCGACGCCGGCGTGCATGGTCATCGAAGACTTGGCCTGGCGGACATTGATGTTGCCGCTTTGCGCCAGCCCCATGTAATAGCAATCCTTCTCGAGCTGGGCGATGTGCCGGCTTTGCCGCAGCACCGACTGCGGCGAGGACAGCGTGTCCGTAAGAGTCACCTCGCCAAATCGGATCTCACGAACAAATCCGTCATAGGAGCTTTGCGATTCGGCCGCACAATCGACCCGCAGATAGATTTGGCAGATGGCGTCCTGCCAAGCTTGGCGACGTTTGGCGGCCGGAAGGGTCTTGCTGTCGAAAATGGTCTGCATGGCTTCCTCCCAACGCGCCACTCCGAGCGAACCAGCGGCGCTTTCGCGCCTCTTGAGCGATGTGCGGCCGCGTCGCCCCAAGGGCCTTCGCGAACTCGCTTGCCGACGCCGCTGAACGCCGATAAATCAATGACCTAAGCGGCGCTCACATCCATCGCACAGTGCAGACGTAAAGCCTACTTTCGGCCCCTGCGAAGGGCAAGAGCGCCCCACCGCGCGCCCGGATCGACTCACCTTCCTCAGCCCTTCAATCAGGTCCGGATCAAGCGAACCGGCCGCGCGCAAGCGTTTGGCGCCGGCCGCGATCGCGAGGCGGAATTGCTCGTGAGTTGGCGGGCGCGCGTCGCCTCTACGGCTTCGCACCCGCGGCGATTGCGGCCTTGCGCCGATGAGACCGAGCGTCTGTCGGCGGGAATGATCGCTGCCGACAGACAGGAGCTGGGACAATGTCTCAAGCCTTGCTTTGCTATGCTGCGCTCGAAAACTACTTGTCTACAGCGCAGGTAAAGTTGCCGGCGTCGTTCGTGTCTCCCTCGCCCTTGTACCACGCCCTCTGTGGATAAGGACAAAGCGGACGTTGCATGGCGACGCCGCTAGCGGCCTTGCCGTCGACATATTTTGTCGCCACGACTTGCGTCGGGGCGACGCCGTCTTCGACCCAATGGGTCATGGCGGAAAATAAGTCATGACCGGGATCGGTCGATGGCGGGATTCCTCCGGCGACCGACGCAGAGTTGAAGGCGTTCGGACCGGCGCCGCCGCCGCAGTGAGCAACGCCCGGGACCATGAACAGCCTGGCGAAATTCTGCGCCTCTTGCAGCCCCCCGAATTGTTTGACGAGCCCGTTATAGAGGGTCGCGGTCTGGAAGGGGACGACCAGCGGGTCCGCCCATCCTTGATAGATGACCAGTTTTCCGCCGCGCGCTTTGAACGCGCTCATATCGCCGGTCATTGCGCCGTTGACCGCCGGCCCAAGCTCGGCGTCGACCTTGGGCATGTCCCGATCGACATCAAAATCGCGCCAGTTCCAGTTGGCCCCGAACGCCCACTTGAGCAAACCGCCAAACGCAGGTTCCCCCGGGGCGTTGGCCGGAGTTTCGATGAAGCTCCAGTTGAAGGGACCGGCCTCGCTCCCCGGCAGCCATCCGTAATAGAGCGCTTTGCCGGCGCTGCTCATCGGGCCGGAATGGAAGGCCTTGGCGGTTTCGACCTCGCCCGAGGTCAGGCACGCGTCCGATTCCGCGCCTTGGCAAGTCAGGCTCGCGGGGTCGAAATCGCAACCGGTGGGATCGGCGATGAACGGATCCGATTTGAGGCCGTTGTTCTTGGCGCCGCAAGCCGCCACAGCGGCCTTGGTCAGCAGAGTCAGCTTGGCGTCGGAAATTTTGCGCCCGGGAAGCAAGTTCGCCGCGCGGTAATCCCACACGGCGGCGGCATGCCCCATGGTCCGGTTGACGACAGGCGCTCCGATCAGGATGCCGTCGTAATCGTCGGGATAATACTGCGCCTCGATCAGCCCTTCCTGGCCGCCCGTCGAACACCCCGAGTAATAGGAATGCTTGGGCTCCTCGCCGTAGAACGCCTTCTCGATCGCTTTGCCGGCGACCGTCATCACGTGCGTCGACAGAAGCCCCCAATCCTTCCATTTTTGCGGGTGACCGACGAGCGGATCGCCGTTCAAGGGCGTCGCCGGCGCTGTGCCCATATCCGTCGTCGTCGACGCATATCCGCGCTTGACCCCGGCCTCCATCGCCCCGTAGCTGAGGACGAGCAGGCCGCCGAAGCCGCCGTTGCCGTTGCCGTGAAACACGCCCTTCCATTGATCCTTCGGCAGCCACATCTCTACGACGATGTCGGAGTCGGCAACCGCTTTTACGGAAGCGACCACGCGGCAAAACGCCGGCATGTCCTTTCGCGTCACCTTGTCGGAAGTCGTGTAATCGCCGACCGGAATCGATTCCGCGCTCTTGATCGTCGTGTCGGGAAGCTTGAGGTTGGCCAGGTCCTCGCATCCCGCAGCCCACGACGGCGCCGACCAGAAGGGCGCTGAAAGCGCGACGGCGGTTGAAACCAAGAGCTTCATCCGAAATGCGCGGCTACTTTTGTCCGCCATGCCATCCTCCCCTTCAGAGGCCCGCTTAGCGCCGATGCGATTTTCTTTGCGCCGCGCGGCGCCGACGCGTTGCGTCGCATCTGGTTTGTCGACAAAAAGGGCCGGCGGCGGGATCGAAGTAAATGTTCGTAGCCGCCATAGGCTCGGATAATGGATATCCGGGAAACACATAACGTGCGGTCGACATTTCGGGGCGCGCGCCAGTTTGCCGAGGCGGCGCCGGACGATCGTCGCGTCCTTGGTTCTTAGGCGACTGCAGAGCTGGTTCGGCGCGGCAATGAGCGCGGCGCTGGCTCGATCGGGACCGATCGACGGGTCATAATCGCCGCCGTCAGCGGCGGCGCGAACGACGATCGCGCGTCGGCCGCCCGACGTTCCCGCGGTCGACGATCCGGCCTCTGGCGCGCGCGAGCCGAGCCGCGCCGACCCCCGGACGCGACCGCGATCAGACCTCCAGCCATTCCTTGCGAACCGCCGAAGCCTGTTCGAGCGCGGCAGGCGTTCCTTCGTAGACGATCCTGCCGTGCCCCATCACGTAGAGCCTCTTGCTGATCTTCAACGCGATCGTCAGCTTTTGCTCCACCAACAGGATGGCGACGCCCCGCCCGGCGATTTCCTCGAGAAACTCGCCGATGTGCTCCACCATCTTCGGCGAGAGTCCCTCGGTCGGTTCGTCGATCATGACGAGGTCCGGGTCGCCCATCAGCGTTCGGCAAACCGTCAGCATTTGCTGTTCGCCACCGGAAAGCACCCCGCCCGGCGCGTCGATGCGATCCTCCAGTTGCGGGAACATGCGGAACATGTCGGCCATCGTCCAGCGGCCTCCCGACTTGCCGGACTTCTCTCCGAGCTGAAGATTTTGCCGAACCGTCAGCCCGGGAAAGATGTCGCGCGTCTCGGGCACGAAGCCGAGCCCTTTGCGCGCCGTCTGGTGCGGTTTATAGCCGGCGATCTCCTCGCCTTTGAAGCGGATCGAACCTTTGGGCGGCACGTTGCCCATGATCGCCTTGATGGTCGTCGAGCGCCCGACGCCGTTGCGGCCGAGCAGGCT
>Ga0181529_10005597_pt1 | contig 13119 bp, 10 predicted proteins | sample PEATcosm2014_Bin_36_FD_119763 | JGI IMG/M metagenome (GOLD analysis project Ga0181529, IMG submission 119763) | Peatland microbial communities from MTU Mesocosm Facility, Houghton, MI, USA - PEATcosm2014_Bin10_30_metaG | ecosystem: Environmental > Terrestrial > Soil > Wetlands > Peat | place... | reverse complement strand
GCCGACGAGGCCATCATCGCCATACCAAGCGCCACCAAGGAATTCCTCAAGGAGCTCTACTTCCTGCTGAAGAAGGCCGGCTTTGCCCGGATCAGGATCGTGCCTGGCATAGCCCAGATCGTAGAGGGCGATGCCCATCTCATCCAGGCGCGCGAGATCGAGAGCCAGGACCTCCTCGGGCGCAGCCCCATCGCAATCGGTCTCAAAGAAAGCCTTTCCTACCTGAGGGGCAAGCGGGTCCTCATCACCGGCGCTGGCGGGTCTATCGGCTCCGAGCTCTCGAGGCAGCTCCTTTCCGCTGGCGTCTCCAGGCTCTACCTTTTCGGTCACGGCGAGAACTCCATCTACCAGATCGACCGCGAGCTCAGGCTCCTGCGCGAGGAGGGCGTGGGCGAGCGGACTTCGATCGTACCCTTGATCGGCGACCTCAAGGACGCTGATTACATGCGTTTCATTCTGGGACGCCTGAAGGCGGACGCGGTATTCCATGCCGCTGCCTACAAACACGTGCCTATGACCGAGGAGAATCCCGTCGCGGCCGTGCACAACAACGTGCTCGGCACGCGCAACCTGGTAGAGGCAGCCCTGGCCGCGCTCACGAGGCGCTTCGTGCTGATCTCCACGGACAAGGCCGTAGATCCCGTGTCGGTCTACGGCGCCTCGAAGCTGCTCGCCGAGCGCATCGTCGTCGACGCCGCCTCCCGCGCGGCGCCCGGGCGGGAGTTCATGGTCGTGCGCTTCGGCAATGTCCTCGGCTCTCGCGGCTCCATCGTGCCCCTTTTCGCCCGTCAGATCGAGAAAGGCGGTCCCGTGACCGTGACTCACCCCGAGGCCAGCCGCTACTTCATGACCATCCCCGAGGCCTGCTCCCTCGTGCTGAAGACGGGCGGCGTGGGCCGCTCGGGACAGACCTATCTCCTCGACATGGGCGAGAGGGTGCGGATCAAGGACCTCGCCGAGCAGATGATCCGTTTCTATGGCTTCGAGCCGGACAAGGACATCAAGGTCGAGTACATAGGCCTCCGCCCAGGCGAGCGTGTCGAGGAGCGGCTCTTCTCGAACGACGAGGTCCTCGTGCCCACCGAGTACCCGCGGATCAATAGGCTCGAGCGCAGGACGGCGCCTGGCGCCGATCTCGCCGCGATCCTCGCGTCCCTCGAGGACTTCTGCCTGCTCCGCAGCGGCGGCGAGTCGGCCTACCGCAACAGGCGGGCTCTCCGCGCGGCCTTGAAAAAGTCCGTGCCGACGCTTATCGTTCCTGAGAATGAGCGCGAATACTGATTTCATCCCCTTTGCCCGTCCCTCGATCGGGCCCGAGGAGGAAAGAGCGGTCCTCGAGGTCCTTCGATCGCATTGGATCACGACGGGCCGGGTGGCGCGCGCCTTCGAGGAGGAATTCGCCGCCTTTATCGGAGTTCGGAGGGCCCTGGCGGTAAACTCCGCCACCTCGGCCCTTCTGCTGGCCCTCGAGGCCTTCGGCGTCGGCGCGGGAGACAAGGTAGCCACCAGCGTCTATACCTTCGCGAGCGACGCGGCCGTCGTAAGGCATCTCGGGGCCGAGGTCGCCTTCTGCGACATCTCCCGCGATGACTACAACATTTCCCCCGAGGCTCTCGAAGCGCTCCTGGCGGGCGACAGGTCCATCAAGGCAGTCATTGCCACGCATGTCGGCGGCATGCCCTGCCGCATGGACGAGCTCCTGGGGATCTGCCGCAAGCACGGAGCGCGCCTCGTCGAGGACGCTGCCCACGCCTTTCCCCTGCGTTTGCCTGGAGGATTCGCCGGCACGCTCGGCGACGCCGGGATTTATTCCTTCTACGCGACCAAGACGATTACGACCGCCGAGGGCGGCATGGTCGTGGCTCGGGACGAGGCCGTGCTGCGTCGCATGTCGACCATGCGCCTCCACGGCTTCGACCGCGAGGCCTGGGACCGCTACACCTCCAAGACCTCGTCCTGGCGCTACGATGTCGTAGAGGCCGGCTACAAGTGCAATCTGCCGGACATCCTCGCGGCGATAGGACGGGAACAGCTCAAGAAGGCGGAGCTCTTCCGCGAGCAACGCCGCGCGGTCGCCGATCGATATCTCGAGTCCTTCGGCGGCCATCCCGCCTTGGTCTGCCCGCCCTCCCATCCTGAGCACGCCTGGCATCTCTTCAGCCTGAGGCTGAGGCCCGGCGCCCTGCGATTGGGACGCGACGAATTCGCCGATCTTCTCCAGGCCGCGGGTATCGGAATCTCCGTGCATTTCATTCCGCTCCACATGATGAGCTACTGGTCCAAGAGATACGGGCTGTCCGACTCCGATTTTCCCGAGGCCAGGGACAAGTTCCTGTCCACGATTTCCCTGCCCATCTGGCAAGGCATGAGCTCGGAGCAGACCGAGGCGGTAGTCGAGGCGGCGCTCGCTCTCGCGCGGGGAGAGCGACGCTGAGCTCCAAGGAGAGCGAGGGCCAGTCTCCCACCGTCGGCGATTTCGAGGCGGATGGGATGGTCCAAATCGCAACGGTTCGATCGCCGGTCGCGCGTGGCTCCGTCCGCTCAATCCGATTCCCGAAACTCCCGACGGGTTATCGCTCAATCCTCCCCGCGGACATCCCCGGCAGGAACTCCATAGTCTCGTTCGGCGCGGAAGTGCCGATTCTCGCCCAGGACAGGATTTCCTACCAGGGCGAGCCGGTCGCGCTCATAGCCGGGCCGGACATTCTCGTCCTCGAGGAGCTCGCCGCGTCCACCAAGGTCGTTTGCGATGAGGAGGAGCCTTTCTTCTCCTGGGAGAGCTTCTCCTCCGACCAGGTCGTCGCGAAGCGCGTCGCCGTGGTCGGGGACCCGGACCTCGCCTTTTCCATCGCCGCCAGCGTGCACGAGGGCGTCTATACGAGCGATGCCATCGAGCACCACTACAGCGAGCCGCAGGGCGCAGCCGCGGCCTACGACTACGACAAGATCGCCGTCTGGTGCGCGACGCAATGGCCCTACCATGCGCGCGACTCGGTTGCGCTCGCCCTGGGCTGCCGCGCCGAAGAGGTATCTGTCCGCCCGACACGTCTCGGCATCCACCTCGACGGCAAGCTCTGGTACCCTTCCCTCCTCGCCTGCCACGCCGCCGTTGCGGCCGTCGCCTGCGGCCGCCCTGCCAAAATCATACTCACTCGGGAGGAAGACTTCCGGTACGCGCCCAAGCGGGCCAGGAGCTCGGTCGACGTCCGCACGGGACTGGGCAAGGGAGGCGAGCTCTCGGCGATGGACGTGAGGATCGCGATCAACGTCGGCGCCTACGGGCCGCTCGCCGAGGAGATCCTCAGCCAGGCCATTCTCGCCTGCACCGGAGCCTATGCCTGTCCCAACCTCAGGGTCGAGGGCTACGTTGTGTCCACGAACACCCCTCCCATGGGGGCATTCGCGGGACTGGGCGCCTCGCATTCGCTCTTCGCGGTCGAGGCCCAGACCAATCGCGTGGCTTCCGCGATCGGCGAGGACCCCGCCGACTGGAAATCGCGCAATGTCCTGCGCAAGGGCTCGCGCCTGCTCACGGGCGAGGCATTGAGGGAGGATGTTCCCTACGATGCCATCCTGGACCGCCTCGTCGCGGCCTCTGACTACCGCCGCAAGTACGCCTGCTACGAGCTCGTGCGCAAGCGCCGCTCTGGCCGGACCGATGGCCCCCTGCGCGGCATTGGCCTCGCCTTCGCGAACCAGGGAGCCGGGGCCTTCCTCTCCGGAGACCTGTCCAATTCGTATACGGTCGAGGCGACCCTCGACAAGGACCTCTCGCTCCGGATCTTTACGAGCGCCGCGGGGGGCGCGGGAGGAGTCCGCGAGGTATGGCGAGGCATCGCCGCCGAGATGCTCGGCATCGGGCTCGATAAGGTGAGGATCGCCACTCCCGACACCGATCAGGTCCCCGATTCCGGTCCCAGCACTCTTTCTCGCAATGTCTCCATCGTCGCGCGCCTGGTCGAGAGGGCCTGTCTGGCGATCCAGAAGCGACGCTTTCGGGAGCCGCTTCCCCTGACGGCGAGATCCGTACATAGGTCGCCGCGGCCGACCTCGTGGGAAGGCGGCCAGGTCAGCGGCTCTCCCTTCCAGTCCGCTGCCTGGGGAGGAGCGGTCCTCGAGCTCGAGCTCGATCCCTGGACCTTGGAGCCCAAGCCCCTCGGCGTCTGGCTCTGCGTCGACGGCGGCCGGATCGTGGCCCCGCGCAGGGCCGCTTCGGCTCTGCGATCGGGAGCGGTCGACGCTCTCGGCGCCTGCCTCAAGGAGCGCTTCGACCCTCAGGCCAGCCCGCTAGCCTATTTCCGCCATGGCCTCATCCCGCTCGAGGACCTTCCCCCTATTTCTGTGGAGTTCCTTGAGCCGGGGCGAAGAGTGCAGGCTAAGGGCATCGGTGAGCTCCCCTTCGACACCTTGCCCGCGGCCTTCCTCTCGGCCCTCTCACAGGCCGCGGACCATCCCTTTTCCAGCCTTCCTGCGCCGCCCTCCAAGATCGTCGGCGCTCTGGGGGGCAAATGACTGTCTCATTCATACTGAACGGCGAGGACGTGAGCGCCCGAGCCCGCTCGGCGGATCGGCTCTCCGACTTCCTGAAACGGGCTTTCGGCCTATCCGGCGCGATATCGGATTGCCGATGCGGCCATTGCGGCCGCTGCCTCGTGTTCCTGGACGGCCGCCTGGTGACCTCCTGCCTGGTCCCGGCCTTCGGAGTCCGCGGCAAGGAGGTCGTGACCTTCGAAGGCTTCGCCCAGACCGCCGACTACATAGATATCGCGGAGGGGTTCAAAACCGCGGGCGTGGAGAGCTGCGGTTTCTGCTCATCCGCACGCTGCATGGCCGCCGCGGCCCTGTTGGAGCGTAGGCCCAGGCCATCCCCCAAAGAGATCCTGGAGTATATGTCCTGCGCTCCCTGCCGATGCACCGATCCCGAGATAATCGTCAGGGGAGTGCAGACAGCGGCCGAGATCAGATCGAGGAGACTCTACCGCCGTGCGGGACGCTGAAGTCCATTTTCCGAAGGACCTGGCCGATGCCCTCGACATCATGCGCAAGCGGCCCGGAATCGGCATCCTCGCGGGCGGAACCGATCTCTTCCGCGAGCAGGGAGGCCGGGGCATCGCGCTTCCCGACGACGTGCTCTTCGTCCGGGACCTCGCGGAGCTCAGGCGGGCCGGGCTTACCGAGCGGTTTTTGGAAATTGGCGCGGCCGTCACGATCGCGGAGCTCCTCGAACTTGGCGAGTCCGCTCTCCCCCCCCTCCTCGCGGAGGCCGTGCGCGGCATCGGCACGCCGGCCATACGCAACCTCGCGACCCTCGGAGGCAATCTCGCGGCTAGCGGCCGGTTCATGGACAGCTGGCCGGCCCTCGCCTGTCTCGACGGCCTCGTGGAGCTGCGCGACCAGGGCGGGGCTACTTGGATGAACGTCAACCGCCTCGTCGGCGAGGGCGGCAGGAGCGCCGTGCCCGAGGGCGGCCTGATCACCCGAATACGCGTGCCCCTTGAAAAATGGGATATCTTCGCCTTGCGCAAGGTGGGACCGCGAAACTACCCGACGCCTGACACGGCTGTCTTCGCCTTCGCGGCGAGGACTGACAAGGGCATCCTCGTCGATTTCCGGATCGCGTTCGCCGGCGAGCTCGCCCTCCGATCCCCGGCCATTGAGTCCTCGGTGATCGGCCGCGCGCTGCCGCTTTCGGCGCGCGAGTCCTCGACCGTCGCCGAGAGCTACCGTGCCGCCGCGTCTTTCCTGCCGGAGGGACTCTCCCTCCAGTTCGGGGTACTCGTCGAGAGCGCCCTGGGGATGCTAGCGAGCTGACCATGGCGAGCGCCGGTTCCCTCTACCTCGTTCCCAATCTCCTCACTCCCGGCAGCTCGCCCGAGGCTTGCATGCCCGCAGTCGCCCTCGCGCGCACTCGATCGCTTCGCCGCTTCATCGTCGAGGGCGAGAAGGCCGCCTGGGCCTTGCTCTCGCGGATCCTCGACGCGGCGCAGGCCTCGGAGGTCGTCATGGAGCGGCTCGACGAGCATACTTCCGAGGCCGAGCTTCCTGCCCTCCTAGAGCCGGTCTGTCGGGGGGAGGACGCGGGCCTCGTCTCTGAGGCCGGTATGCCCTGTGTAGCAGACCCTGGAGGAGCCCTTGTCGCCCTCGCCCATGACCGAGGCATTCGAGTCGTCCCCCTCGTCGGGCCCTCGGCCATCATCCTGGCCCTCGCCGCCTCGGGCCTCGAGGCCCAGCGCTTCAGCTTCCTAGGCTATTTGCCCCAAGAGCCGCAGGCTCGGCGCTCGGCCCTCGCATCACTAGATCGCGGTATCGCCATGGACGGGGCCACCCGGATCTTTATCGAGACGCCCTACCGCAATGCCCGTCTCCTCCAGGATTGCCTCGAGAGGCTGTCGCCGGCGACTCGGCTCTGCGTCGCAGTCTCGCTTTGCTCGGGCGAGGAGCGGATCCGCTCCGCCAGCGTCGCAGGCTGGCGCGAGACCCCCTGGCCGCTCGGCAAGGAGCCGGCCATCTTCCTAGTCGGACGCAGGGCGCCGACCGGCTCGGCCTCGAGACCTTTCGGCCGCGGGGCCAAAGGCGGCGCCTCTGGCCCCGCCTCTGGCCCCGCCTCTGGCGGGCGAACTCGGCCTTGACCGATCGCCCTCCCGCAGTCATAGTTAGCCATCGTGCTTAAGCAGGAAACCCTGAGCTACGAGGAGCAGTACAAGGACTCGGTCGTCTCGTTCAGCCCCTTCGTCCAGCAGTCTACCGGCATAATCCAATCCCTGACCAGCCTCAAGGTCGACACCTATACCCTCGCCTGCGTCCCCTATCAGATTTCCATGTCCAGGGCCATCCTCATAGGCGCCTTTACGAAGGACGAGATCATCTTCTTCCAGCGCTTCAAGGGCGCCCTCGCCGGACTCACGCTCTCCGTCCAGCGCGGCACCTCCAAGGAGCCCGAGAAGATCTTCTGCAGGTGCCAGATTTCCGCGGTCGGCCAGATGAAGGGCCGCGACAGGGTCGGCCTCATCGTATGCGAGTTCAAGCCGATTCCTCCCGCTCTCGCCCAGCTCATGGGCGAGCACTTCCTCCACCTCGACAGGCTGCGTGTCCAATGGGAGGACTTCCGCGACAAGACCGTGCAGGTCAACCCCGAGAGCTCGAGAAAGCTCGGCTTCAACAACTATGCGGTGATGGCCTTGGGCTCAGAGCAGTACAAGTTGGCGCTCTTTTCGCTCGCGGTCAATCATCTGGACTTCCTCATGCCTCTGCGCTCGCCGGACATTCCTGCAGGGACCGCGGCTGCCATCGTGCTCTATTTCCAGAAGTACCGTCTCACGGTCAACGCCAAGATCGAGTCGACCCAGCGCCTTCCGACCGGCGTGCAGAAGCTGCGGGCGGTCCTCGATTTCTCCCCCGAGCTCTGCGACCTCATGTCCGACTACTTCTTCGCGGTCAGCGTGGCCGCCAAGCGCGTCTAGGCCCTTGGCAAGAATTTTGACGGGCCGATGGGAAATTCGAGGCATTGCTAGTGTGGCGTCCTCGAAATGACGCATCGAATGGAAAGGCAAGCACGGAGATCACGGAGGACAGAGAGTATCGCGTTTTGAGAATGATGAATCGAGGACGAGGGAATACTTATTTCTTCTCCGCGATCTCCTCGCCCCTAACGCTGGCTCCTAGGCCTTCGGCTCCGTGGTCGCCTCTCGCCTGACTAGGAATTTTCAGGACAGCTTGCTAGAGCCCCTAGACAGTCTTGAAGCTCAAGGTCTCGCCCTCGAGGCTGAGCATGACCCGCTCCGGGCGACCGATCCGATCCCAGAACCGAGTCCCTATCTCGAGGCGACCGGCCGGGCACTCGTTGAGGAGCCGTACCTCGACCGGCGAGCCACCGTCCAAGTCCACGCTGTGTCGAATAGTCATCAGCCCCAGATCGGCCCCGTCGTTCGGGTGCAAGTTAAGCCTGAAGTCCGGCAGGCCAGGCGAGCAGACGACGCGCAGCGGATCCGTGCAACTCATTCCACGACCTCCCGAGCTAGGATGCGGAGGATCCACGATCGAGGTACTTGGCGACGGCGGATTCGTCTATGAATCCCAGCTCGATCGCGATCTCCCCGAACACGCGGACCGCGTCGTCCGGATCCTCGGCCTGGATCCTCAGAACTTCGTCCACCTGAGCCTGGTCCATGGCCCCTATCCTCATGAGAAAGTCTCCGATGCGCTCCGCCATAGCCGCCTCCGCTCGCCTTGGCTAGAAGGATAGTCGAGGCGAGCGGGGTTTTCAAACAAAGACCTCGGAAATGCTCAAGTCTAGCGCCCTCAGTTCAGGAGGGACGCCAAGCGTTCCCTGATAAATTCGCTTTTCTCGCGCAGGCCGATGCTTCCCGTGGTTATTAGGAGCACGTTGGGCCTATGCGGGTCCAGCTTGATCCTGCCCCCGCTTTCGCGGATCAGCCTGAGGAGTTTCTCGACCGAAACCTTGGCGACCTTGGAGAACTCGGCGGTCACGGCGCCCCCCCTCTCCTTGAGGCTCGCGATCGACAGACGCTTGCAGATGACGCGGATCTCCGCAAGGGAGAGCAGGGACAGCACCTCGTCCGGCAGCGGGCCGAAGCGGTCGGCGAGCTCCTGGTAGAGGGCGTCCAGGTCGGCCTGGCTCATGATCGAGGCGATCTTCTTGTAGACTTCCATCTTGACGGTGGGCAGCGAGACGTAGGAATCGGGGATGTAGCCGGCGTACTCGAGCTCGAGATAGCTGTCCTCCTCGGCCTCGTAGCCCGAATCCGAAAGCCGCCTGACCGCATCGTCGAGGAGCTTGAGGTAGAGATCGAAGCCAACCGCGTAGATGTCTCCCGACTGTTCCCGGCCGAGGAGATTCCCCGCGCCCCTCACCTCGAGATCCTTCATCGCGATCTTGAAGCCCGAGCCTAGCTCGGTGAAGTCGGAAATGATCTGCAGCCGCTTCATCGCGAGCTCGGAGAGCTCGCGCTTGTCGGGGTAGAAGAGGTAGGCGAAGGCGACGCGGTCCGAGCGCCCGACGCGGCCCCTCAGCTGGTAGAGCTGGGAGATGCCGTACATGTCGGCCCTGTCGATGATGATCGTGTTGACGTTCGGGATGTCGATGCCGTTCTCGATGATGGTGGTCGAGATCAGGACCTGGAAGCCCCCGTGGATGAATCGATGCATGATGTCCTCGAGATCCGACGAGTCCATCTGTCCGTGCGCGGTCTCGGCGAGGACCTCGGGGACGCTCTGCATGAGGAGAGTCTGGATCTCCCGCAGGCTCTCGATGCGGTTGTGCAGGTAGAAGACCTGCCCTCCCCTCGCCACCTCGCGACGGACGGCCTGGGCGATCACTTCAAGGTCGAATTCCTCCACGATAGTCTCGATCGGGTGGCGGTTGATGGGCGGGGTGTTGAGCACGGACATGTCGCGGATCTTGAGCAGGGACATGTGGAGGGTCCTAGGAATGGGGGTTGCGGTGAGCGTGAGGCAGTCGACGCTCGCCTTGATCTCCTTCAGCCTCTCCTTGTCCTTGACCCCGAAACGCTGCTCCTCGTCGACCACCACGAGCCCGAGATCCTTGAACTCCACGTCCTTCTGCAGGAGACGGTGCGTGCCCACGACCACGTCGATCTTGCCTTCCTTGAGCCCCGCCAGGGTGGCTCGCTGGTCCCTGCGCTCCACCAGCCTCGAGAGCATGGCAGTTTGGATGGGGAATTCCCCAATGCGCTCCTGCAGGTTCTCGTAGTGCTGCTCGGCCAGGATCGTGGTCGGGGCCAGGAAGGCGACCTGCTTGCCCGCCGAAGCTGCCTTGAAGACCGCCCGGAGCGCGATCTCGGTCTTGCCGTAGCCGACGTCGCCGCAGATCATCCGGTCCATCGGCTTGGGGCTCTCCATGTCCGCCTTCACCTCGTCGATGCAGCGGATCTGGTCGACCGTCTCCTCATAGGGGAAGGCCGCCTCGAAGGTCAGCTGCCACTCCCCGTCCGCCGGGAAGGCGAAGCCACGCGCCGCCTTTCGTCTCGCGTAGATCCGGATGAGCCGCTCGGCAAGCTGCTCGACCGAGGCCTTCACCTTTTTCTTTCGGCTCTCCCAGGACTTCGAGCCGATCCGGTCCAGCCTGGGCTCCTCGCCCTCGTTCCCTATATACCTCTGTACGAGGTTCGCCTGCTCGATAGGCACGAAGATCACCTCGCCCTCGGCGTACTCGACCTTGATATAGTCGCGCTCCAGGCCGAGGACCTTCATGCGCTCGATCGCCGCGAAGCGCCCGATCCCGTAGTTCAGGTGGACGACGAAATCCCCCGGTGAAAGCTCGACGAAGGTGTCGATCGCTGACGAGCGCACGGTCTTGAGGGACTTGGGGCTTCGCTTGCGGCGGCCGAAGATCTCGTTCTCCTGCACGACGAGGAGCTTCAGCGCGGGCACGACGAAGCCCGCGGAAAGACCCCCGACCTCGACCTCCACCGAGAAGTCCTTGAGAAGGGCGGCTATCCTCTCGGCCTGGAGGTCGGTCTCGGCGAAGATGACGGCCGCGTAGCCGGCCTTGGACAGGGTGGCGAGCTCGTCCTTGAAGTACTGGATATTGCCGAAAAAGGAGCGGGGCTGCTCGACACCCATGGCGAGGCGAGAGCGCGCCGACGAGTCCTTGAGGGCGAAGCTCCTCGCCACGCGCAGGCCCCGCGATCCGAGCGCCTCTGAGGCCAGGGCCGAGAACGAGAAGAGCATGGCCTCGGGCGGCGGCGCGGGCCCCTCCTGGAGGGCTCGGCGATAGAGGCCCTGGTATTCCTTGCGAGCCGCCTCCTCCTGGGCCTCCAGCCTCTCGCAGTCGATAAGCACGAGCGCCGTGCCGGGACCCAGGTAGTCGAGCGCGCAGTCGGGCTTCTCGAAGGCGAGGGGATAGAAGAGCTCCTCGCCCTTGGCCTCCCCTTTTTCCCTGAGCTCTTCGAGGAGGGCGGCCTCGCGCCCCTTCATGCCGGCCAAGGGCTCGAGCCTCGAGGCCAGGACGGAGACCCTCTCATCGTCCCAGAGCACCTCCTTCATGGGCCTGAGCGCGACCCTCTCCAACCGTCCCGAGGAGGACTGCAGGATGGGGTCGAAGGAGGAGATCTTCTCGACGCGGTCGTACTCGAACACCACCCGGACTGCCTCCTCGTCCCCCGGCATGAGGATGTCCAGGACCTCGCCCCGCAAGGCGAATTCCCCGGGCAGGGAGACCCGCGGCACGCGCAAGTAGCCGAAGGAAGCGAGCCTCTCGCCGAGGGTCGCGGGATCTATGGATCCGCCTATCTCGAGAAGGGTCGAGAGGGGCGCGAAGTACTCGCGCGGAGGCATCGGGGTGACGAAGGCTCTCTGGCTGGCCACGACGACGGTCGCGTCGCCAGTACAGAGTCTGGAGAGGCATGCCGCCCTCTCGCCGAATACCCGCGCCCTCGGGGACGCGGGGCGATAGGCTGCCGTGCGCCACCAGGGCAGGATAGCGGGCTTCGTTCCGAGGAATTCTAGGTCCGATGCGAGGGCCTCCGCCTCCTGGTCGCTGGGAACGACGGCGAGGGTCGCCCCTCCGGCTCCTCTTGGGGCGGAGGAGCGGGAGCGGGCTATCTCGGCGATGGCCACGGCTGCGAAGGGCCCTTCCGCCTCGCCGAAATCGACGGGGAAAGGACCCCTTCCCATGCGAAGTACGAGCTCCGAAAGCGGCCCGTGGGAGCGCAGGCGGGGGAGCAGATCTTGCGGGCGTAATATATTCATCGTAACATTCCGACAATTAAGCGTCGGCGCGCATCGCATGCCGCCTTCGGTTCGTCATGAGTATATGCCGAGCCCCCTCACTTGTTCCAGATCGAAGGAGCCGCCCGCCGTGACCCGAAGTTCGATCGCAGCAGCCGCCCTCAGCGCGGCCATTTGCATGGGCGCGTTCCACGCGGCCTTCGGCCAGGGAGCCGCCCCGGGGCTCGCCAGCCAGACGCTTGCCCCAGGGCTCGTCGGTCAGGCGCCCGCCACCTCCCCCTCCGTGGAGCTCTCGATCCGCTTCTTCGACAAGCGCATCTACTTCCCTGGCGGCGAGATCCCGATCATGATAACGATCTCGAACCAGGGCTCGGAGACCTATCGATTCAAGCTGGCGGACGACAGGGTCTACAGCCTTTCCTTCGATGCCCGAACGACTTCCAACCGCTACCTCGACCTCTCCGATTCGTACAAGCTGGCGATGAGCCAGTCCAAACCTGCCTTCTACCGCGAGCTCGCTATAAAGCCAGGCGAGGAATACTCTTTCCGCGAGTCGCTCGAGCGTTACGTCAATGTGGACCAGCCTGGCCTCTTCCAAGTCAAGGCGACCTTCTATCCCGAGCTCGCCTCCTCGTCGGCTGCCGCCCCCATCTCCTCGAATCTCCTGAGCCTTTCCGTCCGTCCCTCTCCGGGCCTTCCCCCAGCATCCGAGACTATCAAGGCCGTCACCGGCGAAACTCTCAAGGCGCAGGCCTTGAGTCCCGACGAGGTAGTCCGCAGGACTATCGTCGCGCGGCAGAAGGGGCTTTGGAACGAGTTTTTCCTCTATCTCGACCTCGAGTCCCTCCTCGCGCGCGACCAGGACCGCAAGCGAGAGTACGACGCGGAGTCGGACGAAGGCAGACGCGCGATGCTCGATCGGTATCGCGCCGACCTGCAGACCAATGTCGTCGATAACGATATAGTGGTCCAGCCCTTCTATTTCGAGGTCCTCGAGACCAGGTACACCGAGGACAAGGGCTTCGTGAGCGTGCTCGAGAAATTCCAATCAGGGCAGCTGCGGACAGTCAAAGAGTACAGCTACGAGCTCCGCCGCAGGGACGAGGTCTGGTACATAGTGGACTATACCGTATTCAACAAAGGAACCGAATGAAGGCCCTACTCCTCGTAGAAAGCGACCGAGTCGCCGACCTGGCGAAATTCTACCTGAGGCCACTGGGCGTCGAGACTATACGCTACCGAAATCCCGTAAAAGCCATGGACAACCTCGAGGAGATCGATCCTGACGCAGTCGTCGTGAGCGCCCTCGACTTCCCGAGGCATTGGAAGGTCCTCGCCCAGTGCATCCGGTTCTCTCGGGACAAGGAGAAGTGCGTCATCGTCTTGCTGAAGGGCGAGGCCTTCCCTCTC
>Ga0181529_10005596_pt1 | contig 13120 bp, 7 predicted proteins | sample PEATcosm2014_Bin_36_FD_119763 | JGI IMG/M metagenome (GOLD analysis project Ga0181529, IMG submission 119763) | Peatland microbial communities from MTU Mesocosm Facility, Houghton, MI, USA - PEATcosm2014_Bin10_30_metaG | ecosystem: Environmental > Terrestrial > Soil > Wetlands > Peat | place... | reverse complement strand
TGGCCGAGGTCTTCGAGGTGACGGACCGGGCCTGGCGGGGGATTGGCGTGATTCCAAAAAGCGGCTGGCGGCTGAGCGAGGCCTATCGCGCCTTCGACGCCGAGGAGCGCTTCCACATCACCGGCATTCACACGGAGGAGTCGCCGCTCGGCCGTTCCGGGGACGTGCTCCGCGGGGCGATCAAGCCAGCCGAGGGCGCGGCCTTTGGCAAGGAGTGCACGCCACGGCATCCGCTGGGAGCGACGATGGTTTCGAGCGAAGGTGCCTGCGCGGCCTACTATAACTATGGGCGGTTCTTGTCGGCGGAAGAGCTGGCTGGAGCCGGTGCGGGGATGACGAGGGTTGCAAATGTCTGAGAACGGAAAGACCGCAGCTCCGGATTTCTCGAGCCCCGATTTTTCAGGCTGGTCCTGCCCTTTACCTCTGGCCGATTACCCTGCCATCGTGATGGGCCATGGCGGCGGCGGCAAGCTGGGCAACGAACTGGTGGAACATCTCTTTCTGCCTGCCTTCCGCAATCCCGAGCTGGAGAATCTGGGCGATGCGGCCGTCCTTGATTTGGGCGGCGGCAAGCTGGCCATGAGCACCGATTCCTTTGTCGTGCAGCCACTCTTCTTTCCCGGCGGGTCAATTGGTGAACTAGCTGTGAACGGCACGGTGAACGATCTGGCCGTCTCGGGAGCCGAGCCGAAGTTTCTGAGCGCGAGCTTCATTCTTGAAGAAGGATTTCCGCTGAGCCAGTTGGCGGCGATTGTCGAGGCAATGGCAAAGTCCGCGGCAACGGCTGGAGTGAAGATTGTCACCGGCGACACCAAGGTGGTCGAGCGCGGCCACGGCGATGGCTGCTACATCAATACGGCGGGCGTGGGGTTGCTGCGTGCGGGAATTCAAGTCGGGCCGCAACAAGCGCAGGCGGGGGATGTAATTCTCGTCTCGGGTACCATCGGCGACCACGGCATGGCGATCATGAGTGTGCGCGAGGGGCTGGAATTCGAGAGCCAGATTCGATCCGACTGTGCCGCGCTGAATGGACTGATCGCCGAGGTTCTGGCTGCGGCGGGCGCGGGGATTCACACGATGCGCGACCCGACGCGCGGAGGCCTGGCTTCTACACTCAACGAGATTGCCCAGGCTTCCGGCGTGGGCGTTGAGATCGACGAGCCCAGCCTGCCGGTGCGGCCCGAGGTGCAATCGGCATGCGAACTGCTGGGGCTTGATCCGGTCTATGTCGCCAACGAGGGCAAGGCGGTATTCTTTGTTGCCCCCGAGGCTGCCGATCGTGTTCTAGCCGTGCTGCGCGCGCATCCGCTTGGCAAAGACGCCGCGCGCATCGGCCGGGTAACGGCAGAACATAAAGGGATGCTGGTTGCGCGCACCGCAATGGGCTCCAATCGCGTGATCCCGACTCAGATTGGGGAACAGTTGCCGCGGATTTGCTGAGCTACTGCACCGTCACCGTGACTTGCTTGGTCGAGCGCCCGTATTGATTGGTCGCGTTCAGGGTGTAGGTCGTGGTCGCGGTGGGCGTGATGGTCACGGTGCCGCCGTGCACTCCGCCCAGCACATCGATAAAGTCATACGAATCGTTGCTGGTATCCCATTTCAGCGTCACCGGCGTGCCGGCGGCCACCGTTGCGGGCGTCGCTGTGAAGCTGTCGATCGTTGGAAGCGCTCCAGTAGGGGCGGTGGCGTCATCCCAGCCGGGCCACGCCGGCGCCATTTGCACAACTTCAAAGTCGGACGAAAGAACGGAGTCAAGGTTTGCGAGATCGTTGTCATCCCATCGCGTATCGGGCGCGCCTTGAAAGAAAAAGTAACTGCCATTGTCGGCCAGGATCATGCCGTATTTCTTCATCGCGGTGAGGATCACCTGATTGACTGCGGAGTAACCGGAGATATCGAAGCTCGCCTTGAGCCGGATGCGCATTCCCATCACGTTGCTCACTCCCCAGTCGGTTCCCGCGGCGTGGCTTGCCGGTTCGACAAAGTAGCCGTCGTTGGCGTCGTTTTTTGTGTGCGGCAGCGTGAACCGGATGGCGTGGTTGATCGCGCCGGCAGCAACCTCGTCGTAGCGCACCAGGCCGGGGAAGATCGCCAGGCCGGCGGCATCGGCCGAAGTCCATCCCCAGGGGCGCTGCTCGCCAGTGTTCATGTCCCAAAGCGTCTCAGACGACGAAGCCCACTTGCCATTGCACCGGTGAGTGTTAAAGGTCTCATATAACATGCAGGACTTGCGATCCAGCACAAGTACGTGCGAGTCACCAATATAAGTGTCGGGCCATCCGTCGCAATCGGCTGGCGCTCCTTCAATGGGAGCAGTGATCGGGAACGGCGCCACGGCGACATCGCTCTGGGTGGCATAGTCCTGAACATCGATCGAGACCAGCGGCGTAGATCCCGAATCAACCACAACGTAGGGAATGCCATAGTTGCCACCGGCGACCGAAGAGAAGTCGGGATGCAGATGGTTTCCTTCAAAGCCGGACGCGGAGGTGATTGCATCGTTGTCCGGATCGAGAGGCGCCGCGGAGATGTCGGTGTTCCAGGCGAAGCTGGAGGGGAAGGGAACGAAGCCATTGAGGCTGGCGTTGTCTCCCGTGCTCATACCGTCGCAGGAAGGGCCGGCCGTTCCGGTGGTTGGACCTACTGTGACGCTCAGATCGGCTGTCGCGGACTGTGCTGTGGGCTTGGTCGAGTCAGTCACGGTAACTTTGACCGGGTCGGTACCCACGGCGCTTTGCGCGGGCGTGCCGGTAATCGAGCCTGTCGAACTGTTCATCGAAAGATTGCTGGGCAAGCCGGTCGCGCTGAAAATGTACGGCGTTGTGCCGCCGGAGGCTGTTATCGGTGTGCTGTATGCAACGCCGACGGTGCCATTTGGAAGGGACGTTGTAGTGATTGTCAACTTGCTGCTCACCGCAGCGATCACCGGGAGGTTCAGAGTGGCGGTTGCCGTCTGCGCCGCAGGCTGAGTCGAATCCGTGACCGTGATCGTCACTGACGACGTCCCCACCGCACTTGCAGCCGGCGTGCCGGTGATTGCGCCTGTTGCGCTGTTCATTGAAAGGCCACTGGGCAAGCCGGTCGCGCGGTAAGTATACGGCGCCGTGCCGCCGGAGGCCGAGATCGCAGCGATGTATGCGACGCCGACCGTTCCACTGGGAAGGGAAGTTGTAGAAATGGTCAGTTTGCTGGGCTCGACCGGCGGGGTCGTCGAGAGATTGGCGGCCGAACCACAACCTGCAAGAAATGCCGCCGCTCCTAAAAGCAAATATGAGCCTAAGCTCCTCATGCCCAACCTCTCCCACTTGCCTGACCCAACTTTGCCGGAGTTGCCTCGCAAAGCTTTCCCGTCATTCGGCTTTGAGCGTTTCAAGCTCAAAGGCATCGCAAAAGAGCGCAAAGAATTCCTGATCGATGGTACAGCCGAATCACGACGGAGTATTGTTACCTAAGTTTCATGCAGACCCAAAGAACGAGTTGCTTACTACAGAGCCTTCAACGCTTGAGCGATGCTTTCGGCCCAGGCATCGATCTCGGCCCAGTTGCGAAAGTCGCCCTGGGGAAAGAGCGCGCCGTCACGGTTGGCCGGCAGCATGTAAAGGAGCCGGTGCCAGAAGCCCAGTTTGGCTGCTTCCAGCGCGCCGAAGAAGACGCGGTGCCCACGGAGCGCGACCGTCCCTTTGAACTCCGCAATCTCCTTGGGCTCCGAGAGCTCGCAGAGGTCGCGCCCCTGGTCATCGTGGGTCTTGGTGCCAAGCGGGCCGCTGCTGAAGAGCCAGACCGGTCTTTCCGCTAAAACCTTGGCGTTGCGCCGCAGAAACTCCGTGGCCTGCTTCATCCAGTGGACGAAATAGCAGGCGCTGCCAATGACGGCTGCGTCGTATCCGGCCGGATCTCCCGCTCGATCTGCTGCCTCAACCGTGGCCTCCAGGCCTTGCTGGCGAAGCGACGCGGCGATGCGCTCCGCGATGCCTTTTGTGGTTCCGTAGCGGCTAGCGTAGGCAACGAGAACGCGCATGGTCTCCAGCTCCTGTCTCTCGGACACGAGGGAAGAGTAGGCCTGTTCGCCTTTTCTCGCTGTGGTCCCGGTCACAAGTTCTGTGAATATCTGACATTCATATCTACCCTGATCAGTCGAACAAGTCGAAGGCCTTCTGGATGCGGGCTGGGAGGGTGGCTGGCTCGTCGGCGAGCTTGGTGCTGAGTTCCAACACAATCGCAGGCGGCGTGGCAAGGGTGTTCAGGGCCGCAGTCGTTGCCGGCCAGTCGATGGTGCCGTCGCCGGGGAAGAGATGCTCGTCTTTGACGCCATGGTTGTCGTGCGCGTGAACCTGAACGGTGCGTTCGCCAAAGGAGGTGATGGCCTCGGGAATGCCAACCGTGAAGTGCGCATGGCCGAGATCGAGGCATACGCCGATCGAATCGAGATGGCCGTCATTGAGGATTTGCATCAGGTGCGCCGGGGTGGTGGGTTCGCCTGTGAGGTTCTCGACCAGCGGGCGCACACCGAGAGGATGGGCAAACGCGCCGAGATGCTCGAGAGCGGTGAGGGCGTACTCGATGGTGCGCGGCGACCACTCGTCGCTGCGCTCGCCCAGATGCACGATGAGATTGCGAAAAGGGATGGAGTCGGCGGTTTCAAGTGCGCGCTTGATCTCGTCCATCGCCCCGATGCGGCGGCTTTTTTCAGGGTGAAGCAGATTGACGGAGGGAGCGCCGGCACGGCCCATCTCGCGGTCAGGGTAGAGCGGGGCGTGCATGGACCATGCCTGGAGGGTGTTGGAGCGGAACCATGTGGCCAGTTCGGCGACGTGCTCGCGGCTGGTGTAGTCGAAGTGCTGGCGCGCGGCAAAGATCTCGACCGCTTGCGCTCCGGAGCGCGCGGCCTGCTCCAGCAGGCCTGGGTGCAGGCGCTGATTCATGAAGAGGTGCGTCGACAGGACTCGCAGCTTGGTCAAGATCTCCCCCGCGGCGATTTGATCGAAAGAACGAACCGCGCGCTTCTGCCATTCTCGCATCTTGGCAACGGCCTGTGTGCGGAAGATGAAGTCCAAGCGCTCCGTGTGAGAGGAAACGAACGAACGGCGGAGACGGACGATTCATGGGATTGTGTAACACCGAAGTCTTTTTCGATTTCCTGAATATCAACCACCAAAAAGTGAGCAAATGAGAACAGATTTTTGATGCGTTTCCCTTGAGTTTGGTACTTAAATCGGGTTAGTACGTCTTCCAGGGCCTAGCAAGGAAAGGCGGTGTGACTCGGGCATTTTACGGAATGGTCCCCAGCGGGAAAGCGTTGGGATCGGGGAAAACGCGTGGCGGATCAGAAGCAGATGCGGTTCGATCCGGCTCTCTTCCTGGCACAGGCCGGGCTGGGCCGGAGGGTTGTGCTCATCAGGCCCAAGCATGCATTTTTCACGCAAGGCGATCCCGCCGATTGCGTGTTCTATCTCCAAAGCGGCAGAGCAAAGCTCACTGTGATGTCCAAGACCGGCAAGGAAGCAACCATTGCCTTGTTGGCGGCGGGAGATTTTGTGGGCGAGGAGACGATGGCGGGGACACCGGCGCTGAGGATGGCGACGGCACTGGCCATTTCCCACTGCACGGCTCTCAAGATCGAGCGCTCAGAGATGGTGCGCGTGATGCACGAGGAACACGCCTTCTCGGATCTGTTTTTGAAGTTCCTGCTGGCCCGCAGTATGAGAACCCAGGCGGATCTGGTCGATCAGCTTTTCAACTCGAGCGAGAAGCGGTTGGCGCGGATCTTATTGCTGATGGCGGAGTTTGGCCAAGGGAGCGAACCTGAGACCCGTATCCCCAAGATCTCCCAGGAGACGCTGGCCGAGATGATCGGGACGACCCGTTCACGCGTCAGCTTTTTCATGAATCGCTTTCGCAAGCTTGGGTTTATCGACTACAACGGCGGCATTAAAGTACATAAATCTCTGTTGAATGTGATCCTTCACGACTGAGGAAGCTTCAGCTTCGATTGTCGCCGCTTCGCTTGCGGAAGACGATCTTTAATTCGCGCCTCCAATGCTCGGTGAGCGCGATCAGCTCCCACTCAACCTCGGGAGAAAGATAGCGCAGCACCGGTTCGTTTGCGGGGTGGATGCGCAGCGCCGGAGCGGCCAGGAGCAGGCGCGGCGCGAGACTGGATACCTCAGAGCCGGCAAAATATCCCTGGCGCTCAAAGGCCGACAGCGGCCTGCCGCCCTCAGTGCCGGCCACGGGTTGCCGGTCATAGTTCAGCGCCCGGACGCGAATCCAGTAGTCCAGCGCCTGCAGAGGCAGATGCAGATCCTCGTCGGCTTTGAGCTCGATGACTGCCAGCCGTCCAGTCCGGTCCAGCGTCAGCAGGTCCAGCAGTCCCCGGTCGCCGCTGGAGAGCGCCGGCACTTGCGAATAGAGGAGATCGCCACGGAGGCCGGGCAGCAATTCTGCTATTTCACTGCGCAATCGGGCCTCAAGCCAGCGCTCGGGCTGCAAGCGGAAGAGAGGGTCGGTGCGCGCGCCGTCGCCATGGCGGCTCAGGAAAAGACGCGCGAAGAGATCGCGGCAGAGCGGCTCATTCTCCGGCGTGAGCGGGGTTTCATTGGCTCCCGCGCCAAATGTGATCTCCTGCTCGCTGGCAAAGGAGTTGGGGGCAAAACCGTGCCGCGCCCGCGCAAACTCAAGGCCGTGTAGCAGCAGACCTACGTGGGTGGCGGATCTCGGGCGGATCTCGACTCGGTCTGTGGCGTCAGGCGGAACAAGCGCCATCAAGCGGGCGATGCCTTCTTGAGCGCGCTCGATGGCCGCGGCGGAGGAAAACGCGTGGACCAACCGCGAGTCGAGATTGCCTGTATCTCTGAAGTCCACCGCGGCAAGCTCTTCGCTGCGCTCGTCCAGGGTGAAGAGCTGGAAGTCCGCGGCTGCGTGGTTCAGCCAGGCCATGCGCTCGGCGGTTGTGCGCCACGCTCCGGCCGGAACAACCACCTTGAGCGAGCCATAGTGCCGCCGGCCGTCGCCGTGTTGGCGGCAATGGTCAAGCCAGAGAATCCCCAGGGTCAGAACACCGTCCACGGTCGACGCCGACTCCGCTTCGCCGACACCGATTACGGCCTCTGCGGCAGTGCCCTTCAGCAAACGTCCTCGCACATAGGCCGGACCAAAGCTGTGCTCGAGGTCCATCGCCGATCGAAAACCGTCCGCCTTGGAGCCAATGAACTGGCGAGTGAGCACACGCTCCAAGAGCCGCTGATAGGTGCGGCGGGTGGCCTCTCGCGCCGTGGGCGTGCGGCGATCGCTGGTTGGGACAAGTTCCAGGGTCTGAGGCTTGGTTGCACCCATGCGACGGGTGGCGATGCGCAGGCATTGCGAGCGTTCCCGCACATCGACGACAGTGCGAATCAGGTTGCGCTCTTCGCTCCATAGTTGCAGCAGGCAGCGCCCGTGCTGGCCGGTGACGGCGTAGCGCGCTGTGCGCATGTCAAAGAGTACACGCCCATCCTCAAGCAGCGCAGCGGCGGGATGGTCGACCAGATATTGCTCGATGCACTGGGCCAGCTGCTCCGGGGAGGCAGTCTCAGCGCAGGCGGGCATCCGACTCTACCAGCCCTGGCGGGAGCGCAAGCTGGTGATGTGCGCGGTGTGGTGGCGCGAATGCCAGTCGTACATTGCCAACGCGCTGACCAGTTTCACCCGGCCCTGTTCGGGATGATTGTAGCCCTTCTGGAAATCCTCTTCAGAGAGAGATTCAAAGAGAGACGTCCACCGGGTGTGCAAGCCATCGATGATGCCCAGCGAGACATCAATGTGCAGCCGGCTATCGGGCAGTCTGGCCCAGGCACCCTCGTCATAGGAGTTGATCGTGGGCCAATCCTCTGTGAGAGCCAGCTTGCAGCGCGTGTAAGCCATGGCGTGGCTGTCGGCCACGTGGTGCACGACCTGGCGCAGGGTCCAGCCGCCATCGCGGTAGGGCGTATCGAGCTGAGCATCGCTCAATCCGGCGACGGCCGCACGCAGCCGCTCAGGCAGCAGGCGCACGGTCTGAATCTGCGCCGCGCGAATGCCGGGTACACTTGCAGCGGGCGGGCTGAAGGGTCCGATTGGGTAGCGAAGGTCGTCCCGCTCTATCATGGCGCGAACCTTAATGAATTTTCGCGGAAACGAATCCGCGTCAAGCAGTCCTGCCTCCAGCGGCGGCGCCGCATTGGGCAAGGGTCGGAGCTAGGCGTGATGGTGATGATGATGGTGGTGGTGATGGTGGTGATGCCCGGTCTCGGCGAATGCCGGGGCTGCAAGCACCATCAGGAAGAGCGCTGCTGCAAGGATCTTCTTCATAGAAAAAATGTAGCACGAAGCAGGCCCCGGCGGTAGGGCCTGCTATGAACTTTCGCGTGGGAGGCGTGAAAGTTGATAACAGGCTCTTGCATTCAAAAAGGAACCTTCAGGCTTCAGAGCCAACGAGTTCCGAGCGAGTTCGTCGCCCTTTTGTTCGTCGCAGGCGCCGATCCAACACCTATCCCCTCTCCTCTTGATTCTGCTTGCGTTACTTTTCGGTCGCATTTCAGCTTGAATTCGCTTAGAAACCGCTAATCCTCTGCGACCGTCCCGCGATAAACGAATAGTACCGTCGAAAGGGGCGCTCCTTGAAAGCCAGGATTCTCCAGCGGATGTTCGTTGTGTTTGCTCTCGTCTTGTGTTTGATCCCCTGCCACGCGCAGCAATCGCCCCAAGCCCTACACAATCATGTTCGTCCCGCGGTTTCCAGTGGGCAGGCGGCTCGAGTGGGTTCGTTGCCGTCCGAGCAGCGCATGAACGTCTCGATTCTGCTGGCTTTGCGCAACCAAAGCGAACTGACCAGACTATTGAGCCGTCTCTATGATCCGTCCAGTCCCGATTATCATCAGTTTCTCAGCGTCGAACAGTTCGCCGAAGAGTTTGCCCCCGCGCCGGAGGATTATCAGGCGGTGGTCGATTTCGTCAGGGCCAATGGTCTTACCGTGACCGATGCCCCAGCCAATCGCATGATTGTGCCGGTCAGCGGTTCGGTTGCACAGGTTGAAAAGGCATTCAATGTGCGGATGAACACCTATCGTCATCCCACGGAAAACCGCACCTTTTATTCACCGGATCGAGAGCCTTCGCTCGATCTGAAAGTGCAGGTGGCGCATATTGCGGGTCTGAACAACTTCTCTCTTCCCCGCCCCTTGGTGAAGGCGGCAACGACGCAATCTGCTGTCAATTCCGCGGTTGTCGGTTCGGGACCGGGCGGTTCCTATCTATCCAGTGACATGCGGGCAGCCTACTATGGAGGCACTGCCCTCACCGGCAGCGGGCAGACCGTAGGGCTGTTGCAGTTTGACGGCTATAGCATCAGTGATGTTACCTCGACCTTTGATGGAACCGCAACATCGAGCACCAATGGAAATAATTACGTCTTGCACTACACGCCATCCCCCGGCGGAACGAGTTATAGCGTTCCCATCAATAACGTGCCGCTGGACGGCACGACCGGGGCTCCGGTCTCCGGCGACGACTCAGAAGAAGTACTGGACATCGTGCAGGCAATCGGCATGGCTCCTGGGCTAAGCCAGGTCCGCGTGTACATCGGGAATTCGGATGTGGACATCCTGAACGCGATGGCCTCGGAGCATATAGCTAAACAACTCAGCATCTCTTGGGCGTGGGGCCCGGACGATCCGACAACGGACGACGTCTTCTTCGAGGAGTTTGCCGCGCAGGGACAAAGTGTTTTCGCAGCGTCCGGGGATTACGGCGCATACAGTCCATCCGTTCCCTATTACTATCCTGCCGAAGACGCCTGGGTCACGGCAGTTGGCGCAACCAGCCTGACCACGAACGGCGCGGGCGGAGCTTTGACCTCGGAGATTGCCTGGGATCAGAGCGGCGGCGGTATCAGTCCAGATGGCATAGATATTCCAAACTGGCAGGCCGGCGTGGCCACTTCGTTGAACGGAGCTTCCACTACGCTGCGGAATGTGCCGGACGTGGCAATGGAAGGCGACTTCGACAACTTCGATTGCAGCATGGGGAGTTGCGCTGGAACCTGGGCCGGCACCAGCTTCGCCGCGCCGCGCTGGGCCGGTTTCATGGCGTTGGTTAACCAACAGGCCGCGGCCGCTGGAGATTCGGCGGCCGGCTTTATCAACCCATGGATTTACGCGACCGCAGCGAGCCCCAGCTATGGCAGCGAATTTCATGATGTCGACGCGGGGAATAACGGGTATGAGCCAGGGTACAAATTCAATTCGGTTCCTGGCTACGATCTGGTGACTGGTTGGGGAAGCCCGGCCGGCCAGAATCTGATCGATGGCATGGCACCCACCACGGCCTCGGTGGGTTTCCAGCTTTCGACTTCGGCGAGCAGCTTAACTCTCAACCCAGGCAGTTCGGGTACAACGACGATCGGTGTAATTGACCGGGGCGGCTTTGCGGGCAGCGTGAACCTAGCAGTTACTTCCTCTTTACCCAGCGGCGTAACCGCGTCGTTCTCTAGCAACCCCACAACCCAGGCCAGTGTGCTCACCTTGATCGCGAGCGTCTCTGCCGTCAGCGGATCGTACCTGGTAACTGTCACCGGGACGTCGGGAGCCCATAGCGCAACCACCTACATCACGGTAGACACACCAACCAACGCAGTTACAATCACCAGTCCGGTCGTACCTCAAGTGCCCGTAACCGCGTCGATCATGAAGCCCGGAACTCCCATCCCGGTTCAGGGAACGGTGCTGAGTAACTTCCAGGATGTCCGCCTCGAATGGGCGCCCGGAATCAACCCGGCCTCGGGTTGGGCGTCGACGGGTATGACGGTCAGTGCTGGGTTGACTTCACCTGTAGTTAATCAGAAGGTCGGAAACTGGGACACATCTTCGATCGTTGCGGCAAATTACTACACAATCCGCTTGTCGGCCGACTACGCGGGCGCCACGGTCTCTGCCACGACGCTGGTTTACCTCGAACCCGATCTGATTTCAACGAACTGGCCGAAGTGGCTTGATGCTACTCCCTTCACTTACTCGGGTATCGTCCCGATTGTGGTTGGGAGCGGCAACACGAAATTGGCAATCGTGGAACCCAATTATCTTGTAGAATCGGCACCGCCTCGCTACCGTGTGTTTTCTCCCGATGGTTCTTCCGATACATCGACGTCCCTTGTCACTGGAAACTACCTTACCCCCGCTTTTGGCAATCTGACCTCCGGGGATGGCGGCGAATCGCTGGTGGCAGACGCGCAAGACGTATTTGTCTTGAATGCGAATAACATCAGCAATCAAATGACCGCAGGCGCCGAAGATGTATGGTTCAACTACTCGCAGGTGGTGCTTGCCGATTTGAAGGGGGATTCCTCTCTGCAGGCTTTGGCATCGGGATACCAATCCTGGAACAATCTTGCATTCTTGTTTGCATGGGGTCCGAACGGACAAATTCTCAACTCGAATTTTCCTATTCAGGTTCCATTTCAGCAAGGCGATGTCATGGCGAACAATCCGGGCTTCGTGGTAGGGGATATCAATGGGGATGGCAACCAGGACATTATCGTTCAAGAAACGCCTTCGGCAACAACTTACACGCTCAAACTCTTCGCAAATGATGGGACAGCCCTGCCCTGGGCGGCGCCAACCTTTCAGGGCGCGCCAGGCCAGATGATCCTCGCCGATCTGGACGGGAATGGCAAACTCGAAGTGATCGTGGACGTCGACAACCCGAATACGGGTCTACACATGCTTCATGTTCTTGGGCCCGATGGAACAGAAAGGAGCGGTTGGCCGTTCAGCCTTGGTTCGGGGTTTGTCTATCTCGCCGCCGGAGATCTAGCCCAAACGGGAAAGCAACAGATCGTCGTTGCAGCCTATAACCATTTATATGTCCTCAATGGCAACGGCACATCCTTCTCGAATGCCTGGCCTTTGACGAAGAGTGCATTCAGCCCATTTGGCCCGGTTACCATGGCGGACATCGACGGGGACGGTTATCCGGAGATTCTGGTCGCTTCAGGCAATCTTACCTTTCCGCAGGGTTCGGACGAAGTTACCACGATTTCACCCTCCGTCTCCCGCCTCGGAGATAACTCCCCATTATCAGTTTTCGTTCAAACAAGGAATTCGGAGAGCAACTCCACGCCCATGTACTTCGCGCCGGTGCTCCAGGCCTTCCATCACGACGGCTCGGTTGCAAGGTCATGGAATCTGCAGGGCATGAATGGCAACCAGCCATACTATACGGCGCATATCACAGTAGGCGACTTCAATCAGGATGGCAAGACGGAGATTGCAGTCGAAACCCCCCTCATCTCCGGAGGTACAGTTGACGGATGGTTGGTTGAGGGAGTGATGGAGGTTCTTACCACGGGCGCAACCTACAACGCGGTCGCGAACGACTGGCCAATGATGTATCACGACGCGCATAACAGCGCGACAAGCGCTTCGGCCAATCCTGTGGTGTCGCAGGTGGCCACCCCAACTTTTAGCGTGGCGCCGGGAACCTACACCAGCACCCAGACCGTGACACTCTCCGATGCCACGGCTGGGGCGGCAATCTACTACACCACCAATGGAACCACTCCAACCACTGCTTCCACGAAGTACACGTCGGCGATTGCGGTGACTTCTACCGAAACCATCATTGCAATAGCAACCGCTGCGAATGACTCGAACAGTGCCGTCGCAAGCGCCGCGTATGTCATCACTCCTTCAGCGGCCACGCCAACTTTCAATGTAGCGCCGGGAACTTATACCAGCACGCAGACCGTGACGATCTCCGATGCCACGGCTGGAGCAACGATCTACTACACCACCAATGGAACCACGCCAACGACTGCCTCTGCAAAGTACACGACGGCGATTGTGGTGACTTCCACCGAAACCATCACTGCAATAGCAACCGCTGCGAACGATTCGGCTAGTACTGTCGCAAGCGCCGCGTATGTCATCACTCTTCCAGCAGCCACGCCAACCTTTAGCGTCGCGCCGGGAACCTACAACAGCTCGCAAAACCTGGTCATCTCCGATGCCGCGGCTGGTGCTGCAATTTACTACACCACCAATGGAACATTACCGACAAATGCGTCCACCAGATATGCCGGCGCCATCACCGTCTCATCATCGGAAAC
>Ga0181529_10005594_pt1 | contig 13122 bp, 11 predicted proteins | sample PEATcosm2014_Bin_36_FD_119763 | JGI IMG/M metagenome (GOLD analysis project Ga0181529, IMG submission 119763) | Peatland microbial communities from MTU Mesocosm Facility, Houghton, MI, USA - PEATcosm2014_Bin10_30_metaG | ecosystem: Environmental > Terrestrial > Soil > Wetlands > Peat | place... | reverse complement strand
TATAGTCGCCCACCGCAAAGGCGTTAAAGGCCACCAGGGAGTTCAGTACCACCTCAAGTGCAACGCTTCCAGGCCTGGAAGAAACTCGCGAAAGAACGTCAAGGTGTGGACCGTTCCTTCTGCCTGGAAGATAGCATGAGGGATTGCGGGTTCCCGGCGGGAGCGGCTGTAAGTGATTGACTGGACGGCGAAGATTCCTCACATTATTTTGTGAACGGAAAAGGTCTAGGCGGTTCACCGGCGCACGGGCGGGGACGCAAGGCGGTCGAAGGAGGGAGGCGGCTTGGGTTCGGTTCACCGCCTTGTCCTTATTATTTGGGAGTTGCCTTGAGCATTCTCTTGCACGATTGCACGCGCTCTTGGACGGCGGAGATATCGGCGGCTTGCGGGGCCTCCTTCAGATACCATTCGAAGAGCTCGAGCGCGGCGGCATAATTGCGCTTGCGATACAACACTTCGCCCATCAACTTGCGCAGGCTTGGGTAGATAGCCTTCGGGTCGGCATCGATACCCGCCTGGGCGGCTTTTTCGGCGTCGGCATAACGGTTGAGATCGAAATACGAGCTGCCCTCGATCAGGTACATGGCCGGATAGGCGCCGGGGACCAACTGGTTCGCCATGGCGGCCCAGCGTGCCGTCTCCGTGGGATTCTGGTCTTCGGCAGCCATCTGCGCCAGTTGTACCAGCGGTTTGGAATAGGCCGGGTCCGCCGCGACGGCCAGCAGATAGGCCTCGCGCGCCGCGTCTCGCTTGTCCATGCGTTCCAGAACGAGACCTTTGAGGAGCAAGGCGGACGCATACTTCGGGTACGTGGCCAGGGCCTTATCCAGAGCGGCAAGGGCGTCGGGGTTCTGTCCGGTATTGATCGATTCAATAGCGCGAACGTAGTTGGAGCGGGCCTTGGCCGGCGCGTTCCGTCCGGTCTCGCTGAATGCCGCGTTGCCTTGTGGGCCGGCGGCCTTCAGAGTGAGGTCCCCGAGAACCAAATCGCTGGCGCGGTGCGGCTTGGCGAGCGTAATCAAGAGCTCCTCGAAACCCGGTATGCGGACCTGCACGCGGCATCCTTCGATATCGAGGGGCGTAGTGAGGACATCGGCTCGCGTGGCCCGCTGGGAACTGACGCCGATCGAGAACTGGCCCCGGGCGCCGGTGAGCACTGCCCGGTTGTCGCCGCGGCATGAATACTCCACCGCAACCGGCTCGGGCGGAGGCTGGCGATCTTCGAGCAGCACCCTGCCGGTGAGCGCCAGGCGAACATCGAAATTCAAGGTCTCATTCGGTTCGGGATGGGCAAGGCCGGGCGGGCCTTTCATCGAGGGCACCTGGGCGGTGACGGCGGTGGCGCCGGCGAGTAATAGGCTGGCAAGAAATACGAACCATGCGCGCATGTCTAAGGGTTTCGCGGCGGACCGCCAAAGTCAAGCCACGGGCGAACGTTACCTTACCCGGAAAAGCGCTCCGGACCGGCGGGCGGGCGAGTCGATGCGCTCCGGAACCGGGAAATCGGGATCGCTTCAATTCAATCCAGAGCTGGAATCGACCGGGGACGGACGGTTTCGTCCGCGCAGCCACGGGGCACCCGCACAATTTGTTGTTGCGACCCCCGCCGATTCGTCGGACACTGAAGTTTAACGACCGGCGCAAAGGAGAACCAAGCAAGTTGGAAAGAAACGGACGCAAAGGCTCGCTGGTGGTCGAGCCTACCGAAAGATGGACACCCCAGGTTGCCAGCGATCTGTACGACGTTGCGAGTTGGGGAAAGGGCTACTTTTCCGTTGGAGACAACGGACACGTCCGCGTGCATCCCGAGAAGGACCCGGCACGCTGTATCGACCTGAAGGAACTGATCGACACGCTGGTGCTGCGCGGGATCAATCTACCCATCCTGGTGCGCTTCGCCGATATTCTGAAGCACCGGCTGGGCGAGATCCACAGCGCCTTCGATACGGCGATGGCCGAGCACAAGTACCAGGGCGGTTACTGCTGCGTGTATCCCATAAAGGTCAACCAGCAGCGCCAGGTGGTGGAAGAAGTGCTGGAGTTCGGCAAACCGTACCGTTTCGGCCTGGAGGCCGGGTCGAAACCCGAGCTGATGGCGGTGATGGCCCTGGCGGACAACGATACTCCCATCATCTGCAACGGCTTTAAGGACGACGAGTATATCGAGATGGCCATGCTGGCGCAGAAGCTCGGCCGGCAGATTATCCCGGTAGTGGAGAAGTATACAGAGTTGCCGCTAATCCTGAAATACAGCGCGCGTGCCGGGGTGCGGCCGAAGATCGGGCTGCGCGTCAAACTGGCGAGCCGGGGCTCGGGGCGCTGGAAATCGTCGGGCGGCTACCGGTCCAAATTCGGCCTGTCGGCCACCGAGGCGATGCGCGCCCTGCAGGAACTGAAGGACCTGGGGATGGCCGATTGCCTCAACCTGCTGCACTTCCACCTGGGCAGCCAGATCACCAACATCCGCCAGATCAAGGGTGCGGTCAACGAGAGCGTCCGGGTGTACGTGGAACTGGCGCGCGCGGGTGCGGGCCTGCAATACCTGGACGTGGGCGGCGGGCTGGGTGTGGACTACGACGGGTCGCAGACGGATTTTGAATCGAGCGTCAACTACACCCTGCAGGAATACGCCAACGACGTAATCTACCACGTTCAGAACGTGTGCGACGAGGTAGGTGTGGCGCATCCCACGATCGTAACCGAGAGCGGCCGTGCGATTGCGGCGTATCACAGCGTGCTGGTGTTCAACGTGCTGGGGGTTTCCGGGATGGGCGAGGCCGATGTGCCTACCGATACGCCGCCCGATGCGGAACAACCGCTGATCGACCTGCAGGAGACCTATCGCGGGCTGAGCGCCAAGAACCTGCTGGAAAGCTACCACGACGCGCAGCAGGCGCTCGATCAGGCGCTCAATCTATTCAGCCTGGGATACCTGACGCTGGAGCAGCGCTGCATCGCCGAGAACCTGTATTGGGCCATCTCGCGGAAAATTCAGAAGCAGGCTAGGGAATTGGACTACTTCCCCGAGGAACTGGAGGGCATCGACGCGATGCTCTCGGATACGTATTTCTGCAATTTTTCGCTGTTCCAGAGCATGCCGGATAGCTGGGCCATCAAGCAACTCTTCCCGGTGATGCCGATCCACCGGCTGGAAGAAGAGCCCTCGCATCCCGCCGTGCTGGGGGACATTACTTGCGATTCCGATGGCAAGGTGGACGCATTCATCGACCGCCGGGACGTGAAACGAACGCTGCTGCTCCACAGTTTCAACGGCGGGGACTACTACCTGGGGGCCTTCCTGCTGGGCGCCTACCAGGAAATTCTGGGGGATCTGCACAATCTCTTCGGCGATACCAATGCCGTCCACGTGCGCCTCAGCCCGACCGGCGAAGTGATGCTGGACTCGGTGATCAAAGGCGACACCGTGCGGGAAGTGCTGAACTATGTGCAGTTCTCATCCGATACGCTGGTGGCAACATTGCGCCGCGACGTGGAAAGCGCGCTGCGGGAAGGCAAGCTGACCTATGAGGAAAGCGGCCAGTTGCTGCGGTTCTACGAAGAGGGATTGCACGGATATACGTACCTGGAGGATGTACACGAGCAGTAGGGGAGTGGGCTAGGCCGGTCGGATTACGGGCCGAACCGAGAGAGAGACGCCCACGCCGTGGGGCTCCTGAACCTGTCGGCTTCGGCGAGAGGGAACGGAGATCGGCCGTGATATCATAAGGGTTTCTAAAGAGTTGAGGTTTTCGTGGACAGAATCACGCGTAAAGAGCTGAAGACCGACAAGTTTGCCCTGGAATTCGGTCACACTGTAACGTTTTTTGAAGAACACCAGAAGGAGATCGCCCGTTACGGCGGTATCGTGGTGGCGGTCGCGGTGCTGATCGCCGGCTACACGGTCTACCAGCGGCACCGGCACACGGCACGCCAAGTGGACCTGGCAAAGGCCATTGCCGTGCAAGAGGCGCCGGCCGGTGGAGTCGCCGCCAATGGGAATCTGAGTTTCCCCACGCAGGAGGCCAAGGACGCAGCCGCGACGAAGGCGTTCGGCGATTTGGCGAAACAGTACGCCGGGACTAGCGAAGGCGAGATTGCGCAGTACTACCTGGCCTCGATCGAAGCCGATAAGGGCAATATGGCCGCGGCCGAAAAAGGCTTCCAGGAAGTCGCGCAGCATGGCGATGCGGAGTACGCCTCCCTGGCCAAGATGTCCCTGGTGCAGCTTTACTTTTCCGACAACCGCAACTCCCAGGCGGAGAACCTGCTGCGCGACCTGATGAAGCATCCCACGGTGTTCGTGTCCAAGGAACAATCCACTTTGGCGCTGACGCAGTACCTGGTGCGTAAGGATCCCAACGAAGCCCGTAAGCTGCTGGAACCGCTTCGTGTCAGCCCCATCGACGCCGTGCGGACGGTGGCCATGGCGCAGATCAATGAATTGCCGCAGCAGTAGCTGGGGCGTCCCCCATGCTGGCGCGGCTTAGGTTTCCAGTCGGCGAGAGCGGCGGTCGCCAGTATCCGGAGTCCGAGCACCCCTACCGCAATGCCTTCCGCAGGGACCGGGATCGGGTAGTGCATTCGCGAGCGTTCCGGCGCCTGGAGGACAAAACTCAGGTCTTCACGCCGGGACTCTTCGATCATTTCCGAAACCGGCTCACCCATACCATCGAGGTGGCGCAAATCGCGCGCACTGTGGCCAACGTGCTGCAGTTGGACGAAGATCTGACCGAAGCGCTGGCCCTGGCCCACGACATCGGCCATCCGCCCTTCGCCCACGCCGGCGAAGAAGAACTGAACCGCCAGATGGCGCGCTTCGGCGAGGGATTCGACCACAATCTGCACGCCCTGCGGATTGTCGAGCGGTTCGAGCAACGGTATGCCCGTTTCCCCGGCCTGAACCTGAGCTTCGAAGTGCGCGAAGGGATTGTCAAGCACTCCCACGATTTCGCCCCCGGCGAGCATCCCGATCTCGACCGCTTCCTGCCCGGACTGCGTCCGCCGCTCGAGGCCCAGTTGATCGACCTTGCCGACGAAGCGGCCTATAACACCGCCGACCTGGACGACGCCTTTTCCGCCGGCATGCTGGCCGCCGAGGAAGTGGCCGAATGCGTTCCTCCATACCGTCCTCTATATGAGGCGGCCGAAATCCAGTTTCCCGGCGCCACCGCCCGCGAGCGGTTTCACGAATGCCTCCGCCAGTTGGTCGATAAACTGGTCTCCGGGTTGATCGAAGGGACGGTGGTGCGGGCCGCCGCCGCCGGAGCGCAGACCGTCGATGATGTGCGGGCCTTCCCCGAGCGGCTGGTGGGATTCGCCCCCGAGGCCGCCGAGACCAGCCGCGAGCTGAAGCGATTCCTGTACACCCGGGTGTATGCCTCCGCCAGTCTGCAGGAGGACCGTAACCGGTCGATGGCGATGATCGGCGGGCTCTTCGGGTATTTTGTGGACGATCCCCGCCGCCTACCGGAACCGTACCGCCGGCAGGCTTCCGAAGGTGCGCCGCACCGCGTGGTGTGCGACTACATCGCCGGCATGACAGACGGCTTTCTGCGGCGTACCTACCGTCAGACCGTCGGACCGGTACCGGAAGTCGGGGAGTGAATCCGCGGGCTCCCTCTTATAATGTGAAGATGGCTTGTGCTATCTGCGCGAATCGCCGGCCGCGGCGGTTCTGCCCCGGAGTTCACGGAGAGATTTGTACCACCTGCTGTGGCGAGGGGCGCGAGATCACGGTGCGTTGCCCCCTGGAGTGCGAGTACTTGCAGGAGGCCCGCAAGCACGAGAAACTGGGTGGCCAGAGCCCGGACCCATTGCCGAACGGCGATATCGCCCCGACCAAAGAATTCCTGGCGTCCCATGAAGCGCTGCTGGAGGCCATAGCCGATGCCCTGTTCCGGACGGCGATGAACGCCGAAGGCGTGGTGGACTTCGACGTGCGCGACGCTCTGGGGGCTCTGATTCGAACCTACCGTACGATGGCGACCGGGATCCAGTACGAGACCCGACCCGAAAACCGGCTGGCCGCGGGTCTTTACGCCGCCGTGCAGAATGGCGTCGCGGCGTTTCGCAGCCGCGAGACCAAGGCCCTGGGCATGTCGAAGACCCGCGACGGCGACGTGCTGCGGTTGCTGGTTTTTTTCCAACATTTAGAACTCGACCAAAACAACGGGCGTCCACGTGGCAGGGCATTCCTCAACGTGTTGCGGGATTTCTATCCCGAACCGCCCGGTGAGGCGCCTCACTCCGCATCGACGTTGTTTTTTCCTTGAAGCTGTCTGACTTTTTCGATCTGGCATCCCCGTTTCCGTCCTGTGTTGACCACTTGACCGGCGAATTTGTGTTGGTCGTTGACCAGGAGCTCTACCGGGCGCTCCACCGGAAAATCGAAGGTGAGGAGATGGCCTTCGGTAAGCTCCAGCAGGTCGCGGACTGTCAAGGTGGGACCTTCCAGGCGTGCCTCCAGAGTTAGCGTCGCGTCGCGAAGAAGGCGCAAGACCCGCGCTTGCTCCCCGACACTGGCGTGGGTTTTCCGCACGGACCACTGCTGGTCGAACTTCTGTCGCATCATCTTGATGACGATCGAGGGCATGGCGATGTTCATCATGCCCACGCTTTCGCCGATGCGGATCTCCACTCCCACGGCCACCACGGCTTCGTTGGGAGCCAGAATGTGCAGTAACTGCGGCTCGGTTTCCAGCGATTCGATGGTGAAATCGACTTCCGTGACGCCCTTCCAGGCCTCTCGGAGGTCGTGCAGAATGATGCGGAATAGCCCGTCCAGCAGCTTCTGTTCGATTTCCGTGATGTCGCGCTGTATCCCCGCCGAACTTTTGCCCGAACCGCCCATCAGCATTTCCAGAATGGGGAATACCAGCGAAGGGTTGATTTCCAGCACCCCGTTGCCGTCGTAGGGGCTCAGCCCCAGCGACACCATGCAGGTGGGCGAAGGTAGACCGTCCAGGAATTCGGCGTAGGAGAGTTGCTCCACACTCACTAAGTTGACGGTGAGATACGAGCGTAAAAAAGCGGACAGACTGGACACCAGGTTACGCACGAAGGTGTCGTGCAGCAGGTGGATGGCGCGGACCTGGGACTTGGGAATCCGGTCCGGGCGACGAAAATCGAATTTGGCCGCCGGAGCTTCCCTCCGGTGGTCCTGCATGTTCTCGAAGACGGCATCGATTTCCTGCTGGCTGAGTTGGCGGTTCACACTGTCTCCGGGAAGAATATCGGCGGGACGGCGAAAAGCTTTAGGAACGGATCGAACGCGAGCTCCGGCCGCCTCGAATATCGGCAGTTGCCGGCTCCTGTGAGGATTTTTGCGGGGTTTCTGCGAAAAATCACTACCAACCTCTAACGCTTTTTCCGTTCCTTCCGATAAATCACATGTAAGGAGTCGAATGGAATCAGACGTCTTGGTTGTGGACGATTCCGCTGCTATCCGGAAGATCCTACAACGAGTGCTTCGTCAGACCGGCATGGCAATTGGCACCGTGCATGAGGCGGGAGATGGCCAGGAAGCTCTGGACTTGTTGAAGGGGGGGCACAAGATCGACCTCGTGCTCACGGATATCAACATGCCCAGAATGGACGGGCTGCAGCTCCTAAGTGCCATGAAGGCTTCGCCGCAGTGGAATGGCATCCCGGTGATGATGATTACGACAGAGGGCGGCGAGACTAAAGTCGGCGAGGCGGTGAGGCTGGGCGCGGCCGGGTACGTCCGGAAACCCTTCACCGCAGATCAAATCAAGGAGAAGCTGGCCGGGATCGTCGAGCTGGCGCTGCCACTATGAACTTGAAGGAAAACCTTATCAACTCGATCTCCCAAGCCACCTCCCAGGTTTTTTCCACTATGTTGGCGATGGAAATCCAGATGACCGAATCGCTGGTCGAAAAAGCCCCACCCGAAGCCAGCGACGGACTTGTGTCGTTCATCGGCCTGGCGGGCGTTTGGGCCGGAACCGGAAGCCTGGCCTGTTCCAAGAATCTGGGATGCCGCATCTGCTCCGCGATGCTGATGACGGAGACGTCTTCCATCGACGAGGATGTGCTCGATGCCGTGGCGGAGATTACCAATATGGTAATCGGCAGCGTCAAGACGGACCTGGAAGCGCTGCTCGGTCCGCTGGGGCTGAGCATTCCCACCGTGGTATTCGGGCGAAATTTTAGCACCAAGAGCGCCGGCAGCACCGACTGGATCGTGGTGCGATTCCAGTGCGACGACGAAACCTTCAGCGTGAAAATGTGCCTGGCCCCCAGCGACAAGGTTACCCATGTCATCCCCCATTCCCTGGGCCAGACCTGTGTAGTGGATGGCTAAGCTGCGGGAAAAGGAGGCTGGGTGCGGGTGTCCCTGGCCGCCTCGAACGCCGGGTCGAGCGCTGGGAACGTGCCCGGCGCGTGGAGAGCGCCCCTTCTTGCAACGTGCGGGGCGTGTAAATCGGAGTAAGGAGAATTATGCCGCCAACAATGGTTTCTGTTAATGAGCCGGGCGCCGCGACGCAGGTGGACGCGCGCGCGGGCAAGTACCTCACCTTTCAACTCGCTCAAGAGGAGTTCGGGATTCGCGTTCTGAAGGTGCGCGAAATCATGGGACTGCAGGAGATTACCGCAGTTCCCCAGACTCCAAGCCACGTCAAGGGCGTCATCAACTTGAGAGGCAAGGTGGTTCCGGTGATCGACCTTCGCCTCAAGTTCGGTATGCAGGCAGCCGAGTACACTCAGCGCACCTGCATCATCGTGACTCAGGTTCAGGGGGAATCCACGTCGGTAATGATGGGGATCGTGGTCGATGGCGTATCCGAGGTGCTCAACCTGTCGGGAACGGAGATCGAGGATACCCCCGATTTTGGAGACTCGAGCGGCACCCAGTACCTGCTGGGCATGGCGAAAGTCAAGGGTAAGGTGAAGATCCTCTTGGACATCGACCGGGTCCTCTCCACCCTGGAACTGCACAATCTGAGCGCCGTACTGCACTAGAAAGAGTTATCTCATGAAGCAGCGAACCTTTCGATTCGACACCCGCATTGTGTCTGGAACCAGCGCCCTGGGTGCATTTCTCGCGGTGACGGCGCTGGCCGCGCTGTACGCTGTCGGTTCCCTCGCCGATTCGTACGAATTCACTGCGACCAAAACCGCCCGCAAGCTCACGCTGGCGGGCGGCATTGCGTCGGCCGCGGACCATATCAGGATCGGCGCCCGAGGGATCGTTCTGTATTCCTATGCCAAGAATTCCTCGGAGGTGGCTTCCTCCCGGCAGATGGCCGAAGAGAACGGTTCCAAACTCCGGCAAGCCATTGCGGAAATGCGCCCCCTAATCGTTACCGAGCGCGGTAAGGAACTCCTCGCCGAAATCGAGTCTCAGTTGGAATCGTGGCGTTCCACGGCCGGCGAAGTCGATCGACTGGTCGCGAGCGGCGACAACGATGGCGCCGCCCAAATCATGGCGCAGAAAGCGGCGCCGTTCTTCGCTGAGCTCGGCAAGCAAACCGACAACCTGGCCGCCCAGGAAGACCAAGTACTACAACAAGACCGACAGGCAACTGCCGACAAGGTATCGATCATACGGTGGATACTGGGGCTCGTCGCCATAGCCGGCGGGGCCACGATGGTCTTCTGTCTGCTACAGGTTCGCAAGGCGGTAGGGGAACTGCGGCGCAGCGCCGCCGAAATCCTGGAAGGTTCGCGCCAGTTGGCGGGGGCTTCGGGGCAGATCGCTTCGTCCAGCCAGTCGGTAGCCCAGGGCGCATCCGAGCAGGCCGCGACGCTCGAAGAGACTTCTTCCTCGGCGTCCGAAATCACCGCCATCACCCGCAAGAACGCGGAGAACACCCGGTCCATGGCGGGCCTGATGACCGAGACCGCTCGCCTGGTAGAGCACGCCAATCACAGTCTAGACGAAATGGTCCAATCCATGAAAGAGATCAACGGTTCCAGCGAGAAGATCTCGAAGATCATACGCGTGATCGACGAGATTGCGTTCCAGACCAACATCCTGGCCCTGAATGCGGCGGTGGAAGCCGCCCGCGCGGGAGAAGCGGGCATGGGATTCGCGGTGGTCGCCGACGAGGTGCGGAATCTGGCGCAGAGAAGCGCGCAGGCCGCCAGGGATACTGCCCTGCTGATCGAGGAATCCATCGCCAAGTCCAACGGCGGCAGTGCCCGGCTGGATCAGATGGCGGCTTCCATCCGGCAAATTACTACCAGCGCGGTGCAAGTGAAGACGCTGGTGGATGAAGTCGATGTGGGCAGCCAGGAGCAAGCCCGCGGTATCGAGCAGATCGCTACCGCCGTTGGCCAGATGCAGCAGGTGACGCAACGCGTCGCGGCGAACTCCGAGGAGAGTGCGGCGGCTGGGGAGGAACTGGCGGCGCAGGCGGAGAATCTCCACACCATCGTGGAACGGTTGCGCGGTCTCCTGGGAGCCATATCCGACGATGCGGCGCATTCGGCCGCGGTCTCCCGTCCGGCCAGGGAATCGATCCCCGCACCGACCGGCATCTCCAGCCGGCGACCTGGCTTGCGCGAAGGCATTCCCGCTGCGAAGCCCGCGGCGATGGCTTCCGCCGGCCGAGGGGAATTCCCGCTGGACGACCAAGAACTGGGATTCTGAGGAACCATCCAGTGCCCGAATATAAAGAATTACGGCGCCAAATCGACGACCTGGCTCTGCAGTCGGTTGTCGGTGGAATGGATGCCGGAGAAGACTGGCCGTTGTCCTGTGTCCCGGCCCTGGAACAGATCCGCGAGACGGCAGACAGGGGACACGCCGGCCGGGTCGCCGCCGCTGCCGTGGCCATCCTGGAAGCGATTCATGAAACCGGGGCAAGACAGGGAGCGGGCACGGAAGGCGCCGCCGCCCTGCAGGATGGCATTACCCGGCTCCAGGAGGCGGTAGATCTGGAAGGGCGGACGGGCGGCCCCGGGACGGCAAACAGCGATCCGGGCGCCTCTGGAGCGCCTCCAGCGAGCGTGTCGCTCGCTCAGGATCCCGAGCTGTTGTCGGATTTCATCTTGGAAAGCCGTGAGTATCTGACCGCTATCGAAGCGCAGGTGCTCACGCTGGAACGGGATCCCTGCGACTCCGAGGCGCTGAATTCCATCTTCCGCGGCTTCCATACCATCAAGGGGCTAGCTGGCTTCCTGGAACTCTGGGAGATCCAGAAACTGTCCCACGAGGTGGAGACGGTTCTCGATCGCGCTCGGACCTCCCAATTGACCCTCTCCGATGCCGCCATCGAGGCAATTCTGCAAAGCGCCGACTATCTGCAACGTTGGCTGGCGCACCTGGAAACCGAACTGCAGAATCGGCCGTCCACCGCGCCGGACTGGGACGAGGCGCTACTTTCCAGAATTCGGGCGCTTTCGTCCTCCCCGGTTGGGCCGCCGCCGGCGTCCGAGGATCTTTCCGCCTTGGCTTCGGCGGTCAAGAGTGGAGGCATCCCTCTGGAAGGAACGGCGGCTGTACCCGACGACCCAACCCCGGTTCCTGCGGAAAGCGTGCGCGCCGAGCGGCGCAGCGAAACCCTGGCAGTCAAGGTGGACACGGCCAAGCTCGATTACCTGGTCGATATGGCCGGGGAGATGGTCATTGCGGAATCGCTGGTTCGTCACGATCCGGAACTCAATGGCAACAAGACACCCCGTCTACAGCGCAATCTGGCGCAACTGACGCGCATAACCACCGAATTGCAGAAAACCGCGATGGCGATGCGCATGGTCCCCATCGGACCGTTGTTCCGGCGCATGGCGCGCCTGGTACGCGACCTTTCGCGGCAATTCGGCAAGCGCGTCGAGATGGAAACCGAGGGAGACGAAATCGAACTCGACCGGACCATCGTGGAGGCGCTCTCGGATCCGCTCATGCACATGGTGCGCAACTCCCTCGATCATGGAATCGAGTCGCCCGCAGACCGGCTGGCGCTGGGCAAGAGCGCCTCCGCCCGTCTGTTCATGCGGGCACAGCACCAGGCCGGCCATGTGGTCATCGAAATCGCGGACGACGGCCGCGGATTGGACCGCGAGAAGATTTTGGCCAAGGCCATCGAGAAGGGCCTGATCGAGTCGGTGGACGGAATGACCGACAGCGAGGTCTTCAACCTGATCTTCGCGCCGGGCTTCTCCACGGCCGCCCAGGTGACCAACGTCTCCGGGCGCGGCGTGGGGATGGATGTGGTGCGCCGCAACGTGGAGAAGTTGCGCGGCCGCATCGAGATCCGCTCCACGGCGCACGTGGGTTCTTCGTTTCTGCTGAAGCTTCCTTTGACGCTGGCAATCATCGACGGGCTATTGGTGGGCGTGGGAACCGAGCGGTACATCGTCCCGCTGTTTGCGGTCCGCGAGATGTTCCGGCCTACGGAGGACACCATCTGGACCGTGCGAGGGCGTTCGGAAATGGCCTTAGTCCGGGACGCCCTGCTGCCGGTGATCCGGCTCTATCGGAAGTTTCGCGTGAAACCGAAATCCGAGGATCCGCGGCAATCGGTGCTGATCGTGGCCGAATCGGAGTCCCAAAGGTTCTGCCTGGTGGTGGATGAACTGATCGGCAAACAGGAGGTCGTCATTAAGAGTCTGGGCGAAACTTTCAAGAACGTTCCCGGTATCGCCGGAGGAGCCATTCTGGGCGACGGGCGAGTAGGTTTGATCTTGGAACTCGACCGCCTTTTCAAGGATCGGATTTGTGACACAAGCCACTAATTTGGCGGAGTGGGACGCCGTACGGCCGCTCAATCCGCGTGAATTCGAACAGATTCGCAAGCTGGCCCACCAGACTTTCGGCCTGGACCTGAAGTTGGGTAAAGAAGAACTGGTGTCGGCGCGGCTTCGAAAACTGGTTCGCGGGGGAGGGTTCCGCTCGTTCCAAGAGTATTATCAGCACATCGTCGAGGATTCGACCGGCCGCGAACTGGCCGGCATGATCGACGCTCTGGCGACCAACCACACGGCGTTCCTGCGGGAACCGGACCATTTCCAGTTCTTCCGCACGCAGGTGCTTCCCCAGTTGGCGCAGCGCGAGCCCATGGAAATCTGGAGCGCAGCCTGTTCCACGGGAGAAGAAGTCTGGACCCTGGCTTGCGTGCTAAGCGAGGCATTGCCGGGCCGCAGGTTTCACATTGTGGC
>Ga0181529_10005592_pt1 | contig 13126 bp, 10 predicted proteins | sample PEATcosm2014_Bin_36_FD_119763 | JGI IMG/M metagenome (GOLD analysis project Ga0181529, IMG submission 119763) | Peatland microbial communities from MTU Mesocosm Facility, Houghton, MI, USA - PEATcosm2014_Bin10_30_metaG | ecosystem: Environmental > Terrestrial > Soil > Wetlands > Peat | place... | reverse complement strand
GACGAAGCCGTGGCGCATTGCACGGTGGGCGTGGGCGCGTGGCATTGGGCTTCGAACGACGACGGCAAGCCGGAAGTTGTAATGGCTTGCTGCGGCGATGTACCCACGCTGGAAGCTCTGGCGGCCGTCACACTGCTGCGCGAGCAAGCTCCCGACCTGCGCATTCGCGTGGTCAACGTGGTGGACTTGATGACGCTGGAGCCCGAAAGCGAGCATCCGCATGGACTCAACGATCAGGATTACGATCGCATCTTCCCGCCCGATGTTCCGGTGGTGTTTGCCTTCCACGGTTATCCGTGGCTGATTCATCGGCTCACCTATCGGCGGCACAATCACGCAAACCTGCACGTACGCGGCTACAAAGAAGAGGGCACGACCACAACGCCCTTCGACATGTGCGTGCTCAACAACATCGATCGCTACCAACTGGCTCTGGATGCCATGCTCCGCGTACCGCGCCTTGCCCCGCAAGCCGCGGCCGCCGAGCAGTGGTACTCCGAGGCCATCCAGCGCCACAAGCTCTACGTTGCCGAGAACGGCGACGATCTGCCGGAAGTAAAGAACTGGCGCTGGCCACCACCTGCGGTGGGGCCAATTGCCTTCGGCGCGTAATATTCAGCTGGGTCCCACCCTCGGCGCGTTCTTGTTTTTGCGCCTAGGGTGGGATACGAACGAGTTCCATGACAAAGAACAAAATCATGCGGTCAGAATGCTAGGTCTCTGACAATGTGGAGATGTTCCAATTGAAGTTCCTACCACCCCAGGTTAGGCGCAAGAACAAAGACGCGCCGAACCTGGGGCACCCGATCATGAGTACCTGATCTGGCTGTCAAAGACCGAGGAGTTCTAGCTCTGCTAACTCCGCTAACCCGCTAACTCCGCTGTCCTGCCAGCCCAACCCGGAAAGGTTTTTACTTCATGTCGTCTTTGCCCATTCTTGTTTTGAACGCCGGTTCCTCCTCCATCAAGTTCTCCATGTACGAATCCGCCGATGGCAAGCGCGATCGCCTCTTTGAGGGCGCGGTCGATGGCATCGGCACCTCGCTTGGCAAGTTCTGGATCAAGAACGCCGAGGGCCAGAAGGTGGTCGATGAGACCCCCGCGCTGCCCAACCGCGCGGTTGCCTTCAAGCTGGTGGCCGACGTTCTGCACTCCGGCAAATTCCCGGAGCCCGCAGCCATTGGCCATCGCACCGTTTGCGGCGGCCCCACCATCCGCGAGAACCGCATCATCACGCCGGAGCTGATCGACGAGATCGAGAGCTTCCAGGATCTGGCGCCGCTGCACACCCCCATCGCCGTCTACATCATGCGCGAAGCCCTGAAGCTGTTCCCCGGCGTGGCCAACTTCATCGTGCTCGACACCTACTTCCACCGCACCATCTCGGAAGTAGCGCAGCGCATGCAGATCCCCACCGAGTACGTCAACATGGGCGTCCGCCGCTACGGCTATCACGGCATCAGCTACGAGTCGATCATCTTTCAACTTGAGCCCAACGTGCCTGAGAACCTGATCGTCTGCCACTTGGGCAACGGCGCTTCGGTTTCGGCCATCAAGAACGGCAAGTGCCTCGACACCAGCATGGGCCTGACCCCCACCGGCGGCATCATCAGCGGCTCACGCACCGGCGACATTGATCCCGGTGTGGTGATCTTCATCCTCAAGAAGATTGCCGAGAGCACGCCGAACGCGCTAGAAGCGGCTGAGAAGCTGGAGACCGTGATCAGCAAGAAGTCTGGCCTGCTGGGTGTGAGCGAGCGCTCCAACGACATGCGCGACCTGCGCGACGCCATCAAGGAAGGCGACGCCAAGTCCAAGCTGGCCGTTGAAAAGTTCTGCTGGACCGTGGCCCGCTGGATCGGCAGCTTTGTGGCTGAACTGGGCGGCCTGGACATGATCGTCTTCACCGGCGGCATCGGCGAAAACGACATTCTGTCGCGTGCCGACATCTGCGCCTACCTGGGCGGATTCGGCGTGACCATCGATGCGGCCGCCAACAACGTCCGCGGCGAAGCCACCATCTCAGCGGCTGACTCCAAGGTTGTGGTGCGCGTGATTCCGCCCCTCGAAGACCTCTTGATCGTCAACCACGTTGTGCGTCTGCTGGGCAAGTAAGCAAGATCGAACGCAGACTACGCCGGTCCTTCCCACACGGAAGGACCGGCGTGATCAGAATCCCTCCTTCTACTTCCTCGAGCCTCACAACCATCTTTTCCATCCAGCCAAACTCCCTCCGCAATGCAATCGGAATTGTTACCCTGCCATGCGAATCGACATGCGAAGCATGTTCCATCACGCATCCTTGCGCCCATCCAGGAGCTTTCCATAGATAATTATCGAAGCTACCCCTCGCGCGAACCGTCGACTCAGCGCCCTATCAGTTCGGCAGTACAGAATAGGTCCGCAAGTCCGAAACGACATCGCGCGCAGAAGATCGTCCTATTCTGCCCCGGCTGGTCTACACTGGCCTGTACCACTGAAGTGTCCGTCTGGAGTTTTCCTGCATGTCTTCATCTGTAACTGCCGTCAGCGCCCCCGTACTCCCCTCTTCCGGCCTGCGCCGTTTTGCCTGGGGCGTTCTTGCCTACTTCATCGCGGTCATTCTGTGGGGCACCATGGTGCGCGCCACCGGCTCCGGCGCGGGCTGCGGCAACCACTGGCCGCTGTGCAACGGCACCATGCTGCAGCACTCCGCCAGCCTGCAGACCATTATCGAGTTCACCCATCGCATCACCAGCGGGCTATCACTGCTGCTGGTCGTCGCGCTCGCGGTATGGACCTACGTTGGAACGGTGCGCAAGCACCTGGCGCGCGTGGCCGCGGTTACAGCGGTGATTTTGACGTTGATCGAGGCTCTGCTGGGCGCGTTGTTGGTGCACTTTGGCTACACGGCGCAGAGCCAGGCCCCGGGGCGTCCGGCCTTTCTGGCCCTGCACCTCACCAACACGTTGTTGCTGCTGGCCGCCATCACCCTGACGGCGCATATGCTGAGCCGCAAGAAGGGCTATCTGTGGAGCACGATTAGCTTCGAGGCGCCGGTGGGCGCGGTGGTTTCGGTGCTGGTGTTCATGACCGTGGGCGTCACCGGTTCGCTGGCGGCGCTGGGCGACACGCTGTTTCCGGCCGACTCGCTGGCCGGTGCGCTGGCCAGCGACTTTTCCGCCGCCAGCAGTTGGCTGGTGCGCTGGCGCTGGACGCATCCCACGGTGGCGTTCCTGTCCAGCATCTTTCTGATCTGGATTCTGGTGCGTGCCGCGCAGCGCTCCGCGCATTGGGACAACCGCGGGCTCTCAGCCATGATCCTGCTGCTGCTGGCTCTGCAGTATGTGCTGGGCGTGCTGGATGTGGTGCTGCTGGCGCCGACATGGCTGCAGGTGGTGCATCTGCTCGGGGCTGACATTCTGTGGGCCGCGCTGGTGGTGCTGGCGGCGCGCATCGCACTAGCCCCCGCGGTGGCGGTGCGGCAGACCGCTTCGCGTCCCTTGGATTAAGATTAAGGTCCTCGCGGTGGTTCGTGCGCCCCTACGGGGCGCGATGTCAATGGAGGGCGGCAGGGCTCCCAGCACGTCGCTTCGCTCGGGGCTGGGCTATTTGCACATCGCCCTTGCAGGGCGAGCGTCTTTCTGAGCTTATCCTGCAGCCAACCACAAGGGGCGCGATCTTTCGATCGCGCCCCTTGTGATTTGCTGCGTTGTGCTGTCGAAGAAGATTAGTCTTCTTCGCCTTCGTGCCAGTAGCTCTCCCAGCCCAGGTAGCGGCTGGCGGCTTCGTGCACAGACTGCGACACGTCGCTGAAGTTGGTGGCCACGTGATGCTCAAAGCCCTCGCGGCAGATGTACTTCAGGAGCTTCTGCAGGTTGGGGATCTCGGTCACGCCGGCGCCGCCAAATGTCTCCAGCGGATCGTTGGTGAAGGCGCCCTTGCCGGTGTAGCCGCGGACGATACCGAAGCGGTCATCGGTGGCAAAGCGCGCGTAGCTCATGGTGCCAGGCTTGACGCGGCCCACGCAGGTGCCAAAGGTGTTCAGCTTACCCACCGTGCCGGCGATGATCTCCTGGTAGTCCATCTTGAACTCGTTGAAGAAGTGCTTGGGCAGGTTGGAGCAGTGGAAGCACACGCACTTGTTGGGGTCGGTGCCGTAGTTGTTGTTCCAATCGAGCAGGGCCGAGGGCGTGCCGCTGGCCAGCTGCAGCATGTACATGCCCAGCAGGCCGGGTACGTCCACTTCGCAGGCGGAAGGAATCAGGTCGTTCGACATCATGCTCATGATGGTGCAGGGCACTACGCCGAAGAACTCTTCAAAGCTGGTCCAGCACTGCACGGCAGTTACGGTGACGTGGGTCTGCTTCATCCAGCCATCGATGACCGCGCCCAGCTTGGCCATCTTGATCAGCGCCTCTTCCGGAATGCCGGAGTGAGGAACATAAGCCTTGATAGCAGCGAGCTTGGCCTGGGTGGCGTCGTCGTTGTCCTTGAGCTTGGCGATGCGGCCAAAGATTTCGCTCAGATCGATGGGCTCGATGGAGATGCCGTTGGCCTCATAGATGCGCTCCGAGTAGCGGACCGTGTTGAAGGCCGCCGGGCGCGCGCCAATGGCGCCGATGCGCAGATTCTTCAAGCCCTTGATGATGCGGCAAACCTGCGAGAAGCTCTCCAGATCGGCCTTGAACTCAGCCGAGTCCAGCGCTTCCGTATGCAGCTTGGTCAGCGAGTACTTGATGCCGTACTGCATCATGTTGTTGCAACAGCTCATTTTTCCGCAGAAGCTATCGCGGCGGACGGCAATGGTCATGGCCTCCGCGCGATCCGGCGTAGCCTGCACCAACACCGGCACGTTCAGGCCGCTCAGACGGATGGCGTCCACAATGCCACGCTCTTCGCCGAAGTTGGGAAGAGTTACGATGATGCCATCAATCTGGTCGGCGTGCTTTTTGAAAAGCTCCGCGCAACGCATCGACTCGTCATAGGTCTCAACCGCGCCATGCTTCGACTCTTCTGGACTCAGAACAATTGCTTTTGCGCCCGTTGTCTGCAAGACCTTGATGATCTCTTCGCGGCCGGACTTCGCCAACGCATCGGGGAAGAACCCGCGATTGCCAACGATCACTCCAAACGTCATTTCACGCACTGCCATTTCACACTCCCTTTGGATCATTCGTTCGTTCAATATTTTGAAGAAGGCACGCAGACCAAGCGTCTGGCCTTCCTCAGGGGGATAGTCCGGAGAGCGTTTTCCGGAGCTAGCGGCACAGCCCAAGCGGTGCCTTTTGAAAACTGAATCCTCGCTCGTCCGCCCCTACGGGGCGGTGGTGGAGCGGCGTGCATCTTCCCAGGGTTCCATCGCGCTCTGCGCGACTTCACATGGGCTATTCACGTTCTGCCCCTACGGGACAGAGTCTGCCGCACCGCAGGTCCTGGGTGCCCCATCCATACCAGCGTTCTTTGCTGGAATGGTTGGGATCGCACGATTTTGGGTGCCCCGGGTCCCTCGCTTTTGGGGACCCGGGATCACTCCTAGGCTTTTCCCGGCCGGAACTTGATCAGGTAGAACATGCCCAGCGCCAGCAGCGTTGCGCCCCACCAGAGCGGCGCGTGGACCTCCGCCAGCTGCACATTCGCCAGCGTGCCGGTGGCAAACTCGTAGAGGCCGTAGCCGGTGATCAGGACCCCATACGACACCAGTAGCACGCCGATAAAGAACCAGATAGAAATCTTCGATCCGTGCATAACTCTCTCCTCACTCTCGGGTGCTACCAGAAGATGACGTTGAGCGCCGCGAACAGCACCACGACGATAATGGCCCAGGTGTACTCACTCTTGTACCAGGGCACCGGATCTTCCTTGGGCAACTTGGTGGCGCCGTAGACCAGACCATCCAGCTCGGCCACCGGCCGTGCCTTGGTAACCAGGCTGACGAGGACAATCACAATGGCTGAGAAGATGAAGGCCCAGAGCGCGCGGAAGACATTTTCGGCCATCGGCTTGGCATCGGGCGAGAGCGCCACGGCGGCCAGTGCGGACGGCGTGAGCTTGACCCACATGAACAAGCTGGCGGAAAACACGATGCCCGTCAGCAAGCCGATGAAGCCGGCCCACTTGGTGGCGCGCTTCCAGAACATGCCAAACAGAATGGCGGCCAACAGCGGCGCAATGAAGATGGAGAACAGCGCCTGCACATAGTCCATGATGCCGTGCGCATGCATCACCAGGTAGGCCGCGCCAATGGAGACCGCGACACCCACCATGATGGATAGCCTACCCACCAGCACATAGTGCGAGTCGGAGCCCTTCTTGTTGATCAGCGCCTTGTAGATGTCGTAGGTCCACACCGTGGAGAAGGCGCTCACGTTGCCGGCCATGCCGCTCATAAATCCGGCGATCAGCGCGGTGATGCCCAGGCCCAGCAGTCCAGGTCCAAGGTAGCGCACCATCATCAGCGGCAGTGCCTGGTTGTAGCTGTGCAGCTCGGCATCCGGGCCGCCAGCGAGCACCTTCTGTTGCGCGGCAGCGGAGAGCGGGCTCTTGGCCATGGCCGCCTGGCAAACCGAGACGTTGGCCACGGTGCCCGCACTGGTCATGGAACAGGCCGCGACCACATCCTCGCCCACCAGCTCGCGACGCGATCCATCGCCGTTCTGCAACAGCACCAAGCCCAACAGGCCAGGAAGAATCACGATGAAGGGGGTTGCCATTTTGAAGAAGGAGGCGATGATGGGAGCCATGCGAGCCGCGCGCAGGTTGTGCGCCGCCAGCACGCGCTGCACCACCAGGAAGTCGGTGGTCCAGTAACCAAAGCTGATCACAAAGCCCAGACCAAAGACGATGCCGCTCCAGTGCACGCCCATGGGATTGGAATGGAAGGTGCCCAGATCGCGCCACAGATGGAAGTAGCTGTCGCCCGCCACGCCGCCCGTCATGGACTGCATGTTGTGCATGATCTTCGCCTTCAACTGGTCCACGCCACCGGCCTGGACCAGGCCGAGGATCGGAACCAGCAGCGCGCCGCCCCAAATGAGGACGAACTGCAGAACCTCATTGAAGATGGCCGAGCGCAGACCGCCCAAGCCAACATAGAGAGCCACGGCGACAGAGCTGACAAAGATGGAGAAGGTGATGTCCCAGCCCAGCACGACCTTCATGACGACGGCCATGGCGAACATGTTGACGCCGCTCATCAGGACCATCTCAATGGCAAAGGAGACGGCCGCCACGCTGGAAGCACCACGGCCGTAACGCAGGTCAAGATAGCCGGGCACGGAGTGGGTCTTGCAGACGTAGTAGAAGGGCATCATGACCAGGCCCAGGAAGACCATGGCAGGGATGGCGCCCACCCAATACCAATGGGTGGCGAGGATGCCGTACTGATAGGCCGAGCCTGCCCAGCCCATCAGTTCGAGCGAACCGAGGTTGGCGGAGACAAAGCTGAGGCCGGCAATCCAGGCCGTCATTTCGCGGCCAGCCATGAAGAACTCTTCGCTGGTGTTGGACTGGCCCTTGAGGTAGAAGCCGATCCAGATGACCATGGCGAAGTAGATGACGATCACCGCGATATCCAGCGGGCGCAAGTGCGCCAGCGGTTCGCTGGAGAGCGCAAGCAGGGCCGGTAAGTGTCCGGCGGCTAGTGCAGATGGGACCAATCCGAGCATTGCGTCACCTTTGGTATGGGTCGATGCGTCCGCCGGGTACAAACCGGAGCAGGCAGACGTTCGCCCTTAAGTAAATTGTTTTACTGCCACTCTTGTCAAGCAAAACCGGCAGGTTGAGCTGGCGGTTGCGCAAGTTCCTGGGCCGGAAGCAGACGCGCCAGGAATCCGGCAGGGCCGGAGGAGCGATCCAGGGCGGAAGCGTAGGGCGCGGGAAACCGAGTAAGCGTTTACCCGAGGAAGTGTAGCACAACCCCGCCCCTCTAGAACACTGCATTCGTCACAGAACTTTCCCGAGGGAGCCCGAGCTCGGAAGGGAGCGCCGGAAAGCCATGCCCTGTTCGCACGCTGGGTGTGAGCCTTGCTCTCCCAGGTCTCAGAATCGGCAAGGGACCCGGGGCACCCAGACATTACCAGATGGTCAGATGTGGGCCACCCGCCTTCCAATCAGGGTTGGCTCGGAAAGATTCGAGAACTGACTTCCTTCCGTCCCACCCTTCGCAAGGAACGCGAAGGGTGGGGTACCCGGCTATCTTGCTGCTGCTACTGCTTCATGGCCTGTTCCACGGCGACGGCGACCGCAACCGATGCGCCGACCATGGGATTGTTGCCCATGCCGATCAGGCCCATCATCTCCACGTGCGCGGGCACGCTGGAGGAGCCAGCGAACTGCGCGTCGGAGTGCATGCGGCCCATGGTGTCGGTCATGCCGTAAGAGGCTGGACCAGCGCCCATGTTGTCGGGATGCAGGGTGCGGCCCGTGCCGCCGCCGGAGGCTACCGAGAAGAACTTCTTGCCTTCGAGCAGGCGCTCCTTCTTGTAGACGGCCATGACCGGATGCTGGAAACGGGTGGGGTTGGTGGAGTTGCCGGTGATGGCCACATCGACCTGCTCCAGCTGCATGATGGCCACGCCTTCGCGCACGTCGTCGGCGCCATAACAGCGCACCGCGGCGCGCTCGCCGGTGGAGTAGGCCTTTTCGCGCACGATGGTCAGCTTGCTGGTGGCGTAGTCGAACTCGGTCTGCACATAGGTGAAGCCGTTGACGCGGGCGATGATCATCGCCGCATCCTTGCCCAGGCCGTTCAGAACCACGCGCAACGGAGTCTTACGCGCGTTGTTGGCGGAGCGGGCCAAGCCGATGGCGCCTTCAGCGGCGGCAAAGGATTCGTGGCCGGCGCAGAAGGCAAAGCAGCCGGTCTCTTCGCGCAGCAGCATGGCGGCCAGATTGCCGTGGCCTATGCCCACCTTGCGATCGTCGGCAACCGAACCGGGGATGCAGAAGGCCTGGAGGCCCGTGCCCAGCGTCTCAGCGATTTCTGCCGCTACTTTTTGGTTGTTCTTGATGGCGACGGCAGAGCCGATGAGATAGGCCCAGCCAGCGTTCTCAAAGGCGATGGGCTGAATCGACTTCACGATCTTGCGTACGTCCACCTGCTTAGAGAGGCAGATCTTCTCGGCCGCGTCCAACGACTCAATCCCGGCGGCGGCAAGATAGGAGTCGATCTGCGCGATCCTTCTTTCATATCCTTCAAACAAAGCCATGATCTTCTCCTTATTGCTTGCGGGGGTTGATAGTTTTGACGGCGTCGGCAAAGCGGCCATAGGTGCCGGTGGCCTTGGTGAGCGCGGTCTGCGCGTCCACGCCCTTGGCGATGGCTTCCATCATGGGTCCGAGCTTGACGAACTTGTAGCCGATGATCTCGTTATCGGCGTCGAGCGCCATTTCGGTCACGTAGCCCTCGGCCAACTGCAGATAGCGCGCGCCCTTTTCGCTGGTGCCGTACATGGTGCCGGTCACGCTGGTGAGGCCCTTGCCCAGATCCTCAAGGCCAGCGCCGATGGGCAAGCCATCCTCGGAAAACGCGGTCTGGGTGCGGCCGTAGACGATCTGCAGGAAGAGTTCGCGCATGGCGACGTTGATGGCATCGCAGACCAGATCGGTGTTGAGGGCTTCCAGAATGGTCTTGCCGGGCAGAATCTCAGCGGCCATGGCGGCGGAGTGGGTCATTCCGGTGCAGCCGATGGTTTCCACCAAGGCTTCTTCGATGATGCCTTTTTTCACATTCAGGGTGAGTTTACAAGCACCCTGCTGGGGGGCGCACCAGCCCACGCCGTGGGTCAGGCCGGAGATGTCGGTGACTTCCTTGGCCTTGGTCCAGCGGCCCTCTTGTGGAATCGGCGCCGGGCCGTGGTTCGGCCCTTTGGCTACCACACACATCTGTTCAATTTCATGCGTATGCATTGGGAGTTACGCTCCTTTGTTCGGTTGAAAACCATGCTGCGGTCAAATTGGATGGAGTTGTAGGACGGCGAATATCTGCCTGAAATCGGATTTATTTTAAAACCGTGGAGTCGGGGTGTATGTGACCGCCGACCCAGTATGTTGGTTGCCGATTGGCGCGGGACCGGCCGCACGAAAAACCGGAAGCACGGAAAAAGGCGGATAGAGAAACATCTTACTTGACAAAAACATAATCTATAGGCTATAGACAGGCGTCATGCGCGAGTTCGTCCCTTTTCCCTTTCGAGAACTCCTATCGGAAATTCGGAAGGAACTTGCACGTGAATATTTGAGTCAGCCCGGAATGCCGCTCACCGAAATTGCATACCTTCTCGGTTTTGAGGACACAAGCTCGTTCTACCGCGCTTTTCGAACATGGGAAGAAACGACGCCGGAAAAGTGGCGAGCCGATTCGGGCGAATCTGATTCCCGCTAAACAGAAATGACATATGCAAATGAGATCTGACTGGCGATGCGGAATTACCAAGGCCGCCGTCGAAATGAAGAGAATCTTTTGGGAGCATTGGACAGTCCCCTGATTGGATAGCCTCACACGGCTGGGCCAGATTCTCTGTGTGCGTCCAGCACCGTCAGCAGTTGCCGGGCAAAGTCGATGGATGCAGGGCGCGGGTTATTGGTGCGGTGTACCTGCAGAACCCACCGCGCCTCTTCCACCTGCCGCACCATAGCATAGCCCGGCTTTGCGCAAACGACACAGGGGTCGTTGCATAGTTGCAGCTCTCACCGCTGATCTTGGCTGCTTGCTGGGCTGCTGGAATCTGCCGGTTGCAGCGGCATGGCGCTTCGTCCGAGGCCAATCCACAGTAACTTTTCATAAAACGCAGCATCGTTGTTCTTGCAACTTGCAATCGCTTGCGGAACAACTCTGGAGAGATCTCTTGAATCTCTGCCGCTTCAGGTCCTTGCATCTCCATGATCTTGCCGAGAATGTACGCCATCCGGTGCTCGCGGTCCAGGCACTGCAACATGCCCATGCTGCATCCGATCTTTACCTCTTCGACCAGCAGCGATTGTTCAGATTCGGGCAGGGGTGTCTCTTGCAGTCCCCCACAATGTCTTCCGCTAGTTGCTCGAAGGTTCTATGCAAGCGTTCCGCTGCACTCTTCCTCACGTCGAGGATCTAGTTCACCGCCACTCTGTATGCCCAGGTCTTCAGCTTGCTGCGGAAGTCAAATTGAGCCAAGCGCGTGATGATGCGAATCAGAATCTCCTGCGTTGCGTCTTCGGCGTCCTCGCGGTTGCACAGCATCCGCAGGGATAGTCCATAGAGGTCGCCTTGCAATGCGGTAACGATCTGATTCAGCGCGTCTTTGTCTCCTGCAATTGCCCGTTGTACCGCATCTTCAATCGTCATGGTCCCCTCCCCCTCCTATCCTGGCAGTTCAAGTCGTGCTGTCCGTCTGTTGATTGGACGATTCGCCGGAAGGTAGTGTGAATTCAGCCGAATCCTTACCAAAGGATTTCACACTCTTCTCCCGCCCTTCGTCAAAAGGGCGAAACAATATCTGTTGCAAACCAAAAGGTTCAATTGCGGAAGTTAAATCCAGGGAGAACTTTGTGATCAAGAGATTTTCGTACTTCATATCCGTAATGGTTGCAGCAGTCGTCTTAACGTTTGCCAGCCTGATGTTGGCTCCGCTGTCTGCATCCGATCTGCACCGTCGGGCAGAGATTCGAGAGGTCGTCATTCCGGGTACTCATCCGCTGGATGCATCGGTTGTTGACCTGGCAAAACACGGCTATGAAGAGCAAGAGTATTACGCCAGCGGAACTGCAAACCGGTATCGAATCAAGAACCCATTGGATACTGCGACGATTGTTGACAGCGGTCATCCGTACAAAACGAGGATCGTGGTCCGGAAGCCGTCGGATCCAAAGCGCTTCAATGGAACCGTGGTGGTTGAGTGGTACAACGTATCGGTTGGACAGGATATTGATTTCTGCTGGCGAGGATCACATGACTACCTGATGCGGGAAGGATACGTCTGGGTAGGCGTTTCCGCCCAGCGTGTAGGCATCAAGCAATTGAATGCCTGGAATCCAGCTCGATACGGCACATTGAACGCCGAGGCGTCCAACGACAATCCTCAAGGTGGAACGCTGGATGACCGTGGCGATGTGTTTTCGTGGGACATCTTCGGACAGGTTGGCGCAGCCCTCCTGAGTCACCAAGGGCCGAGTGATCCGCTGGCAGGACTGGCGATCAAGCATCTGATCGCCGCCGGAGAATCACAATCAGCGCTGCGTCTCACAACCTACTACAACTCGATCCAGCCACTTCACAACCTCTATCAAGGATTTCTGTACTATGATGCCGCCGGGAGTCTGCGCGGCGATACAAAAGTCCCGGCCATCAGCATGGGAACAGAGTTCGGATCTACTTTTCCCGTCATCAGCGTAGCGGTCGATGGCCCTTTTCTGCGTCGCTGGCCTGTAGCTGGCACTTCGCATGTGAGCTTTTCGGAGATGAAAGAATACATCGATGTGGAAACTCTACGAGACGGATTCCTAAAGTCTCCAGTACGAGCGGTTTCGCGCTGCTCTTCATGATGCACTCAACGACGCTGAACCGGAGATTCGACACGGTGCGGCCATGGTGCTCATTGCCAGCGACCCTGAAATGGAAGGCCAAGCGCTGGAGATCGTTGTCCGCTTCAAATCCCATCGATCTCATGGTTCTTGGTTTGAGTGGGAGCGTTATTGTCTGACACTGAGGTTCGGCACGTCTGTACTTTCGCACCTCCAGTCACAGTTGCCGTTCTTCTCTGGACCTTCGCGTGTGTTTGCGCTCGCTATCCTTTTCCAAAATGGAGTTAAGCTCGACGAGGCCCAATTCCGGGATTTCATTGAAGGCGCACTTACCACCTTCTATGGTTCCCCGATCTCCGATTCCGTCAGTCATTCCGATCAGATTCGGACGGCTCTGCTCGATATAACTGATACCGGTTGGGAGGAGCCTGCCAGAAATGCTGCGGAACTTCTGCTCGGGCAAGCGAAGGAGCAACTGGACGAGGAACACTACGTTCGGTGTAGAGTGCTCACCCTGGATGGCAGCGAGTTCGGAGCGTGTCAACGAGTTTGAGACAGGTGACGTGAGAGTTTAGTGTCGAATTCCTTCTGTCGCCGGTGTTGATATTGGCTTTGGAGGGTTGATCCAGACCGCAGTGGGTTGGGGTGG
>Ga0181529_10005589_pt1 | contig 13132 bp, 13 predicted proteins | sample PEATcosm2014_Bin_36_FD_119763 | JGI IMG/M metagenome (GOLD analysis project Ga0181529, IMG submission 119763) | Peatland microbial communities from MTU Mesocosm Facility, Houghton, MI, USA - PEATcosm2014_Bin10_30_metaG | ecosystem: Environmental > Terrestrial > Soil > Wetlands > Peat | place... | reverse complement strand
AGCAATTCAACGAGGGCATGAATTCTCCTCTTCCTGGACTGGATGGCAACGCGGGCAGCGACTACGACCACTACTCCCTTGGGAATCCATCTGTTCATTGGAACACCGAGTTGAATTCTTGGGTTTTGGTGGCTGGGACATGGGATGGATCAAAAATCCTGATCAGCTACAGCACATCGGCAAATATTGCCGCAGGGTGGACAGAGCCTGTTCTTCTATACAGCGTTCCTGCCGGGACGACGGTGAAGTATCCAACCATTGTTGGCACTGATCACTTGGGAAACCTGAACGATACTGAATCAGGTGCCAGCGCCACCCTCTACTGGGCGCAATTCAATAGCTCAGGCGTGCGCAGCATGCAGTCGGCGCCCTTGACCTTTCAGAAATAGAAAGCCCAAGATGCAAGTCAAAACTCATCGCGTGAAGATATGGGTATAACGGGGGAAGGTGCATGAACCGACGCCGCTTCATACTAAATGCGATCCTTGGCAGTATAAGTTCACAGCTTATACTGCCAAGAGCGCGCGCTCAAAAGGGACGGGTAATCGTCCAAGGTGCGGACCCCACGGGGTCTGCAGATTCAACAACGGCGTTTCTTAACACGATCGCGGAGCTTCCTAAAGCTCACGGCCGCCTTTCTATTCCTCCAGGAACCTATCGGTTCCGTGAGTCTGGAGGCTCTTTGTTCAAGATAAAAAACATCTTCGACCTGGAGATCGATGGCAATGGCTCGCTGCTTGTGTTCGAGGGAAACACGCGCCCATTTCATATAGAGAATTGCGAGCAGGTGACGGTGAGAAATCTCCGGATTGACTGGTCACGTCCGCCGTTTTCCCAGGGCGTTGTGTTGGAGGCTGGTCCAAAGTGGCTGAAGGTCAAAGTGGATTCAGAGTATCCGGTCAGCGGAGAGGAGCCAATTGAGGCCATCGGCGAATATGACCGGGCGTTGGGGCTTCCCAGCATCAATGGGCTGGATCTCTATGGACACGTCCGTTCGGTGAGACTTCTTGGCCCTCAGGTTCTGAAGATTTATCTGAGCGTGCCGATCAGCCTTCAAGCAGGGGCAACCATCGTCATGAGGCATCGCGTCTATGGTGTAAACCTCTTTGAGCTGGCAAGATGCAAAAACGTCAACTTTGAGGAAGTCACGCTGCATGCCGCGCCGGGGATGGGGATTGTGGCGGAGGCGGGATCGGGAATGCACTTCAATCGGTTGAGGGTCATGCCGAGAGCCCACTCGGGCCGTATGTTATCCCTGAACGCTGACGCAGTTCATTTGATCAACTGCAGGGGAAACATCGAATTATTGGATTGTTCGTTTCAGGGTATGGGAGACGATGCCATTAACATATATTCAAGTTTTTGGCGGATCGCTCAAGTCATCGATGGGAATACCTGGGTAGTCGAGGAAAGGGACCCTGCCAATTGGGAGCGGTGGGAATTGCCGAGCAAGGGCACAACAGTCGACTTGTGCGATGCGAAGACCCTCGCCGTGCTGGGAAGCGCTGTAGTGAGCGAGTCTTACTCTGCGCTGCAACGAGCCGTGATCAAGGTTGAACAGTCTGTGGCCGTAAAAGAGGGAACAATACTCTGCGATTCGCAGCGCGATACAAACTCCATCGTCGCTAATTGCGTGTTCAAGGGAAATCGCGCGCGCGCGATCGTGGCGCACAACAACATCAAGATCATGAATAATACATTTTATGGGCAGTCCCTGGCGGCGATTCTGCTGGCGGCCGATGCATGGTGGATGGAAGGGCCGGTTGTAAGAAACGTGGAAATTGACGGCAATTCCTTCGACTACAACTACTTCGGCCAATGTGTCGGCCGTCGGGGCGCCATCACAGTCGACACTGCAGAAGATTTCGAAAGGTCGGTTGCGACAGAAGACCGCGTGAACAAACGCGTAAGCATCTCCGGCAACAAGTTTAGTCGATCCTACGGTTCGGCCATCTTCGTCAATCGGACATCCGAACTATCGATTACCAAGAACACATTTGCGTCATCATCCATTTTGCAGCGTGAAAAAGGACCTAAAAGAGCAGTCGTCCTGAATGACGCAAGCTGCCCTTATTTTGCAGGAAACGTAATGATGGATTCAGAAGTCGTAATCGCACCCGGCTGCGATCTGCCAATGGAAAGCGGAAGCGCAAGTGTTAGCCGGAGGTGATCATCAATCAGGAATCGATGCCACCGAACGCGACAGGTCGTGGTTTGATGAGGGTTGCAGGCGGGACGGTGCGAACCTGTGTGCCTGCCCGGGCCGAGCGGTAGAACAGTGCCGCCAGAATGAATTGCTGTGGCGCAGGATGATGTCGCAGGATATGTTCAGACGCTGCGCCGATTTCTGAAAGAGATGAAGACGGAGGGATCAGATGCCAGGAATAGACCGGAGAGCCTTTTTGCTGGGGACGGGAATGCTCACTGCCGGTGCACTGACTTCGAAGCTGCGAGCCTATGCTTCGAAGTCGGCTGCTGCGGGCCAGGTGGTGAATGGGGACAATGTGGTGCTTTCTCCGCCGGTCTATGAGCCGTTTGAGTGGGCCGCGCCAGGCCTGGTATTTTCCTTCGAGTTTTTTGACAAAAGGATCCGTTCCAGAACGCTGTTGCCGCCAGGGGTTGCGCCCCCCAAAGATATTCCTCTCCCGACCGCAATTTCAGGGATCGAGACCTCTCTTCACTGCACGGGCGAAGATCCCAACGACCATCATGGCCTGAAATTTACGGGGGGAAGTCCGGGTGCGAGGCTGGTTTATGTGGGGAGGCGGGAAGTTTCTACGGCGACGGGTAAACGTCTTAGGATCTACCAGTCGGATCCGGTGCTCGGACTGGAGGTTGAATCCATCTATGAGACATTCGCCAACCTGCCGGTAGTGCGCAGAAGTGCGCAGGTGACCAATGTCGGCCGCCAGAACGTGGGCATCGAATACCTGAGTTCGGCGATGCTTTACAACCTTGCTTCGCCGCGCCGCTTCGAACAGGAACTGCTCATCCACTACGCTCGCAATACCTGGCAAGCGGAAGCGCAATGGCAGACGGTCAAGCCATCGCAGGCGGGCTTTATCGATAATGGCAACTTCACGGTCTCGCCGGCGTCGTTTGACAGTATCGGCACCTGGTCGACGCAGCGGTATCTTCCCATGGGCCTGGTGGAAAACAGGGAGCTAGGCGTCACCTGGTTCTGGCAGATTGAACACAATGGCACCTGGCATTGGGAACTGGCGAATACGGGAGACAAAGCCGTCTACGCCTATATCGGAGGACCGGATGAACTCCACGGCCAGGCGTGGAAGAGCCTCAAACCATGAGAGACGTATCGGACCGTTCCGGCGGCGCTCGGCTGTGTTCGCGGCGGCTTTGAAGAGGCGATCGATGCCTTGACGCGGTATCGGCGCACAGCTTGCCTTCGCCCGCGCGCCGACACACGCCGGCTCCCGGTGATTTTCAACGACTACATGAACTGTTTGGAGGGTGATCCGAGCGCCGCCAAAGAACTGCCGCTGATCGATGCCGCGGCTGCGGCCGGATGCGAGTACTTTGTGATCGATGCGGGCTGGTACGCGGAATTGAATGAGGATTGGTGGGGATCGGTCGGGGCCTGGCAGCCCTCCAAGACGCGCTGGCCTGACGGTCTTCAACAGGTGCTTGACCGCATCCGCGCCAAGGGCATGGTGCCGGGATTGTGGCTTGAACCGGAAGTGATAGGCATCAATTCTCCGCTGAAAGATAAGCCTGACGCCTGGTTTTTCCAGCGGCACGGCAAGCGGATCATCGATCATATGCGTTATTTGCTCGACCTCCGCAACCCGGAAGTGCGCGCGTACCTGCATCGTGTGATCGACCGCATGGTCGGCGAGTACAAGGTCGGATACATCAAGATGGATTACAACGTCGATGGGCTCGAAGGCACGGAGTATCTGGCCGACAGCCCTGGACAGGGACTGCTGGAGCACAACAGGGCGCTGCTCTCCTGGCTGGACGAGGTGCTGGCCCGCTACCCTGACCTGACCATTGAAAACTGCGGAAGCGGCGGTGGACGGATGGAGTATGCGATGCTCTCGCACTTACAGCTCCAGTCCTCAAGTGATCAGGAGGATTACCGGCTCTACCCTGCGATCGCGGTGGGCGAATCCGCCGCCGTCTTGCCGGAACAACTCGCCATCTGGTCTTATCAACTGGCGAACGGAGACGCCGATGCTGCGGCATTCAACCTGGTGAACGCCATGCTTTTCAGAATTCATCAAAGCGGTCACTTGGCGGAGTTGAGTCCTGAAAGTCTAGCGCAGGTTAAAACTGGCCTGCAAATCTACAAGGATAAGATTCGGCCTCATATCGGCGCCGCTGTGCCGTATTACCCGCTTGGATTGCCGGATATGACGGACCCGGCCTCTCCGATTTCTCTCGGAATGCGATCGTCGGCAAGCAACTTCATTGCGGTATGGCGTCTGCGGGGAGGCGATCGAATTCATTTGCCCAAGGCCGACCCGAGGCTGACAATCCTCTATCCTGCCGACTTGGGAATACGGCTTGAAGCGGAAGGGGACGGAATTGCCGTAATCTTTCCGCGCAAGATGATGGCATGCATTCTTACCCTGGACAGCTAGTGTAGTCCGCCAGAAATAGAGTCTGTTATATATTGTCAGTCATCTCATATACAGTTGAGGTGACCGATATGCGCGTAGCGCCAGCGATCCATCTGAGTTCAGAAGCACGCGCGGAATTGCAGAATCTTGTTCGCCGGCGGACCACGCCGGTGCGCGTGGTTGAGCGCGGCGTTGTTGCATGGATCGAACGAGGGCCGGGCATTCCCTTTCCAGCCTGTTTTAGGCGGCGATTTTCAGACGGCGGACGGAGTTGGGGCGGCCTGCATGGAGCATTCGATTGAGGACGGCTACGCCGACGGCCGCTTCAACCTTTTGGCCAGAGAAGCTTCGTGCTCGCAGGCAAGGACCTATGATGGCCTTGTATCGGCCCATCGCGGTTTCAACCAGAGCTTGTTGTCCATAATCAGTCTCTTTTTGCCAGCCCAACCTTCCTCGGTCTGCAATCGCAAGGATGTGCTGGTCTCGCTGTGATGGGTTGTGCTCGGCTTCGGCGCTGAGTACGGCTGTCACGTGGGGCGGGATGATCACACGGATGTCTTCACTGCGCTGGGCCACAACATCGTAGGTCGGCATCCCATCATAAGCGCCGTCGGCTGTGACGCTGGCGATTGTCGCCTCGATTTGATCCAGCAGCGGTGCCACTTGCGAGGGATCCCCGACATCGTTCCCGGTCAGGGTCGAGGCCATGATCATTCCGGTGTCGGCGTCCACGGCCAAGTGCAGCTTTTTCCAAGTACGACGCGCCTTTGCGCCATGTCTTTCCTGAAGCCACTCACCGGCACCGAATACTTTCAGCCCCGTGCTGTCTATCAACAGGTGGATCGGTCCATCAGGTAGGACACAGCCCGTGGAGGTTGACGCCGTTTTCCTTGCCCTTCGGCTCAAAGTGCTGTGGTCAGGAGTGCCCAGCGGCACGCCCAGCAACTCAAAGATAGAGGCCATCAACCCCTCGGTTTGGCGCAACGCCAGACGAAATGCAAGTCGAAGCATCATGCCCGTCTCGATTGCAAGCCCGGAGTAAATGGACTGCCCGCCAGGGGTCGTCCGACGTGCTGCCTGCCAACCGTCCAGCACCTCTGGAGTGAGCCATAACGTCAGGCTGCCTCGGCGCCGAAGACCTGCATCATACTCGGCCCAGTTCTTCACGCTGAACTTCATCTTGGGGATGTGGTGACGACGCGTGGCGTTATGCTTGCTCGGCATGGAAGGGGCGGCCTTTCAGATAATCTTTCCCAGATTACCCGTTCTTCACCCTATCCGTGCAACAACGCCCACTCGAACAGTAGTTGGGGCATTACGCAGCACTCAGAAATAGCCCCATCGCGTCCAATGCTACTTCCAACAAAAGGATGTTTGCTATGCCGCCGCGTGACAGTCCTTCGGGGCCGGATCAATAAGCGGTCTAGAGCAAATCCGAAACTGCTCTAGCCTCATATCACGCACGCCCTCAGTAAAGGCAAGGGCCACCGTGGACTCAAAGCCAGAATACAACGACAGCCAGACTTCACGATGTTTGTTGTGGAGGGACTTCTTCTGTTTGAAGCCCCATCAGCTCACACCGAAGGGCATTCCAACACGGTTAGCAATCAGCCTCCGCCGTAATGGTACGCGTCGGCTTCGATCCCCGCAGCCCGTAGTAGGCGATGAAGAGGTAGCAGAGCACTGGAAGGGCGAAGGCGTGCTGGATACCTACTTTGTCTGCCATGACCCCGATCATGTAGGGAATGACTGCTCCACCCACTGCCGCTGTCATAATCAGGCCGGACCCCTTGCTGGTCATCGGTCCAAGCCCGGAGATGCCAAGCGTGAAGATGTTGGGGAACATAATCGAGTTGAAGAAACCGCACAGCACCAGGGTCCATATGGCGGTCTGCCCGCTGCTTACCATGGAGACGGCCAGCAATGCTGCCGCAGCAAAGCCGAAGATGCCAAGCAGCTTTCCGGACGGGATCCGAGTCAATGCGCAGGAGCCAAGCAGACGGCCAACCAGGGAGCCGAACCAGTAGAGCGAGACCAGGAAGGAGGCAACTCTGGGGCTTTCCACTCCTTGAGTTTTGAAGTAGTTGACCGCAATCGACGCCAGTCCGACCTCGACGCCCACATAGAAGAAAATGCCCGCTGCGCCCAGGACCGTGTGTTTGTAGCTCCAGATGCTTCGGCTCAACACTGGATTCCCTTCCTTGGCGGGACGAAGGGACTGCGTGGCAACGGACGGCAGGTGCATAAAGGCCATCCCGCAGCCCAGGAGCAGAAGTCCTCCGGCAATGAACAAGTAAGGGACACGCACGGTATCGGCGACGGTGGCCTTAGAGGCCAACCTAGTGGGATCGGTGAGGATGCAGGCACCGGCGATCAGAGGCGCAATCGCTCCGCCAATGGAGTTGAAGGCCTGCGCGAGCGTCAGGCGGATGGACGCGCTGTGCTCGGGCCCCAGGATGGAAACATACGGATTGAGCGAGGTCTGCAGGGCGGTAACGCCCGCTCCCACCAAAAAAATTGCGGTTAGGAAGAGCGAAAAACTGACCATCCCGGCCGCAGGAACGAACAGCAGGCAACCCACGACCTGAATGAACAGCGAGACCACAATCGTCCTTTTATATCCGATGCACTCGATGAGTTTAGAAGTCGGCGCGGAGAAGAGAAAGTAGGCCAGGAAGAAGGCCGACTCCGCCAGCATGGCCAGTCCATAGGGCAGATCGAAGATGGAGCGCAGGTGAGGCACCAGTGCCATGTTTAGATTCGTGATGAATCCAAAGATGAAAAACAGAGCGGTGACCGTAATGAACGGGCCGGTGTAACTCGGCGTGCTTTGCACTGCCGGAAGTGTGGATCGCGTTGTCATGAAGGTCTTTCCCCGCTTGATCAAATCAATGCCAGAATCAGCGCCCAATCAGTTATTTTGTGAACCCACGGGAAGATCGATGACCCGCAGGTCCGTATCGCGGTCGCACAGGGTGAGGAGGATCTTGCCGGGAGCGTCGGCCGCAAAGCTTGAACCTCCGTAGGTTCTCCCCTGCCAGGGACCGTGGCTCATCTGGCCCACTCGGTCGACGCCGGCCATCGGGCATTTGAGTTCCGCCGCGCGCTGCGCCTCAGCTCGGTCGAGCGCATATTCGATGCGGCGGACGTTGCTCTCACGGTTGCTGTCGATGACCAGAATCTGGCAGACAGCCAGCCGCACTGTCTTTTTCGGCGCACTTCAGGCTGCGGACAAGAGCGTGACTAGAGCCACAACCAGGGCAATGCTCTTCATGGCTACTCTCTCCGCTTCCCGCCAAGGGTACCCGTCAGAAAGCGAATCGAGTCTCTTCGGTTCATAGGAAAAGGTCTCTTCCGTGGGTATGTCAATTCAGCTTCAAACGATACGCGGCGGATGGAGTCTCTGTCCTTGCAGCGTTTGACCGGAATATGTACCCGATTGATCAAATTCAGCGGACATTCCAAGCGGAAGCGGCCAATCCGCAGGCGATTTTGCCATGACTGCGCATTTTCGGTGATTTTGCAGCGGCAAGATTACGGAATCAGAAGCACCCTGCCGGTAGTCTCCCTCGATTCAAACAGCCACTGAGCCGCCGGAGAGCGGCACTCGGGCAGCAATGTGGACCTTCAACGCGCCTTGACGGGCCCAATCGAAAAGAACTGCTGCGCACTGGACTCGATCCTCATGGGTCCGAAGCACGTTCCAGAGATCACCGCCGGTGAGGCTCTTGCTGGTATCCGTGAGGTAGCGGGGATCCACAGGGGCTGGGTCTCCAGCCCGTCATACCGAAAAAGGTCACATGCCCGCCGGTCCGGGCCGCTCCAGACTTTGCATCAGAGTGGAATCCACACTGTCGTAGACGATATCCACTCCCTGCCTGCATCCTTGGCGAAAGCGAAATTCAGGGCTACGCCAACCCAGTCATCACCATACAGAGCGACTTTTTCAACTCCAGCCGAAAGAACGGATGAAATCTTGGACGCCTTGGAAACAATGCCCAGGGCGCGGGCCCCCTTCAAGATCGCTGTCTGCGCCAGCTGCAGGCCCTCCCCCCGCGGCAGCATGGACCAACTCCCGCTCGCCTTTGGCGACGCAAAGGCTCTCCCGCACCAGGCAATGAGCTGTAAGCCCTTGCAGCAGCGTCGCGGCCGCTTCATACGAGATGTCGCCCGGCAGGGAGACGAGCTTTGCCGCCGGCATCGCAATTTCCTCGGCGTATGCGAAAGGACTATCGGCAAAAGCCACCCGATCGTGGATTGCGAAGCCCGTTACGCCCCGGCCCAGGTCCACGATTTCACCGGCGGCTTCGAAACCGACGATCCAGGGAGCCTCACCGCTCAAGTGATAGCATCCCTGGCGCCGCTAGCAATCGGCAAAACTCATTTCGATGGCTCCAGTACGCAGTAATGCCTCGCCTATCCCTGGGATGGGGTTTGGTAAATCGATCCATTCCAGCACTACAGGACCGCCAAATGATTTGAATGTGATGGCTTTCATGCGATGTATCCTGCGCTTTTTCTTGCGCCGTTCACGCGCTGGGGAGAGGTCCATTTCAGGCCGAAACGGCCTTCCTCGCCACACTAAACCCGCGGCGCAACGCCAGGGGCGTTACACCCTTTATGGTCTTGAATTGGCGATTGAAATTCGAGTAGTTTCCAAATCCCACGCGAAATCCGATTTCGATCACGCTCAGATCGGTGCTCCCAAGCAGTTGCGCAGCCGCTCCGATCCTTAGATGGTTAATGTAGGTCGTCATGGTCCTGCCGGTAGCGCGTCTGAAGAACCGGCACAATGTCTCCTGGCTCATGTGCACGGAGCGAGCCAGTTGCTTGAAATCGATCTCCCGATCGAAGCTTTGGTGGAGATATGAACAGATCCGGTCCATTCGCTGCTGATCTTCGATGTGGCAAAGAGGCAGAAGTGTCTCGGTAGAGATCGTTCTTGCCCGAGGCTCTGTCGCGAGTTCCTCCAGTACTGACAACAACGAAATCATCCGTCGTGGTGGGGGAAGCGAAGGTATCTCGCGAAGGCTCTTCGCGACTCTCTGCCCGGCTTTGGTCTCTCCAAAAGACAGGCCAATGGCGCTACTCTGCAGCATGGCCTCTATGGCCTTCATCTCCGGAAGCTCAAAAAAACCGTCGCCGAAACAGCCCTTACAGAACTGAACGACGATGGCGCTGTGCTGTTTGGGAGGATCTGTGCTTCTCGGCCAGGAACGATAAGAGTGAGGAAGGTTGGGCCCCAGCAGGGCCAGGTTTCCCGGCCGGTAATCGCAAAGGCCATCGCCGGCCATCAGTTGTCCTTCACTGTCGGTAATCAGGGTAAGTTCGAATTCAGGATGGTAGTGCCAACAGAACGGAAACAGAGGCTCGATCCTCTCGTAGGCGGTGAAGGATCCAACCGTCGGCCGCACTTTTTCATACCGAGCCTGCATGTCCAGAATATTAAAACAATTGATGGCCCAGGCACTAAAAACGCTGAAAACACGCCAATTGGATACATATGCAGTCTGTTTTTGGGCGGGGACGCGCTCTCCCCCCGTGTCAACCAAATACACAAATCCGTCAACCATGGCGACGACAATCGTTGCGGCTCCGGCGTAAGTTCATCTATGTCAAAGGAGTAGTTCCCGGCCTGGGGCGAGAGCAGCAGGCGCGCATGCGCAACCTGCTTTCCGGCCAAGCGTTGTACTTGCACGTCGGCCATGATTCTCAGTAAAGAAAGTGCGGAAGATGACGGGTCGCGAAAGAATTCTTGCGGTGCTTGCCGCGGAGAAGGCCGATAGCCTTCCCTGTATGCCCATCACGATGACCTTTGCCGCAGATGTACTCGGGGTCAAGTACGGCCAATATGTCCGCGATCACCGAATCATGGTAGACGCACAGGTCAAAACAGCCGAGATGTTTGGCTTCGACTATGTCTCCACCATCTCCGATCCCACCCGGGAAGCCTGTGACTTGGGGGCAAATATCGAATGGTATGAGGACCGTCCGCCCGCAATCAACGAGGAACAGGCGCTCTTTCTGGACAAGTCGCTCCTGGCTCGCATGAAAGCTCCCCGGGCGGTTGCCGGGGGGCGCATGGAAGACCGAGTCAAGGGAATCGAACTGCTGCGGGAGCGCGTGGGAAAGGATCTGTTCGTCGAAGGCTGGGTGGAAGGGCCCTGTGCGGAGTCTGCCGACCTGCGCGGAATCAGCCGTCTGATGATCGACTTTTCCGATGACCCGGAGTTTGTTCACGAGTTGTTTGAGTTCACGCTGCAAAAGGCGATTCTCTTTGCCTTTGCGCAAATTGAGGCTGGAGCGGACATGATTGGGGTCGGCGATGCGGCGGCATCGCTGGTGGGCCCGCGCATCTACAAGGAATTCGTCTGGCCGTGGGAAAAGCGGCTGGTTGACTCCATTCACGAAAAGGGTGGAAGGGTGCGTCTGCACATCTGCGGCAATACACGCCGCATTCTTGAGAGCGTCGGCGCGCTGGGCTGCGACCTGGTGGATATCGACTATCCCGTGGTCATGGAACAGGCCCGTTCCATGACCGGCGCATACCAGGTGCTGACCGGCAATCTGGACCCCGTGAGGGATGTGCGCAATGGCACCCCGAAGACGATCACGCAGGCGCTTGAGGCTTTGCAGCCGCAGGCGGGCGCACCGTGGATTGTGGCCGCGGGCTGCGAGATTGTGCGCGACACGCCCCATGACAATGTGCGCGCCATGGTGGAGTTTGCCCGGACGCACCAGGCGAGCCAGAATTCGTAGCCTGTTCGATGCTGAATGTGTGAGAGGCAGTTCATGACCCATATCGAATCCAGATTCTCAATGGCGATTTCCTATTTCCTCATACTTGGCGTGGCTGTTTTGCGCGTTGAGTTGATCAACCCGTACAACGTCGTGCCTGTCTTTGCGTGCCTGCTCTTCTTTGCAGCAGTGCGTCCCTCCAGCGAATTGGTCCTACCGTTATCTCTCCTCGTAGGTATCGACATTTTCATCACCACCCACCGGTATGGTTACCAGGTCACCGCGGACGCCGTGGTGACCTGGGCCTGGTATCTGATCGTGCTCCTGCTGGGCGCGGGAGCCCTCAAGAAATCCCGCCCTTGGCAGCGTGTTGCCGGATGCTCTCTGCTGGCTTCCATTTCCTTCTTTGTGGCGAGCAACTTCGCGGTGTGGGCGGGATGGCAGACGTATCCCAAGACCCTGGCCGGCCTGGGATTATGCTATCTTGCCGCGCTCCCTTTCTTTCGCAACAGTGTGACCGCCGAACTCTGCACCAGCCTGATGCTCTTTGGCCTGATGAGCCGTCTCCTTTCGCTGGCGCCGGTTGAGATCGCGCGCAGCGCTCACTCCTAACCCTTTAATTCCTTTGTGGAAGTGAATCATGGCTATGTCCAGGGAACTTTACGACGCAATAGTAAACGGCAACAACAAACAGGCGCACGCCGCGACGCAAGCCGCGATTGAAGCAGGCGTGAAGCCGATGGCTCTGGTCGCCGACACCATGATTCCTGCCATGGACGAAGTGGGAAAACTGTTTGAGGAAGAAGAGTACTTCGTACCCGAGCTCTTGCTTTCGGGGCGTGCCATGAAGGGAGCAATGGCGCTGCTTCGCCCTCTGATTGTGGCTTCGGGAGAAAAACTGTCGGCCAAAGTAGTCATCGGCACGGTGAAGGGCGACCTTCACGACATCGGCAAGAATCTCGTCGCATCCATGCTCGAAGGCAGTGGATTCGAGGTGATTGATCTTGGTATCGATGTTGCCCCGGAGAAGTTTGTGGCCGCCGTGATCCAACAGCAGCCGCAGATTGTCTGCATGTCGGCTCTGCTGACCGTGACCATGCCGTCCATGAAAACAACCATCGATGCGCTGAAAGCTGCCGGCTTGCGCAGCAAGGTGAAGGTAATGATCGGCGGCGCCCCGGTGACCACGCAATATGCCAGTGAGATTGGCGCGGATGGCTACAGCGAAAATGCAAATGCCGCGGTTGCCTTGGTGAGAACGCTCCTGGCCGTAGCGTAAGGCGCCGCAGCGGAAAAGCTCTGGAGCCGCATGCGCTGTGCAATGCGTGATAGCAGAGATTCCTCGGGGGTGTTCTTCTCAATGCCAACGGATGGAAACCATTGTCGCCAGCAAAGGCGGAGCTTTGCCTGATCGCAAAGCAGAGGAGTAGGCGGATGAATCGTGAATACTATCTTGAGCTTGCGGCTCGTGGGCTGCGCATGCCTATCGGCACCGACTTGGTGATGCACGAAGAGAGCGAGCCTGAGAAGGTTCGCAACGATGGCGACGCACTGGCTCGAGTGATTGAGCGGGCGGCCCGGCGCTGGGGCACGCCGCTTGCGGTTCCGCTCATGGATCTGCGCCTGGAGAAAATCGATCTGCTAGCGATGGCTGGCATCTCCGAAGCTGAAGCGGAGACCTTTCACTTCACCGCGCCTCTGGATGAAGCTGCGCTAGCAAAGATGTGCGGTGAGCAGGCTGAGTTGCTGTGCGCAGGAAGCCGCGCCCGCGACCAGGCGCTCGCCAGCATCGCCACGCAAAAGAACCTGGT
>Ga0181529_10005587_pt1 | contig 13136 bp, 11 predicted proteins | sample PEATcosm2014_Bin_36_FD_119763 | JGI IMG/M metagenome (GOLD analysis project Ga0181529, IMG submission 119763) | Peatland microbial communities from MTU Mesocosm Facility, Houghton, MI, USA - PEATcosm2014_Bin10_30_metaG | ecosystem: Environmental > Terrestrial > Soil > Wetlands > Peat | place... | reverse complement strand
GCGTGCTCTTCGTCAACCTCTTCCAGATGAACGACCTGGCTCCCAGCCAGGTGAGCAATATCATCATTTCCTCGGTGGTGCCGCCGGTCGACTCGACCCTGCGCCAGGTTTGCGAGGACTACTTCCACTTGCAGCCGCTGTTCATCGAGCCGGGGATCAAGACCGGGATGCCGGTGCTGGTGGATAACCCCACCGAGTTGGGCGCGGACCGGCTGGTGAACGCCATCGCCGCCTTCGAGCGCTACGGCGGCCCGTGCATCGTGGTGGACTTCGGCACGGCCACTACATTCGATGTCATTTCCGCCAAGGGCGAGTACCTGGGCGGCGCCATCTCGCCAGGCCTGGGCCTGAGCGCCGACGCGCTTTTCTCGCGCGCCGCGCGGTTGAGCCGGGTGGACGTCAAGCGTCCCGCCAAGGTGATCGGCACCAACACCGTCACTCACCTGCAAAGCGGCCTCTACTACGGCTACATCGGTCTGGTGGACGGCATTCTGGCGCGCATGGCCGCCGAACTGGGCGTTGAGCCGAAGATCGTCGCCACCGGCGGGCTGGCGCGGCAGATCGCCGAGGACTCGCGCTACATCACCGAGATCGACGACATGCTCACCCTCGATGGGCTGCTGATCCTCTTCGAGCGCAACCGGGTGGCCAAACCGAGGGGCAAGGCGCGATAAAGGGCCCGCCACCCGGACGGTTGCTTGAGTTTTGAAAGGGCACGACTTCAGTCGTGCCGTAAATGGCCCAAAATGAACTGGGCTTTAGCCCCTGAGGGAAGGCTCTTCTGCTGACTAGGCCGTTGAAGGACATCGATGAGCGACCCGATTTTCGGCAGCCCATACTAGTGTTTTGCGACAGAAATAGACGACATTTTCGGCAGGCCAACAATGATTGGGCTTTGTTGACAGCGGCAGGGGCTAAAGCCCAACCATCAATAAACACGGCGTTTTCGGCACGACTGAAGTCGTGCCCTGTTACAAAGCATAAATGCCTATCTGTGCGGCGCAATACACTAGGGACTGGACCGGCTGGGGAGGATTTCTGATTCTACAGATTCTGAACCAGCGTGAAACCCAGGCAAAAAGCTACCGAGAGCACGAGAGTAAGGATCAAGTATCTGCGGAGCGGGCTCTTGGGATACATGTAGCGGTGAGAGCTTAGGATGCCTAGGAAGTCCCGGTCGAACATCGAAATCTGTGAGCGTCTGTCCCGCTTGCAGTTGATTCCAGCGATGATTGCCGCGCGGATCAGAAGGGTAGCAAGCATGCACCCTAAACCAACTATTAGGAGAATGGCCGAAACCAGCGGATTTGACATTGATGCCTTTGCAGGATTCCTTTGGAGGAATTCTTGAACCTGATTCTAACGCTCCGTCTAAGTGAAGAGAATTCATCGTGCTGAACTATTTCAACTACTTTACCGAGATCGAAGAGCGCTTCCAGAAGCGGCGGGGGTCGCTGCTGCTGCTCTCGACGCTCGACTGGGCGTTGATCGAGACCTGGCGCGACGCCGGTATTCCGCTGGACGCGGCCCTGCGTGGCATCGACGCGGCCTTCGACAAGTACGAGGCGCGGCAGAAAAAGGGCCGGATGCGCCGTGTGAACGGCCTGGCCTGGTGCGCGCAGGCAGTGATGGAAGCCGCCGAAGAACTGAGCGAAGCCGCCGCTGGCACAACCGTCACGGCAACCGCCGACCGCGAGTCCGGCTTCGAGCAGGAGCGCGTGGCCGCGCACCTTGAATCCGCCGCCGCCGCCATGGACGCCGCTGCCGTCGCTCCCGAAGCCTGCGCCGCCACCGCAGTCCGTTTGCGCGAACTGGCCGCCAAGGTCCGCGCGGAGAGCGCCGAAGCTCACGATCTTGAGGCTTTGGAGCGCACCCTGACCGTGCTCGAAGAAAAGCTCTATGCCGCGCTCACCGCCGCCGCTCCCGAGGAGCTGCTGGTGGGCCTGAAGGAACACGCCGCCCGAGAGCTGTCGCCATACCGCGCGCGCATGGGCGCCGTTCAACTCCGCCAGGTAGAGCACCAGTTTGTGCAGAAGCAGTTGCTGGTCCACTACAACCTGCCCCGCCTCAGCCTGTTCTACATGAGCCAGCAATGATGCCGCCCGAGAGACAATCCGCGACAGGAAATCGGCCAGCGCGCGCGTCCATAGAAAAGCGTGCCTCCGGGGCTAAAGCCCGCGCTGATTCTGTTGGCAATATGCGGGGGTTAAAACCCCCGCCTCCCTCCGAACCGCAACTCGTCGAGATCGAAAAACCTGTCTATGGCGGCAGTTTTCTGGCCCGCGTGGAGGGGAAAGCGGTCTTTGTGCCGCTGGTCCTGCCCGGCGAGCAGGCGCGCATTCGCGTTACGGAGAGCAAGCCCGGCTACTCGAACGCCGAGGCGGAGGAGGTCGTTACCGCTGCACCCGAGCGGGTGACGCCTGCCTGCCCGCATTTCAGCGTCTGTGGCGGCTGCCATTATCAGCACACCGGCTATGAAACCCAGCTGGCCTTCAAACAAGCCATCCTGCGCGAGACGCTGGAGCGGGGCGGCGTTGCGTTTCCAGACGAGATCGGCGTGCTGGCCGGCGAGCCCTGGCGCTCCCGCAACCGCATCCGCCTGGCTTTCGACGCGACGGGCAATCCCGGCTATCGCGGACGGCGCTCCCACGCGGTGATCCCGGTGACCGAGTGCCCGATTGCCGCACCGCTGCTGCTCGACGCCGCGCGGGCCGCCGCGGAGATTGCCCGCCAGCTGGCCCCACCGCTGCGCATGACCGAGATCGCGCTCTTCTGCGATGCCGCCGAGACCGCGCTGCTGGCCAGCGTTTTCACCGCCAGCGCCAAGAAAATCCGCTTTGACGAGTTCGCCCAGGCCTGGCAACAGCGGATTCCCGCGCTTCGGGGCGCTGAGCTATCGATCGAGGGCCGCGCCGGGCAGCCTGGACGGACCGTCTCCCGCTGGGGTGAGGCTTCGCTTGCCTATCGCGCCGCCGGGTTCGACTACCGCGTGGATCACGGCGCATTCTTCCAGGTAAACCGCTGGCTGGTGGATGCGCTGGTGGAACGCGTCGCCGCAGGCAGGCAGGGAAGGCTGGCCTGGGACCTCTTCGCTGGAGTGGGCCTCTTTGCCCGGCAACTCACGGCCGGTTTTGCCCGTGTGGGCGCCGTCGAATCCGCTCCCTCCGCCACCAAGGCGCTGGCCGCAAATCTCAAAGGCACGCGCGGCATACCGATTCGCGCCACCACGCTCGACTTCCTCCGCGGCGGCCTGGAAGGCAAGTACCCCGACCTGGCCGTTCCCGACTTCATTGTGGTGGATCCGCCGCGCACCGGGTTGGGAGCGGAGATCACCACTCTGCTTGCCGACATTGCGGCGCCGGCGCTAGCCTACGTTTCGTGCGATCCGGCGACCCTGGCCCGCGACCTGCGCGCGCTTACCGGCGCGGGCTACCAGGTCGAGTCGGTGACCCTGGCCGACCTCTTTCCCCAGACTTTTCATTTGGAAACAGTGGTCCATTTGCGCCGCGCCTGATAGGCTTGACGGCCAGAACAGCTTTTCACTTTTCAGGCGCATGCAAGCCGCTCCTGCTACCTCCGGGCAACCCCGCGCCCCTGCCGCTTCCGGTGGGCTGCACTCTGTCCCTCTCTTCCATGCCGCATGGCTCTTTGCCGTGGGGATTGCCGCCACAAACTGGCTCTGGCTGCTGCCCAGTTTTTTGTTGGTTGGCCTGGCGCTGATGGCCGCTTTGTGCGTTGTTGCCGCCTTCCGCGCGCAGCGCATCGTCTGGCTTCCTCTCAGCGTGTTGTGGCTGGCGCTGGGTGTCTGGTGCGCCGAGATGGAGCCGCATCCGGCCCCTGCGGCCGCACTGGCCGCGCTGTCGGACGGCCTTCTGCGCACGGTGGAAGGCACGGTCACCAATTCCGGCCCGGTACGCGGCGAGGTGGAGCAGAGCCTGGGCGAGGGCGAGCGCAACGAATCTGCCGTCGCCCCTTCGCAACGCATCGACCTGCGCGTTTCCACGATTGAGGAGGTCACCGACGGCGGCGATGCGCAGGTTCCAACCGACGGCGGCGTTCGCCTCACAGTCCGTTTGCCGGCAGGCTCACGGGTCCAGAATAACCCTTTGCAATGCGGGGAGCGCATCCGCGCCGTCGCCCGCCTGCTGCCGCCAGAGACCTACCGCGATCCCGGCGCATGGAGCCGGATGGATTTCCTGCTCGATCAGGGCATTACTTCGACAGCTACTGTCCAAATCGAACATATTGACCGCCTCGGCCAGGCCCCAGGCCTCTTTCTCGCCTGCCGGATCGGCGGTTTGCAGCACGCCTCGAGCGCCCGCCTGCTGGCCCTGCCCGCCGCCACGCGCCGCCTGCCCCCGGCATTGCGCCTGTCTCAGGAGGACGCCATCATGCTGGCCGCCATGGTCACCGGCGACCGCACCTATCTCAGCCATTCCCTGCGGGTGGGTTTCGAGCGCACTGGCTCCTTTCACATGCTGGTAGTTTCGGGGTTTCATCTGGCAATTGTCGCCGGATGCATCTTCTGGCTAGCGCGCCGGCTCCGCCTTCCGCGTATCCCAGCCACGCTCACCACCATCGCCGCTTCGTTCGCGTATGCGCTTTTTACCGGCTTCGCCACGCCGGTGCAGCGCTCGCTGTGGATGGTCACGCTCTACCTGCTTGGGCGGCTGGTTTACCGCGAGCGCAGCCCGCTGAACACCATCGGCTTTGCCTCGCTCTGCCTGCTGGTGGCGAGCCCGCGCAGCCTCTTCGACTCCAGCTTGCAGATGACGCTGCTCGCCGTGGTGGCCATCGCCGGCGTGGCCGCGCCGTTGCTTCAGAGCACGATCCACCCCTATCTTTCTGCTACGCGCGACCTCCGTCTCACCGCGATCGACGCCAAACTCGATCCGCCGCTGGCCCAGTTCCGCGTGGCCCTGCGCATGGTGGCCGCCGCGTTGCAGACAGCCCTGGCAGGCCGCTTTGCCAGCCGCATTGTCTGGCGCTTCTTTCCGTGGGCAGTACGGTTCACGCTCCGCGCCGGCGAGTTGCTGGTCGTTTCCTGCGTGGTGGAATTGGCCATGGCCCTGCCCATGGCGATCTACTTCCACCGCATCACCGTCTTTGCGCTGCCGGTGAATCTCTTCATCCTGCCGCTGCTCGTTGTCCTCATGCCCGCCGCGCTGCTTACCTTGATTCTTCTTTTCGTTTGGCCCGCCGCGGCCGCCTTTCCGGCCATGGTGGTAGCGTTGTTTCTTCATTTCGGAGTGGGCCTGGTGCGCCTCTTCGGCTCGTTGGCTCTGGGGGACTTTCGCATTCCCGCGCCGCTGTTTTGGCAGTCGGCGGCTTTTTGCGTGCTGCTGGGCGTGGCCATCATCCTGGCCCACCTGCCCAAGAATCTTGGTGCCCCATCCATTTCGCGCCTTTGGCGAAATGGATGGGAGAGCACAAGTGCCAATCTGGCCTGTACGATTCCAACCCGCTGGCCGTGCCGTCTGGCATGGGCCGCGCTGCTTTTCGCGGCTTTTGCCGCCGTCGCTCCGCGCCCCATCGACCACCCCCGCGACGCGCTGCTGGTCGAGGCTATCGACGTGGGCCAGGGCGACTCCCTGCTGCTCATCACCCCCGACGGCAAGACCCTGCTGGTGGATGGCGGCGGCTTTGGCGGAGGCCCGCGTCAGGCCCCGCAGGAGTTCGACATCGGCGAGGAGGTCGTCTCCCCGGCGCTCTGGGCGCGCGGCATCCGCCATCTGGACGCTGTCGCGCTGAGCCACGCCCACTCCGACCACATGGGCGGACTGCCCGCCGTGCTGCGCAACTTCCATCCAACCGAGCTTTGGGTGGGCAACAATCCGCGCGTCCCCGCCTACAACGCACTGCTCGATGAGGCCGCCAGCCTTCATGTGCGGGTGCGTTCGCTGCGCGCCGGCGATGCTTTTCCTCTAGGCACAGCCCAAGTCGGCGTGTTGGCGCCCTTTGCCAGCTATCAGCCCGGTGCGGAGCCTACCAATAACGACTCCCTGGTGCTGCATGTGGCCTACGGCGCGACTGCGGTGATGCTGGAAGGCGATGCCGAAGCGCCCATCGAGCAGGCGATGCTGGGCGAGCCTGGCTTGCAAAGCACACTGCTCAAAGTCGGCCATCACGGCAGCGTCAGCTCGACCCGGCCCGAGTTTCTGGCCCGCGTGGCTCCGCGCTGGGCGGTCATCTCCTGCGGCCTGCACAACCGCTACGGCCATCCCCGGCAGGAGGTGCTGCAAGAGTTGCAAACAGCGCACATCCGCACCACCAGCACCGACATCGACGGGGCTGCTTGCTTCCGGCTGGACGGCAAGGCCGCGGCCGTTGAACCTGGCTGCGATAGATAGCACGGCCGGTGAAGCAGCATTGTGGCTGATTTCATCTCGCACAGAAGGGCTTCTCAATATCTCCGAATTGCCGGCGACGCGCTCATTTCAAACTACCTCTCGCGCTGGCATCCTGACGCGCAGCGGAAGGATCCGCGGCGGCTTCTCGTTATTTCCGAGTAGCCAGTGACTGACCAGCTACATGCGTTGATGACAACAATGGCGAGGGCGATTGCAGCGTACGCAACAAATCACGGTTGCGGCGACGAGGCTGAAGCGGCTTCAGATTCACAAGGCGCCTCAGCTGGATGTAAGGAAGATGTCAGATGCTCGATCGCTACGATCTGTATTTCGTATCCGCTGGAACCAGGTCTTGGAAACCAAACCAGTCGTCCGGTCCACTCAGCCGAAATGGTCTTGTCCAAGGTTCCCGGGAGGCCTTGCTGGAGTGCCCGATCCAGGGTCTCTTCCCCTTTCGCTTCAATCGTACTTCGAATCTTAATGCCACGCGCCACACCCTTCGAAACGCATTCGAAGACAATGGAGCCGTGGAGATCACTCATCAATTCCGAGCGAAAGACCACGGTCTTTTGATTAAACGCCTTCGGGTGGTTCACGATTTCCCCTAATGTTGTAGAGATTGGGGAAGCATCGCTGATTGAAAAGTCGATAGGCAAGACTGACAGGTTTGCGATGGCCCGGACTTCCAAGAATGTTCCGTGAAACTTGCCGTAATTTGAATGAAAGCGGCCAACCCATGTACCTGAAACGACGTTCCCAAAACTTCCGAGCCTGGCCTTCAGGAGCGCGGCCTTCAACTCTGCCTGGGCTTGCGAATTCCACACAATCGCGACTTCGAGGACACTGTCATCGCAGTGGTTATCTACCAGCGCCCCACCAAAGAAACCGTCGCCGTAATACGAAGCGGACAAGGAAACATTCTTGTTGTTCCAGTCGGCCGGCCTCGACAAGACTGTGCAGATGCTGGTTGGGATCGGATCCCGTGAGGAAGCGTGACTGGTTCCTGAGCCAGCAACCATAGCAATGGCGAGAGCAGCGACCAAGCGATTTCTAGTCTGGAACATTTGGAAGAGTATATGGCCGCCTCGGCGCTATAGGTTTTCGTCGCATTTCTCAATCCCTTTTGGTTTGTCGCCGATTCGGAAGTAACGCCACTTGGAACTCACAAGAGCAACCGCAGATCCTTCGCCTGCGGCTCAGGATGACACTGCTGTCGTAGAGGATGATGGTGTCGGGCTGGCATTGTGGTCTTATCGTCGCTAACTCGGAAGTAACGCCAAGCGGAATGGGGTAAGCACTCACTGCGAAGAGCCACACCGAAGGGTTTTTCCAAAAGAGGATTGCTTAGGGGCCTTCGGAGGAAATGGGCCTCTCAGGCCGGGTTTGCAGTGTGGGGCAGGCGATAAAAGCTTCGTCGCTGCCGCAATTCTCAAGTTCCCCGGCAGTCCGGGGAACAATCTCGATCTTAGGGGAGATTGACGCCACTGGCCTCTTTGGCATCACCGATCCCTTTTCGATACTTGGAAGCCCAACCGACGCCACTCTGTTCGTTGAGGCCGGCCGGGTTGCCTTCGCAGTGGGGCCCTGGCCCATCGCCGGCGGGGCGAGAACCGATGCAGCGGGCGCTTTGGGATGTGGTTCTGCGTTGCCGAGGACGCCAGCGCCAGGGGCGCCGAAGGATGCGGCCCGGCCGGGGGGCGCGACATTGGCGCTTGAACCCGGAGAGGCTGCTGGAACGCGAACAAGCACAGGAGTCTGGCCGGGACGTTCCTTTGGAGGGTGAACCCGCGGCACCGGCGCCGACAAATCCGGAAGCAGGGTTCTGCTGGCTCGCTGTGCTTTGACCGCGGGGCGTTTCGCCATTTGGGTGCTGGGCAACGGGGCCGGCATGAATTGTATCGGGGAAGCATTCGGATCGAGGCTGGGCTCCTTATCGACCGGCGCATTGAGCTGCGGCGAAGGACCGGCCTTCGGCGGTTCGAGTGGGAGCGGGGTGGAAGTTGCGGGTGCGCCAGGCCACTTAATCTCGGTCCTAAAGATAAAAGCCACCAGGAGAATGTTCGAGACGAACATCGCCCCGACGAGGAGCCGCGCGGAGAGAGGCCACGGCCGGCGAGCCGTTTGGACACGCGAACGATCCTGGCTCTCCTTGCTTCCACTCCCTTCGGACTCGTCAAAGATACCCAATGAAATGCTCCCAGTGGTTCCTTCCAGGCAGGGGAAACGGACGCCAGGAATTCTTGCCGCGCTCAACTTCCAGCAAAGCGTAACTCCATCATATTCCCGATGTCCACCCCGCACACGCGGCGCCCGAGCCGCTGGCGACAACGCGATCTTGTCCGATTTGGCCCGCAACAACACTTCCTGCAACTTCATCGCCTGCTCCGCCGCGGTCCTCGGACAAATCTCCATGCTCCCTCGCATGGATCTATCCTTGCGGCTCGCTATGCGGACACTTCGCTTGCTAAGAACATCGGACATATTATGTGCTAACGACAGGCGCCTATCGGAGAATTACCAATGAGTCATCCCCCTTGCAGAGAGAGCGGGAATCGGGGGCGGGAAAAGGCGCATCTGGCCGAAAAAGCCCAAATCTTGTCAAAGAACTCTTCGTCTTGCCCAAAAAGCTGGAGTTTTTGGGCAAAGCTCCCTGCGGGTTGACTTGTTGGCCATCGGGCTTGAGGACAGACTTTCTCCCAAAAAATGAAAAGACAGCGCTGAACTTGCGCGCATCATGCGAGGGCTGAACTCCCGCCCGCCTTTGCAATCCAGGACGCGCGCTCGAGACGGTAGAGAACATGGCGGCGGAGAGGATGGCCGGCTGGCAGGCGCGGGTGGTCGAAGTCGTCAGCCGGGTCGTGGGACATGCCCAGCTTCTCCATCACCCGGCGGGAGCGCACGTTCTGCGGCGCCGTGAAGGAGACCACATTGGCGAGGCCGAGGGTTTCGAAGGCGTGGCGAAGCACGGCACGCGCGCCCTCGGTGGCCAGGCCGCGGCTCCAGTACGCGGCGTCCAGCCGCCAGCCGATCTCGACAGCGGGCATAAAGGGCGCGTCGAAGGCTGGAACGGAAAGCCCGATGAAACCGAGAAGGCTCCGGTCCTCAAGCAGCTCCGCGGCGAACAGGCCGAAGCCCTGGCGCTCGAAGTGCTGCTCGATGCGCACAATCATCGCATCCGATGCTTCCGGCGTGAGCAGGGAGGGCATGAATTCCATCACCCGCGGGTCGGCGTTCAGCTTTTGGAAGGGCAGCCGGTCCGCGTCGCGCCAGCGGCGGAGGTGGAGGCGAACAGTGACGAGGCCGTCCATCATGCCGCCAGACTACCACCCGGCCAACGGTCTCTAGAATGGGCTTTCGGCCAGGGAAAAACGCACCCAGGGTTTATCATCGAGAATGGTGCAAGCCGGGGCGGCTGCGCCTTCGTTTTGCAACCCAGGCGTGCTGCGAATCTGCTTTTTTGCGCGGACCGCGAACGCCGGGGTATCTCTCTCTGCGCGAAAGAGTTCGGGGGATCAAGAAGATATGCGAGCAAAGACGGCGGTAGTGCTGGGTGCCCAGTGGGGCGACGAGGGCAAGGGAAAGATCGTGGACGTGCTAAGCGAGCGGTTTTCCGCCGTGGCGCGCTATGCCGGCGGACATAACGCCGGGCACACGGTCATCATCGGCGGGCAGAAGTTTGTGCTGCAGTTGATCCCCTGCGGAGTGCTGCGGCCGGGATGCAAGGGCATCATCGGCAACGGCGTGGTGCTGGACCCGCTGGCCTTCCTCAAGGAAGTGGCCAAACTGCGCGCCCTGGGCGTGGCCGTGGACGAGCAGCTTTTTGTATCGAACCGCGCGCAGGTGATCCTGCCATACCACCGGATGATCGAACTGGCGGCCGAATGCGCGCCAGGACGCAAGAAGATCGGCACCACCAGCAAAGGGATCGGACCGGCTTACGAAGACAAGATGGCGCGCAGCGGGCTGCGGGTGGTGGACCTGCTCAGGCCGGATTTGCTGAAGACGCACATCGAGGCGGCCTGTGCGGAGAAGAACGCCATCGCTCACGCGCTTTTTGGCAGCGAACCGATCGACCCGGCCAAGATGTACGACGAATATGCCGCGGCGGCCGAGCAGGTGAGGCCGTTTGTGGCCGACACCGGCCGCATGCTGAACAACATTATTGCCCAGGGCGGCAGCGTGATGTTCGAGGGCGCGCAGGGAACCATGCTGGACATCGACCATGGGACCTATCCGTTTGTGACCTCTTCCTCGGCCACGGCGGGCGGCGCGGCCACCGGAACCGGCGTGGGGCCGACGGCCATCGGCACGGTGATCTCGGTGACCAAGGCGTATGTGACGCGGGTGGGCGAAGGACCGTTCCCCACCGAGATTCACGACGCGGTGGGCGAGGATTTGAGGGCGCGCGGCAAGGAGTACGGCGCGGTGACCGGCAGGCCGCGGCGCTGCGGCTGGCTGGATATGCCGTTGCTGCGCTATTCCAACCAGGTGAACGGAGCCGAGTGGCTGGTGATCACCAAGCTGGATGTGCTGGACGAGCTGGACGTGATTCCCATTTGCACCGGATACGAGATCGACGGCAAGGTGACGGACGTGGTTCCGGCCGACGTCCAGGGGCTGGAGCAGATCAAGCCGGTCTATACCACGCTGAAGGGGTGGCGGCAGTCGACCGAGGGAATTACCGAATTCGAGAAACTGCCGGCGGCGGCGCAGGAGTATCTGCGCTTTCAGGAGCGGGAAAGCGGGGCCCGGATCGGAATGGTTTCGACCGGCCCGGATCGGGCACAGACCATGGTGCTGCCGGAGTTTGCCCAGGCTCTGGACCGCATTCACACTTAGACTTGAGGAACTGCCTGGAGATCGAAAAGCCAGGCAAAAGGAAACCACCTTATGATCAGCTTTGCCGTCCGGCTTAAGTTTGCCCCCGAGGATCGCGCCGATGTTGCCGAATCCCTGCGTCTGCTTGCCAGCGCCTCCCGCCAGGAGCCTGGATGCGTGACCTACATTCCCCACCAGTCGGAGGACGATCTGGACACGGTGCTCATCTATGAGCAGTATCGGGATGCACAGGCGCTGGCGGCTCACCGCGAGTCCGCACACTTCAAAAAGTATGCGGTGGCGGGAATCTACCAGAAGATGCGTGAGCGGAGCGTCGAAAACCTGATTGCTCTCGTTTGAGCTTGCATGCCAGTCCAATGGGCAGTGGGCTGGCGAACGGCAATAGCCAAGGCTCTTGCAAAAGATCGGGCGGAGGCCAGTCAGCCCGTGCGAAAAACGCATTGACCCGCGCACCCGTGCGGGGATACTATCCGATACGTTTATGCTTGCCTCTGTCGTCAACACTCCGAAGCCACTGAGCCGCAAGTTGGTTCTGATCCTGGTACTGGCCCTGGCGGCAAGTGCAACCATTCTCCATGCCGGAATGCCGCGCGGGCAGAAGCACGAAGGCCGTCACAAGATCGATCAGCTTGAGGAAGTCTGGCGGCAAGCTGTGTTGAAGTCCGATGCCGTGGCCATGGCGGCCCTGCTGGACGACGACTACATTGGCATTACAGCCAAAGGGATGCTGCTCACCAAAGAGGAGACCCTGGCCAAAATCGGCAGCGGCCGGGCACTCTACACAAGCCTCGAGCTTTCCGACCGCAAGGTTCGCTTCTACGGTGGCACGGCGCTGGTCACCTCGCTTGCTCAGGCAACTGGCACCAACGCCGAGGGGGAAGATATCTCGGGCAGCTTCCGCTACACGCGGGTATACGTGCGCAACGCCCAAGGAGCCTGGAAGATCGTGAGCTTTGAGGCCAGCCGGATTCACGAGCCGGGGGATCGAAGAGGAGCGCGTTAGTACTCCTCGCTGCCTTAGCGGTTGCGCTTCACATACCGCCGTTCCCGCATCTCGTACTCCCCACTGGCGACAAGGGCAATGGCCTCGCTGTAGGCCAGGTGCTCCTCGGCCAAAATGCGGTCCGCCAGGGAGTGGGCATTGTCGCTCTCCAGCACCGGAATGGCCCGCTGCAGGACGATCGTGCCGTGGTCCAGGTGCTCATCGACAAAATGGACCGTGCATCCAGCCACTTTGACGCCGTAGTCGAAGGCCTGGGTCTGCGCTTCCAGGCCGGGAAAGGCCGGCAGCAGCGAAGGGTGGATGTTGAGGATGCGGTTGGGGAAGGCGGCGATGAACTCGGGAGAGAGCAGGCGCATGTAGCCGGCCAGGCAAACGAGATCCACCCGATGTGTCCGCAGGCAGGCAGCCACAGCGGCATCGTGCTCCGCCCGTTTGCGCCCCTGGGAGACAAAGACTACCGTGGGCAGGCCCAGTTCGCGCGCCTTGGCTAGTCCCCCAGCCTCGGCCACGTTCGCAATCACGATGGCGATCTCAACCCCTGCCAGCCGCCCGGCGCGAATCGAATCGGCGATGGCCAGGAAATTCGATCCACGGCCGGAGAGCAGAATGCCGAGACGAAGCGAGCGATCTTTCGGGGCGAGGTTCAAGGTTCTCCTCATAGGGGTGTATCGTTGATTTGGAATGGCTTACGTGATGGTAAAGGCGGCAGGTAAGCTAAGCGTTCTTTACCGGAGAGTAAAACCCAAACTTCGATCGATCTCTCATGTGGTGAGTATGAAGTACATCGAAGAACAACCGCAGATTCTTCGCTCACCAGCCCCGAACTCCACCCCAAAGAGCAAAGACCGCTCTTTGGGGGCCCCGGAACTCCACCCCAAAGAGCAAAGACCGCTCTTTGGGGGCCCCGGAACTCCACCCCAAAGAGCAAAGACCGCTCTTTGGGG
>Ga0181529_10005585_pt1 | contig 13138 bp, 10 predicted proteins | sample PEATcosm2014_Bin_36_FD_119763 | JGI IMG/M metagenome (GOLD analysis project Ga0181529, IMG submission 119763) | Peatland microbial communities from MTU Mesocosm Facility, Houghton, MI, USA - PEATcosm2014_Bin10_30_metaG | ecosystem: Environmental > Terrestrial > Soil > Wetlands > Peat | place... | reverse complement strand
TATTTACCCTTTTCTTGACTCATGTGGGCAACCTGAATACTGTAAAACTCAACCAGCGTCGCTTCGCTCCGACGCCTGCCCACATCACCGGAATCCGCTGCCCACTTCACTGGAATACGCAGCTTTTCAAGAGCGCCCAATTTGTCCGTCAACTTGAGCCTGATCTTGCGAACGGCCTTGAAGTTGCCTCGCCCCTCTCCGACCCGCTCAACCCACTCTTCCTGTTCAAATGCGCAGAGGGCTGCAAGTTGTTCAGGTGTCGCCCGCGAAAGGTCGATGAAGGCGCGCCCGCTTGCCGGATCGATTCGAAGAAAGTCGCCCATGTTGATAAAGGCACACTTGGCAATTTCCGCTAAAACCCGCTCGGCAGTGATTTCGAGCTTTTCCGCCCGCTTGTTCATGGCCCCTTGAATCGCCGCTGAAATGTCAACATTTGTTAACAGGCGTGCTCCCTGCCCTTTCGCTGTTTTCCTGCTGTATCCCGCTCTTTCTGCGGCCTTTGTAGCGTTCAGATCGATTAGATATTCACTAATGAAAAGCCGCTGCCTAGCTGTGAGTTTTTCCAGCTTTTGTGGGGGAAATGCTTCTTGCTTGCCGGTGCATGGCACCTGGCCGCGCTGGAAAGTTTCTTTGTTGGCTGACTTCATCGTGTGCCTTTCGTGTACTGGCCGCGACCGCCGCGACGAAAGCAATCAGTCTTTTTCTCGTTCGCGGGTGCGCTCGGTGGCCGCGTGTCTGTTTTTTCCACCAGCACCGTGCCCGGTTCGCCGAAGACACAGCCACGCAAACGCACCAGAGTGCCGATAGAGAGGGATGACGGACTGGTGGTCATTGGCACACCTCAAGGTCTTCCCGGAAGGTCAAACCGAAAACCATGACCACTCCGGTCACTTCGCCCACCAGGAAGCCCAACTCAGTCAGTAGCCGCTCGAATGTGTCGCGTGTGCAGGGAACGCCGCCTCGCCCTGCTTCCCACTCGCAGAACGCGACATGCAGGCAGCCTACGCCGCCAAAACCGCGCGGGGAAATGACACAGGCGGAGTCCAGCCACCGGACAAACGGCTCCCGCCACTCTGCCGGGTCATGCGGCGGGATGCTGGCAGGTGTATCAAATGTTTTGGAAATGGGCAGAGTAGGGGCTGACAAAACTGACAAAAAGGGTGCAGGTATGTGTTTTGTCGGTTTTGTCAGTTCACGCTCTGGGCATTCCTGAATAATTTCAGGCGGATTCCAGTCTCTCCAGCGTCTAGTTGCAAGCATGGTTTCCCCCTATCTTCGGGTTGATGCGATAGGTTTCGCTGGGCCGTCCGGTAGTCTGTGCGTCAGTCTCACGCCTTATCCAGCCATATTCTTCGAGTACAAGCAATGCGCCCCGCGCCGCATCCGGGGAATCAAGCGCGGTCCATCCGCTCCGGTACACGTCCCGCACGGTGAAAAATCCACCTTCACGTTTCCAGCCCTTTTCCAGCCGCTTGCTTAAGGCTATTGCCGCATGATGCTCTGGCCGCGCCTGTGCAGAGTACACGCGGGCGGCATGAGTCTCCAGATAGTCGCACCAGTCAGAGGCAAGCCGTGCCTGAGAAAGCGGCACATAATCCGTATGCCCATCGGCAAGAGCGAACAGCAGGGCAAGGGAAGGCATCAGACTTCGATACTTGGCAAGATGCGCCAGCATGGCTGGTGGAACATCCTCGGCTCGGATGCGCCGCTCCAGATCGGTCAGCCATTGCTCAAAGAGCGCCTGAGCCTCTCCATCAAATTGCAGGCGGAGTGGTTCCGTGGCTTCGATTGCGGCAACGCGGCGATAGACGTTCGCTGCACGCTCCAGAGCCTCCGAGTCCGGCTTGCGGTCGATGTACCGCCATTCCCGTGCTATGTCCGGCCATACCATGAGTTGAAAGCGTTGCATCAGCCCATCGTTTGACGGCCCATCTTGCAACGCATCGGCGAGATAATCCCGCAAGCGGGCTGGCTGGATTCCACCAAACAGCGATATGCAGGCATGGGGAACGTGGACACTGCCGCGCCCTATGCGGTCGATGGTGAAGGCGGCATCTCCATTCCAGCACTCCAGAAAGAAGGCCCGCTCTTGTTCCCGTCCCTGCCTCTCCAATCCGGCCAGCCATCCGGTCAACTCGTCTCGTAGAACAAAAAGCCCGGCGGGATTCTCCGATAACACACAATGGAGGCTCTCAAAGGTTGCGTCACTGGTGATGAGGCGGCGAAACACTGGCGGTACCAGAGTGGATTCCGGCTTTGTGGGCCGGTCCTGATTCTTCTTCGCGGCGGCCTTGAATTGATCCTTCCAGGCTGCTTTCATCAGTTCTTGCTCTTCCAACGCGGCCTGATAGCTTTGCTCTGACTCTTCATGCTCCTTGCGCCACTCATTCTCGATTGCCCGCGCCGGCTGAGTCATGCAGGAAAGGACCGGAGACTTGAGCATTCCAGGCGAAGCGACAATTCCGCCCCAAAGATTAGGCACTACCGTCCAAGTGTGGTCATTCCGTTTTGGCTGAATCACAGCTCGCCGGTTGGTTACTCCCGCGAGTGTTGCAATTGCTGCCACAGCGGGAAAGTCCAGCGGAACCTGCATTCGCTCCGCTACATCCTTCACCAGTGGACGAAAAGATTCTGGCATCAACTCCAGATCGAACTGCGCAACATCAGGCATTGACTCCAGCAACGGTTCCAGCTCTGGCCATTCCTCCGACAGAGACGTTGGCTGCGAAGGCAATTCCAGAACGGCGGCAATCTCCGGCCCAACGTCTGCGGCTGTGACGCTGGCCAGCGGGTCACTCTTTGCGAAAATCCCGCTGAGGTCAATTTGCTTTTCCACTGGTGCCGTCCTCTTGCGCGCTCACCCGGCGCATGGGGTAAAACTTGTCCGCTTCTAGTTCTGCTGCATGAAGCTGGTCACTGGCCGCGTGAAGCAATCGGGTCAACTCCGCGCCTTGCGCGTCATCATCCGGGAACCGCACCAGCTTTGCCCCTAACGCACTCACAACAGCTTGCAGTTTTTCCACGCGGTCCAATACGTCTAGCCGCGCCTTGCGTTCAGCCCTTGCGGCTTGCTGGTGGGCTTCCCTGGCCGCTTGCACCGCAGCAATCTGCGCGGGTGACGGCGGCGGTCCTGCGAAGAGATCGCGTTTCGCCAGCTTCAACGCTGCGAGAATCGAGTCCAAGGCGCAGCCTGCAAAACACTTCAGCAAAACCCCGCCCCGGTCTCCCTCTCGGATTGAGAGTGACGGTGAGTGATCCTTGTGGGCAGGGCAACACGCCTTCCAACGGCCCACGCCCGTTCGCTGGGCGTGCACCAGAGCGGCAAAGTCGGCGGCGGTCACGCTGCGGACCTCGACTCAGCCACGCGGGCCGCTATCCAAGCAATAACGTCCTCTTCAAGCCATGCAACAGACGCCTCGCCAAGACGAATCGACCGTGGGAAGCAGCCCTTGGCTACCAATCTATAAATCGTGGCTTTCGAGAGTCCTACGCGACTTTTTACTTCTGACATGCGGAGAAATCTTTGCGTCATATGAACCTCCATGACTCAAGTAAACTGCATGTTTCACGTTGCGTCGACGAAGTATATACAGTACGATTTTCTTTAGAATCGTACTGTATGAATAACCATCCTGCCATCGTGGCTCAGGCCGCCGAAGCCAAGAGGCTTCACGCACTCTTGGAGCATCCGCTCGAAGCCTTCACCGCTGCGTGGAATCACCACACGGACAAGAACAAGCCGATCCTCGAAGGGGTGACGTCCTCTCACGATATAGCTGCATTGCTGTTTGCCGGAGCCATCAACACGCAGTGTGCGGGCCTTGAGCGCGGCACGATGGCGCGCCTGAAAGGGCCTCCCGCCGATGCGATGGAGACGTTCTTATCGACTATTGCCGAACTGGTGGACAGTTGGACCCCTTTGCGCAAGGAACACAATCCTGTCATCCTCTGGTGCAAGCGCTGCCCCGCGGAGGCAGAGGCCATGCGCAAGGCACAACAGGCGCGGATCGAGTGGGCGGCCATGCCGTTGGAATACAGCGCGCTGCCGGCGGGAATGTTTGAGTGGGAGGAAGGCGCGAAGCCGCACACGGATTACGAATCGAGGCTGGAGCCTATGCGGAAGCTGCGCGGGCAAAGAAGCCACAACGCAGCGGGCAGGACGGCCGCGTACATCCTTTGGGGTAAGTTTCTGAGAGACAATCCGCTGTCCATCGACTTCTGCGAAAGGTGCAATCAGCCCTTCAGAACACGATCCAATAAGCGCAGTTGCACAAAGTGCAGCCATAACATTTCATCGAACAAGGCACATGGCGCAGAAGTTCGCAAGAAGAACTGGGCGAGTTTACAAACCGTCTTGAAGACAATGAAAGAGAATCAGAAGAACCGGCGAGGCCTCTTCTCAGACATCGTCAAAAAACGCGGCAATTATGATGGAATTGTCAGCGGCACGTGGATGGCAAGGCTAAAAAAAGTAGCCTTTGATGAAAGCGAGGAGGCACGCTCAGAACTTCTTGAGCTGTTCATGGAGCATGGCCGTCCCGAAGAGCACCAAAAGAAGGTCGAAAAAGACTTCGATCAGGTTTTGGGGCTTATCAAGAAACATGGCGGCACAGTGCAGAACAATTGAAACGCTATCTGAGGCGATAGTTTTGTTAGTTCTTCCAGTTCGCATTTTTGGGAAAATGAAGATTTTTGGGACGAGTCCAGAGGTGGAGATACCGCCTGTCGTGGGCCTTACGCAGTCCTCTGCTCTACGCTGAAGGGGATTAGTTTCCCAGTGCGCTGGGACTTTTCCAGAAAGTCCGCCCACTCTTGCATCATTCGCGCTCGTGGTTCCAGGTATTGCGCATGATTATAGGCTGCACTCACGGCATTACGGGGCGCGTGGGCAAGCTGCAACTCAATGTGCTCATGGTTGTATCCCTGCTCATGCAGGATCGTGCTGGCGAGCCCTCTGAAGCCATGCCCGGTCATTGCGCCCTTGTAGCCCATGCGCTCTAGCGCCTTGAGAATGCAGTTGTTGCTCATGGGGACGCGCGGATTGCGATCACCGGGAAAGAGTAGTAGTCCGTCGCCAGTCAACGTGCGCAGCATCTCAAGTGTCTCAATGGCCTGTCGAGACAAAGGAACGATGTGTGGAGTTCGCATCTTCATGCGCTCCGCAGGAATGTTCCAGCGGTTCGCGTCCCAGTCGATTTCTTCCCAGCGAGAGCCGATGAGTTCACTGGTGCGCACGAATGTTAGCGCCATGAGTTTCATAGCCAATCGAGTTACAGGTGTGCCGCGGTAAACCTCAATCGCCCGTAGTAGCGCGGGCAATTCTTTGGCATCGATCCTGGCATAGTTAACCTTTCGCACCGAATGCAGAACGTCTCCGGGCTTGAAGTCGCCGGCCGGGTTACGTTTCGCAAGTCCACGCGCAACCGCGTACCGGAATACCTGATTGATAGTTTCCAGCGCCCGCTTTGCAATGTCGCACGCACCGCGATCCTGAATTCCCCGCGCTACAGCCACCAGTTCAGGAGCCTTAATTTCCGCAACAGGTCTCTCCCCGATGGCCGGTAAAATGTCTGCCTGAAGTCTTCGCTCCACGTATCCCGCATGGCGCGGGCTCTTGCCGGTGCGCCAATGCTCCAACCACTCACTGGCTACAGTGGTGAAGGTGGTACCTTCTGCCTTTGAGGCTTTCCTTTGTGTCATCGGATCGAGGCCCGAAGCCAAGACTGTACGCTGTTCGGCATGGCGGATGCGAGCTTCTGCTAGCGACACATCAGGATAGACGCCGAGCGCCATGAGCTTTTGCTTGCCGTCGAAGCGATACTTCCAGCGCCACAGCTTGCCGCCCGCCGGTGTAATGAACAAGAACAGGCCACCAGCATCAGGTATACGGTACGGTTTTTGTTTCGGCTTGGCTTTGCGGATTTCCGTGTCTGTGAGCATTCGTCACCCCAAAGTACCACCACCCTGCCCGGCCAATACCACCAAATATACCACCAGACAGGCTGCGCTTTCATGTTACCGCTTTAGACGGGATGGCACATAAACTCTTTTGTTATTTAGGATGTACAGCATCAGAATGAGACGGCGTGAGACTCTATGAAATGGCTTACTGGCGGAGGGAGAGGGATTCGAACCCCCGGAACCCTTTCAGGCTCAACGGTTTTCAAGACCGTCGGTTTAAACCGCTCACCCATCCCTCCGCTTTTGAGAAAACTTTATTCCATCTAGTCTACAGCGTCGGCACCTTGCTCGTCTGACTGGTTGCACACTGTTGTCACCTGGGCTCCCATCGCCGCCAGACCGCGCGTATCCACGCTGTCCCTTTTAATGTACGACATCCGCGCCACGCGATGCCGCCCATTCCGGGTGCGCAATCGGTCATGGTTCCAGCTTTTGCGGATCTTCACCCCTGCTGGCCGCCTTACCTGTTAGAGAATTTCGAGAAAGACCGCAGACCTGAATTTCACAGGGATTCTGCCCATTTTCGCAAAAAATGCGGAAATGGATGGGCGCGGAAGTCGAGAGCAAAAGGGAGATTTCTACGAAGCCACACTCATTTTGCGGCGTAGGGGGCTCGACTAAAGTCGTTCCCCATATGCCGCAAAAACCACCATCCGATGAACTCACCACGATTGATCCGGCCCATAAATACTGACCACTGGGTGCCCCATCCATCCTGCGTTATGTGCGGGATGGGTGGGCTTGAGTGACACGATTTGAGGGCCGGACCAATCGAACGAAACCCGAGTTGCTGTATCCCGAAGCCTATACCTTCAAGCCGACTTCGGCCTCGCATTAGTCTCCCACCGGCGTTGCCGACCCGCGAGGAATGAAACGTTGGATGCTGCAGCCACGGTAGAGCGCCCCAGCAGGGCGCTGCGAAGATAGCCCAGGGTGGACCCTGACCCTGAGCGTAGTCGAAGGGGAAGGGGGAACCCTGGGTTAGCTTCGCACAAAAGCCACCCGTCCCGGAGGGACGGGCGAAATAGGTCTGGAAATTCTCCTTTAGCAAAATCAACAACTTGCAGCGTCCACGGAAAGTAGTTTCTTGTTAGACGTCCGCCGTGACCGGCATGATGTCGTCCACGTCCACCCACTGGGTGGGGTAGATGCCGGTATAGCAGGCGGTGCAGTAGCCGGTGTTCTTTTCGTCGTGCACGCAACCCAGCAGCCCGTCCAGGGAGAGATACGACAGCGAATCGGCCTCGATATAGCGGCGAATCTCTTCCACGGACTGGTTGGCGGCAATCAGGTCCTTTTTGCTGGGCGTATCCACACCGTAAAAGCAGGGCGAGATGGTGGGCGGGCAACTGATGCGGAGGTGGACTTCCTTGGCACCTGCTCCGCGCACCATGCGCACGATTTTTCTGGATGTTGTGCCGCGAATGATGGAGTCATCGATCAGCACCACGCGCTTGCCTTCCAGCAAGTTGCGCACCGGGTTCAGCTTGAGGCGCACGCCAAAGTCGCGCACCCGCTGCTCGGGCTGGATGAAGGTGCGGCCCACGTAGTGGTTGCGGATCAGACCCAGACGGAAGGGCACACCGGCCTCTTCCGCATAACCCAGAGCCGCGGTCACGCCGGAATCGGGCACGGGCACGATCACGTCGGCGGGTACGTGCGACTCGCGGGCCAACTGGCGGCCCATGGCGTCGCGCGACTCCTGCACCCAGCGGCCGAAGATGCGCGAGTCAGGCCGCGCAAAGTAGACATGCTCAAAGACGCAGCTGGATTCGGTGACGCCGGTGGAGTACTTGCGGCTGGTGAGCCCGTCTTCGGTGACCATGACCAACTCGCCCGGCTCCACGTCGCGGATGTACTTGGCGCGCAGCAGATCCAGGGCGCAAGTCTCACTGGCAAAGACGATGGTGTCGGGCTTGCCGGGTTCAGTGGACGGAATGCGGCCGATGGAGAGCGGACGGAAGCCGTGCGGATCGCGCGCGGCAAAGATGCGATCGCGGGTCATCATGACGATCGAGAATGCGCCTTCCACCTGCGCCAGCGAGCCGGCAATGGCATCCACCAGCGTGGCAGCCGGGGAGTGCGCAATGAGTTGGACGATGATCTCGGAGTCCGACGTGGTCTGGAAGTACGCGCCCTGGCGCTCCAGCTTGGCGCGGATGTTGCCCAGGTTCACCAGATTGCCGTTGTGGGCAATGGCGATAAGGCCGCGGGTGCTCTCCACACGGATGGGCTGGGCGTTGAGCAGAGCCGAGTCGCCGGTGGTGGAGTAGCGGGTGTGGCCAATGGCCATATAGCCCGGCAGCTTGCGGATCACGTCGTCGGTGAAGATCTCGCTGACCAGACCCATGCCCTTGATGTTGGACAGGTGCTCTCCGTCGGCCGTGGCAATGCCGGCTGACTCCTGCCCGCGATGCTGAAGGGCATAGAGCGCCAGATAAGCCTGCCGCGCAGCCTCCGGATGGCCGTGGATGGCGGTGACGCCGCACTCTTCGTGGAGGGTGTCGCCGTCGGCGGCACCCTCAGGGACTAAGGGACTAGGGACTAGGGACTGATGAGTTTGAGTGAGGAGGCCGTTCGACTGGTCGTAGATGCCAGGGATGCCCTGGTACAACATACGGCTCATGCCAGCACCTCTTCGTGGAGCGTGGCCTCAAGCGCTGGAGCCCAACAGGCGCGAAGGTCGTCGACCGGGGCGGAGATGAAGGAGTTGCCGTAGACGGAGAGTTCCAGGTTAGGTCCGCCGGTGGTTCCGATGCGGGCCACCATCAGGCTGTACTCCGTGGCCAACTTCTCGATCTCAGTGATGCGGCTGGGGTCGGTGGTGAGCAGGACGGTGGAAGCCGGCTCGGCAAAAAGGCCGAAGAGCGGGTAGGCCGTCAACGACGGGTCCTGCGCGACGGTTACGCCAATGGAGTGTGGGAAGGTGGACTGCGCCAGAGCCACGGCGATGCCGCCATCGGAGACATCACAGGCGCTGGTGACCAGCTTCTTCTTGGACATGATCTGCAGAAAGGTTTGCAGATCGGCTTCCGCTTCCAGGTCGAGCGCCGGCGGGTTGCCCCACAGCTCGCCCAAAATCACCTTGGCGTACTCGCTCGATCCGAAGGCCGCCATATCCTGCTGGCTGACAAACTCGGGAGCCTCAGGCACGGGCTCGGTGCGGTCGGCCAGTTCCAGCGCGGGCAGCGGATACTGCGCCATCGCCGGTGGGTTCAGCGGAACGGCAAGATCCGGGTCCGGAGCAGCCTCTTCACGCGGAATCGGCCACACCAGCAGAAGGGCGTCGCCCTTGCGCTGGAAGCCGGAGGGAACTGCCTTGGTCACGTCTTCGATGATGCCGACAATGCCCAGAACCGGGGTGGGATAGATGCCTTCGCCCTTGGTCTCGTTGTAAAGCGAGACGTTGCCGCCGGTAATCGGCGTGCCCAGCACGGTGCAGGCTTCGCAAATGCCGTCAATGGCGGCGGAGAGCTGCGCCATGATCTCCGGCTTCTCGGGGTTGCCAAAGTTGAGGCAGTTGGTGGCGGCCACCGGCTCGGCGCCGGTCATGGCCACCTTGCGGGAGCTCTCTGCCACGGCATGCTGCGCGCCTAGCTTGGGGTCCAGATACGCCCAGCGACCGTTGCCGTCGAGTGCCATGGCCAGACCGCGCTCGTGCGGAGCCTTGCCGGTGCCCTTGATGCGCATCACGCCAGCTTCAGAACCCGGCCCAAACACTGTATTGGTCTGCACCATGGAGTCGTACTGCTCATGCACCCAGCGCTTGGAGCAGACGTTGGCGCTGGCCAGCAGCGCCTTCAGATCGGCCGTGTAGTCGCGAGCCTGGCTCAGTGCCTCGGCAGAGGCCTCACTGGGATCGGCCGCAACTGGAGCCTTCCAAACGCCCACGGGGCGATGGTAGAGCGGTGCGTCGTCGGTTAGCGAGGTGTTCGGAATGTCGGCCACCAGCACGCCATGATGACGGATGCGGAGCCGGGGCTCCTCCTTCACCGTGCCACAGATGGTTGCGTCCAGACCCCACTTGGTGAAGACCTTCAGAACCTCGTCCTCGCGGCCTTTTTCGGCCACCAGCAGCATGCGCTCCTGGCTCTCCGAAAGCATGATCTCGTAGGAACTCATGCCGGTCTCGCGTTGGGGAATCAGGTCAAGCTCCACGTCCAGACCAACACCGCCTCGGGCGCCCATCTCGCAGGTAGAACAGGTCAACCCGGCAGCGCCCATATCCTGGATGCCAACGATGGCGCCGGTCTGCATGGCCTCAAGACAGGCCTCGAGCAGCAGCTTCTCCATAAACGGGTCGCCGCACTGCACGTTGGGCCGCTTCTCTTCAGAGCCCTCGTGGAACTCCTCCGACGCCATGGTGGCGCCGTGGATGCCGTCGCGGCCGGTCTTGGCGCCTACATAAATCACGGGGTTGCCGGTGCCGGTGGCTTTGCCGTAGAAGATCTCGTCGATCTTCACCATACCGAGTGCAAAAGCGTTCACCAACGGATTGCCAGCGTAACAGGCCTCGAACTTGGTTTCGCCACCCAGATTCGGCACGCCAAAGCAGTTGCCGTAGGCGGCAATGCCGCTCACTACGCCTTCCACGACGGTGTGGTTCTTGTGGAGCAGCTGGCGATCGTCGTCCGCCAAGCCCTTTTCATCGGCAATGGGGCCAAAGCGCAGCGAATCCATCACCGCCAGCGGCCGCGCGCCCATGGTAAAGATGTCGCGCAAGATGCCGCCCACGCCCGTGGCCGCGCCCTGGAAGGGCTCGATGTAGCTGGGGTGGTTGTGGCTCTCAATCTTGAAGGCGCAGGCCCAACCATCGCCCACGTCAATGATGCCGGCATTCTCGCCCGGCCCCTGCACCACGCGTTCGCTCTCCGTGGGCAGCCGCTTGAGGTGGACACGGCTGGACTTGTAGGAGCAATGCTCGCTCCACATGACCGAGTAAATGCCCAGCTCGGTGAGCGAGGGCACGCGGCCAAGGGCGGCGAAGATGCGGTCGTACTCCTCGGCAGTAATGCTGTGCTGAGCCAGCAGTTGAGGAGTCATGGAGACTGGATCGGGCACGGATGAGGTTGTGGATTGGGTCATCACAGTTGCCTCCATTGTCGCATGAAGGGAGGCAAGGAATGGAGCACTTTGAAACGTGGTTGGCAGGTGGCGGAGGACTGAAATGGGCACAGGGCACGGCTTGGAACGCTCCAGACGGCAAAGAATGAGGAAAATGCGGCATTTAGCGCCTGCCGGGCTGGCGGGCTGGTGGCCGCTGTGCGATACTTTTTTAGACAGACACCCCCACCCAGGCCGGGATGGCGGAATTGGCAGACGCAGCGGACTCAAAATCCGCCGATCGCAAGGTCGTGGGGGTTCGACCCCCCCTCCCGGCACCAAGATTCTAAGCAGGTTAGGTAAAAACAGCCACTCTTTGATGAGTGGCTGTTTTTGTCTAGTGGCTGCTCTGATGGCTGTTGGCGTTTTCTGTGACGGCACTTTTGCTGGTGGCTGTTCTTGCCCGTCGTCTAGTGGCTGTTTTTGTGGCTGGTGCTGCTATGCGGTCAATCACAGACAACTTGTGATCAGGTGAGAGATGGGCATATCGGGCAGACATCGCGATGGTTTTATGTCCAGCCAATTCCTGAATCTCCTTGATCGTCGCTCCGGCCATCGCCAACCATGAGCAAAAGGTGTGTCTATTTGAGTGCCAGACGTAGCCGGTGATCTCGGCCTCCGCTAGGCAGGGCAGAAACCAAGAGCGCGTGTCAAATCGGTCATTGCTGCCTTGTCTGGTAAACACGCGATCTGCGGGTTTCTGCCCTGGTAGCCGTACCGATTTGATAGCGGCCTGGGCGTCTGGGTTCAAGTGAATCGTTCGTGCAGTCCCATTCTTTGTCTCTGTGAGGTCGATGGCACTGCGGGTCATATCGACTTGGAACCATGTACAGGAATACTGCTCTGTAAGGCGCATTCCAGTATTCACGGACACAATAAACTCGGGCAGATGCCCTGGGAACTGCTTACGGATGGCCCTACACACACGCTCGTATTCCTCTCTGGTCAGGTAGCGGAGACGGCCAGCGGATTCTTTTTGCTGTTGCACTAGACGTGCTGGGTTGCTGGTGACCTTGCCATTACGCTCACCTTGCCTGAAACAAAGAGAGATAAATGCCTTGTAGCGATTTGCAGTGGCTGGGGTTTTGCAGTGGGACTTGAGCCATTGTTCAACCTCCTGCGGGGTGACTTCTGCTGCGGGTCTGTCCCCTAGAGCCTTGCGAACGATCGCGGCCTTTGATACATAGTTGCGGCGGTCCTTATGGTTTGCTGTGGCCTCAAGCGCAAGATCGATGAGGTCTGAGACCGTCACCCCTCTGGTATTGCGCAGAGCGGGCAACTTGCGCCCTGCTGTAGCGTCTGCCTTTCTTATCTGATAAAGCTTGATGGCGTCTGACTTCCGGCCTACCTTCTCGCGGTGACGCTTGCCCTCTGCGTAAAAGTGAATCCACCAAACCCCACTACCAGCGGGGTGTTCAAACACACCCCTTGTTTTCACCTCTTCACGGAGTTTCTTTGCCGCGCGGATCTTTGCCATGCCTTGCGCTCCCTTGGTGGCTGTTCAATCGGATTTTAATTATTGTACATCCGACGAAACAGCCATCGGTCGACAGTTGGAGTCAGGCGGCTGCCGCAAGTTCTCTCGGAGATTCGTAGTGATTGGCCTGGGCGAATCGAGAAAGGGAACCATGCGGGACCAAGACTTTCTTTCCCATGCGGCGGGTTTCCAGTTCTCTACCTGCAATCAGATAATCGAGGGAACGAACGGAAATTGAAAGTTGACGGGCAGCTTCGTGGCAGCTGTAGAGAAGACGCTGCGACGAGAGTGGATCTGCAGTTTTCGGAATAGTTTATCTCCTTTTCATTTCGTGGAATATGTAAGGTCGCGGTGCGACTGGTGTGTTAAAGAGATGCCCTCCACTAGCGGCTTGTGAGACCTGCCGGTGAAGGACCGTTTAGAGTCCCCGATAGGGGATCCATAAACGCCTCGCCTTTAGGCGACGGAAGGTGCTAGGGAACCTCTGAAGAACGCGGAGTTATGAGTCTGCACTTCTCGATCTTCATTCGGCCCGTCTCAACCGGTCGGATTTCGGCGTAGAGGATCGCTCTTTCGTTGTCATCTTGTCCGCCGGAG
>Ga0181529_10005583_pt1 | contig 13143 bp, 11 predicted proteins | sample PEATcosm2014_Bin_36_FD_119763 | JGI IMG/M metagenome (GOLD analysis project Ga0181529, IMG submission 119763) | Peatland microbial communities from MTU Mesocosm Facility, Houghton, MI, USA - PEATcosm2014_Bin10_30_metaG | ecosystem: Environmental > Terrestrial > Soil > Wetlands > Peat | place... | reverse complement strand
GTTGGTAGGAAGCCATGGAAAAGATGGAAAACAAAGAGCGTTTCCCACTTTTCCACGGCACGGCTGCGACGAACTGTTTGATTCTGTTCACGCTCTTTGTTGCACTTGGAATTTGAATCTACCGACCCGGGGCACCCGCCTATTCTAGCTTGGAAGGGGTCGACAGACGCCGGTTTCAGCTTCAGGCGGTCCGTTTCGCCTCCGCTTGTGATATACCAATCTGCGTGGACCATTTACGTCGTATAGGCGCTTTGCGCCGCAAGCTGACGCGGGCCGGGCTCTCCGGCATCGTCGTCACGCATCTTCCCGACCTCCGCTATCTATCTGGATTTACAGGCTCGAGCGCCGCTCTGGCCATCCATCGCCGCGGAGCGAGCCTGTTTACGGATGGGCGCTACAAAACCCAGGCAGCAGCCGAGGTCGAGGCTGTGCGGGTGCAGATTGTGCAGGGCTCGCCAGCGGTAGCGGCCGTGCAATGGCTGGCCGCGCAGCCGGGCGTGGAGTTTGCCGGCTTTGATGCGGACAAGACCACGGTGGCGCGGCTGGCCACGTGGAAAGAAGCGTTGCCCTCCAAGCTGCGCAAGAGCTTCTTGGTCGCGTTGCCGGGCCCGACGATTGAAGGGCTGCGGCTGGTGAAGGACGCCGACGAACTGGAGCTGATGCGCCAGGCTGCCGCGCTGGGTTGCCGTCTTTTTGACCACATTCTGGGCTTCATTGTTCCGGGCATGCGGGAGATTGACGTGGCGGCGGAGCTGGAACACCGGGCCCGGTTGCTGGGCGCGGAGGGAATGTCGTTTGAGACCATCGCCGCCTCGGGCGAGCGGTCGGCGCTTCCGCATGGCCGGGCGACGACGGCTGTGCTGCCCCGGCGCGGCTTCCTGACCATGGACTTCGGTGTTATTCTCAACGGGTATTGCTCGGATATGACGCGGACCATCCACCTGGGGCGGCCGAAGGTAGCCGAGCGGAACACGTATCAGGCAGTGCTTGAGGCTCAGGAGGCCGCCGTGCAAGCGGTGAGCGCAGGCGCTAGCTGTGCGGAGGTGGACGAGGCAGCCAGGAGCGTGCTGCGCAGTGTGGGGCTGGCGGAGGCGTTTACGCACTCCACAGGCCACGGCGTGGGACTGGAAATCCATGAGCAGCCGCGGATTGGCGCTGGCCAAACCACGCGCTTGCAGGCCGGGATGGTGATTACCATCGAGCCGGGGGTCTACCTGGAGGGCCAGTACGGTATCCGGATTGAGGATATGGTTGCGGTAACGGCAACCGGAGGCGAAGTGTTGACGGCGGCCTCGCCCAAGGCACTGATTGAGCTGTAAAGACCACTTCCGAGCGTAAGGCCCGGAAACCAAGGAAAAGATGAAAGCTGAAGACATCAAGGACCTGAAAGAACTGATTGAATTCCTGAAGGCATATCAGGTGTCGGAGTTTGACCTGGATCGCGGCGATCTGAAGATCCGGCTGAAGTTTGCGGCTGCTGCCCCGGCGCCGCTGGCGGATCTGGCGCGAGCCATGGTGGCTCCGCATGCCGGTGCTCCGGTGCAGGCCGCGGCTGTTCCGGCAGTTGTGGACGCCGATGCGGGATTGCACATTGTGAAGTCGCCTATTGTGGGCACCTTTTACGGCTCGCCCAGCCCCGGCGCGGGGCCGTTTGTTTCCCCCGGCGACCACGTGGAAAAGGGCAAGGTTGTGGGCATTGTGGAAGCCATGAAGCTGATGAACGAGATCGAGTCGGATGCGACGGGCGAGATCGTGAAGGTTTTGGCCACCAACGGGCAGGCTGTGGAGTACGGCCAGCCGCTGTTTGCGGTTCGACTCAGCTAGAAAGACAGCGGGCTGACAGTCGTTCGGTGCGCGCCCAACGGATACAGGCGCGGTTTTCCAGGAGTCTTGCAGTTCACAGCGGGGGCTTTCCATTCGGAAGCTCCCGCTGACTTGCTGACCCGCCGACTCGCTGATTTTCCGCCCCGCTTGAGGTCATTCATGTTTCGTAAGGTTCTGATTGCCAATCGCGGCGAGATTGCGCTGCGTGTTATCAATGCATGCCGGGAGTTGGGCATCCGGACGGTGGCCGTGTATAGCGAGGCCGACCGTAACTCGCTGCACGTGCGCTTTGCCGATGAGGCCATCTGCATTGGCCCGCCCAAGCTGTCGGAGAGCTACCTGAATGTTCCGGCCGTGATTTCGGCGGCGGAGATCGCCGACGTGGACGCCATCCATCCGGGCTACGGGTTGATGAGCGAGAATGCCAACTTTGCCGAGGTCTGCCGGGCATCGAACATCAAGTTCATCGGACCGCCGCCAGAGGTGACGCGCGTGATGGGCGAAAAGGAGAAGGCTCGCCAGGCGATGAAGCGCGCCGGCGTGCCGATTCTGCCTGGCTCGGACGGCATTCTAGCCACCGTTGAGGAGGCGCTTGACTGCGCTCAAAAGGTGGGCTATCCGGTCATCCTCAAGGCCAAGGCGGGCGGTGGCGGAAAAGGCATGAGAATCGTGCGTGCGGCCGAGGAACTTCCCAAGCTCTTTTACGATGCCACAACCGAATCGGCGAACTCCTTTGGCAATGGCGAACTCTACATGGAGAAGTTCATTGAGCAGCCGCGGCACATCGAGTTCCAGATGCTGGCAGATGAGCATGGCAATGTGGCCACCTTGTTTGAGCGCGAGTGCTCCATCCAGCGGCGGCACCAGAAACTGATTGAAGAAGCACCGAGCTTGCAGATTACCCCGGAGATACGCGCCGAGCTGAGCCGCACGCTGTGCAAGTGCCTGAAAGACATTGGCTATCAGAACGCCGGAACGGTGGAGTTCCTGATGGATACCGATGGCTCCATCCACTTTATCGAGATGAATACCCGCATCCAGGTGGAGCATCCGATTACCGAGGCCATCTCTGGCGTGGACCTGGTGAAGGCGCAGCTCCGCATCGCGCAGGGCGAGAGGCTGGACACGATTCTTCCGGCCAAGCTGGAGATGCGCGGCCATGCGATCGAGTGCCGGATCAATGCCGAGCATCCGGTGAAGTTTACCCCCAGCGCGGGCAAGATTACGGCCTTCAACGTGCCGGGCGGCAACGGGATTCGCGTGGACACGGCGCAGTATGCCGAGGGCGTGATTCCGCCCTACTACGACTCGCTGATTGCCAAGCTGATTGCCTACGGAGCCAACCGCGAAGAGGCCATGGCCCGCATGGAGCGGGCGCTGAGCCAGTTCATCGTGGAAGGCGTGTTTACCTCGATTCCGCTGCATCAGGAGATCTTCCAGGACGAGGAGTTCCGGGCAGGGCGTTTCGACACCAAGTTCATGGAGCAGTTTCTGGAACGACGCAAAAGCTAGGCTGGAGCGAGTTCGATGATGGAGCGGCTGCCCTGGGCGGCCGCTCTCTTTTTTGGGGCTTTGTGGGTGCCTCTTGAAAAAAGCCAGCAGGCGAGTGGATAGCGTCAGGGCACGACTTCAGTCGTGCCGCAAAATGGCCAAAACAGACCCCGGCTTTAGCCGATGGGGGAACTGCAAGCCATTGAAAAACAAGATGCAGGGGCTAAAGCTCTGAAATGTTCTATTGTTCTTGTCGGCACGACTGAAGTCGTGCCCTGATGCTTCTTGCCTCCACGATGAAAGTTTGTAAGGGGCTCATGGGACTGTGGGCTGCAGGCGGAGTTATACTTTTCACGACTTTCCAGGGGGCAGGACCAATGCGTCGAATTCTTCTTAGCCTGGTTGCGGCAGGGGTGTGCCTGGGAGCGGCGGCGTGGGCGCAGGAGCCCGTGACTTCCAATGTGCCTCCGGCGCCGAACATCGGAGTACGGGGCCATGTGGAAGGGCTGATCATTCCCGCCATTCCCGACGCGCCCTTCAGCGCCCGGTTGGTGGTGGAACTGAGCGGAGAATGGGCGGATGGCGCCACGGTGCGATCCAGCTTTTTCAACGTCGTGGCGCGCGACAGCCAGGGCCGTGTGCATCAGGAGATGCGGCGTCTTGTACCGGCCGGTTCCGGCAGGGAGTCGACGCTGATGAGCGTGACGATCATGGATGCGCCCAAGCGCGAACGCATTGCCTGCAGCGTGGAACAGAAGATCTGCCGGGTGACGATGTTCTTCCCGCAGGTGAAGCTCTTCGATGAGCCGGAAGGGCTCTCGCGGGACGGCAAGAGCTATCTTACGCGCGAGAAGAAGGGCACCGAGATGCTGGGCGACCAGCAGGTGGAGCGGACCCTGGAAACGCGCACCGTAAACGTGGGCGCTGAGGGCAACGACAAGCCGCTGGTGTCAACGCGGGAGTTCTGGTACTCGCCAAGCCTGAAGATCAACCTGGCGCTGAAGCGGGTGTGCGCCTGCGGATCGATACAGGACTTGCGGGTGACGGACCTGCAACTGACCGAGCCGGATGCGACGCTGTTTACCCCACCGGCAGGTTACACGATGATCGACCTGCGTCCGGCGCGGATTCAGCAACGGCAGTAGAGCGGCGGTAGAGTGGAGGGTACGATGCGGAAGATCAGCTGGGTTTCGATGAGCGTTCTGGCGCTGGCCACTGTGGCCATGGCGCAGCAGGAACCGTCCACCCATGCGCCGGACCCGCCGACGCATGGCATGGTGGAAGGCATTATGGTGCCGTCGATCCCGGGAGCGGCCTTTAGCGGTCATGCCACGCTGGTAACCAAGACCGTGCTGCCGAATGGAACCACAATCCAGAGGCAATCCACCATGCTGCTGGCGCGCAACAGCATGGGCCAGGTTTACCGGGAGCGGCGCAGGATTCAGCCTCTGGACCAGGAGGGTGAACCGCTGCTGGTGGCCCGGATCGTCTTCAATCGGCAGGAGGAGACGCAGACCGAGTGCGTACTGGGGATGAGGATCTGCACGATCACCAGGAAGAAGGCTACGGCAGTGAAGCCGGAGGAGCCGGCAGGCACCACAAAGGACGGCAAGTACACGCTGGCGCGGACCACCATCGGAACAGAAACCATGGAAGGCGTGGAGGTGCAGCACGTGCGGGAAAAGCGCACCTACGCGATTGGCGCCTTTGGCAACGACAAGCCGGTGGCCAGCATTGTGGACTATTGGTTTGCACCGGTGCTGCAGGTGAATCTGGCAACTCTGGTGACAAATCCAAACGGGACGACGATGTATATGCGGGTGACGGAGCTGAACCTCTCCGAGCCGGAGGGGTCGCTGTTTGAACCGGTGGCCGGATTCCGGGTTGTGGATGCGCGGACGCCTCAAGGCGCGCAATAGAATGTCGCTTTTTATTCGCCTGTATGCGATGTTCTGCGGTATGCTGGCGGTGCAACATTGGAGGTTGCACGATGGATATTCAAAAGGAACTGATTGCTGAATTCGACCGGGAGTTGGCTACTACCCGCAAGATGCTGGACGCCATCCCGGCAGACGCCGACCTAAGCTACAAGCCGCATGAGAAGTCGATGAGCCTGGGACGCCTGGCTGGGCACACCGCGGAGACAGCCGGTGAGTGGGCCTTGACCACGTTGACCCAAGCCGTATTTGAGATGAAGATGGCCGAGTTCAAGCCCTGGATTCCGGCCTCGAAGGCCGAGATTCTGGAGCGGTTCGACAAGGAAAGCGCAAAGGTAAAGACGGCGCTGGCGGCCTTCAAGCCCGAGCAGTGGGACGAGCACTGGAAGCTGATCGGCGATGGGCAGACCTGGGTGGACGATCCCAAGTACGTTGTTTGGCGGACCTGGGTGATGAACCATCTGATCCACCACCGGGCGCAGTTGGGCGTGTACTTGCGGCTATTGGGTGCGAAGGTGCCGGGTACCTATGGGCCTTCCGCGGACGGCATGTAGAGCACGATTGTTAATGCAATGGATGAAGAGCGCCGGCCCTCCTTCCCAAGGGACGGCGCTTTTCTGTTGCTTGGAGTGAGATCGAGCGCGGTGTAGACGCGGGACGAAGATTTAACCTGTATCCATGATCTTTCAATTTCCAAAAATCTATCCCATTCTCGACTCGTCGCGGATTCCCCGTGCTGACCGCGCTGCGTTTCTGGAGCGGCTGGGGGCGTTGCTGACAGCAGCGGGCGTGACCCTGCTGGAGTATCGCAACAAGCCGGGCACGGAGGCCGAGATTCTGGCCGATGCTGAGGTTCTGCGCCGAGCAATGCCTGCCGAAAAGGTGAAGCTGATTCTGGATGATCGGGAGGATCTGGTTGAACAGGCTGGATTTGACGGCGTTCATGTGGATGCGGGCGACGCCAGCCCGGCCGAGGCTCGCAGGCTGCTGGGGCCGGACCGGATCATTGGCACCTTTGGCGGAAGCACGGAGTTTTTGCCCGGGATTCTGGAGGAGCCAGTGGACTACCTGGCCGTGGGGCCGGTGTTTACGACCACCACCAAGCAGACGGACCGGCCTCCGATTGGCGTGGAGGGCGTGCGGCGGATGCGGGCGCTGGCCGGGCCGGAGCGGGTGCTGACCTGTGCGGCCGGGATCACGCTGGAGACGGCTCCGCTGGTGCTTGAGGCTGGAGCGACGACGGTAGCGGTGTCAGCGGCGATCTTTGGCGCGGCGGATCCGGCGGCGGAGTTCCGGCGTTGGTTGAAATCGCTCGGTTGAACCTCCTGAGCCCATCCTTAGGTCCAGCAAGATAGAATCCTGGAGACATCGTGCTGCCCCCGGTCTCAAGATCGAGACCGGGGGCACCCCAGCAGGGATAGTTGAGAAAAATGGGAAAAGAAGCAGAAGCGATCCAACTGGATACGGCTGAGCAGCCGGGCGGCCCCACCAAAATGGTGCAGAGCCTGGGGCTGTTTAGCGCCACGGCCATTGTGATTGGCTCCATGATTGGCTCGGGCGTCTTTATTGTGGACGCCAACATTGCCCTGGGCGTGGGCTCGCCGGCGCTGCTGCTGGGTGCGTGGATTGTGACCGCGGTGCTGACCATGATCGGCGCGCTGAGCTATGCCGAACTGGCAGCGATGATGCCCAAGGCCGGCGGCCAGTATGTGTACCTGCGCGAGTCCCTCGGCCCCTTATCGGGATTCCTGTTTGGCTGGACGCTGTTTCTGGTGATCCAGACCGGGACCATTGCAGCCGTCTGCGTGGCCTTTGGCAAATTTTTGGGCGTGTTCTTTCCGTCCGTCTCCGCCACTAACTGGATCTGGCACATTGCCCACGTGCCGGCGGTGCAGGTGGGACCCATGGTGCTGGGCAACATGGAGATTGGCGTGAGCACGGCCAACCTGACCGGCATCCTGATTGTGATTCTGCTGGCGGTGGTGAACATTTTTGGCGTGCGGCTGGGCGCGCTGATCCAGAATTTTTTTACTTCTGCCAAGGCCATCTCGCTGGCAGCGCTCATTTTTCTGGCGTTTACGGTGGGGCGGAATCCGGTGGCGATTGCCGCCAACTTCGGGCCTGGGTGGCACAACTTCTGGGCCCATGCCGGATGGAGTTCGCTGCACGCGGTGCAGGTGGGCGTGGGCGGGCCGCTGGTGCTGGTGAATCTGGTGGTGATTCTGGCCGTGGTGCAGGTGGGATCGCTGTTCTCGGCCGACGCCTGGAACAACATCACGTTTACGGCTGGCGAGGTGAAGAACCCCAAGCGGAATCTGCCCCTTTCGTTGATCTTGGGTACAGGGTTTGTGCTGACGGTGTACTTCCTGGTGTCAGTCGGCTACTTGCTGGTGCTGCCGATGATTGGCGATCCGCACGGCACAACGGTGATGGCGCGGGGCATCCAGTACGCGGCAGAGGACCGGGTGGCGACGGCGGCCTTGGGGCAAATCTTTCCCGTGGGCGGCGCGTTGCTGATGGCCGGGGCGATCCTGATCTCCACCTTTGGTTGCGCCAACGGGATGACGCTGGCGGGCGCGCGGGTTTATTACGCGATGAGCCAGGACGGGCTGTTCTTCAAGTCGGTGGGCAAGCTGCACCCCAAGTACAAGACTCCTGTCGCGGCTTTGATTGTGCAGGCGGTGTGGACCGTGGTGCTGTGCGTCTCCGGATCGTATGGGCAACTGCTGGATTACATCATCTTTGCGGAGCTGGTCTTCTACATTCTGACGATCGTTGGGTTGTTTGTGCTGCGCTTCAAACGGCCCGACGCGGTGCGTCCTTACCGTGCCCTGGGGTACCCGATTCTGCCCGCGCTCTACATCGTGCTGGCGGCATGGATCTGTCTGGTACTCTTGCGGTATAAGCCTCAATACACGTGGCCCGGACTGGTTTTGGTCCTGTTGGGCATCCCTGTGTATCTGTTCTGGTCGCGCCGCGTGAAGGCGGCGGAGCGGGCGCATGTGGAGCAGGCTCAATAATTTGGTTGAAGAACAAGTGGAGGAACACCCTCACCCATGTCAAGATTGCTGCGCATTAAACCGATGTCGATGCTGACGGAAGAGGCCGGCGAGGTAGGCGAGAATACGCTGAAGCGTTCGCTGAGCGCGCTGAACCTGATCACGCTGGGCATCGGCGCCATTATTGGAGCCGGAATTTTCGTGCTCACGGGCAAGGCAGCGGCGCTGCATGCCGGCCCGGCCGTAGCGTTGAGCTTTGTGCTGGCGGGGATCGTTTGCGCGTTTGCGGGCCTGTGCTATGCCGAGTTTGCCTCCATCATCCCGATTGCGGGCTCAGCTTACACCTACGGCTACGCCACGCTGGGCGAGCTGGTAGCGTGGATCATTGGCTGGGATCTGGTGCTGGAGTACGCCTTTGGCGCGGCCACGGTGGCTTCCGGCTGGTCTGGGTATTTGAACAGCCTGTTGCAGCAGCTGCATATCCACATTCCCCCACGCTTTACAGCGGTTCCGGGCACAAATCTCTATCTGTATCAGGACAAATGGCAGACGGTGACTTCGCTGCCGGCAGGCGTGAATCTGGGCGCGCTGGATCATGTGACGGCCATCTGCAATCTGGTGGCGATGCTGGGTATCCTGATTATCACGACGATTCTGGTGATAGGCATCAAGGAATCGGCCAACTTCAACTCCGCCATTGTGATTGTCAAGCTGGGCATTGTGGGCGTTTTCCTGGCCGTGGGTGGCTGGTTCCTGATGCAGCATCCGCACCTGGCCTGGGCGAACTGGCATCCGTTTGTTCCGCCAGCGATCTTCGACCAAAACGTGAGTTCTCTGAACTATTGGCAGCAATTGTGGCTGAGCCTGACCGGGCATACTCAATACGGCTGGATGGGCATTGCCACGGGCGCTTCGTCGATCTTCTTTGCGTATATCGGCTTTGACGCGGTGTCGACGGCGGCGCAGGAGGCCAAGAACCCCAAGCGCGATATGCCGATCGGCATTCTGGGCTCGCTGGTGGTCTGCACCATCCTCTACATTCTGGTTTCAACCGTGTTGACCGGGCTGGTGAAGTTCGACCGGCTGAACGTGGGCGATCCGGTGGCCCTGGGCATTGATGCCACGGGCGTGAGCTGGGGATCGCTACTGGTAAAGACCGGAGCGGTGTTTGGCCTGGCCACAGTGATGCTGGTCATGCTGCTGGGGCAGTCGCGGGTGTTCTTTTCGATGTCCAAGGACGGCTTGTTGCCCAAGTGGGCTTCAGCCATCCATCCCAAGTTCCGCACGCCGTGGATCTCGACCATCGTGGTGGGCTCGATTGTGGCCGTGATGCCGGGCTTTGTGAACATCGACATCCTTTCGGATCTGGTGAACATTGGCACGCTGCTGGCGTTTACGATTGTGTGCGCCGGAGTCTGGGTGCTGCGGGTACGGCAGCCAGAGCTGGAGCGGCCCTTCAAGACGCCGTTTGTGCCGCTGGTGCCGATTCTGGGCATTGTTACCGCGCTGTTTGTGATGAGCCGGTTGCCCTGGATTACCTGGATGGTAATGCTCGGCTGGCTCGATTTCGGCCTGCATATTTATGTCGCCTATTCCTGCAGGCACAGCAAAGTGCAAAAGCTCGCCGATTTGGATGCGCCTGGCGCAAGCGGAAGAAGGGAATCGGGACTGCTTTCGTTCAGCGGACGGATCGGCCGGGGTGCTTGGTGGGGACGTATGGTGCTGATTGGAGGATCAGGTTTTATCTTTGTTCCTCTCGCCGTGTTGGCCCACACTGTTTCCAGTTCCAGCCCTATCCTCGGAACGGTCCTAGCGCTCCTGTTGTTCATAGGTCTGCTGGGTGAACTTTGGTTTATGGTCGCAACCCATGTACAACGGAGCCACGATCTTGGCTTTTCCGGGTGGATGACCCTTCTGACTCTTGTTGGCGTCTGGTACATCTGGTTAGGGTTCGTGAAAGGCACAGCAGGAGCAAATCGTTACGAACTGACGGCGGCAGTGGATTAACGAAAGCTCGATGCGTTGAGTGAGCGGCCTCCCTTCGGGGAGGCCGACGTGTTTCTGGGGGCATGGCGAACGCATCTCAATCTCCCTTATCGCTTTCGGCGAGGAGTAAAGCTCATGAATTCAGCATTCTGCGCTCAGTTTTCCGGGGCTTGGGCCAAAAAATGTTCCCCGTGGCAGCGATATCGGCCTAGCAGAGCGGATCCTTGGCGGTAGACAAGCCACTCGCCCGTTCGACCTTTCTGATGCTACCCTGTTGATATCGCGGTCTTTTCGTTTTCATCCCTTGCTCCCTTACTTTCCCTACTGGTTGGGCTGCTCTGTTGCCAGCATACGGTCAGTGAGTTATAGTGAGGGAGCGGAGCACGCAGCGAGAGAAATGAAACCGGTTTATCACTATAATTAACTGAAAACAAATGTATTACACGCGGTATAAAAAAGTGGCCCCGTAGCTCAGCTGGATAGAGCGTCGGTTTCCTAAACCGTAGGTCGGCTGTTCGAATCAGCCCGGGGTCACCATATAATCAATAACTTACAGGATATTTAGAGGTACTGAAAGAGTTCGGTGTCCGCTAGGGGGTCAGTTGACTTATACTGTGGGGCATGGCCGTCAAGAAGGAAGAGCCGAAGTCTCGTGGGGTCTTTGAGAAGATCACAGGCAGTGGTATTTGGTGGATTAGATATTTCGACTCTGAGGGTAAGAAGCACCGCGAGAAGGTTGGCAGGAAGTCCGACGCCATAGCCCTCTACCAGCAGCGCAAGTCTGAAATCAGAGCAGGGGCAAAGCTGCCCGCCAATCTCAGACGCAAGGGTGAGACTCTCAGTGTGGTAATTGAACGCGCACTGGACTGGTATGGCTCCCACCGTCCCAAGAGTCTGCAAGCTGCTGAGATCCATCTGAATGCCATCAAGAAGGATCTAGGGGATGTCGTAGCGACGGAGCTGACACCAGGGCAGGTTGATCACTGGATCAGCTCTCACGAGCAATGGAGCCCCGGCACTATGAACCGCTACAAGGCCACCCTCGGGAGAGCACTCCAGTTGGCAGTCGTGTCAGGACACCTGCAGCGGAATGTCGCGCGGCTGGTCACCTCTAGACATGAAGACAATCAGCGCCTGCGCTGGCTGACCGACAAGGAAGAAGAGAGTCTGGTCAAGACCATCAAGAAGAACTGTGCTGCCCAACTTCCTGCCTTCATCATTGCCTTACACACCGGCATGAGGCAGGGAGAGCAGTTCGGCCTGACCTGGGGAGAGATTGACTTCGAGCGCCGGAAGATCTTCTTGGGCAAGACCAAGAACGGTTACAACCGAGAAGTGCCAATGAACAAAACTTGCTTCCAAGCCCTGAAGGAGTTGGAAGCCAAGAAGAGTCTGCAAGGCGAAGAGCAGAACGAATGGGTCTTTCAGGCCACACGCTACAAGACAAGGCTGAAGAATCCCAGACAGTGGTTTGAGACAGTGGTACGTGACGCGAAGGTCGCCGACTTCACATGGCATGATCTGCGGCACACGTTCATCAGTCGGTTGGTGATGAAGGGTGTTCATCTGCGAACGGTGATGGAGCTGGCCGGGCACAAGTCAATCACCATGACGACTCGCTATTCTCACCTTGCGCCGGAGCACAATCAGAGTGCTATTGAGGTTCTGGACGCAGGCTAAAGACTGCCGACCTGCCCTGTATAGGAGCCGAACACATGCTGGTTCGCGTAGCTCACAACTCCGTGTCCCTACTATTTCAAACCAGGAACCTATGGGTCGCCAAATGGATTTGCACATGGTTCAGATGGCAAGGACCTCGACCTGAGAGGACTGACAATGGAAGTTTCCAGTTCTGCAAAGCGCTCTCCTTGGGCAAAGACAGATGCTCATACTGGAGATTTCCATCATCTTGCTCACCATTGTGCCGATGTAGCCGCCTGTTTTGAGTGCATTGTCTCTCTACCCACGTTCCGCGCGCGTATCGAGCGAGTGATTGGTGGTGTAATGACCCCATCAGTCATGCAGCGTCTTTCTGTTCTCGCCTTTCTGCACGATGTGGGGAAGCTTCATCCTGGTTTTCAAGCCCGAGGGTGGCCAGAAGGCTCTTGGCATGAGGCACGCAACGGCCATGTGCCACAAGGTGCAGCGATTTTCTCGGAATTTGATCTTGAGCAGATGGCGAACCATCTCGGTCTAGCCGAATTGGTCAAGTGGGGTACGGACGAGAATCACCTGTATGCTGTCCTGGCGCATCATGGGCGTCCCTTTCCATTTCCAGACGGCAAGAGCGGAAAACGTTGGGAGGCCGTGCGGACGCCAACCTTGCACTACGATCCGCTCATCGCCTCAATTGAGATTGGTGATAGGATGCGTTGCTGGTTTCCAGTGGCCTTTACGAATGATCAGCAGACACTTCCTTCTGCTCCGCATTTTCATCATCTACTATCTGGGCTGGTTTCCTTGGCGGATTGGATCGGCTCGGACACGAGATTCTTCCCTTTTGTCCGGGAACTTGATCCTGACTATATGTGGAAAGCACGGGGCTACGCTCACCAGGCAGTCGAGCGAATAGGTCTGGCCGTTTCTCACTTGCAGGCTGCCATTGCCGGGCACACCAGCTTTACGACCGTTACGGGATTCAGCAAAGCTAATGCGCAACAGAAACTCGTCGGCAGTAGCCCTCTGACAGAACAACTTCTAATTCTGGAGGCCGAAACCGGATCAGGAAAAACAGAGGCCGCCTTTTGGCGCTTTGCGCGATTGATGGAGGCAGGGTTGGTGGATAGCTGCGTATTCCGGTCCATGTGGGCACCCGATTCCATTCGATGTGGGCACCTGATTCTGTTTCATGTGGGCGGCGATTCCGCTCTGATGTGGGCAGCATTTTCCGATTTACCGTAATCGGT
>Ga0181529_10005582_pt1 | contig 13146 bp, 10 predicted proteins | sample PEATcosm2014_Bin_36_FD_119763 | JGI IMG/M metagenome (GOLD analysis project Ga0181529, IMG submission 119763) | Peatland microbial communities from MTU Mesocosm Facility, Houghton, MI, USA - PEATcosm2014_Bin10_30_metaG | ecosystem: Environmental > Terrestrial > Soil > Wetlands > Peat | place... | reverse complement strand
GTTGGTTGGCGTGGCGATCATCAGGCTGTCCAGCAAGCCCATTTGTGCGTTGGTCGTCGTTTGCATGGTTCTCTGACGCTCCATCAATTCATCCGTTCAAAAGAGTTTTGCAGAGGTCTCAAATTGTCATTAACAATAAAAAACCCTGACAGCAGGAAATGCCATCAGGGTTAAGGTTTCAAGGTTGAATTACAAGCCCATTGCCTTTAACGACTTCTCTTTATTCTTTCCTAAATTAGTTTGTGTCCATGTTATTGTCTTACCATTTGTCAGAATTACATTGAACGACGGGAACCATTTATTTTCCAAATCAATTTCAACTCTCGAAACAAGGTTTGGAATAATTTCACTTACTCGTTTCCGAATCTCTTGGTTATCCTTTATTCCGGCAATAATGGTTTTGAGTTCGTTTATATGTTCGGGCATATTGGCTTGACTTGCCGTATTCGCCTTAATGGTCGCGATCTCATTCTCAATTGTGCTTAACTCAATTCCAAGTTTGTCTAACTGCTTCTTTGCCGCATTTGCGGCAATTGCACTGTCTAAAAGGCTAACCATTGCTTCTATTTTGCCATTTAAGGCGTCTTTCTTCGTGGTTAGTGCATCAATGCTAACGGTTGAATCATCCTTGCCTAACAAGGCATCCTTCGCCATAGGCACAAACCAAGTCGCAAAGTCAATTTCAGTATTAACATAATCGGCAAGCATATTCTTAATTCCACAACGTCCCACAAAATGCCCGGAACATCCTAAATAATTGTCAACCGTTACCGTCATTGTGCTGCCGCAATGCGAGCATTTAGAAATGCCACGCAATATGTTTAATACTTTTTTGCTCTTGTAATTCCCGTGCTTGCTTTTATTTATTTTCAGTTTGGCTTGAACTTCATAAAACAATTTCTCACTTATTGCAGCGGGCCACGCATTTACAATTCTTTCTCCGGTAGTATGTATCTTATCCTTATTAGGGTTATAATTAAACACACCAATTAACCCTTCATAGCGTAACATTGCAAATACGGTTGACTTTTGCCATCCGCCAGTTCTGTTAAACTTAAATGTTGGAATTCCTTTTTCGTTTAATTCCTTTGCTATTGTTTGAACGCCTTTGCCATTTGCATAATCGGTGAAAAGTTTATTGAAGAATGCTTTCTTGTCTTCGTCAATATCATATTCTTTTGTCTTGGGATTATATTTTAAATGCTTTGGTAGCCAGCAACCAAGCGGAGCGGGTTTGCCTTGACGTGATAATTCAACGGCACTTGCTTTGGCTTCTTTAACACGTTTTGTTCTCTTATTATTCTCCATTCTCGCAAGGTTTGTTGACAAATCACCAAGCAATAACGTGTCAATTTCCTCAATGGTCGTTTCGTTGTATTCCCGTCCATCCTGCGAAGTAATAATAAAATGCCCGTCTTCAATTATGTCTAACAGCATGGCTTTTGAACGCCACGGCTTGCCCCGACTAATTCGGTCTAAATTCTCACAGACAATGCCGACGCCATCGGGCAATTCAGAAATAACTTTCTTAAACAATGGCGTTGCACCGTCCTTGACGCTGGTTGCCGGGTCGAAGTATTCAGCGACAACTTGAATTCCCTCACGCTTGGCAAATTCGCGGTTCAACCGCTCTTGACGATCTTTTGAATCACCGTCTTTTTGTTGGTCGCTGGAGAATCTCCCCCAGAGAATTGCTTGCCGTTGCATTGGTTCTATTGGTTTATTTGAATTCATGCCCCGATTTTATCAGGTTCCTTATTAAAGTCAAGTAACTTTGGGCAGAACGCGCCAAGACCTGCGGTTATCCCGAACGCTTCGCGATGCAGGCTCTTGGACACAGCAGCAAAGCCGTTCACCGGGCTTACGCGAGAAAAGCGCAGGTCGTCATCCCGCCGCTTGAGGAATACGAAAAGCAAAAGGCAAAGCGGAAGGCCGTTCCGGTTATTGTGAATGCGCTGGCTCTGAATTAAACCGCCGCCGAACTTTGCAGGTTGCCATTCTGTCCGCCGGAAGCCGTAACCGTCAGACGATTTCGTCTCCGGTCGTTCTTATTCTGCCAATGCTGGGAGATGGTGGTCGTGACTCGGCCCAGCCAGTTGCGCTCCTTCATCTGTTCCAACAAATCCGCTGTGGCAAAATACTTGACCGTGTTCGGCAGCGGATTGCCCAAAGGCTTGAGCAACCTCGCGGCGACCAATACCGGCACGTCATGCGGCTGGCAGTTCAACACCCACGCCGCCTGCTCCGCCGTCAGCCGGGCTGGCAACTGCCCCAGCAGCATCAAAAACCTATGTTGGTCGTCTCGCATCTAAATCTCGTTTACAATCGCCCAGAGGTTGCGCCGAATATCACCGTTCCATCTGGGCATAGGAATTCTACAAGCTATCCCGTCCGGCCCGCCACCCGCCCGGCGCTCCGCGCCGGGCAGGTGGTCGGGCCTTGCCGGGTCCCATCAAAATATCCAGCGCCGCAATAGTTCGGTCTTTTATCCCACGGACTTCAGCGGATTGTCGGCGATCTGTCTTTTATGCAACCCCAAGGGACATGCCCTCGTAAACGAGCCGCATCAGACCACCATGCCCGCACCGTGGGAGGCAGTTGTATCTCGAATGCTACCACCGGCGGGAACCACCTGGTTAAACCCCGCCGCTTTCGCAACCTGCCGATTTTTTCGCTCGATCTCGCAGCAACGTCTGCCGCTCTTTGCATCCAGCACCCTGATAAGAGAGATGACTGAATCCGACAGCGTCGTTTCTTCGGCGATGGAGAACTTGTTGATCTCATACGCATTTGCCCCTAGGCACTTGCATACATAATCCGCTCCCGCGAGTGAGCGGTTATACAGCCGAAAGTCCCCGTCCGCATTACCGCTGATGATCTTCCAACAGCGCATCATCTGCGAACGCAGGCTCATCATGTTGCACGTAGCGACCCCACCCAGCAGACAGTGGAAATGTGGTCTTCCCCCGATTTCTCCCAGCTCACCACGCAACGCTATGAGCAGGTCTTTATAGGGAACTCCGCTGATCTTGCTGACGTCCCGGCACCAACGCCAGAACATGGCTTTACGAACGGACTCCCTGGGCAATGGATTCTTAAATGTATGTGTGGTAAAGAAATCCCAGTTGATCCGCGCCAACGACCAGGCAAAATCAGCGAACCGCTCGCGCCGACGGATTTTGTCCATCGAAAATTTGTCTGCGCGAGGGTTGGCTGACATAAAGGCTCCTATTTGGCAGGAGTTGATTCAACGATTTCGCCGATGATGGACGCCTTGCCGGATTTGCTATGGGCAATCCGGCGCAGGTTGACCTCGATGATCTTGTCCATCGCCTTGTCCCAGTATTTGGGAATTTCCTCGTCCTTAAGCCGGTAGCTGATGCTTTCGGTCATGCGGGCGTCAGCCGGTTGTGACATGTCCACACAGACGAGGTTGTGGCTGGTGGAAGCGGCACGCTCTTTGGTGGCGGGCCAGCTCTGGAACTCTTGCGTTTGAACTAGCAGTTTTACTTTCATATTTTTCCTGTTCTGTTGTTATTTGTTTTCGTGCCAGCAGGCACCCGGAACATCCGGGAGACCACCTGCCGAACTGTTATTGTATTAAATCTCAAGTGCTACAATAGCAACCCCAACTCGCTTTATCCTTGTAGTTTTAGTTGCATCATACAATAGTCTTGAAAATCTTATGAAAATGCAAAAACACGCCGGGCACTCGGTTGCCGAGCTGCGCAAAATCATCGGCAAATCCCAATCCCAATTCGCCACCATGATTGGCGTGTCCAAACACTCCATAATCAGCGTGGAAAATGGGCGCACCAAGGAGCTGTCTAAAAATCTCACCAAGCTAATTCAGATTGCGACCGGAGCAGAATTGGCGAATGGCAGATTTGAAAGTCCATTCAAGGTGGCGGATTACACGCGCGATGACTTTGACCGCTGGCGTCAAAAATACGGCCGAACCGACAAGGCGACGGCGCTCAAGCAGTTCAATGAGATGAAAACATGGGTGAAAATCCTCTTTCTGGCGGCAGCAAAATCAGGCCGGGCGGGAAACCGCGACCGGTTGCCGGCAGTCTGTCTTTCGCTGGGTGAATGGCTGGATGAAGCCCGCGTGAATTTCAAATTGCAGGATGAAATTGAAGATCTTCTGGACGATGAAACGCGAACCGTGAGGACTGGGGCCCATGTAATTTTAGCCCTGCTGGAAGATCCAAAGCGGTCCCAAAAGGATTTGGCCGAACATGACATTGATTTCAGCAAAATCAAACGGGAGTTGAAAAGGCAGGCAACCGATGGCTATTTATTTATTCAGGATGAATATCGCAGCACCTGGGGGCCGGGCCGCGACACCTACAAAGAGGTTAATAAACCCCGAATCCTCCTGCCACACGCAAGATATTGGATTAAAAAATTCAAAGGCAGCCTGGCTGACCTTCAGAATTATGGACATTCACCTCACGAATTTTTCGAGTATGTTAAACATATCAACCAAGATCCTTCGTTCGCGGAATCAGAAGCACGGCTGAATTCCCCGAAGTCGTGACCAAACCCGGCAGCCTCCATTCCGCATCAATCTGGCCTGCGTTCCGCTTGTGTGCTCGTTCCGTCGCTCTGGATTTGCACCCGCCCCCAAGCCAGACTTTCAGCCAACGGGCTTGACGCCGTAAGCCGAAAGACTGGCTTGCCCCAAGAACCCACGCGACCGAACGGCACACCGCTGCACTCCGCCCAGCTTGCCGTTCATCCTGTCCAATGCACGCGGGAATTGACGTTGCCAATCTTCCGGCGCAAACTCGTCCACCAATCTGAATGCCTGCTAAACTGCTCAACCGCAACGAAGCCCAGACTCGATATGAGCTGATTGACCCGGCTTTGGACGGATGCGGCTGGAATCGTGGCAGCGATGTCAGGATTGAAACGACCGCCGGGCAAATTGACATCATTGACGGCAAACCTCATCGCCGGACCGCCGGACGCACGGATTACATTTTGCGCCGTCCATTGGTTGAAGGCGGCGAACCAATTGCGCTCGCCATACTGGAAGCCAAGCGGGAAAGACGCCCTCCAGAACACGGTTTGCAGCAAGGCAAGGGCTACCGCGTTGGTGAACTGAATCACGTCCCGTTCGTTTTCAGTTCCAACGGCCACCAGTTTGTCGAATACGACGAGGCTTCGGGCCAGACTTCCGAGGCGAAACTCATGTCCGGGTTCCCGCGACCGGAGGAACTGGTTGCCCGCTATCTTGCGCAGCGTCATCTTCCGACTGCAGCCTCCGCGTTGAAAATGCTCAACACCGGTTACAAGCAGGGCCGCGACAATCTCCGTTACTATCAGGATGCCGCCGTTCGCGCCGCGCTGGAAAAAATCATCCGTGAGAAGACCGCCGGAAAAGCCCCGCGCGTCCTGCTCGCCTTGGCCACCGGCTCCGGCAAGACCCGCATTGCCGCCGCGTTGTTGCGCCGAATGCTGGACGCAGGCGCGTTCGGCAAGGCGCTGTTCGTCTGCGACCGGACCGAACTGCGCGAAAATGGGTTGGGCGATTTTCTTGCCGCATTCGGCACCGACGCCTCCGAGGTGACCACCCGCAATCCGCAGAAGAACGCCCGCGTTCTCATCGCCACCTACCAGACCCTCGATCATAAGACCCAGAAGCGCGCCGACCCGAAGCACCCGGTAAAAAATTTCTTCGAGCGCAATTACCCGCCCGGATTCTTTGACGTCATCGTGATTGACGAATGCCATCGCAGCGCATGGGGCAACTGGTTTGATTTCCTCAAGGCCAACAAGGACGGCATCCACATCGGCCTTACCGCCACGCCGCGCCAGATCAAACTACCGGAAACCGATGACGCGCAGACCAGGCAGGAGATTGAAAATGACCGCCGCAAGCTGGCCGACAACCTCGAATACTTTGGCGAGCCGGTTTACGAATATCCCTATCTGCAAGGCGTCGCCGACGGCTACCTGGCCCCGGCCAAGATTGAACAATGGGATGTGTTTCACGATGGCAGGATTGAACCCGAGCGCGTGCGCGGCGTGTTGCGCGCCGACGTGAAAGGCAAGAAACTCACAAACGCCCTCACCGGCCAGCCGGTCACCCCGGACGCCATCGCCGAACGCACCGAAGGCGCGGGCCTGGACAGCAATCTTATCCTCGTTGAGCGCACGCCGGAAATGTGCGCGCATCTGTTCAAGCGATTGCTTGCCGAAGGCGACGACGACCCGCACCAGAAAACCATCGTCTATTGCGCCAGCGACCATCACGCCGATCTGGTCACGAACGAACTCAACAATCTTTACGCCGCGTGGTGCAAAACCAACGGCCAGCGCCGCCTGCCGAGCTACGCTTTCAAGTGCATGGCATCAAACGATGGCCAATCGCTCATCGCCGACTTGCGCGACAGCCAGAAACGCAACTTCATCGCCGCCACGATGGACTTGCTTACCACCGGCGTAAATGTGCCGTGCGTCCGCAACATTGTTTTCTTCCGTTACATCCGCTCGCCGATTCTCTTTCACCAGATTGTCGGGCGTGGGACACGCGTCGAGGGGGAAAAACTCATGTTCCGCATCCTCGATTACACCGGCGCGACGGCCCTCTTTGGTGCGGACTTTGTCACGCCGCCGCCGTCCGGCGGAGGTGGAACGGATGGCCCGCGACCACCCGGCCCGCCGCCGGTAAAAGTCAAAGGCACACAGATTGAACTCGGCCATGCCGGTGATTTCTTTTTGATGAACCGCAACGGCCAGACCGTGCGGGCGACACCGCAGGAATACCGCGCGCGGCTCGTGGAGGAATTGCTGGCCACCGTGCCCACGCTGGCTGGATTCCGCGAACGCTGGCTGGACCCGGAACAACGCCACGAACTGCTGGAACAGCTCGCCGAACAGGGTTTGCTCCCGGAAAATCTCCGCACCGCCGCACAGATGGACGACTACGATTTGTTTGACGTGATAGCCGCCGTGGCCTACGGCATAAAACCGAAAACCCGCGCCGAACGCGCCGCGCGGCTGGACTCCACCGCCCCGGACTGGCTCATCAGACTCCCGCAGCCCTCCGTGCGCGTGATCCGCGCCATTGCCCGGCAGTTTGAAAAGGCCGGCACGGACGCGCTGGAAACAGATCAACTTTGGAGCGCGGGCGAAGTGCGCGCCGCCAAAGGATTGAGCGCGTTGAAACAAGGCGGCGACCCGGCCAAGCTGCTGCGCCAGACCAAGGAAACTTTGTTCGCCGCGTGAAATGAAATCGAACTGGCAAACAGTCCGGCTCAACGAATGTTGCGAATTTGTTCGTGGTGTCAGCTTTCAGAATGGCGACGCGCGGACAAATGCCGAAGCCGGATTCATTCCGTTGCTTCGCGCTGGCAACATCGCAAACAATCTCGATTTGGAAAACGATTTAATTTGGGTTCCAGAACGATTGACCGCACACGAACAGAAGTTACAGAAGGGAGATATTGCTATCTGCTTGTCTTCCGGCAGCCCTCAAGTTGTTGGCAAAACTGCTCAATTGAAGCAAGACTGGACTGGAACGGTTGGCGCATTTTGTGGAATTGTCAGACCGGGCAAAGGCGTAGATTCGGAATTCATCGGGCATTGGTTTAGGTCTCCCCATTTTATCAACTGGCGCAATGCCAAAGCCCGTGGAGCAAACATCCAGAATTTACGTTTTCAAGAACTGGCAGAGCTGGACATTTTATTACCGTCAAAGAAGGACGAGCAGCGGCGGATCGCTGCGCGGTTGCGGGAGCAGATGGCAGAAGTGGAGCGGTCGCGCGCCACCGTGGAAGCGCAACTGGACGCCGCCCAAAGTTTGCCCGCCGCCTTGCTCCGCGCCATCTTCACCAGCCCCGCCGCCCAACGCTGGCCGCGCCGTCGTCTCGGCGATGTGTTGGAAACGCGAAACGATATAATCCATCCGCGCAACAAACCGACAGGCACAGCCACGTTTGTCGGTTTGGAACACATCGAGCCGAACACCGGCAGGCGAATCGGTTCAATCGAAATTGATAAAGCGGTGATGACGGGACGCAAGGCGCAATTTTTCAAAGGCGACATTGTTTACGGCTATCTGCGCCCGTATTTGAACAAGGTCTGGATTGCGGAATTTGACGGCTTGTGTTCCGTGGATCAATACGTCTATCAGGTGAACAACGAATTGGCGGTAACCCCATTTGTCGCATGGTTCATGCGGAGTTCAACCTATCTCGAAAGAGCGCCAATCGGCGGTAGTCCCGGCCAGTTACCCCGCATCCGCATGGAAGAAGTTGCCGCGACAGAAATCAATCTGCCACCAATCGCCGAGCAACAGAAGATTGCCGCCCGCCTCGACGCCGAGTTGACCGCCGCGCGTTCGCTGGTGGAGACGCTGGAAACGCGGCTGGCGGAAATCGAACTTCTGCCCGCCACGCTGCTGCGCTCGGCGTTCAGCCAACAAAATTAAAATGCCCTGGCCGCCCACCATCATCCGATTCCGAATCCAAGGCTTTCAAACTGCCGCTGAAACTGTGCTCGTCAGCACGGATGCTGGTGAGGGTTATCTCAAAGCGCTCGGCAATCGAGGTGGCCCCCACCGGCTTGCCGCCGATTTGGTTGGCACCCAGTTGGCCGCGTGGCTCGGTCTGCCCACATTTGATTATGCGATCATCCAAGTCCTGCCGGAAAATGAGATCCCGTTTTACCATGGCGGGCAAGCCCAACCCGGTCCCGCCTTCATCACTCGCAAAGATCCCGGGATGACATGGGGTGGTGATACCGTCACGCTCGGCAAATTAGTGAACCCGGAAGACATCGGCAAACTCGTCCTGTTCGATACCTGGGTGCGTAATGTGGATCGTTACCCGCCCAATCCAGCCACGCGCCGCCCCAATCGCGGCAATGTTTTTCTCTCCAGCGAAAATGTGCCGGACGGCCAATGGCGGTTGCTCGCCATGGATCATACGCATTGTTTCGACGGCCCGGGTTATTTGGACGCAAAATTGGACAGAATTGATTTCGTGCAAGACGACCTGATTTACGGGCTTTTTCCTGAATTCATCCCGTTTCTACGCCCGCACTGGTCCGCCTTGGAAGCGGCTGTCGCCCACCTGAAAGCGATGAATTTGCCTTGGATTCAGCAAATTACAGCCCAAATCCCCAATGAATGGCAGGTTGAACCGCCCGCCCGCGCAGCGCTTGCCAACTTGGTGTATAATAGAGCAAACTTCCTGTCCGAGAATTTCATTCCCGAACTGGAATCGAAATTGCTAATCTAAATAGGACAAACGATATGAACGCAACCAAAGGCTATTTCAGTCTGGTGCAGTATTGCCCGGATTTTGCCCGTCAGGAGGCGGCCAACGTCGGCGTGGTTCTGTTCTGCCCCGAACGTCAATTCATTCGCGCCCAGACAGCTAGGACCATTAGTCGCATCCGCCGCTTTTTTGGCGAGGACGGAGACGGCTACCTGCATCTGCACGGCATGATGGAGGCACTCTCCAGTCGGCTCGATGTCGAGCAATCGGAATTTACGACGCTGGAGGATCTCCAGAAGTTTATCGCCACGCGTGCAAACAAGATCATTCTAACCCAGCCCAAGCCGATGATGGTGCTTGATCCGCAGGCAGACTTGGAAGCGTTGTATTTAGAACTCGTCGCCGACCCAAAGAAGCCACTCACTGTGCAGGCAATGATTCCATTGCGCAAACGGCTGGATGCGGTCCTCATGGAAAACGACGTTCGCAGGTTTGTCCAACGCAAAATCGAAGTTCAGGTGCCCACGCTCAAGGAAACGCTGCGCGTGCCTTACGCGTTCCAGAACGGACGCTTCAATCTCATTCGTCCCGTCGAGTTCAAACATGAAAACGATGCCGGAGTGAAAACGGCCGCGTGCAAACACGCTGTTGAAGGCCAGTCCCTTTACCGCCATCCCGATGCCAAATTCGGCGAACTTCAACTAATTGTCGTCGCCGATTTCGCCGGTGCGCCGCAGGATTCGGCGGATATGGTAGCCGGAATTTTCCGTGAAAGCGAAGTTCGCCTTGTCACATCCGACGCTCTCCCGGCCCTGAAACAGGAAATCATTACGCTCGCGAAACTCGCGCCCGTCGAATGAGACGCGTCAGGGAAGCGCCCAATTCTAAACGCCACGGCTCGCAACAGTCGGTCAACGGCGCGGTCAAATCCATCTGCGACATCATGCGGCGCTCGAATTGCGCCGGGGCGTTGCAATATGTGCCGGAACTGACGTGGCTGCTGTTTCTGCGCATCCTCGACGAGCAGGAGGCGCGCGAGGTGGACGAGGCGGAGGCGCTGGGCATCCGGTTCAAATCGTCCGTCCCCAAACCGTATCGCTGGTGTGATTGGGCCGCGCCGGATTCGCCGTTGCGCCAGGACAAGAACGCGAGCGTCTGGAAATTTGTCCACGAGGATTTGCTGCCAAAATTGAAAGGTTTGGAAAAACAGCCCGGCGCGAACGCGCGGCAAAAGGTCATAAGCGAAATCATGTCGAGCGTGGAACGCAGCCGGATTGATTCGGAGAAGAACTTTCTCGACGTGCTGGACAAGGTCCACGAAATCAGCAGCGTCACGGTGGACGACACGCACGTTTTCACTTTGTCGCAGGTGTATGAAGGTTTGCTGCTGAAAATGGGCGAAAAGGGCAACGACGGCGGACAGTTTTTCACGCCGCGCGAAGTCATCCGCGCGATGGTGCGGGTGGTTGATCCCAAAATCGGCCAGACGGTTTATGACCCCGGCTGCGGCACGGGTGGATTTCTCGCACAGGCTTACGAATACATGCGCGCCAAGGCGGGCGACGACATCACCGGCCCGAAGCTGGAGACGTTGAAGCGGCGGACGTTTTACGGACGCGAGAAGGACAACGCGGTTTATCCCATCGCACTGGCCAATCTGGTTTTACACGGCATTGACGAGCCGCACATCTGGCATGGCAATTCGCTTTCCGGCGTGGCGGCTTACGATGGTTTGTTCGGAGATGCGCCGCAGTTTTATGACGTGGTTTTGATGAATCCGCCCTTCGGTGGAAAGGAAGGCAAGGAGGCGCAGATTCCCTACGAATACAAAACCGGCGCAACGCAGGTTTTGTTTCTGCAAAACGTGCTCAAGAGCATGAGAAAAACCAGCCATTGCGGCATCGTGCTGGACGAGGGCGTGCTGTTCCGCGTGGACGCCGAGGCGTTCGTGAAAACCAAGCGCAAGCTGCTGGAAGAATGCAACGTGTATTGCATCGTCAGTTTGCCGGGTGGTGTTTTCACGTCAGCGGGGGCAGGCGTGAAAACGAATCTCGTTTTCTTCATCAAGGGCAGGCAAACGGAAAAAATCTGGTATTACGATTTATCCGACATCAAGACCGGCAAAAAAACGCCGTTCACCCTCCGGCACTTTGAGGAATTTTTCCAACTGTTGCCGAAACGGGCGGACAGCAAACAAAGCTGGACGATGGATTTTTCCGCGCGGCTGCAAAAGGCGCTGGAAGAAGCGCGACCTTATCGCGAGAAAGGCGCTGAACTTACCGCCCAGGCCAAATTTCTGGAGGATAAAATCCGCGAGAGGCGTAAGGCGAAAAAACTCCCGGACCTTGATCTGGAAGAGAAGTGGAAAGCTGTCGAACGCGAGGCGCGTGAATCACTGGCCAAGGGCGACTCAATCGAGAACGCCGCCTACGATTTGAAAGCCGTCAACCCGAACCGCGTCACCAAGGAAGACAAGCGCACACCCGACCAGTTGCTTGAATTTATTGCTGCTAAGGGGCTGGAGGCCGACGCTGCATTGAAATATCTGCGCGGCCTAATTACAGTGTGACATTGAGCAATTGAACGGTTCAGATGAAGATTCGGGGCTAATGAAATCAGCACCCCCCGATGCCCGCTTCGTCAGACCGGTTGAAAATCTCCGCGAATCGCTCCACTGCGAAATTTAAGGCCCGCTTCGTTCCACGACACCGCTCCGATTTCCAACCGGACTGACTGCGCACCCAAATTTGACGGAGACTGCGGAAAGTTGTCACTACCGGGAAAAATACCGTGGCCCGTCCGTGTCAATTTTCCGCAGACTCCGGGCAGGATCAAAAACCACGGTCCTGCCGGGGGCACAAAGTCAAGTTGTTTGTCTTCGCCACTTTTACGCACGCCATCACCCCACCGTTTGCTGCTCGCTGGTCCGACACCGGGCCGACTTTGGAAGCGAATGCTAAAATCGCGCCAGCGTCGCCCCTTCCCCCGTTTCGCCACTGTCACGGTTTCAGCTTTCGCTGGGTCTTGAATGCGCTCCCGCGCGCGGCTCGGTGTCTCCCCAAACAGTGAAGCGAGCAGCAAACGGCAGGGTGACGGACAGCGGTTTCAAAAAAAAAGCTATGAAAACAACAAATTCAACAATTGAAGCGTCAGCATCAGCGAATGTCCGGCCATCGTCGGTTTCAAAATCCAGCAAAGCGCAGCCGGATTTTATCAGGCATTGCACTAACCGTGGATTGTCCACGGAAACGGTTTTGAACTATTTGCGGACGCGGTTGCCGAGGCAATACGAAGTCGCCGAGGTTGTCGGCAAATGGGTTTGGCTGGACATTTCACCCGCTCGCAAGCCCGGTCTGGCCAGTTTGCTTTGGGCTTTGGGCTTCCATTGGAATCAGCGGCGCGGCGCCTGGCAGCATCCGTGCGGCAGGTTTGACCCGCTTGGCTCCCATCCCCTTGACCCCCGCATGAAATACCGTTCCTATTTCCCCGCCGACGTTTTGCCGGCATGAGAAATGGACACCAAAACGGACACCATAAGTGTTAAAAAGGGTATGGTTCGGTAAAAACGAATTCGCTTGATTCCCTAATAAAATCAGCTATTTTTGAAATGCAAACGCGAGAAAACCGAGCAATCCCGGCCATTGGCTCCACTTCTTAATACCGTTGCGTTAAAAACCCACGAAGAAGGGCTGACGCAGCCTTCAGTAAATTTACTGGAGGTTCACTTTCTGGGTTGCACGGTGTGCGCATAAACCCAGTATCCGCGAAGTGGATGGCAAGTAGGAGCACCCCCCCCCCGACCAACTGGAGTAGTTATCGAGGTGCAGGTGGCTTTTGACCTTCATTAAATTCTTTACGCTGGCCGTCGTGAATCTCCCTCATCGCCGATCAAATCGTCTTCCTCCTCGCCGTC
>Ga0181529_10005577_pt1 | contig 13149 bp, 10 predicted proteins | sample PEATcosm2014_Bin_36_FD_119763 | JGI IMG/M metagenome (GOLD analysis project Ga0181529, IMG submission 119763) | Peatland microbial communities from MTU Mesocosm Facility, Houghton, MI, USA - PEATcosm2014_Bin10_30_metaG | ecosystem: Environmental > Terrestrial > Soil > Wetlands > Peat | place... | reverse complement strand
CTCACGTGTGGCACTATGCTCAGGCCCACGCGCGCCTCTTTCCGGACATTGCGCGGAAGATGCGGGAGCAGGTCTTTGCCGACCAGTTCCCGGACGGCGGCCTGCCGCATCGGCAGCCCGGGGAGTTTCCCGCCGCGGACGGATTGCTCGGAGACATCCTGGGCGCCTATCGCGAGCATCTCTGTCAGGAAGGCGGCGACTGGCTCAAGTCGATGTGGCCGGGCGTGCGCAAGGCGATGGATTACGCGATCCATCGCTGGGACGCGGATGAGGACGGCGTGCTGGCCGGTCCGCAATGGAACACGCTGGACGGCGCGCTTGGCGGCAACACCTCCTGGATCGGAACCCTTTACCTGGCGGCGCTCGCGGCGAGCGCCAGGATGGCCGCGCTGCAGGGAGACACAGGCATTGCCGAGCGCTACCTCCGGATCCGCCGGTCCGGCGCGACGAAGCAAGACGCGGCGCTCTGGAACGGCGAGTACTATATCCAGGTGCGCGACGCGCAGCCGGAGCAGGATTATGGAACCGGCTGCGAGATCGATCAGGTTCTGGGCGAGTGGTGGGCGCGTCAGCTTGGATTGGATCCGGCCTATCCGCTGGACCATGTCCGCTCCGCCCTCGCATCGCTCATCCGGTACAACTTCCGACCGAACTTCCGGGGCGTTACGCAGGCGCCGCGCAAGTTCGTGGACGACGACGACGCGGCGATGCAGATGATCCACTGGCCGGACGGCAAGCGGCCGGCGCCGACCATTCTCTACGGCGACGAGGTGATGACCGGCTTCGAGTACGCCGCCTGCGCCGCAATGATCCAGGTCGGAATGCTGCGCGAGGGCCTGATGGTCGTGCTGGCCGCCCACGACCGTTACGACGGCAGGCTGCGCACGGGCCTGACGGAAGGGGGCTACGCCTCCTGGGGCTACAGCGGCAACCCGTTCGGCGACGACGAGTGCGGAAAGTTCTACGCTCGCGCAATGAGCGCCTGGTCGCTGCTGCTGGCAGCGCAGGGGTTCGTCTACGATGGCCCGGCAGCCCGAATCGGCTTCAAGCCTGTCTGGCGGCCGAACGATCACATTTCTTTCTTCACGGCGGCGGAGGGGTGGGGAATCTTCAGGCAGACGCGTCGCGCAGGCGTGCAGCGCGCCGCAATCGAGCTGCGCTCCGGACATCTAACCGTCGAGGAGCTGGTTTTTGCGCTGCCGAAATCGGCGGCGCCGGTTCGAGCGCGTGTATCCGGACCGGCCGGCGAGCTGCCCTGCGGTTTCGCCGGGCACGGCGACGACGTTCGGATCGCTCTCAAGCAGCCGTTCTCGCTGAAGGCGGGCGAGAAACTCCTCGTAGAGATGGCCTGACAGTCGGCCTGCCGACGCCTGCAGCTATCTGTGCGTAGCCCGTTCGGGCCGGTTTCCACGCGCCATGCGTTCCTCTGGTCGCCAGCGGCAGCCTCTTCTCTTACGCCTTCAGCCTCCTTCATGCATGCCGACGAGCGCCTTATTGCGCTCCGGCGCTCCCTCCACGCCGCGCCTCCGCACTGCCCTTCCGAGCCTCCGGAGCGGCCGGGATATAGTGAATTCTAACAATATGGTATTTGTGCGGGTCTACCCGGCTTGTAGTCTCTGCCGATCATTACAGCGTTAGACAGGATTCTGGTCGGGGTTACCGCTCGCCGATCGCCGTTGTGACTCCACGGCGATAACGGCGATGCGATCCTAGGGAGGAGCGTAACCGACCCAACCCGAGCATGATCCGCCCAGCGAATGCGCTTTCCTTCGCAGCAGCGCGCCGGGGTATGGACCGGACCCATTACCCCGGCGCGCAAAGACCTTAGCGTACCGACGATCTCGGATCGCGGGAGAGATACTCGGAATGAGCAATGTACAAGTTTCGCCCAGGAACGGCGCGACCGAAGTCTCGCGCCGTGCGGGTGACGGCGAAATCATTAGTAACCAGATTCACGTCGACAGCTCCGATACACATGCCAACTACTGGAGCGAGTGGGCGACGAATCGCGAGCGGTGGAATGCCGTGGAAACGCGGCGCGACGTGTTCAAGTCCAGGTTCTTCCTGGCAGTTAAGGTGATCGGCACGATAAGCGCGGTGGGCATTTTTATAATGTGGTTGGCGAATCTGCTCTCCGCAATTCACTAGTTCCGATATCCCATCTGACGGTGCTGCTGCCGAGATGCAGCCGGGTCAGTGCACTTGCAAGCCGCCCGACCTTAAGGAGACGCGATCCCCTAAGGCCGGGCGGTTTGCTGCGTATCCGGCGTGACCGCTCATCGGCATCCGGAAAGAGACAGGCCCCGGGACCGTAGCCCCGGGGCCTGTCCGCATCTGCGGAGGCGATTGTCAGGCGGCGAGAGCCAGCTCTCCAACGTCCTGCCATGCGATGTCGATCACGACGATCGTCGCCTCGACCCATCCGGGAATCCTGCTGAGCGGCAGCACGGTCAGTTTTCGGGCGGTGATGCCGGGCTGGACCTCTACGGGGCCCTGCACTGTCTGAGCATCTGTAAAGAGCGTGGAGCTCAATTCGCCGAGCTTGAACGCCTGGGCGCAGGCGCGCAGCACGGCGCCGCAAGCGGGCTCGCCTATCCAGGTGGCCAGCGGTCGCCCGTCTGCCTGGCCGCGCTGTCCGTGGAATACGACCTCGGCTGCGCTGTTCCAGCGCTGAACGCAGCCGTCTCGATCCACCGTCAGGACTGGCTGTGGGAGGCTTTCGAGAAGCAGCTCAAAGAACGTGCGCAGCGATTCTGCCACGCGATGCGCCTGGACCGAGTTGGCGCGCTGAAGCGCATAGGTCGTCTGGAGCGAAGACAGCTTTCGCCTCAGCTCCTCTACCTCGGCGCGGGTAGCAAGGTCCTGAGGCAGATGTGTCCGGGAGACGAGAGCGCAGCCGTCCGCGCCTACCGCGCCGGACGCGACCAGCTCTTCAGGCGACGCGGATGCCGCGTCGATTGCTGCACTGGATCCTACCACCGCTATCGGTTCGGTGACGGATCGTGCGCGGGCGGAAGATTGCGGTGAGATTGTTCGAGCCACAAGTGCTCTCCTGCGGACCGGCTGCGGGCGCCGGGTTCGCGCCGGCCCGGAATACCAGGATGTCCGCGTACGACGCACGCGGAGCTTTATATTCGAATCATTGGAAGATTCGCGAGCGTGGCTCAGGGCTGATTGGTGGATGCAGGCAAAAATGTACGCTCGCCCGCGTAGCAGACGGGGCTATCCCTTGAGGCCTGTGAGGGCGATTCCCTGGATATAGGTTCGCTGGGCGAAGAAGAAAAGGATGAGCATCGGGATCGTGATGACCGTGGAGGCGGCCATCAGCAGGTTCCAGTCGCCTGAGTGTCTTCCCATAAATGCAAGCAAACCTACAGCCAGCGTATATGTTCGCTCATCGTGAAGATAGATGAGCGGACCGGAGAAGTCCATCCACGCGGCTGTAAATGACAACAGGGCGACCGTCGCCAGCGCAGGCTTGGCGATCGGCGCGAGTATCCGGAGCAGGATGCCCACCTCGTTGCACCCATCGATCCGCGCCGCGTCGGAGAGCTCCTGCGGTATGGTGAGGAAGAACTGCCGGAGCAGGAAGACGTAGAACGCCGAGCCGAAGAATGCCGGGACTATCAGCGGCAGCATCGTTCCCGTCCAGTGCAGGCTGCGGAAGATGAGGAAGACGGGCAGCATGGTCACCTGAGGCGGCAGCATAATGGTGGCGACGAGCAGGAAGAACATCGCATCCCTGCCGCGCCAGCGCAGCCTGGCGAAGCCATAGGCCGGCAATGCGGCGGACAGGACGGTTCCCAGCATGGTGAACGTGCAGAGGATTACCGTGTTCCACGTATAGAGCACGAAAGGAAAGGCGCTCAGCGCGTCGGGATAGTTGTGCCACTGAGGCGACATCTGGTGGATGTCCGTCAGAAGATCGTTGGATACGACGCGTGGCTCGCGCTGCGCCCCCTCGAGAGGCCGGACGCGACTCTTCTCTCCCTCCATCTCCTCAATTATCGCGACACGGACCTGCTTTCCGCCGTCGCGCAGATACTTGATGGGTGTGAAATCGATCTTGTCCAGACCGTTCGTATCGCGGGTCTGCTCCTTTATGGTCGGCACGGTGGGCAGCCACCGGATGTCGCGGCTGAAGATCTCCGTCGGCGTCTTGATCGAGGTCGAGAGCATCCAGGCGAACGGGGTTACGAAGACGATCGCGAAGACGATGAGCCAGAAATAGCCGAAGGCCCTGAGGGCCGGCCGCTGCGCGCTGCGCGGCAGCCGTATCCATACGGCTCGCGAGACGCCGACGACGAACCATGCGGCAAGGACAAAGACGGCGAAGACTGCATAGTGCAGGATAAGATGGATTAGACCGGACGACATAGAGATCCTGAATAAGGAGACGGTTTTCCGGAGGCGCACTCGGAGCGCGCTGCGGCAACGGACGTTTCCACGAACTGATCCATTTTACCTCCGGCGGCGGCCTGCATGTATGACGGATATGGCCATCTCGTGAGGATTCTCGACTGCGGACCCCGCAGCAGGGCGCGGATCCGCAACGCAGCCTGCAATCCTGAGCGCGCTCGAAGTTACTCCCGGCGCAGCCAGCTCTGCTTCTGTTCGGCGTCCATCTCGCCACATGCGCGGACGGCGTCGGCGAAGCTTTGCTGGCTCGTCACTCGCGGCGCGCGGTCGGCCTTGTAGCTTGCGGCCGGCGACAGGGTCGGCGGCCGCTGAAGATAGGCGCGCACCGCCTCGTCGGCAACCTCCAGCGCCTCCCCAACGGCCCGGAAGAGACGGCCCGGAAGCGTGTCGAACCGGATCAGCCTCCGATCCAGTTTCACCATGACCGACGTGCCGACCCCCACGCGGCGCGCGAGCGTCTCCGCGCTCCATCCCCGGGCCTTAGCGGCCGCGATAAGTCCCGCGAGCGGCGCCGCATGCACCGCGCGCGCCTCGGCGACGACCCTCCGGCCGCTGCGCAGCGTTCGCTCCAGATCGGGGGGATCCACGCTCGCGCCGGCGGCGGCATCGATAATTGGCGCCGCCGAGGCCCACGCCATAAGATCCGCCGCATGAGCCGGATACAGTGCGATCCAGCTCGCAAGCGGACGCGGCGCCTTCGATTCCCGGTCTTCGCACCATTCTGCGAAGAGCGCGTCCTTCTCTCTGCTCATATCCATGGCCTGTTCCATCAGTCCCGGGCCGGCGCATTGCCGGCGCGCCAGCTCTCGAGCGTCTCTTCGGCGCTGCGCAGAAGGTTGCGTACGGTGCGGTCCGTCTTGCCTAACCGCTCCGCGATCTCCCGCTGGTCCCACTGCTCGTAGTGATATAGGACGAATGCCATCCTCTGGTCCGGCGCAAGCAGCGCGAGCGCCTCTCTCGCCTCGGCTCGCTCCTGCGCATTCAGCCTTTCCGCGCCGGCAGGCGGCTCAATCGATTCGAGGCGGCTGCTGTCGTGCGCCTCGTCGCGATCGGACGCGCGCTCCACGGCGGCGATGTGCGCGTACCGGTCGATGACGTTGAGCGTCAGTCGCTTGAGGCAGAGGCCGAACCGAACGGTCCAGAATTCGGCGTTCTGCTCTCTGCTCCGTATCGACTGCAGGGCCTCCATCTGGATGTCGCGGATGCAGTCCTCCTCATGCTGCGGAGGCAGATGCCAGCAGCGGACGTTCCGGAAAATGGTCGCCGCGTTGCGGTCGATGAGCTCGCTCGCGATCATCCAGGCGACGTCGTCGTCGCCCGAGCCGAATCGCTCTCGCGCCATGCAGACCAGGGTTTCCGGCATCTTGCGGGTTTCCGGCCGGCCCTCCTCGGCCTCCAGCAGGCGTTGAAGCTCCGGCGCGCCGAGCGGCCGCAATCGGGCCAGTTCGCTTTCGACGCGGGGGTCCAGTCTGAACCTCGTCTCCGGCGACTGAGCCTCCGTTTCCGCATATTCCGTTGTCGCTCCGGCTTGCTCCGGCATTCACATCCTCTTAGTAACTATGCCGACGGTCGGAAATGCGGAAACGATGGACGGGCAGATCCATAAAATAATTCGCGCGCGGCCCGGCGGCCATTTCCGCTTTCGGCTCTCTCAGCGTAATTACTATGATGTAGGCCCGATCCCCTGCGTGCGCGCGGCATCTGAGAAGGAATCGGTCGTCTGTATCTCAGCGCGCTGCGGCGAGATGCGGTCGCGCGGACGGCCGTAAGGATCGGTGAGCGGACGGATCTGCGGGATGAGGAGAATGACCCGAGATGGAAGAGATCACTCTGGGCGCACTGTTCGATGAGATATCTGAGCGGCTCGCCGCTGCCGGGAGTCGCGCTCTCATGGGAGAGCGGCGCGAGGCGCTCGGCCTGTTTCGTGGGGCGTGGCTGGAGTTCCAGCGATTTCGAGACGTTCTCGCATCGTATCCGGGGTTTGCTGCGCTGGACCGCGCGTTTGCGGTGACGATGGAGCTGCTGGGGGCGGAGAGCTGCGAGCCGCCCGGCCCCAATAGAGTGATGTTCGCAGCAGCGTAGATCTGCGGCGACGGGAACCAGGTCGCCTGCATGGAAGGGACACTCAGTGTCCGCGCGGTCTTATTCGCGGTCTTGACTGTCGGACGGCCGTGTGTTAAACTGAAAGGGCCTCGCGGGAGTAGCTTAATGGTAAAGCTCCTGCCTTCCAAGCAGGTGACGCGGGTCCGATTCCCGTCTCCCGCTCTCTGGGGAGCGCTCTTCAGCGCTCCCCGCTTCACGTTCACCGGTCAGTATGCCTTCGACTGGTCCATCCGCCCGCAATCACGCTGGGCTGAATGGACAATTTATCACCTGCCTGGCAGAACCGATCCGCTGAACTCCCGCCTCACTATCACACTCAGGGACTGCCCATGACAAGACTGCTCACGCTCCTGGCCGTTATCCTGGCCGCCGTCGCCGGCGCCGGCGCCGCCGCCCAGGACGTCAACGTCGCCCTGGCCGCCAACGGGACGACCATTCGGGCCGATTCGGAGTGGATGAACTCGCCCTCCGATAGGGGAGGAGTCGCGCCTGCCGCCCGGCTCATCGACGGCATCGTCCGGCAGGGCAGCGAGGACGTGGGCCTGAACCGATGGCACTCGGAGCTGAGCGCCCCGCATCCCCACTGGGTCTGGCTGCGCTTCCCGCGGCCCGCGCGCATTCACAGGGTCGTCCTCTGGCGCGCCGACGTAGGCTCTCCCACCGACTTCGCCGGGCAGACCTCGGTGGATCGCTACCACAGCCTGCGCACGCTCTTCTCCCGCAAAGACGTCGTCTTCGACGCGCAGCATCCCTCCTGCGCCGCCGAGTTCGCGCCGGTCGTCACCGACAACTTCCGCCTGCTCATCACGCGCTCGTCCAACAAGGACTTCCCCAACTATACCCAGGCCAGCGAGCTGCAGGTCTTCGGAGAATGGGCGGGGCCGGCGGTCCACCGGCGGGCGGTGCCCGCCGCTCGGAGCCTTCGTGGGCCGATGCTGGACGCCCCGCTGCCCCGGTTCCTTAGCCAGAAGGCGACCGACGCCTCCGTCACCTACACCTCGCCCTGGCTGAAGGTCGGTTTTCAACTCGACCGCCCGGGCATCGGCTTTCTGGCCCTCGATGCCGCCGGCTCCGGACGGCTAACTCGTAATCTGATCAAGCCCGACGCGTCGCCTGTCGCTCTCGCCCTCGGCTGGGACGGCGGCGGAACCTCCGCCACGGCCCCCTTCACCGTGTCGCGCCTGGGCAACGTTATCCGGTACGACGGCGTGCGGCTCGGCGACCTGGAAACCGTTGACCTCGCCTTCGCCGTACGCCCAAAGGGCCTGACGGTGACGATAGACCGGCAGGTGCCCGACGGCTATCTGGTGGCGGATGAGGCGCCCTTCCGCCTCACCTTCGACGCCGCCGTCACGCCGCCAAGCCCTCTGGGACGCCTGAAACGCCTGTCCGAGCTGGCGTTCCCGGTCTTCCTGCACTTTCCCGACCACGGGTCGCTGCTCGTGCGCGCCGCCGGCGACGACGCCTCCTGGGGCTTCGTCGGCCGGCGTGGGGCGCGGGAGGTCGAGCTGTCGCTCCGCTCCGGCCAGATACGCGGCGACGACGCCACGGTGCGCATGACGCCCGGCCGGCGACGCGTGAGCCTGGAAATGCAGATGGTGCAGGTCTACCCGGATCGGGCTCGGGTCGACGCCGACAGCCGCCTGGCCGGGTTGAAGCGCGGCTGGCTCAACATCTTCCAGTTCCGTCCCGACGTCGCCTGCCTCTCCAACAACTCCGTCAGCGACAACTGCATGTTCTGCCTCTATGAGTACGCCGACCAGGCCTACTTCACGCCGCCCCTATTTCACGGCTTCACCGCTCTCGACGCCGTGCGGCAGACCCTGGACGCCTACTTCAGCGGCACGTTCGGCTACGGCGGCGACCGCGCGGTGTTCGTGGACACGGACCCGGCGCTCGTGATCGCCGCCTGGGACTACGCTGCGGGCCGCGGCGACAGGGCCTGGCTGAAGCGTCACGTCGGCGACGTGGAGCGCTTCGCCGATCACATCGTCGCCGCGGACGTGGACGGCGACGGGTTGGCGGAGTCCGTGAGAAAGGGAAACAGCGGCCTGGGGATCAACGGCGCTGGGGAGTGGTCCAGCAACTGGTGGGACGTCATCAGCTTCGGCTGGAAGGACGCCTATGGCAACGCCCTGGATTACCGCGCCTTCCGCTGCCTCGCCGACCTGGAGCGACGCCTCGGCCGCACTCAGCAGGCGGCTCGGTACCGGCAGCGCGCCGACCGCATCCGCCAGGTCTACTACTCCACCTTTTTCGACCCCGCCACCGGCGTGCTGGCAGGCTGGCGCAGCCAGGACGGACAGCTTCACGACTACTACTTCACCTTCGTCTCCGGCATCGCCGTCTCCTACGGTCTCGTCACTCGCGAACAGGGCAACGCCATCATGGATCGGATGCAGGAGAAGATGCGTCAGGTCGGCTACACAGCCTTTCGCTTCGGCCTGCCGGGCAACCTGATCCCGGTGATGCGGAAGGACTATGCCGGCGGCGGGGTATTGGGCCAACCGGGCAAAGACGACGGCTCCGACTCCTTCCAGAACTACGAGAACGGCGCCGCTACCGGCAGCTTCGCCTACTTCTACCTGCAAGGGCTCTACGCCCTGGGCCGCACCGCCGAGGCGGATCGCATCTTCGACGGGATGTTGCAGGGCTACCGCGACGGCGTTTTTCAGAACGGCGCGGGCAGTGGCGTGGATTGGAAGCGATGGGACGGCACGCCCTGCGGCTACGAGGGCCTTCTGACCGACACCTACTACGCGCTGACAGCGTACATGACCGGGCGGCTTGGCCGGGGCGTGCCGATGCCCTGAGCGCTTCTTGCTCATGGAAGAGGGCGTTCTGCCGACAGCCGAGTCGCGCGAGGAGGAAGAGCGCACCGCCATTGCCGGGTTACGTCCGCTTCACAGATGATCGGAGCCGTAGATGAAAAGTTGCGAACTGCCGTTCGGATGGCAGCGGCCCGTACAGGTAGTTCAGGGCACGCTGTTTCCTCGTTCGCGAGACGAGGTGTTACGAAAAGCCCTCGTCCGACTCGAGGATCTAAAGCACTGGCACGATCTCGGCTGGCTCTCCTTCGACGGCGCCGATAGCACGGAATTGGACCGCCCCGAAACGTGCGAGCTCCTCTTCGTTCGGAACATCGCCCGATGCGGTCTATCCGACGCGGCCATTACGGATCTGCTCTCCGGCCTGAACAAACCCTATCGGTACGACCCGGAGCTAGTGGCGTACAGCTTCCTGTGCGGATGGGTCCAGCGCCCGGCTGCGCCCGTTGTCGATGAGGTCGATCGCTTCTTCCAGGAGAACCTGAAGAAGTGGATTGACGGCCGGCTATGGAACAAGGATCTGCTGCCGTTGGTAGAGACAACGGACGAGATCGTTCGCTCCGTTGCAGAGTACCTCGATAGCCATCCGGAAGAGGATTATCGACCCCGTTATTGAACCGCCAGGGCAGGCGACGGAGGCGCAATACAACTACTGACCTTCGCGTTTCAGCTTAACGGCCGCGCAGCCAGCCCGGAACGCGCAAGGGGGCCTCGGCCCCCTTGCCGTTCGCAGCCAGGTCCTTCAGGGCCTGGATACCGGGCTGCCACGGCCGGTCCTCATCGGAACGCGCGAACGTCAATAACCACCTGCCTTGCAGAATTTGGGCCGTTTCGAATCCGCAGTTTGAGATGGAAAGTGACGGCCTCAAGGTCAAAATGCCGCTCTTGCCTTCGCACGTTTATCTGCCGGATCGTTAGATTGCCCCTCGTCCTCGGATTCCCATCCACATTTGGTATTTATTAGGTTCTATGAGCCTTTTTTGTGGGTACAGGTCGAGCCCACCCAAATAGAAGAGTATGGCCACGCGAAAGCTCCCGAACTTCCGGTAGCCTCTTTCGTTCGCCTTGATCCGTTGGATCTGGCCGTTCATCTGCTCGGCGATTGCGTTGTTGACCTGGAAGCGGACATAGGCCAACAAGCCGGCCAGACGGGAAGATGAAAGCGATCCAGACATAGAAAAGGGTCCCGTTCTCGCCCAATTGGTTTATTACAGTAGACAAACCGGGCGAGGTGTCTCATCCATTATAGACACACAGGGGCTCACGATCATGCTGTAGAACGACGTACATATTACATTCTAGGGAATTTGTGATGAGCCTTGACACAATAGCCCGGCCGAGATATAATTCACACCGAAATACCAGTTGACATACTGGCAAGCCTCAATCGCAGCGACAAGAACTCTGCTTCCAGCTAACATGCCGGGTGGTATCGACGCACTTTGCTACGGTGTTTGGTAGGTCGCTCCGGTTCGGTGAATTGAGACGTTCCAGTTCGCAAACCAGCACGCGACTAACGTTTTCCTGGCCCGCGTCATACCATCTCCGCCCCCGAAGGCCATCCTTGATTTCGCCAGCTCTTGCTCCTCGCCCAACCTGCGAGCGGCGAATCGCGAGGAAACGCGATGCGCTTTGCACCAAATCGGCGTTGTAAGGCAATAGTCGTCGCCACGCTCATAGTCACCATCGCAGGATGTGCATGCAGCCTGGGCTATGCTTCTTCACCCACCGTTTCGCCTCGGAAATCGCAGGACAAGGCTCAGGCTCACCAGCCCTCGCCTGAGCTCGTCCGCAAACTGCGCTCACGCCTGCAAGGTCTGTACATGAGCTTCGAGCAGAACTGCGGGCAGACTGATGCACGAGTAAGGTATTTCGCGCACGGCAGGGGCTACGGCATCTTCCTGACGCAGGATGAGGCGGTATTCGCCCTCCGCGGCGGCAGCAGCTTGCAGGAGGAATTGCGGTCCTGGCGAGGGCGAGACAGGCGTGGGCGCGGGCGGGCTCCGGTCCCGATGCCGGCGATAGAGTCGTCTGTGCGGGTGCTCCGCATGCAGCTCGTGGGCGCAAACAGGGGCAGCGGGATGAGCGGGGAGGGCCGGCTTCGCGGGCGAGTCAGTTATTTCGTGGGGCGCGATCCGAAGGCTTGGCGCAGGAACCTGCCGACCTTCGGGAGGGTGCGCAGGCAGGGCGTGTACCGGGGCGTCGACCTGGTGTACTACGGCAACCAGCAGCGGATGGAGTACGACTTCGTCGTGAGCCCGTTTGCGGATCCCGGGGCGATACGGTTCAAGTTTACGGGCGCTTCCCGGCCTCGCGTGAACGCGGCTGGAGACCTTGTGCTGGGTGTTGGCGGGCGGGATCTGGTGCAGAGGGCCCCGGCGGTCTACCAGACGATCCGGGGCAGGCGGGTGAGCGTGGCCGGCAAGTTCCTGCTGCTGGGCAAGGATAGCTCGGATGTCGGGTTTAAGATCGCCAGGTACGACCGGTCCTTGCCTCTGGTCATCGATCCGGTGCTCATCTATTCCAGCCTGATCGGCACGGCGGGGTCGACTACCGGCACGGCGATAGCAGTCGGGAGCGGGTCCGGTGGCAGCGCCGTTTATGTGACGGGCAGCACGAGCAGCGCCGATTTCCCGGTGGCCGGGACGGCGTCGACCTATGCGGGCGGGACGGACGCGTTCGTGTCGGAGTTCGACATGACGCAGTCGGGCGCGGCGTCGCTGGTCTACTCGACCTTCATCGGCGGATCGGCGGCCGACCAGGGCGCCGGTATCGCCGTGGACAGCAGCGGCACGATCTACGTAGCCGGAACGACCCTGTCGCAGGACTTCCCCACCTTCCCATCGCCATCCGTCGGAGGCACGATGCAGCCTCTCTTCGGGCTCCCCGGAACCCAGCAGGCGTTTCTGGTCTGTATGTCTTCGGGGGGCGGCCTGGTCTACAGCACGTTCCTGGTGGGGCAGAACGGGACGAGCCCGTACACGTCGAACGCGGCGGCTGTGGCATGCGATAACTCCGGCAACGCCTTCGTGACGGGCACGACAACGGCGCCTGCCTCGTTGCCCGACTGGAGCGGATTCCGGACGACGGCGAGCCTGACCGGCAGCCAGGCGCAGACGTGCCAGGCTTTCGTGATGGAGGTCGGGAACGTGAGCGGCGCGGCCACGCTGCAGTTCTCGACGCTGCTGGGAGGCGCTGCCTCCAACTCGGCGACCTACGGGAACGGAATCGCAGTGGCGCCGATCAACGGCGGCAACGAGCAGATCTACGTTACGGGCGCCACCTCTGCGGACGACTTTCCGGCTGCGGGCGGCTCCGGGACGGCGCCTTCCGCCGACGGTCAGCCCGTCGGTCTCGGCGGCATGACGACGGCCTTCGTCGCACGCCTGGATCCCACGGTTTCGGGCAACCCGCTCGTCTATTCGGCATACCTGGGAAGACAGGAGCAATGCTACGGCGTATCGATCGCCGCGGATACGGCGGGCAACGCCTATATCGCCGGCTATTCCGATCCGGAGGGCAACAGCCCGCAGTATCCGCTGAAGTACGCCTTCCAGAGCGTGCCGCAGTGCGGGGAGTGCGCGGTGGTGACGCGCCTGGATACGACGAAGTCGGGCGCGGCCTCGCTGGTCTACTCGACCTATCTCGGCGGGCAGGCCGGGTTCACGGACGGCATGGGCATCGCGACCGACGGCGCCGGCAAGGCGTATGTGGCCGGGCTGACGGGCTTAGCGCGGGCGGACGGCTTTCCGGTGACTACGGCGGCCTACCAGAACTCGTACAACGGGATCCTGGCCGG
>Ga0181529_10005576_pt1 | contig 13150 bp, 14 predicted proteins | sample PEATcosm2014_Bin_36_FD_119763 | JGI IMG/M metagenome (GOLD analysis project Ga0181529, IMG submission 119763) | Peatland microbial communities from MTU Mesocosm Facility, Houghton, MI, USA - PEATcosm2014_Bin10_30_metaG | ecosystem: Environmental > Terrestrial > Soil > Wetlands > Peat | place... | reverse complement strand
CGGAGGGAGGAGGGATAATAGCCCAGGACAAGCGAAGCGCAGTCCTGGGTTGCGGCCCAAAAAGGGTTTGAGCCCCGTAGGGGCGCAGCGAGGGCTTCCCAAAATGGGTTGTTCATAGGGAGCGGAGCGTAGCGAAGTCGAAGAACCTGCGTGTTGTTTTTGTCGCTAGTGTGGGAAGCATCCGCCACACCATCTCAACTCCGGAGACCGCAATGTCCGAAAATCATCCCCTGGTCTTTTCCAGCGTCACGCCGCTCCAGTTCGCGCAGCTTGCCGAAAAGGCCCGCGCCAACGGCATCGACATCAGCGGCAACAGCGGCTCCGCCAGCCAGTTGGGCGTCGAAGTCTCCTGGGAGTTCGTGCCTGCCACCGGGCAACTCACCCTTCACTGCCTGCGGACACCGTTCTTCCTGAAGCTTGAAGAGGTCAACGCCCGCTTGCGCCGGATGGTTGAAAGCGCCACTGCGTAAGCAGCGCGCAAGACGGCAGTCCACAGGCTGCCTGGGTCACCCAGTTTCGTGGAATGGACCCAACCTCTGGCGTCCGGCTCACCTGCGTCAAGTTTTAGCGCTCGCCCTGCGCGCAGCAGCGCCCTATTGATCCGGCAACAAAATACTGCTTGGGTGCCCCATCCTTTCCCGCGTTTTTGCGGAAAAGGGTGGGAAACGAGGACACTCATTTATTGCCGGATCAATAAGGGGCGCAGTGGCTCTCCGGCCAGGCGTGGCGGGGATAGCGGCGCATGAGCTCGCGGCGCACCTGCGGGTAGAGCCTCTGCCAGAAGCCGGCCAGATCGGTGGTGGTTTGCACGGCGCGCTGGTTGGGGGCCAGCAGATGCAGCACCACCGGCGTGCGCTCGGGGCCGATGCGCGGCGTTTCCGTCATGCCGAAGAAATCCTGCAGCCGCGAGGCGATCCACGGGGTCTTGCCGCGCTCGTAATGAATCTTGGTCGTTCGTCCACCCTGCAAACGCAGGGTGAGCGGGGCCAGTTCGCGCAGGCGCTGGGCGTTCAGTCTGGCTTCCAGAATTGCCGTGAAGTCGCGGGCCGCGGTTTTGAGTTCGGCAAAGCCGCGCAGACCTTGGCAAAGATCGCGGAGAGCCTCGGACAGGGAAGGCGCGGCAAAACCCGCAAATTCGAGCCGGCCCAGCCAGTGTTCAAGCGCATCGGGATCGACAAAGCGCTCGATGCCTGCCTCGATGGCCTTTTCGGCGAGCAGGGCGGCGGCGGCCGCGGGGTCGGGCGCGGCGTTCGTGGACTCCTGAAGAACCAGCTCGTCGTAGATCAGGCGGCTGACCGCATCGACGCGCTCGGCCGAGCGATTCCACGTGGGAACGGTTTCTTCGCGCACGCGGTCGGCGAAGAGGTCGATGAGCCACTCCGGCTCGATCCGGGCGAGCAGGCGAACCAGCGGCAAGGGGTTCTCGGTGCGGTCTTCCACGTCGAGCGCAACGAAGAACGGGTGCACGGGCGGCTGGCCAGCGATTTCGGCCGATGCTCCGGTCGAGAGCAGCACTTGAGACCCCGCGCGCAGGCGCGCCACGCGGTCGGGAAACCCGGTGAGAATGGCCTGCAGCAGCGCCTCATCGTCGAGGGGCCGGTGGGGATGTGCAGGCCGTGCAGGGCGGGCAAGCCCGCGAAGCTGGCGCAGTTGCTTGAGGAAGCGCTCGTCGCGGGGCGCGCCGGGCAGTCCGTCGAGATAAGCATCGACGGCGGCCAGCAGGTCGTTCGTGTCGAGACGGATCGCACTGGAAAGCAGCGCTGCGGCAACGCATCCGGCCTCGCCCACGCCGCGCTCGACAGCCGCGACGATCATGCGCGCGAGGCGGGGCGGCAAGGGATAGGCGATCAGCTTGCGGGCCATTTCGCCGCTGGCGTCGAGGCGGTCGAGCAATCGGCTGGCGTTTTCAAGGGCCACGGGCGGCGGGGCGTCGAGCCAGTCGAGATCGGCAATTCCCATCGCGCGCAGGGAGAGGCAGAGTTGGGCGAGGTCGCTGCGCAGGATTTCCGGGGTGTCGTGCTCGGCGCGCTGCTGGTAGTCGGCTTCGGTATAGAGGCGCAGCACCCGGCCGGGACCGGTGCGTCCGGCGCGCCCCGCACGCTGCCGGGCGCTGGCTTTGCTGACGCGGCCAATTTGCAGGGTAGGCAGGCCGGTCCAGGGCGAATGTGAGGCGATGAGGGCCAATCCGCTGTCGACGACCGCAGTGACGCCGTCGATGGTCACCGAACTCTCGGCCACGTTGGTCGAGAGGATGAGCTTGCGCTCGGCAGACGGCGCGACCACGCGGTCCTGCTCGGCGGGCGACAGGTCGCCATGCAGCGGCAGCACCAAAATTCCATGGGCTCGGGCCAGCGGCTCGCAAACGCGCTGGGCGCGGCGGATCTCGGCCGCGCCGGGCAGAAAGACAAGGGTGTTTCCTGCCTGCTGTTCATTGCGCAGCAGCGCCGCAAAGGCGTCGGCGACCTGTTGGTGCAGCGGATCGGGAGAGTAGGGCAGGTGCCGTATGTCGAGGTCGAATTGCCGGCCTTCGGAGCGCACCACCGGGCAGTTGTCGAGGAAACCGGCAACCGGCGCGGCGTCAAGCGTCGCCGACATGACGACCAGGCGCAACTCCGGCCTCTCGTGGCGCAGGCGCTTGAGCAGGGCCAGGGCGAGGTCGGTATCGAGATGCCGCTCGTGGAACTCGTCGAGAACTACGGCATCTACGCCCTTGAGCCTGGGGTCTGTGAAGAGGCGGCGGGTCAGCACGCCTTCGGTCACAAAATGGAGGCGCGTCGACGGGCCTGCAACGCGCTCGAAGCGAACCTGGTAGCCGACCGTCGCGCCCAGTTCTTCGCCCAGCTCCCAGGCCACGCGGCGGGCCGCCAGCCGTGCAGCGATGCGCCGCGGCTCCAGCACCAATATGTCGCCTTGAACGGCTTTCAGCAGAGCGGCGGGAACGCGCGTGGTTTTGCCAGCGCCCGGCGGCGCTTCGATCACCAGCGAGGGATTCTGCTCCAGAGAATCCAGGATCGCCGGGAGAATGTCGTCGACGGGCAGGGGCGGTTGGCGGGGTGCTGCGCGCACGGCGAGAGTTACTCCGTTCCCGGAGTTGCGCGGTTGCTGTCGAGCAAGGCGACAATCTCGGCGGTAGCGGCGGTTTCGCCGAGGCGCGGAAAGATACGCTTGACGCTATTCTCGTGCGCCTCGGGGCTCCTGTCGGTCATCGCGTCGAGGGCCAGGGTGACGTTGAAGCCGGCTTCGTGCGCCTGGCGCGCGGTGGATTCGACGCCGATGCTGGTGGCCACACCCGCAACCACGACCTGCGTGACGCCGAGCCCTTTGAGCCACGCTTCCAGCCCGGTGTTTGTAAAGGCGCCCCAGGTCCGCTTGGTGACGGTGTGGTCCGTGGGCTGGCGGTTGAGTTCGGGCGCCAACTCGGCCCAGTCCGGCGGTCTCTGGCCTGCGGGATGGGGCTGCTCGATGCGTCCCGGCGCTCCTCCTGCGACGTTGACAAGAACGACGGGAAGCTGATGGCGGCGGAAGGCGGCGGCCAGCGCTGCGGCGTGGTCGATCACTTCTGCGACCGGATGCACGGTGGGGAGAGCGACGATGCCCTTCTGCAGATCGATGACGATGAGGGCGGTGATAGGGTCGAGCGTGGTAAGGGACAAGCGATTCTCCGGTTGATAGGGTGAGATGTTTTCTGCGCGCCTGTGAAACGACTTAATGCTTCTCCGGGATGCGGTTCGAGACCACATAGATCAGCACGCTGCAAAGCAGGGCAAGGCCGCCAAGGATGGGAAGCAAAACCAGAAATCCGCTTCCCGTTATCCCCTCGCGGGTAACGCTGGAGGGGATCAGTGATCCAAAGTCCAGGGAAAGGCGCTTCACCAGGTCCAGCCAGCGCAGTCCCCTGACCGACTGCCAGGCGACAAGCGAAACAGCCGCCAGCAGGTAAACGCAGATGGTGAAGATCTGTACCCGCACGATGGGCTTGTCGATGCTTTCGAGCGCCGCGGACCGGCGGCGCAGTTGGGCGCGCCACCAGATGGTTCCAGGGGCGGGCGGCGCTGCCTGCTGGATGGTCCGGCGGCGATCTTCGCGGAAGGCCTGTTCCAGCATGAGCAAGTCGGCGCAGGTGCGGCAACTGCGCAGGTGATCGGTCAGATCGGCTGGGCAGGCGTGGGGCCATTGACCGCTCGCGGCCAACTGCCGGATTTCGTTCTCATGGGGACAGGGGTTAGCGCTCATTGCCGCCTCCTTTGGATTGCTTGCGGAGCAGGCTGGCAGCCTTGCCGCGGGCGCGGAAGAGAAGCAGCCGGATGCTGGCGCTTGCCAGACCGGTGATTTGGGCAATTTCGCGGTGCGAGTACCCCTCGGCGTGCGCCAGCCAGAGCAGTTCGCGGTCTCTGGGGCGAAGCTGTTTCAGCACCGGGCCGAGCATAGACTGCGAATCGGTTTGGCCGCTGTTGCCGTCAATCGAGAATAGTTCTTCCGGCATCGCGTGGATGGAGGCGGGTTGCGGCCGCCGCCAATGATCGCGCAGCAGGTTTGCGCCGATGCGGAAGAGATAGCGGCGCGCGGCCACCTCACCGGGCTCCGGCATTGTGACGCAGAGAAAGCGGACGAAACTCTCCTGCATCAGGTCGTCGGCCAGGGCCGGATCGCCGGAGACGCGTGCCAGGTAGGCCCACAGGGAGGGCGCCGAGCGCTGGTAAAAGCCGGCGAAGGCGTCGCACTCCAGCGGTTGGCTGGCCGCCGGCGACGCCTCCTCGGCAAAAACCTTCGGCAATGTGGAAGCCCACTGCACTGGCTGCTGCTTTCTCAACGGGTTTGCCCTCGATTACCGCTGGTCGGTGGAGATCTGCGAATCCGAGGACGGGTTCATTTCCAGATGCTGGGGCATGGGTATCAGCCCCAAACGGCGCGCCAGCATCCAGGAGAGGCCTGCGGAAAGGATAAATCCAATTCCCGGCATCAGCGCCAGGGTTCCCAGGATGACGAAGGGGATCTCCATCTCCGGGCGTGACCTCCGGATGAGCAGCAGTCCGGCTCCCAGCAGCGAGAGAACAATGCCGATCTGCAACGGGGTAAGCACGCGCGCCACAGCATTGGGCATGCTTTGGCCAGGCTCGACGTTGAGAGAGATCGGGGCGGCCTCCAAAAAGCGCTTGCCGGCCTCGCTCTCCATGTAATGCGCTAGTTCCTGGGTCGACGAAAATTTGTCAATCAGCCGCCCGTGCACTTCGCTCTGCAGCCGGAAGGTGCGATTCCAGCGCCGGTTCTCGATAAACGCCTTGGTCATCCAGAGCAGCGCCCCCAGAAAACAGGCGAAGCCAGTGACCACGGCAAACGGCGTAATGATATCGGAAACCCGCTCCTGTTGAGGGCCTGCCTGCGAATACTCCGGCCAGACAGCGCGTTCCAGCGCCTGGTCGGGAGAGCCGTCTTCCGGGCGCATGTGGGTGAAGAGATAGAACTCCGGATTGCGCACTATCTCGGGGTGCAAGGCCAAAAACTGGCCGAGTTCCGGGTTATTGCGGTTCACGTATTCCGTGTTCGCCAGCAGCGAAGGGTCGTGCGCTACGACTGTCGTGAGCGTCGGTGTCAGGCGGAGCAGCTTGATCAACTCCTGCTGCGTGGCCTTCACGTCGCGTTCGATGGCGGGCGCGGCAGCGTTGGGCTGAGCAACGGGTTGCGGATGCGCTGCCACAGCAGGCTTCTGTGCCTGGGCAAAGACGGCGGCAGGCAAAGCCGCAAGGGCGAAACATACAGAAGCCAATTGCAATTTGCTTTGAATTCGGTTCATGGGGGCAATCCTCTCGAACAAGCGTTCCTGCTTAAACAACGATTGAGCGCGCGATTGGTTAACGGCGCGGCGGCGCGGCGGATGCTTCGCGTGGCCCGCGCCGCAAAAGGCGCGGAAGAAAAGCCGAAGTTACCGCCGGTATGGGGCGTGTTTTGCGCGGTTTGAAGCTGCGCAATCCAAGCACCAAAATTCCAGAAGTTATGCACAGATTGGTACCCTGTTTTGCACTTGCATTCACAGGTCGAACAGGCCTAACTTGCTTTCAGTTGGTAACCCTGTAGGGAACCGGAGAAGACACTTTCCAAAGGGCGGAGCGAAGCAGAACTGGTAGAAATCGGTGAAGCGTTGGGCGGCTTGTCCGCACCGCGTCGAAGCGAATGAAGCTGAGGAAGCAGGAACCGCCAGGCGGGAAGATGCGATTCGACCAAACTGGAGAACCGCCAGCGGCTTGTCCGCAGACGAGATTTGGTTGAAGTCGGAGACACATTCACGGCCCCGGCGGGACGATGCAAGGTTCGCTGAAAGTCAGGGCTTGGTCCAAGGCGAAGCAGGAAGCGCAACGCTCGATGGAAACCCGAGAAGCATCACCGGCTCGTCCGGAGATGCGGGACCGGGTGGAAAGAGACGGAGCGCGGAGAGCAACGCCGGAAGATACAGGTTCGGATGGAAGGTGAAAACTCATCGTTGAGCCCGGCCGCAAGGTGTCTGATCCGATGAGAGACAAGGGGACCCCGAAAACGCCAGAGACGCGAGTCTCTGGCGTTTTCGTTTGTGCTCCACTCGTCTGGCCAGCTCCCGGCTCCTGTGTCATGCTGGAAATCATGCGAATGGAATCGGATCCACAACCGGACAGCACCCTGGTTCTTGCAATCGACACCTGCGGAAATACCGGCACGGTGGCGTTGGGCAAACGGGCCGGGGAGCGGTGCGAGGTGCTGGGCCAGCGAGAGCTGGAAGGGCGCAGTTATTCCACCACGCTGGTGCCGGCAGTGAGCGATTTGCTGGCCTCCGCCGCGGTTGCAAAGCCCGCCAGCATCCTCGCGGTGAACGGCCCAGGGAGCTTTACCGGGGTGCGGCTGGGGATGAGCGCGGTGAAAGGCCTGGCCGAGGCTTGGCAGGTCCCGGTGTTTGCGGTTTCGCGGCTTGAGGTGATGGCGGCCAAGGCCGGAGTCGGTTCGGCTGCCCAGGACGCGCACCGCCAGGAGGTTTTCCTGCGCGTGGCTGTGCCGAGTACTGAAGCGCACGAGCTGCTGGCCGGAGCCCCGGAACTGGCGGAGATCGAAATCCGTCCCGAGCGGGTAGCTGTCTGCGACGATAAGGCCTCCGCGCTGTTGCAGGCCGTCTGGCCGGCGGTGGAGCAGGTGCGCATTGAGCCCCCAACCGCAGCGGATGCGCTGGTGCTTTGCGCGCAGCGGATGGCGGCCGGCGAAAGCGAGGATCTGGCGCTGCTGGACGGCTACTATCTGCGCCGCTCTGACGCGGAGATCTTCGGCGACGGGCTGGGCCAGGGAGCGGGCTCAAGACCGGTTCAAGCACCGGGAAAGCCCTGAGATGCGCGTGCGGCAAATGATGGAAGCGGATGTGGCCCGTGCGATGGAGATCGCGCGGAGCCTGCCGGAGGCTCCTCACTGGACAGAAGCGGCTTACCGCTCCGCGCTGGATCCAGGTGGCCAGCCGCCGAGGACGGCGCTGGTGGCGAAGGAGGCTTCGGGGGCCGTCGCGGGCTTCGCGGTGGCCTGCCGGGTAGGCGACGAGGCCGAGCTGGAGCTGATCTGCGTGGCCGCCAGCGACCAGCGCAGGGGCATTGGGCGGCAGCTCCTGAAGGCGCTGATTGCAGAACTCGGGCAGAGCGGAGTTACGAAGGTCTCGCTGGAGGCGCGGGTCTCGAACCGGGCCGCGCTTTCGCTCTATCGCGCGCTGGGGTTTGAGCAAATCGGAGTCAGGCCGCGCTACTACGATGATCCGCAAGAGGATGCGGTTCTGATGGCCCTGCGGCTGGCAGGCCTTTCCCTGGGGTGTTGACCGCAGTGGCAGCAAGACCGGCCGTGATTGCCGTCACGGGTGTTCGGTATGTGCCCTGAATTCCACACAGATTGGGTACTTTTGGCTTTTTTCGCACTTGCCCGTTGTGCAATTGCGGCGATATATGTAAATGTTCTGAAACAAACAACGGAGGTGCCTGATGGACGAAGTACTGGATTCCACGCTGGGCGCGGAGATTGATCGCCTGCATGCAGAACATCACAACTACGCTCAGCGGCTGGACGAATTGCTTGGAAAGCCTTACCTCTCGGAAGAAGAACAACTTGAGGAAGTGAAGTTGAAGAAGCTCAAGCTGCATACCAAGGATATGATTTACGCTCTGGAGCGCCGGCTGGCGGTTGCGGTCTAGAGCACCGAAGGGGCAAGACCCAGGCAAGCAACAGGCAGGGAGTTCGTGAATGACGGGCCGCCGGTGCTTCGCTGCCGGCGGCCGTTTTCACCATCTCAAAGTGCGCGGCTGGCCGATGGCCGGCAGACGGGCCTATCGCCGTATAATCGTTTGGACTATGGTTCGAGACGGATACGCTTACGGTGTGGTTTTTCTGGCGGTAGCGGCGGCGCTGGTGTTGTTTACCGGTAGCTGGTGGCTGGGCATTGTGCCGGTACTTCTGGCGGCTTTTTTTCTGTGGTTCTTTCGCGATCCGCACCGGACCATTCCGGCGGGCGCCGGGCTGATTGTGTCGCCCGGTGACGGCGTGGTGACGGAAACCGTCGCCATCCAGACCCCGGAAGGAACGCGGCAACGGATCAGCATCTTCCTCAGCGTCTTCAATGTGCACGTGAACCGCTCGCCGATCGCGGGCGTGCTGACGCGTGTTCACTATCAGAAGGGGCTTTATCTGAACGCCATGAATCCGGCCTCCGCAGACCGCAACGAGCAGAACATCGTAACGGTGCGGGGCGAGGGATTCGAGGTCACCTTCAAGCAGATTGCCGGCCTGCTGGCGCGGCGCATCGTGTTCAACCCGCGCGAGGGCGAAACGGTGGGACGCGGACAACGTGTGGGCCTGATCAAGTTTGGCTCCCGCGTGGACGTCATTGTGCCGGCTGAGGCGGAGCTGAAGATCAAGGTTGGCGACAAGGTGCAGGGTGGCTCGAGTGTGCTGGCGGCCGTACCCGCAGGGGCGATTCGATGAACGGCCGCAACGCGGTTCTGACTCCCGCCCAGGCTCAGGCCCGTGCGAAGCAGCAGGCCCGGCTGCGGCGGGGCATGTACATTCTGCCCTCGCTTTTCACGGTGGGTAACATCGCCGCCGGCTTCTACTCGATTACTGAAACCATCACGGCGGCGATGGGCAACGCCGACGCGCATACCCATCTGGACTGGGCCGCGATTGCAATCATTATCGCCATTCCCATGGACTCGCTCGACGGGCGCATCGCCCGCATGACCAACACCTGCAGCGAGTCCGGCAAGGAACTGGATTCCCTGGCCGACGCGGTGACCTTTGGCGTGGCGCCAAGCCTGCTGGCCCTCATCTGGGGATTCCATTTCCTGCCCGATTGGATCGATCCCCAGTTGCGCATGAACCTCGTGCACCTGGGAGCCTTCATCTGCTTCCTGTTCCTGATCGGGGGCGTTTCGCGGCTGGCGCGATTCAACATCAGCCACGACGCGCAGCCGCGCAATCCGGGCCGGCCGGGACGCAAGTATTTCGTGGGCATGCCGATTCCCGCCGCGGCTGGTCTGCTGGCATCCACCATTCACTTCTTCTATGGCTATCCGGTGATGAACTGGTGGGTCTCGGTCGCCTGGCTGATCCTGGTGGGAACGTCCGGCTTCCTCATGGTGAGCACTTGGCGCTTCTGGTCGGGCAAAGAGATCGATTTCTCCCGGCGTCACCCGATCCAGTTGTTGAGCCTGATTGCCTGTGTGGTGTTTGTGGTTGTCAAGTTCTCGCAGGTCTCGCTGTTTCTTCTCGCGCTGACCTACATGTTCTCCGGGATCTGGGCGCGGGCGGCTTACTCGTGGTCGCGCCGTCGTCGCCGCCCGATAGCTGAGATTTCCGCGCCGGTGGCCGAAACAGCAAACCAGGATTTACACGGCTAGTTTCCGAACCGCAAAGATTCGTTACCCAAAGGATGCCTGTGTACCAGATAGCTATTGTTGGAGCCTCTACGCTTTTGGGGAAGGAACTGAAGGAGGCGCTGACCGAGTCGGCGCTTGCCTCGTCGAACGTTCTGCTGCTGGACGAAGAGGACGCCCTGGGACAACTGGACCAGGTGGGCGATGAGATTGCGTTTATCCAGGCGGTGGAAGCCGATTCCTTCGAAAAGGTCGACTTCACCTTCTTTGCGGGCAGCGAGGAGCTGACCCGTGCGCATTGGCGGGCGGCGCAGCGTGCGGGCTCCACGGTGCTTGACCTGACCGGAGCGCTGGAGCAGGAGCCAGGCGTGCTGGTGCGCGCCCCCTGGTTGGCGGCAGAGGCGGGCACACCCGACCTGTATACGCCGGCCGTGGTTCCGGCTCACCCCGCGGCGCTGGCATTGGCGCTGCTAATGGAGCGGCTGCTGATGGCTGCGCCGGTTCGCTTTGCTGCGGCAACGGTGCTGCTGCCGGCCAGCGAGTTCGGGCGCATGGCCATGGACGAACTGCACCAGCAGACGTTGAACCTGCTCAGCTTTCAAAGCCTGCCGCGCGCCATCTTTGACGCGCAGGCGGCCTACAACCTGCTCTGCGGCTTCGGCGAGTCGTCCACCGTCAATATCGACGCAGTGAATGCGCGCATCCGGCGGCACTACGCAGCCCTGGCGGATCGCAACTGGCCCGCTCTCGGTTTGCAACTGGCGGCCGCCCCGGTCTTCCACGGACACGTGTTTTCCATCGCCCTGGAACTGGAACATCCGGTGGAGATCGCCACGCTGGAAGACGCGCTGAGCGGCGAGCATCTTGACCTGGTTCTGGAAGATACGGACTCCCCTTCGAACCTGGCCGCCACCGGTCAGAACGACGTGCTGGTGCGCCTGCGTCCCGAGAAAGACAACCGGAACCCGAATCTGACCTCGCGGATCTGGCTCTGGGCTGCCTCGGACAACCTGCGCCTGTGTGCCCTGAACGCAGTGGATTGCGCGCTCGACCTGCGCCGCCTGCGCCCGGCCGGAACAGTTCAGTAACCACTCGCCGTGGCAGGCGACTGCTTCGCGTGGCCCGCGCCAGCAAAAAAGCGCGGGGCTTGGATTCGTGCAAAACATACGGCAAGCGAAGGGCAAGTCGGCCTGAAACCCACACCAGAATGAAATCTTAGCTTGCCTGAAATCGGCAGCCTGCCGGAAATTCGCGCTCGGCTGAAATTTTCGGCTTGGCTGAAACTCGCGCCGTAGGCGCAATGTTGATTAGCCCAGCGCTTCAGCGCTGGGAAAGCGCCAACCAAAGCCTCGGAGTCCCGTAGGGACGGCGCATTCTTACCTGTGCTAAGGTGTTAGCCATGGAACCGGCATTTGTCACCGTCAGCAGCGAAGGTCAGGTGGTCATTCCGCCAGAATTCTTGGAATCCCTGGGAATCGTGGCGGGAGCGCGTATCTCGATTCGCGAGGAGGGCGGCGAGTTACATCTGCGGCCGGACACGCTGGAAGCCAAGCTTCGCCTGATCGACGAATTATGCGGCATCACGGCTGGAGGTCCCTCCATGACCGATGATTTGCTGGAAGATCGGCGGCGGGAACGCGCGCTTGAATTGGCCAAAGATGGCTTTTAAGGTTCGAAAAAGACTGTTTTTGTGCTTGATTCCTCCGCAGTTCTGCGCTACTTGGATCGTGAGGCAGGCGCGGAACGCGTGAAAGAGATTTTCCGGACTTGTGCATTTACCTCTGCTAGGATGTTCATCTCTGCGGTCCAGTGGGGAGAGATTGCCGCAGTTCGGCGCAGGCGATTCGGCGCCATGGAACAAGAGAGAGTTCTGCGGTATCTGGCCCAACTTGATTTTCAAATCATTGCAGCGAATACGGCGCGAGCGGTCCGGGCCGCAGGAATTCGCGTCGATTACAAACTGGCGCATGCAGATGCTTATGCTGCTGAACTGGCGCTCGATTCGCCCGAACACGTTTTGGTGACAGCGGACTTCGATTTCAAGGCTGTCTCAGATTTGATCCGCGTTGAGTTTCTCCCCGCCAAATAAACAGCCTCCGATCCCCAGTCAGATCAGTTTTTTCCGATGCGCAGCCATGCCTGTTCGATATACGCGTCGGTCATGCCGGCCAGGTAGTCGGCCACGGTGCGCGCCAGACCCTCGTTGGCGATCTGCGCCTGGTGGTCGGCGGGCATTTGCGTAGGGTCGGCGCAGAAGGCGGAGAAGAGCGCTGTGACGACCTGATCGGCGTGCCGGTGCGACTCTTCCATGACTGGGGAGTTGTAAAGGCTGGCATAGAGAAAGCGCTTTGCTTCGGCGCGCTGCGCTTCCATTTCCGCACTCAAAGCGACCAGGCGGCGCGGCGCAAGGCGCACGTCATCCAGTGTGGCTGCGCCGGAAGCGGTGACCTGCCGATGGGTTTCAGCCATCAGGTCGGTGGCCAAAGCGTTGAGCATCTGCTTGAGCGCTTCGCAGGCGGTGAGCTTCGCCGATGCGGCGGGGAACTGGCGCAACGCCGCGTCGTGGAATCCCCGGAACAGCGGCACCCCGGCGCGAACCTGCTCAAGAGAGAGGATTCCGGAGTCGAGCCCATCATCAAGATCTGAGGTTGTGTAGGCGATCTCGTCCGTCAGGTCGATCAACTGCGCTTCGAGGGGCGGGAATCTGTCGAGGAAGTAGTCGGCCAGCTCGGGATGCTGCCCGAGGGTGTAGTCGCGGGAGTGCTTGACGATGCCCTCGCGCACGCCCAGCGTCAGGTTAAGGCCGCGGAACGAGGCGTAGCGCTCTTCGAACCAGGTGACGATGCGCAGCGCGTGCAGGTTGTGGTCGAAGCTCAGTCCGTGGGCCTTGAGGGCGTGGTGGAGTGCCTTTTCGCCGGCATGTCCGAAGGGGGGATGGCCGATGTCGTGGGCAAGCGCCAGAGCTTCGGCGAGCTCGGCGTTGAGCCCCAACGCGGCGGCCAGGGTGCGCGAGATCTGCGCCACTTCCAGCGTGTGGGTGAGGCGGCTGCGGAAGTGATCGGAGAGCGAGCCGTTGGGCAGGCGAGAGAAGACCTGGGTCTTGCCCGCCAGGCGGCGAAAGGCGCGCGCGTGCAACACGCGGGAGCCGTCGCGGCTGAAGGGCGTGCGGTAGGGATGGGCCGGCTCGTTGCAGGCGCGGCGGGTCAGGTCGCTGTCGTCGCCGCCCGGGACCGCGATCGCGGCAGGAAGCCGGGCAGGCAGTTTGCCGGCCGTGGCGATACCGCTTCCAT
>Ga0181529_10005573_pt1 | contig 13153 bp, 14 predicted proteins | sample PEATcosm2014_Bin_36_FD_119763 | JGI IMG/M metagenome (GOLD analysis project Ga0181529, IMG submission 119763) | Peatland microbial communities from MTU Mesocosm Facility, Houghton, MI, USA - PEATcosm2014_Bin10_30_metaG | ecosystem: Environmental > Terrestrial > Soil > Wetlands > Peat | place... | reverse complement strand
GGCCACGGCGACGCGCGGCAACTCGTCGGCGAGATCGCTTCGGCGAATTACTTCGCGACGCTGGGTGTGCAGCCGGTCGTCGGCCGCGGCTTCCTCGACGATGAGGACCGCATCCCAGGCGCGCGACCTGTTGCGGTGATCGGCTACGGGCTGTGGAAACGAGTCTATGGCGGCGATCTCCAGGTCATTTCGCGCACCATCGAATTGAACCGGAGCCAATACCGGATTGTCGGCGTCGCGCCGGAAGGCTTTCATGGCATCGATTCGCTCTACGCGGCGGAAGTGTGGGTGCCGATGATGATGTATGAGCAGGTACTTCCCTTCCCCAATTGGGTCGACCTACGGCGTGCCTTCGTCTTCACCACGGTGGGACGCCTGCGGCCCGGCGTGAGCATGGCGCAAGCGCAGGCCGAAATGCTGACCGTCTCGCGCGATCTGGAGCGCGAGTATCCGCGGGAGAACGCTGGGCTCCGCGTCGAGCTCGGCCCGCTGTCCGGCGCTTCGCGGAACCCGAAGGCGAGAACGGGCATCGAACGTGCCAGCACGCTGCTGCTGTTTGTGTCCGGCCTGGTACTGGCGATTGCGTGCGCCAACGTGGCGAACCTGTTGCTGGCGCGCGGCGCGGCGCGCAGCAAGGAAATCGCCGTGCGTCTGGCGTTGGGAGCCAGCCGCTGGCGGCTGATGCGCCAACTGCTCGTCGAAAGCCTCGTTCTGGCTGCGCTGGGCGGTGGGCTGGGGTTGCTACTGGCGCACTGGGCGGGCCAGGCGCTATGGGCCGTCCGTCCAGTGCAGTTTAGCCACTTCTATGCGCGGCCGGCGATTGACTCGACGGTGCTGCTGTACACCATCGGCGCTTCCGCATTGACCGGGATGCTGTTCGGCTTGATCCCGGCGTGGCGCGGTTCGCGGGCCGATGTTGCCGGCGATCTGAAAGAGCGCGGAGCGCATCCGTCGGGCGAGCGGGGTCGATCCCGGCTGCGGTTCGCGCTGGCCGCCGGCGAGATCGCGCTTTCGGTGGTGGCGCTTACCGGAGCGTCGCTGTTCCTCCGCAGCCTGAACGCCGCGACCCACGCGGACCCGGGGTTTGACGCGGATCGCATGGGCATCGTGGTCTTCAACGCAGCCGATGCCGGTTACGACGAAGTGCGGGGCCGCGCCTACCAGCGGCGTGCGGTGGAGACGGCGGCGGCCACGCCGGGCGTCGACGCAGCGTCGCTCGCCAAGGACCAACCGTTGCGGGTTTCCTCCGCACGCCATGTCCTGCGCCCAGGCCTGGATAGCGGTCAGGGGCGCGTGACCCTGACCGGCGTCGTCTGGCCCGGCTATTTTCACACGCTACGCATCCCCTTGATCGAGGGACGCGATTTCAACGACCGGGATGGAACCGACAGCCCCCGCGTGGCCCTAATCAACGAAACTGCGGCGCGCTTTTTCTGGCCCGCTGAGGATGCCATTGGTCGGGTGATCGAGTTTGGCGGCGAGAGTGCGCCGGTTCAAATCGTGGGCGTGGTCCGCAACTCTCATTACCGGGCCCTGGACGATGCGCCGGAGCCGATGTTGTATCTTTCGCTCCAACAGTATTACTTTCCCACCGCCGTCGTATATATTCACGCGGCGGGCAACCCGGACGCCGTGGCGGCGGATGTGCGGCTGCGCGTGCAGGCGCTCGACCGGAACGTTCCGCTCGCTTCCGAAGGCGTCCGCACCACCATTCGCGATACGCTGTGGGCGCAGACGCTCTCGGCAACCCTGCTGACCGGCTTCGGCCTGCTGGCGCTGCTGATGGCGAGCATAGGAGTTTACGGCGTGGTCGCGTACTCGGTGGAGCAGCGCGTGGGCGAGTTCGGCATCCGCACCACGCTCGGCGCTACGCCCTGGAGCGTTCAGTGGATGATCCTCCGCGAGTGCGCGGTGCTGGTTGCAGTGGGCACTTCGGCCGGCCTGCTGGTTTCGCTAGCCGCTTCGCGAGCCATTCGCGGCATGTTGTTCGGTATCGGCCCGAACGATGGTGTAACCTTCATCCTGGCGCCATCGATTCTCGCCGCGGTGGCGTTGCTGGCCTGCTGGATACCCGCCTTTCGTGCCTCGCGGATTTCCCCGTCGCGAGCGCTGCACGAGGAGTAAAGGAATCCGAGCAGCGAGCGTAGGGAACGCTGGAAGCGAACGTCATCGACCAGCAGGGCGAGTGTTGTGGCTATATGTTCGAGTCTCCAATCCATCCGACCGCTCCCTGTGGTCGCAGCTCCGTTCGGATTCCAATCCGCCTCTTACTCCTGAGTCAAAAACCCCAGGAGCGCGAACGCAATTGACTGCAAATGTCGAGGCGTGCTACACCGGGGGGACTCGGGGGTGAAAACTTGCGGCAGCTATTGAAGAGGTTGGCCAGCGGAGCGTTCCTGGTACTGACGTTTCCCTGCGCTGCAGCCTCAGGGTTCGGGCGCCTGCCCGCCGTCTTTAGTTTCTTTGCCCATCTCTGCGCGCTTGCCCCAGGACTGGTGGGCGACTACGTGCGCGTTTCCTATTACAGGATGACGCTGCGCAGTTGCTCGCGCGACTGTAAGATCAGCTTCGGCGCTTTCTTTGCCCACCCGCAGACAACTGTGGGGCGCCGCGCCAGTATTGGACCATATTGTGTGATCGGATGCGCGGTTATCGGGGATGGCACGCTGCTCGGAGCTGCCGTGCAGATTCTCAGCGGAGGCCAGCAACACAAGCGGGACGCGCAGGGCCGGCTGACCGACGAAGACCGTAAGTTCGTGGAAATCGTGATCGGCGAGCATTGCTGGATCGGAGCATCGACCGTGGTGATGGCGAACGTCGGCGACAAAGCCACGGTCGCGGCGGGATCGGTCGTGTTGACTCCCGTGGCTCCGGGAATCGTGGTGGGGGGAAATCCCGCGGAGAGATGGTGGCCTCCTAGTGCCACGGGCCGGCAATCCGTTTCTTGACGGCGGCACTGTTCCGTTATATTGGAGATACCACTATGACCAGGGAAGAATTTCTTCTGCAGCTTGACGAGGTCCTCGAATTGCCCGCCGGCTCACTGCGAGGCCCCGAGAAGCTGGGAGAATTGGAGCAGTGGAATTCCAGTGCGATGATTGGTTTCATCGCGCTGGCCGACGATCACAATGGTGTCAGGCTTTCGCCTCGCCAGATCGTCGATTGTGCGACGGTCGAAGATCTCTTGAAGTTGGCGCGAGTCTTCGGCGGGTCCAGCTAAATGGCCCACAATCCGATGGACCTCGCTGGGACGACCGTACTGGTTACGGGCGCATCGAGCGGCATCGGACGCGAGACGGCAATCTTATTAAGTTCGCTACACGCCCGGCTCGTCCTTACGGGACGAAATCGGGATCGCCTCCAGGAGACCTTGGCCCTTATGGACGGCGAGGGGCACCGCGTTGCACCATTCGATTTCAATCATCCGGAGGCAATCGGCGATTGGCTGCGATCCGTGATAACGGACGCCGGTTCCTTGAATGGTCTCGTCCATGCTGCGGGTGTGGAGCTCGTCTCTCCTATCCGTTTCGTCAGACAGCATGACGCCGAAGAAGTGGTCCGGATCAACTTGCTGAGCTCCATCATGTTGGCCCGCGCCTTTACCCAGAAGGAATGTCATGTTACGCCGGGAAGCATTGTGTTCCTTTCTTCGATCATGGGAGTTGTCGGTGCGCCGTCCATGTCGGTGTATGGGGCGACTAAGGCGGCACTGATTGGCTTGGCGAAGTCCTTGGCGGTGGAGCTGGCGCCTCGCCATATTCGTGTGAACTGCGTGGCGGCGGGATGCGTGCAGACGGAATTGCTGGCTCGATTTCGCGACTTGTTCTCCGCGGAGCAGTTTCAGGCTTTGGAACGCGCCCACCCACTCGGGTTCGGCGCGGCGCGGGACGTTGCGCATGCGGTGGCTTTTCTTCTAGCGGACACCGGGCGTTGGATCACCGGATCGACTCTGGCGGTGGATGGCGGTTACTCGGCGCAGTAGCACATCGTGGGTAAGTGGAGGCTGTTATGCAAGCGGCAGTGTCGGCCATCGAGTATTATCTTCCCTCCAAGGCGATTTCTACCGCGGACCTTTCCAGTCAGTTTCCCGAATGGTCGGCGGAAAAGATAGACGAAAAAACTGGCATCCGGGAAAGACATGTCGCCGCTCCCGGAGAATGCGCGTCGGATATGGCCGTTGCCGCGGCGCGGAAGCTCTTTGACTCCGGCCAGTGCCGTCCCGATCGGATCGATTATCTTCTCCTGTGCACTCAGAGCCCGGACTACTTTCTCCCGACCACCGCGTGCTTGGTCCAGGATCGCCTGGGGATTCCGGCACGCATCGGCGCCCTGGATTTTAACCTCGGATGTTCCGGCTACATTTATGGACTTGGATTGGCACAAGGGCTGATCTCTTCCGATCAGGCTTCGACGATTCTTTTGATTACAGCCGAAACCTATAGTAAGTTCCTCAACCCGCGCGACCGGAGCGTGCGGACTATTTTCGGCGACGCCGCCGCTGCCACGCTCCTGTCGGCAGATCCTTCCACAACTCCCCTGATCGGTCCATTCGTTTATGGCACCGACGGTCGCGGCGCCCCGAACCTGATCGTTCCCGCCGGCGGGATGAGACAGCCGCATACCAGTGAAACCGCGCTGGAGGTCCCGGACGAAGGCGGTAACGTGCGCAGCCAGGACGATCTGTTCATGAATGGAGCGGAGATCTTCAACTTCACCCTCGACGTGGTTCCCCAGACGGTTCGGTCTCTGCTGGACAAAGCGGGAGTGGCCGCTTCCGATGTGGACCTGTTCGTCTTCCACCAGGCAAACCGGTTCATGCTGGAGCATCTCAGAAAACGCCTCCGCATCCCTCCCGAGAGATTCCAGATCAGCATGAGCCATTGCGGGAACACGGTCTCCTCCACGATCCCGATCGCGCTCAAGGACGCGGCCCTGGCTGGAAAACTCCCGAAGGGGGCTCTCATCATGCTGGTCGGGTTCGGCGTCGGCTACTCCTGGGGAGCCACGTTACTGCACTGGTCGGGCCTGGCCTAAGGGGTTTCAGATCGCGGCGATCGGCTATCGCCCTCACCGGCCAGCCGCACTAAAATGGGGGCGTGCCCGCCACCAACCATTCCACTGCGGAGATTCTCGAAAGACTCCACATCGAGCCGCTGAATTCCGGCGCTTGCTGGGGCGACTGGATCGCCAATCCGGGCGGCGGCGACCTGGCGTCGCTGAATCCCGCCACCGGCGAAACCCTGGCCAGGGTGCGGATGGCCGGTCTGGCCGAATATGAAGCCGTGATGACGCGCGCCGTCGCGGCATTCGATGAGTGGCGCATGATTCCCGCTCCGCAACGCGGTGGCATCGTGCGCGAAATCGGCGACGAATTACGCGTCCACAAGGCGGACCTGGGCGCGCTGGTGACGCTCGAAATGGGCAAGATCCTCGCCGAGGGCTTAGGCGAAGTGCAAGAGATGATTGACATCGCCGATTTCGCCGTCGGTCTCTCGCGCCAGCTTTACGGCCTCACCATGCACAGCGAGCGCCCTGGGCACCGCATGTACGAACAGTGGCACCCGCTCGGTATTGTGGGCGTCATCAGCGCGTTCAATTTTCCGGTGGCCGTGTGGTCCTGGAACGCGCTCATTGCGGCCGTCTGCGGCGATTGCGTGCTGTGGCGCCCCTCGTCGGAAACGCCGCTCACCGCCATCGCCGTGCAGAAGATCTGCAATCGCGTGCTCGACCGGCACGGGCTAAAGGGCGTTTTCAACCTGACGATCGGCAAGAGTGAAACCGTCGGCGAGACGCTGATCGGCGACCGCCGTATTCCGCTGGTAAGCTTCACCGGTTCCACCGTTGTGGGCCGCCACGTTTCCGAGGTGGTGGCGCGCCGTCTGGGCCGCAGCATCCTCGAACTTGGCGGCAACAACGGCATCATCGTGATGGATGACGCCGACCCCGCTCTCGTCGTGCGGGCCGTTCTATTCGGCGCGGTGGGCACGGCCGGCCAGCGCTGCACCACCACGCGGCGCCTGTTCCTGCAACGCGGCATCGCGTCGAAGATTACCGCGGCGCTCCAAAGCGCATACCGCCAGGTGAAGATTGGCGCTCCCATCGACGAAGCCACGCTGATGGGGCCGCTGGTGAACGCCCGGGCGGTGGACGAAATGATGGATGGCATTCGCCGAATTCGCGAACAAGGCGGCGAAATCCTGTACGGCGGGAAACGCCTGGACGGTTGCTATGTCGAACCCACGCTGGTGCGGGCGCGGCCCGAGATGCCGATTCTCGAGGAGGAGATCTTCGCACCGATTCTCTATCTCATCGAATTCGACGACCTGGACGAAGCCATCCACTGGCACAACGGCGTGCCACAAGGCCTTTCCTCTGCCATATTCACGAACCACCTCGTAGCCGCCGAAACATTTTTGAGCCACCGCGGTTCCGACTGCGGCATCGCCAACGTAAACATAGGCACCAGCGGCGCGGAAATCGGTGGCGCCTTCGGCGGCGAGAAGGATACCGGAGGTGGACGTGAATCCGGTAGCGACGCCTGGAAAGCCTACATGCGCCGCCAGACCAACACCATCAACTGGTCCGGCCAGTTACCCCTGGCGCAAGGGATCCGCTTCGAAGTCTGAAAGAACTTGGGTGGGGCAAGTTTCAACCTGCCAACGCCCGCTTGCGGGCGCCTTCTTGCGGCGATTCAATCCGGACCAGGCGAGTAAGATTAAACAATGACCAACCGAACTTTTTTTCTTTGTGCCGCCGTGGCGCTTGCATGGCCGGCGGCCGCTCAGGTTAAGACCACTCCGGATCCGGCGAAAGCTGGCGTCGCCATGAAGATCTATCCAGGCGCTTTGGAACTGAGCGGCGGCGCGCTCGCCAAGGGCTATCCCGGCGCGGAGAAGATCGGCGTCGTCATCGACGGCGAGCCCTTCACGGAATTCTTCGTCGCTGGCGACGGCGTCACCAAGCCCTATCTGCATCCGCTGCGGGCGCCCTCCGGCGCCTACGTCACGCGCATGTGGCCGATGGAAAAAGTCGCCGAAGAGGCGGGCATCGCCAAGCCCGACCATCAGCATCAACGCGGCCTGTGGTTCGCGCACGAAAAGGTCAACGGCATCGATTTCTGGAATAACGAAGCCACTTACACGACGCCCAACCGCGGCAAGATCGTCCTCGCCAATCTGGACGAGGTGAGAAGCGGCAAGGAGCACGGCTTGATCGCCGCCACTTTCGACTGGACCGATCTGGCGGGCCACAAGTTGCTGACCGAATCGCGGCGGATGACGTTCTATGCCGGCTCGAAGCTGCGCGTCGTCGATCTCGACTTCACGCTGACGGCGGCGGCGGAAGCCGTCACGTTCGGTGATGCCAAGGATGGCGCTCTCGGTATCCGTATGCGGCCGGTGCTACAGGAAACCGGCGGCTCCGGGCACATCACGAACGCCGACGGTTTGGCGGGCGAGAAACAGCTTTGGGGCAAGCCATCGAATTGGTGCGACTACTCCGGCGCGGTGAACGGCGAGAAGTTGGGAATCGCGATTCTGGACCATCCCGAAAATCCCCGCCATCCCGTGCGGTGGCATGCCCGCGGCTACGGCCTGTTCGCGGCCAACCCGTTTGCGCTGGCGGCCTTCACGGGCGACCAGACCAAGAATGGTTCATTGACGATTGCGCCAGGCCAATCCGTGCGCTTCCGCTATCGGATCATCGTCCACGAAGGCGATGCGAAGGACGCCGGCATCGCCGCCGAGTGGGCCAAGTACGCAGGCGGCAAATGACGGAAGAGCGGCTGCGGATGGACTCAGGCAGACCGCCGATGGCTCGCGGACTTATTCCACTAGCTTTGGGAACATCGCGCGGTCTAGAATGCGGCGCGTCAGCTCTTCGATCGTGATATAGTCGTCGCCGTCGCGGTAAAAAATCTTGTCGCCGGCCAGCACTCCCACTTCGACCAGGTACGGCTCGCCGGCACGATCGATGCGGAATCCGGGGAGTTTCAGATCGTTGGAAATGACGATTTCCGACCGCGTCGCCCAGCGGCCATCCACCTCTTCGCGTACCTCGATGCGCATACGGCCGGAAACGAAATGGATACTAGCCGACCGTGGGCCAAACGTTTCCGTGTACGCTTGCACGCACTCCACCAGGCTTTCGTGCAACTCATCGAGGGCGGTGGGCAGCCTCTTCCGGATGCCGTCCTCACGCTCCCGCCGGTCCATCTCCTCGGTAATGCGCATCTGTAGCCACTGTAAGTTCATGGGACCCTCTATAGTACCAGGGTGAGGCAATGAGCGGTATGGTACCGATAGTATCTGATACTCACAATATATAGCTTACTAAGGTTATATACAGTGCTGCCACTGTGTCACCCCAATGGTCCTCTGACCGAGCGTGCCACTGTTCATCGATCCTCCCGGCCGCCTTGCAGCGCGGGGTGATTCCCGTTCAACCGACGATGGCTCACCGCCCGGTGGCGTTCCGTCGCCATCTACGTCAAGTCGGCACCGTCCGCCCAGGCCACGGATTCGGCATAGCATGCGGTTAGGGTCTGCGGTTTCAGGCCGGCACCTGGGGCAGCAACCCCCAGCAGGTCCCAGTCCCCTCGCTCGTAGGCGAGCACCAGCATCCACACCGCCGGCATCACGTCCCCGGGCCTCGGGCGATCGAGCAGCGTGCGGACAATCTGGCCGTGCAGGTTCAAGCCTTCCACCAACTCCTCCAGCGGCCGGCCCAGCATGGCATCCAGGCGGGAAAACATGCCCACCAGGAAACAGTCGTCCCGCAGATGCGCCAATCCGGCTTCCTTGGCGAGCAACTCAAAAAAACGCGCCCTTACCAGGGTGCTGACCGCCAGTTCCGTGGGATGGTCCGCGGCCAGATTCGCCATGGTGAGCACCGATAGCCATTTGCGCGCCGCGTCCTCCCCGATGGTGGCCAGCGCGCGTTCGAGGGATTCCACCGGCGCGCGCAGGCCAAACCATGCCGAGTTCACGAAGCGCAACAGCTTATAGGACAGCGCAGGCTCGCGTTTGAGCAAACCCGCCAGCCTGTGGAAACTCAGCTCCGGCCGATGGATCTCGTTCAGGATTCTGAGAAACTGCAACTTAAACCCTGGAATCTGGCGGCTGGTGGCAATCACCGGGCGGGCGAAAAAATAACCTTGAAAATATTCGTAGCCCATGTCGGACGCGCTGCGGAATTCCTCCTGGGTTTCCACTTTCTCAGCCAGCAACTGAAGTTGGCCTTTGAACCGCATTGCGGCGTCCATTTGCTGCGCCGGACTGGTGGCGCGGAAGTCCACCTTGAGGAAGTCGGCGATGGGGACCAGCGCCTCCACTTTTTCCGGGGTTGTGTAGTCGTCCAGGGCCAACCGGTACCCGCGCTCGCGCAGCGCGCGGCAGGCCTCCACCAGATCCTCATCCGCCTCGACGTTCTCCAGGATCTCGACCACGGTCTGGTCGGGTGGCAAGATGGATGCCGTGCCTTCGAGCAGCATTTTCTGGGGAAAATTGATGAAAGTGTTCTTGCGCCCGACCAACTGGTCGGTTTCGGCCGAGCCGAAAACCGCGCTGATGACCTGCGCCGTCGCGGCATTTTCTTCCGTCCCGTCGAATTCGTTCAGGCCACTCGATCGGAACAGCATCTCATAGCCAAATACGCGCATCTGCGCGTCGAAAATCGGTTGCCGCGCGACCAGCAGTTCCATCGATACCTCGGCCACTTGCAGTAATCGTCTGAAGCGGCAGAATCTTTAGGTTTGGCCGCGCCTCCGATCGAAGACGCTCGCTCCCGCAAGCAGTTACGGATCGACCAGAGAGAGAATCGTCAGCGGAGCGTTTCCCTCCAACCGGTTATTAAGGTTTCGGCGTATTCGCGCAGACACTCGCTTTGAAACAGGCGTGTCGAAAACCGGCCGCGCGAAAGGTAGCGCTCGCGTGAATAGATCTGCCCCAGCCAGCCCTCGTATTTCCAGGAACTGCCGCCGATCAGTACATTCTGGCCGACCAGCGCGCGCAAACGCCCGGCGAGTCCGGCGCGATCGAAGCCGGCGGAGTCGTCGAAAAGCGGTCCTTGCATGGTTCATTGTAGATGGAAGAAGATCGTCGCTACCGAAGGCTCCCGCCCCGCAGTTGTATAATTGCTTCATCCGTGCACGAAGGTGAGAGCTTGCCGATGGACGCTGAAGATACTCCCCAACATGGTTCCGCGATTCCGCCGCTTGGCGGCGGGCACGAACCCATGCTGTGCTGCCCGGTCTGCTCCACGCGGCTCAGCGAACGCAAGTGCAAGCTGTCTTGCCGGAAGTGCGGCTACTATCTGAGCCGCGCGGATTATTACTGAACCCAACTTATGTCCGACATACCCGAACTACTCGAACGCTATCGCCGTGGGCCGGAGTTGCTGGCTCTCGTCCTCACTGGCGTCTTTGGTGAAGAAGAGGATTTCGTCGCCGCGCCCGGCAAATGGAGCATCCGCCAAATCGCCGCGCATCTCGCCGATGCCGAAATCGTGATGGCGCACCGCTTCCGGCAAGTGATTGCGGAGGACTCGCCGACCATGGTCTGGTTCGATCAGGACGCGTGGACCGCGCGTCTCGACTATGCGCGCCGCAAGCCAAAGCAGTCGCTCGAAACCTTGCGCCGCACGCGCGCGGAGAACTACGACCTGCTGAAAGCTCTGCCGGAAAGCGCCTACGAGCGCGCGGGCAACCATACCAGGAACGGACGTATGACGCTCTGCCAATTGCTCGAGGGCGGCGCCACTCACACCGAATCGCACGCCCGCCAGATCGGCGAGGTCCGCGACGCTTACAAAGCCGCCAAAGGAAAGAAGTGAACGCGAGGAGCCCGCAGCCATGGAACATTACACCTGGGATGAGATAGAAAAAGAGGCGATGAACGACAAAACGGCGCGCCAGTACGTCACCGGCAAGAAGGCGATGCTGGCGCGGCTCTTTTTCAAGAAGGGCGCGGTGGTGCCCACCCACCAACACGAGAGCGAGCAGATCAGTTACATCCTGGAAGGCGCGCTGCTGTTTCGCCTGGAAGGCAAAGAGGTGACGGTGGCCAAGGGGCAGGTGCTGCTGATTCCGTCCAACGTCCCGCACAGCGCCGAGGCGCTCGAAGACACGCTGGACCTGGATGTCTTCAGCCCGATCCGCCAGGACTGGATCGACAAGGACGACGCTTACCTGAGGCGATAATCCGTCCCGCTTGCAGCATCCCTCGTGGGGCGCGATACTGGCTGCTAGGAGGCCCACATGCGCATCTGCATTCTGGTTGCTTTACTGCCGTGCGCTTTGCTGGCGCAGACTTCCCCGCCCCAACCGGCCGGTCGGGACACGTTTCGGAAACTACCGCCGCGGCTCGATTGGATCCAGCCGGGCGCGCATATGCCGCCAGGCGAAGTGGCCGCTCGGCTGTTTCCGTCGCCCGCGGCTTCGCGGCACAGTGGCGACGCGATGGCGATGCTGCCGAAGGTGTGTTCGATTCCGCTGCTGCGCGCGGCGATGCCCACAGGCACCACCGATCGAATGTCCGTGCCGACACCGCCGACCGATTCGATCGATCCCAGGTTCGTCTTAGCAGCTCCTCCGGTTTGCGAGGAGCGGAAACCGTGACGCGGCGAATCCTCCTGGCCGCGATGGCGCTGCTACTGGCCGCCTGCGCTTCCACCGCGCAGGTGAAGCGCTATCCCATGGAAGGGGACGTCAACGCGCTGGACGCGGCGTCGAAGACGGCCACCATCGACGCCGGCAAGATTGGCGACTGGATGGAGGCGATGACGATGGAATATCCCGTCAAGCCCGATGCCGAGTTCGCCAAGCTCAAAGTGGGCGACCACATCAAAGCCACGGTGGTGGTGGAAGACGTGAAATACTACGTCACCGCGATCACGGTGGTGGCGAAGCATTGAGCGCGCGCGGCCCAGTAGGACAGACCATCGGTTTTCGTGGTCTGTCAGGGCCCGTGGAAGCGCGACACATTGACAGACGACAAAAAACGATCGTCTGTCCTACCCCGACTTGAGCCGATGATTCCCTTCCATCCCCTCTTCCGCAACCCGCACGCGCAGACCGTCGCGTCGCATTTCTGGCGGCGGCCGCGCGCGGTCCAGCCAATCGAGCGGCGCCTCATCGAAACGGAACCGGGCGTTCGTGTTCTGGTGGAATCGCAGCGTCCGGAAGGCGCCACGAAGGGTGAAATCGTGATGGTGCATGGTCTGGAGGGTTCGGGTCAGGCGGGCTATATCGAAAGCCTGGCCGCCGCCGCACTGCGCTCCGGCTACGCCGCGCACCGCTTTCACATGCGCACCTGCGGCGGAACCGAGCGGCATTCGCCCACCCTATACCACGGCGGAATGACCGGCGATCTGGCCGCGGTGTTGCGCCTCCTCCACCAGGAGGGCCGCGCGCCGGCCTTCTTGGTGGGCTTCTCGCTGGGTGGAAACGTGGTGCTCAAGCTGGCTGGAGAACTCGGGCGTTCAGCCGCCGAAATCGTGCGCGGCGTTTGTGGCGTGTCCGCGCCGCTCGATCTGGACGCCTGCGCGCGGCGCATCGCCGCTGCCGATAACCGCCTGTATGAGCGCCGCTTCGTGCGAAAGATGCGCCTGCGCCTGGTCGCCACCGGCCGCTACCGCGACGCGGATTTCGCCGGCCTCGATTCGCTGATCGCCATCGACGACCGCATCACCGCGCCGGCGTTCGGCATGGGCACGGCCGGAAACTACTACCGCACACAATCCGCGATTGGCTACGTGGACCGGATTCGCGTGCCCACGCTGCTGATTCAGGCCAAGGACGACACGTTCGTTCCATGGCGCATACTCGAGCACGCCTCGGTGCGGGGCAATCCGCACATTCGGGTCGTGCTGACCGAACACGGCGGCCATCTAGGGTTCCTGGCCCACGGCGCGCACCGGTTCTGGCTGGACGCGGCGATCATGGAGTGGATTGGGGGGCAGTGAGGACGGGTTTGGAACGAAGGCGGCGACGGCAACCAATCGCACGGATCCCTTGGTAATGGGGTAATTTGGTTGCGCCGCGCCCCTCTGGTGAGACACGAAAACTAGGGACAGGTTGCCGTTCGCTGAAACCTCATAGACGAACGAATGTAATCGTAGCAGAATCAGGCTGGCTGGCGAAGCGGAGGCGGGCTCT
>Ga0181529_10005572_pt1 | contig 13153 bp, 10 predicted proteins | sample PEATcosm2014_Bin_36_FD_119763 | JGI IMG/M metagenome (GOLD analysis project Ga0181529, IMG submission 119763) | Peatland microbial communities from MTU Mesocosm Facility, Houghton, MI, USA - PEATcosm2014_Bin10_30_metaG | ecosystem: Environmental > Terrestrial > Soil > Wetlands > Peat | place... | reverse complement strand
GGCTTCCATTTCATCAGCGCCCGCCATGTGCAGATGAGCAATTGCGATGTCCAGTGCCAGGACGACGCCTGCGCCCTCTTCGGAAGCTGTCAGTTCGTCACCGTGACCAACTGCTCGTTCAGCACGCGCTGGTCGGTGTTCCGTTTCGGAGGCGGCCAGGCCGAGAACATTACGGTTTCCAACTGCCTCATCTACGATACCTACGGCTGCCCCGTCAAAATGCGCTGCGGCCCGGGTTCGCGCTTCGAGAATATCTCGTTCTCCAACCTCATCCTGCGCAACGTCACCGGCCCTATCTCCATCGGACTCGGCCCGCAAACCCGCGCGGCCGCGCAATCCGGCGAAGATCCCGCCGCGCGCGGCGCCCGCCCCGCCGAAACCCCCGGCATTGTCCGCAATATTTCCTTCAGCGGCATGCAAGCCACCGTCATCGACCCGGTTCCGCTCCCCGACGTGCCGTTTCCCAGCGCCTACCGCCCGGGCGAATTCAAGACGTGCATCGTCCTCAACGGCGTCGACACCTACCTGGAGAACATCCGTTTCAGCGATGTCCAGGTGACGTTTCCCGGCGGCGGCACTGCCCAGGAGGCCGCGGTACGCGACGTCCCCGCTACCGCCGGAGAATATTTCGAGCTGGGCATCCTGCCCGCCTGGGCGCTCTTCGCGCGCCGCGTCCGCGGGCTCACGCTGAGCAACGTCCGCTTCACCAGGTCGAATCCCGACCTGCGCCCGGCCATCGTCATGGACCACGCCGAGGATGCCGCTATCAACGGTTTTAGCGTGCAAGGAGGGGGCGAGGCCGAGAGCGTGCTCCGCTTCATCGACACCCGCGACGTCCTCTTGAGCGCCACCCGCCTGCTGACCCCCGCGGCCGTCTTCCTTCGCGTGGAAGGCGCTGCCAGCCAGTCCATTACGCTCGATGGCGGCGACCTGTCGAAAGCTGCCCAACCCGTATCCTTCGCCGCCGCCCCGCCGTCCGCCGTGCGAATCCGCTAGTGGGGCGGGCGCAACAGGATAGCCATCAGCTTTCAGCCTACAGCTTTTCTTGCTTTGCACGGATTCCGGTGGGCTCCGCCGCGAAACTCCGCAACGGTCGCGCGACGCGCGAAATGAGCTGAGGGCTGAAGGCTAATGGCTGATGGCTACTGGCGCCTTGCGGCATCGCGTGGGCAAACCGGGCACGGGCGCCCCAATTGTTTCCGATGATACAGAAGCCACTTGTTTCGTGGTCTCTGGCTTGCTGAGACTAAGCCCCGAGGAGGAACGGCGTTGGGGACAGCCAAAAATTAACCGGACAGGGTTGATTCGCGCCGAATCCAGCGTCAGTCCTCCTCCGGGCGGAGCCGGGCAACCGAAGCCGCGCCGGAACCGTCTATAATGCCTGAAGACACAGTCAGGCGCAATGGACGAAAATCCCAGCTTGCCCGAATTGCCGCCCGAACCAGTTCCCGGGAGCGGACTGGAAGCGCCGGAAAAACCGCGCGAGAGCGCTACATCGATCATTTGGAATACCCTGTCCTGGGTCCGCGATCTGGCCTTTTCCGTGCTCATCGCCGTCGTGCTCATCGTGTTCATCTATCAGCCGGTGAAGGTGGAAGGCACCAGCATGGAGCCGGCTTTGAGCAACGATGAGCGTATCTTCATCAACAAGTTCACTTACCAGTTCCGTCTGGGTTCGATCGAGCGCGGCGACACGGTGGTGTTCAAGTATCCTTACGATCCGCAGAAATCCTACATCAAGCGCGTGATCGGGTTGCCCGGCGACCGCATTCGCATCATAGCCGGCCTGGTCTACGTGAACGGCCGCGCACTGGCGGAAGGGTACGTTCCCAAGGAGAATCGCGATTCCATGTCGTGGCCGCCCACGCCCTCGGGCGAAGTGCCGGAGGAGCGCGAAGTGCCGCCAGGCCACTACTTCGTGCTGGGCGACCACCGCAGCAGTTCCAGCGACAGCCGGTCCTGGGGTTGGGTTCCGCGCGACAACATCTACGGCAAAGCGGTCTTCATTTACTGGCCGCCGGATAAGATCGGCCGGCTGCGGTAGTTACTTCGGCGGCTGGAGACGTGAAGCTTAGCGCCGTAGAATCCACAGCACCAGCGAGAGAAACGCGCTCAGCAGCAGGCATGTCGTGAGCGGGAAATAAAACGAGGAGTTCTTGCCCTGAATCCGGATGTCGCCGGGCAGGTGTCCCAGCCTGATTGGCAGGCGCCCGGCCAAGGTCACCACAATTCCGGCGACGATCAGGACTAAGCCCAGAATGATGAGGAGCCGGCCGACAGGCATAACTTCAGTCCGGACGGCTTACAGCGCCGCAATCTGGCTATAGATCGGCTTCAGCGCGGGATACAGCGCCTGGTAGATTTTGTGCGCCCGGCCGTAGAAAATGGCGTCCAGGGCCGACGGATCCAGCGTATCCACTTCTCGAATGGCCGCGTGACAGACTTCCACCACCGACCCATACGCGCCCGTCCCGGCCAGCGCCAGCAGCGCCGCGCCGTAGGCCGAACCTTCCTGGGTTTCCAGCGTGACCACCGGCCGGTTGAAAATCGCCGCCAGCAAGCCGCGCCAGAAGGCACTCTGCGCGCCGCCGCCGGACGCGCGCACCGAATTGATCTCCACTCCGAGCTCGTCGATGATGTCCAGGCAGTCTCGCTGGCTGTAAGATACGCCCTCGATCACCGCGCGGATGAGATCGGCGCGCGTGTGGCTGGCGGTCAGACCGATCCAGCCGCCGCGCGCCGTGGCATCCAGGTGCGGCGTCCGCTCGCCCATCAGGTAGGGCAGCCAAAACAGGCCCTGCGCCCCGGCCGGCGACGTGGCGGCTTCCGCCGTCAGTTCGTCGTAACTCTTCCCCGGCGCCAGGCGGTTGCGGAACCATTGCAGGCTCAGTCCGGCGCCCTGCGTCACGCCCATGACGTGCCATTTGTCGCGCACTGCGTGGCAAAACGTATGCACGCGGCCGGCCGGATCGTACGCCACTTTCTCCATGTGCGCGAACACCACCCCCGACGTCCCCAGCGTGCACGAAACGATACCCGGCTCGACAATGCCATTACCCACCGCGCTGGCCGCCTGGTCGCCGCCGCCACCCACCACCGGCGTCCCTTCCCGCAATCCCGTCAACTCGGCCACTTCACGCGTGATGCCGCCGGTGACGTCGCTCGATTCGTAGCAGGTGGGCAGGATGTCGCGGTCCAGCTCAAGCGCGTCCATCATCTCGAACGACCAGCGGCGGTTCACCACGTCGAACAGCGCCGTGCCGGACGCGTCCGAAACTTCGGAGGCGAATTCACCGGTGAGCCGGAAGCGCACGTAGTCCTTGGGCAGCAGCAGATGGCGCACGCGATCGAAATGCTCGGGCTCGTGGTCGCGCACCCACAGCAGCTTGGGCAGGGTGAATCCGGTGAGCACCGGGTTGGCGATGTACTTCAGGATGGTCTCGCGGCCGACGCGCGAATTCACCTCGTCCACCTGCTCCTGGCTGCGCTGGTCGCACCAGATGAGCGACGGACGGATGACGTGCGACGCGCTGTCGAGGATCACTAGGCCGTGCATCTGGCCGGAGAGCCCGATGCCCTGGATGTCCTGGCCCGCGATGCGAGCCTGCGCCAGCGCGCCGCGAATAGCGAGGACCGAGGCGTCCCACCAGTTTTCGGGGCGCTGTTCGGCCCACAGCGGCCGTTCCATGCGCATCTCTTCATGGGGAGCCGTGAACGCCGCGCGGACGCCGCCGCGTTCATCCACCAGAAGGGCGCGCGACCCGCCGGTGCCGATATCGATGCCAAGCCACATAGACCCCCAGGATATAACGCCGCCGCGACCGCTGCGCGCCTTGTGTAGCTTACCTGGTTCTTGTGTGGGGCAGGCAATCGTGCCTGCAGCCGCGTTTCCAGGCGGCCCGCTTTGAAGCGTCGAAGACCTCGCTAGATCTTGGGCTTGGGCGGAGGCAACTCGCGCGCGACCACTTCGTCTTTGAAGCCTTGCCGATTGTGCGCGCCGTCACAGAACGGTTTGTTCTCGGACAGCCCGCAGCGGCATAGCGAGATTACGGTACGGCCCGCCAGACCAAATACCGCGCCGGTCGGATCGCAGATTTCAAATTCCCCCTCAATCCGTATGGGACCGTTATGATTGACAGTTACCTTGGATGACATGCTTCGGATGGTATCACGGCCGCCTACTTCTTCTTCGTGGTTTTGTCGTCCACCGCGCCGCCATAGGTAATAGTCGACTTGCCTTCGTACCGCTTGTAATCCTGATACTTCACCGTCATGCGGATGCGCTGGTTCGATCCGTCCGGGAAGTGCAGCGTGTCGTCGGCGTGGGTGTAGGTCGGGAACCAGTACTTGCCGTCGATCTGCTCGCGATAGGTCTCGAAAGTGGGGAATTCGTTGCCCTTCTTGACGATGCCGACGCCCTTGCCGTTGGTCTTGACAATCTGAAAGTCGCGGTCGTCCACCCAGATGGTTCCCTGGAAGTACCGCTTGCCGGCCACCAATTTCTTGGGCTTGACATCGAAGTTGAAGGTGCCGATTTCGTCGATCTTGTCGCGCCCGACGTACTTGATATCGTAAAGCCCCGCATCCTTGGTGGTCAGCACGAAAGGCTGCACGTCGCGCAGATCCTGCTCGTCTTCGCGCGTCAGGATGATGTGCTGCAGGTTCTGCACCGGCGCCCACACCACCTTCGACATGCGCTTGCCTTCGGGCGTGAAAATAATGTCCTCGATCAAATCCCAGTGGCCGATCTCGGGATTGCCGCCGGAATCCAGCTCCTGCAGTTTGACGGTCTGGCGATAAGTATAGTTGTTGCGCGCGTCCTGGAATTCAGCTTCCTTGGCGGCGAATTTCTGAATGATCACTTCCGGATCGACGTTGTCGCTAGTGGCGGAAGCGGCCGGAGCGTTCTTGGGAGCGGCGCCCTGATAGGCGGCTCCACTCGCGATACCCAGAGCCGCAACCGCGGCTGCCAATACAAATCCACGCATAGTCCTATTGTAGGACGTGTTTACCGGCCCAGCAGTTTCTTGGCGATGGTCAGGAGTTGCATGTTGCTGGTGCCTTCGTAGATGCGGCCGATTTTGACGTCGCGGTACAACTTCTCCACGGGGTAGTCCTTGGTGATGCCCACCCCGCCGTGCACATCGATGGCCTTCGACGCGGCCTTCTCGGCGATCTCGGAGCTGTAGTACTTCGCCATGGCCGCTTCCATCAGGAACGGCATGCCCGCGTCGCGCAGCCGCGCCGCGTTGTACACCAGCAGCCGCGCCGCTTCGATGTCCGTCGCCATGCGCGCCAGCTCGAATTGCACGCCCTGGAATTCGCCGATAGCCTTGCCGAACTGCTTGCGTTCCTTGGCGTACGCCACCGAATGTTCCAGCGCCGCGCGCGCCAGCCCGATCATCTGCGCGCCGATGGCGATGCGTCCTTCATTCAGCGTCTCAATGGCGATCTTGTAGCCCTGCCCCACCTCGCCCATCACGTTTTCGCGCGGCACCCGGCAGTTGTCCAAGATCAATTCGCAGGTCGACGACGCCCGCAGTCCCAGCTTGTCTTCCTTCTTGCCCACCTGGAATCCCGGAAACTCGCGCTCGATCAGGAACGCCGTGACGCCCTTATACCCTGCTTCCGGGCGCGCATTGGCGAACAGCAGGAAGAAGCCGGCCTCGGCGGCGTTGGTAATCCACAGCTTGCGCCCGTTGAGCAGGAAGTGGTCTCCGTGATCCTCCGCGCGCATCGCCATGGCAAAGGCGTCCGACCCCGAACCGGCCTCCGAGAGCGCGTACGACGCCACCATGCTCTCCGCCAGCCGCGGCAGGTATTTGGACTTCTGCTCCGCGGTAGCCCACTTGATGAGCGCGTTGTTGCAGATGGTGTTCTGCACGTCCACAATCACGCCCGCCGACGGATCCACCGCCGACAGCTCTTCCACCGCCAGTACGGCCTGGAAGAAGCTGCCGCCCTGTCCGCCGTACTCCTCGGGGATTTCGATGCCCATCAGCCCCATCTCGAAGAACTGGCGGATGAGGTCCTTGCGGAATGCGCCTGCCTCGTCCATTTCGCGGACGTAGGGACGGATCTGTTCGCGCGCGAATTTCCGCACGGTCGACTGAAACAGCTTTTCGTCTTCGGTGAGCACCGTCAGAGGCTGCGGCACTGCGTCCACTGGTTCCATATTCCCTCCGCGGATTATTCCACACCCGCCAGCGCGCGATATTGCCGCCCTTGCGATTCCGCCACGCCGCTGTGCGTCACGTACCCGTTGTAGGTGTTGACACCTTCGCGCAGCGCCCCGTGCCGCTCACAGGCGCCTTCCAAACCGTGGTTCGCCAGATCGCGCAGGTAGGGGAAGGTGGCGTTGGTGAGCGCGAAGGTCGAGGTGTGCGGCACCGCCGCCGGCATATTCGATACGCAGTAGTGCAGCACGCCGTCCACGAAATAGACCGGCTCGGTGTGCGTGGTGGCGTGCGAGGTTTCAAAGCAGCCGCCCTGGTCGATGGCGACATCCACTACCACCGCGCCGCGCCGCATGTTGGCGATCATCTCGCGCCGCACCAGCTTGGGCGCCGAAGCGCCGGGAATCAGCACCGCGCCCACCACCAGGTCGGCAGTCTTCAGATTTTCGCCGATGGTCCAGGCGTTGGACGCCAGCGTCACCAGACGGCCGTTGAAGATATCGTCCAGCTCGCGCAGCCGGTTGAGGCTGCGGTCGATGATGGCCACGTGCGCGCCCAATCCCAGCGCCATTTTGGCCGCGTTGGTTCCCACAATACCGCCGCCCAGAATCACCACGTTGGCCGGCGCCACGCCCGGCACGCCGCCCAGCAGAATGCCGCGCCCGCCCGAAGGCTTCTCCAGATATTGCGCGCCCACCTGCACCGACATGCGGCCGGCCACTTCGCTCATGGGCGTCAGCAGCGGCAGCGACCCGTCGGTTTCGCGGATGGTCTCATACGCCACGCCGTTCACTTTGGATTGCAACAGGCGGTCCGTCAGCTCCGGCAGAGGCGCCAGGTGCAGATACGTGAAGAGGATCAAGCCCGGGCGGAAATAGCCGTACTCGGCGGGCTGCGGTTCCTTGACCTTCACCACCAGGTCGGCCTTGGTCCAGACTTCCGCCGCGCTATCCAAAAGGTGCGCCCCGGCCTGCATGTATTCGCGATCGGTCAACGAGCTGCCTTCTCCCGCGTGCGACTCGACCAGCACTTCATGCCCGGCCTCGCGCAGCTCCGCCACGCCGCTCGGCACCAGCCCTACGCGTGTCTCATGATCCTTGATTTCCTTGGGTACTCCAATGACCATCGCCTGCCTCCGCAGATAGGTTAACACCACGCATCCGTGGGAGAGATGCTTACCGCTGCCCCGCCTCCTTGCGCACTCTGGCGATCAACGCCGCCGCATCCGCGTCCCGTACCGCCAGCGGATCCATGCCGTCGGCGACCTTCGCTCCGCTCTGAAACGCCGCCAGCGCCTCCGCTTCGCGCTTCTCCTGGCGCAGCCAGCCGCCCAGCACCACATAGTTGCTCAACAGCAGGTAGCGAATACGATAATTGCGCGCGTCGGCGGCAAACAGCGCGGCCCGCGCCTCCACCACGCCCGCGAGCATCCGCAGTCCGCCCGCGTGGTCGCCGGTGCGCCACAGCACCGCCGACAGATAGTCCTGGGTTAGCGCCAGGTCGGCCTTGGCGGTGGCGCTGCCCGGGTCGCGATCCAGCATCTTGCGGTCGATGGCCAGGGCCTGTTGCAGGCTTTCCGCGGCTTTGTCCGGTTGGTGCAGCCTCGTCAGGTAGAGAAACCCCAACCGCTTCAGCGACTGCGCCAGCCAGCGTTCCGCCTCGCGATTCTCCGGGTCTTCGCGCAGCGCCGCGGCCAGCAGCGCATTGGCTTTCAAGCGCGTCCCAAGCGCCTGGTCCGACTTCAGCTCCTGCATTTCGCGCTCCGAGGAGCCGAAGTAGCACATGGCCAGGCTGACTTGCGCCGATCCGTCCAGCGGCTGCCTCTGCTGCGCCGCCTCCAGGTCGGCCGCCGTCTTTTGGAGAAGGTCCAGGCCCATCGCGCGGTCGGCGCCCTGGTACGTGGTGGCCTGCCGGACGCGCGCCCGCGCCAGGCCGTCGCGAGCTTTCACGTCCCGCGGCCGGGCGCGCGCCACTTCCGCGAACAGGGCCGCCGCCTTGCGATAACTGTCCTGCGCCTCGCGGGTTTTGCCGAGGTTCGATTCGAACGTGGCCCCCTGCGCATCGCCGATCCGCGCGTATCCTTCCGCCAGTTCGAGCTTCAGATCGGTGTCGCCCGAGGCCTCGCGCGCCAGGCTGTCGAGGTACTGCAGCGCGCGCTTTTCCACCAGCTCGCGCGCCGCGGTCGCCCCCGGCAGCGGCGCAATGGCGTCGTGAAACTCGAACAGAAACGTGCCCGAGAGCTGTCGCAACTCCTCGAACCGGCGGCTGGCCCGCCGCCCTTGCAGAATGGCGTCGCCCGCCGCGCCCGCGATGGCCAGCGCCACCACCGCGGCAATCGCCAGCGACTTCCGATGCCGACCCACGAACTTGCGCGCGCGGTACGCCGCGCCGCCGGCGCGCGCTTCCACGGGAAGCCCCGAGAGGTAGCGGCGCAAATCCTCCGCCAGTTCCGAGGCCCGCTGGTAGCGCCGCGCCGGTTCCTTTTCGAGGGATTTCAGGACGATGTTGTCCAGGTCGCCGCGCAACTGCCGCGCCCGCTCCGCTCCCGCCGCCACACTGGGCCGCGGCACGGCTGCCTCGCAGATGGTGCGCACCAGTTCCGCCGGCGAGGTATTGCGCACGCGGTACGCCGGCTGGCCCACCAGCAGTTCAAACAGCAGCATGCCGAGCGAATAGACGTCGCTGGCGGTGGTGAGCGGCTCGCCGCGGATCTGCTCCGGACTGGCGGTTTCCGGCGTCATGGGACGCAGGGCCAGCAGTGTCTGCTCCATGGCGCTGCCGTCTTCGAGCAGCTTGGCGATGCCGAAATCCAACAGTTTGGGCGTGCCGGCGGCGTCCACCAGAATGTTGCCGGCCTTCAGATCGCGGTGCAGAATCAGGTTGCGATGGGCGTGCTCCACCGCGTCGCACACCGCCAGGAACAGCGCGATGCGCTCTTTCAGGGTGCGGTGGGTGCGTCCGCAATACGCGACCAGCGGCTCGCCCTCGATGTACTCCATCACGAAGTACGGCTTGCTCTCGAACGTGCCGCCGTCCAGCAGCCGCGTGATGTTGGGGTGCTGCAGGCGCGCCAGGATCTGCCGCTCGGCGTAGAAGCGCCGCACCACGGCCTCGCTATCCAGGCCGGCGCGGACGATCTTCACCGCGACGCGCTGTTCGAACTGCCCGTCGTCGCGCTCCGCCAGGTACACGGTCCCCATGCCGCCGCGCCCGATTTCGCGCACGATGCGATACGGCCCCAGCCGCTCGGGAGCGCGTTCCGGAATCCGCTCCAGCGTGAGAAATGGAGTATCCGGATCGTCCGCCGCCAGCAGGGTTTCCACATCGTGGCGCAGTTCGACGTCGGCGGCGCAGGCGCGCCCGACGAAGTCCGCGCGTTCGCCGCGCGGCAACTCCAGCGCGTCGGCGACAATCTCCTTCACGCGTTCCCAGCGTCCCGGCGGCACAGGCGGCGTCACGAAAGCTCCTTGCGCAGCCAGAGCCGCGCCACGCTCCAGTCGCGTTTCACGGTGGCCGCCGACAGTTTCATCACCTCGGCCGTCTCTTCCACCGTGAGCCCGCCGAAGACCCGCAATTCGACGATCTGCCCCTGCCGCGCGTCCACTTCCGCCAGCCGTTCCAGCGCCCGATTGAGCGTCTGGATATCGACGGTGGAATCGCGTTCCAGGCAGGCCAGCGCGGTATCGAGCGTCACGCGATTGGAATACCCTTCGCGTTTCTGCGCCGACCGGTTTTCGGCGTGGTGCAGCAGCACGCGCCGGATCACTTGCGCCGCCACCCCCAGGAAATGCGCGCGATTCCGCCAGTCCACGGAGTGCTGGGCGACCAGCCGCATGTAGGCCTCGTGGACCAGTTCGGTGGGCTGCAAGGTGTGGTCGGGCCGTTCGCGGCTGAGGTAAATGCGCGCCAGGCGCCGGAGTTCGTCATAGACCTCCGGCAGCATCTCGTCGAGCGCCGATTTGTCCCCGTCCTGCCACCGAATCAGGAGGGCCGCCACATCCGCCATTAGCAGCTATTCTACAGGGGCCAATGTTATCCTGAAAGAGCTATGCGGCTGGCAGGCATCCTCGCGCTGGTTTTGATTCTGGTGTTGTTCCGGCTTCTGATCCCGCCGGCGCCCCAGTTGCTGTCCATTTCCCGCCGCTGGGGAAAACGGACCACCATCCTTCTGTGTACTGTCGCGATCCTCGGCGCCGCCGCGGTAATTCTGCTCTCCAGGCGCTAACACCAGTCATTGCGTACGATTTCGCCGATTCGTCTCCCGGTAATTGTGTTCGCTTCGTAACTGTACAGTCACGAACCTGGCACGACAAGGCTGTTAACCTCTGTTGCGAGCGCCGGGAAGTCTGGCGTACCGTCAGCCACTCCCGGTCGCGCGTGGCTGCTGTAATGGCCGCTCGAGCCAGTCAACCTCGTTCCTCAATCCAACCTATGGGAGCCGCCGTGAATCGAGTTATTCCAGCCCTTGTCTGCAGCGTGATCGCGCTGTGTTCCACCGTTCCCGCCGACGCGCAAACTACTAAAGGCGCCATCGCCGGCCGCGTCACGGATAGTTCCGGCGCCGTGCTGCAAGGCGCACAAATTCAACTGCAATCGCGTGAGGAGAAGCTCGCATCCAACGCGCAGGGTGAATTCCTCATCCCCGATCTGGCTCCCGGCGATTACAAAGTCATGACCTCGTATGTCGGCTTCAACACCCTGGAGTCGGCGGTCACCGTGAAGGCGGGCGAGACGGTCCACCTGGAAGCCAAATTGACGGTCTCCTCGGCGAATCAGGACGTGATCGTCACCGCCGAACGGGCGCGCGGCGAGGACGAGGCCATCAACCGGACGCGCACCGCCGACAACCTGCTGCAGGTGCTGCCCGCCGAAGTGATCACCTCTTTGCCCAACGCCAATGTGGCCGACGCGCTCGGCCGACTCCCGTCCATTACCTTGGAGCGCATCGAAGGCGAAGGCGTCTACGTGATGGTGCGCGGCACCGAGCCGCGCCTCACCAACGTCACCATCGATGGCATCACCGTTCCGTCCCCCGAACCTACGGTACGCCAAGTGCGGCTCGACGTGCTGCCCGCCGACCTGGTGGAGTCGGTCGAAGTGAATAAAACTCTGGCGCCCAACATGGACGGCGACGGAATCGGCGGATCGGTCAACATGAAGACCAAAACCGCCGGCGAGTTCCCCACCATCGACATTCATGGATTGGGCGGCTACAACCCCATCCTCGGCGGTCGCGCCAATACTGAAGACGGCGCAACCATCGGCCATCGGTTTGGCCGGACGCGCAAACTGGGAATTCTCTTCGGCGGTTCGTACGATTACAACGGCCGCGGCATCGACAACTGGCAGCCGGCCCTCGATCCGACTTCCACCTTCGCCAAGCCCTACTACGATGACAACACCATCCGGGAGTATCGGTATTATCGCAATCGCTGGGGCTACGCCGGGACGGCCGATTATAAATTCAGCGATTCCAGCAGCATCTACCTCAAGGGACTCTATTCGAACCTGCAGGATTACGGAGATAAGTGGTATTACGAGCCGGTGGCGACCAGCAGTCCTAAGTTCTATACGTCCAGCAAACGGCCGGATGCTTCCGTCAGCAGTTACACGCTGGGCGGAGTCAAGCAGTTCGGTCCGTCGCGGTTCACCTGGGAGATTTCCGCGTCGAATTCGTATGAGCTGGATTCCGCGGGCAATCCCAAGGCCGATTTCTCCTGGATCGGCTCCTCGCTAACCTGCGGGTACGATCCCACGGCGCAGACCAATCCCAATGTCCCGCATTTCGGGAATAACTGCGATGGGCCCAATTCCCCGCTTCAAGTGGCCAGCAATTGGGGCTTCAAGGACATCACCATTTCCACCGGCCGCAGCGCGCAGTTGAATCTGACCGGCTCGGGTTCCTATGCCACGCTGTACCACATCGGTTCCCACTATGCCGTTTTCGAAGTCGGCGGCAAGCTCCGCAATGGGCATAAGTATCAGAACTCCACCGAAGACGTCTATGACGGCTGGAAAGCCGCCAGTTACCCGATGACGCAGTTCTTAAGCACCTTCAGCAGTAACAATTATCAGAGCGGCGACTACTTCGGAGGCCACTTCGGTCCGGTTTCCGCCTTCAGCCAGATCGAGAGCTTCACTCTAGCCAATCTGTCCAGCTACCTGGACGGTTATAAGACCGCCGCTGACGGTTACCCCAACATATTCGATACCGTCGAGCGTATTTCGGCCGGCTACGTCATGAACACTATGGATTTCGGCAAGCTGCACATTGTGGCGGGCGTGCGCATCGAAGGCACGCAGATGAATACCCTCGGCTACAATGTCACCCTATATCCCGCCGGCAGCAAGAATTGCGCCCTGGCCACGGGTTGCGGAGTCCCGGTCCCAGTTAACAACAATCCCTCGTACACCAATATCCTGCCCAGCCTTTCGCTGCGTTACGCTTTGGATAAGGATTCCGGGTTGCGTCTGGTTTACGCCCGGGGCGTGGCGCGCCCCGACGTGTATCAGTTGGTCCCCTACGTCACCGAGGACGATTCCACCAATCCGCCCACCATCGCCCTGGGCAATCCCGCGCTCAAACCCGAACATGCCAATAATTACGACCTGCTGTACGAGCGTTATCTCAATCCGGCGGGCATTCTGCAGGCGGGCTTCTTCGTCAAGCAGCTTTCGGGTACGCTCATCAGCACCTCGTACACCGCCAATAGCGGACCCTACCAGGGCGACCTGGTGTCGCAGTGGATTAACGTGAGCAACGCCGAACTATATGGCTTTGAGGCGTCCTACCAGCAGCGCCTTTCTTTCCTTCCCGGCATGCTGGGCGGCTTCGGCATCCTGGCCAACTACAGTTGGACCAGTTCCAAGGTCACCCGCATTCCCGGCCGTACCGACAGCCCCGCGCTGCAGCAGCAATCCCCCACCGTGTGGAACATCAGCCCCACGTTCGACCGCGGCCGCTTCTCGGTGCGCGT
>Ga0181529_10005568_pt1 | contig 13157 bp, 8 predicted proteins | sample PEATcosm2014_Bin_36_FD_119763 | JGI IMG/M metagenome (GOLD analysis project Ga0181529, IMG submission 119763) | Peatland microbial communities from MTU Mesocosm Facility, Houghton, MI, USA - PEATcosm2014_Bin10_30_metaG | ecosystem: Environmental > Terrestrial > Soil > Wetlands > Peat | place... | reverse complement strand
GGCTTGCGTGTGCCCGTGCGGGCTCACAATGGGCAGCGCGCGCACCGCGGCGTAAAGCGCTCGCGCCACCTGGCGCGCCCCCGGCTCGGAAGGAAACAATCGATCTTCGTGTATCAGCATGACGGGGACTCAACCCTTCTCTCTATTCGTGGCAGGAATCTCTTTTTCCTGCGGTGATTTTGACTAGGTCTCCGACCACTTGTTCTTGCACCAACCTTCGGCGCCCCAGGTCCGGGGTCCCCACGGACAGGTCTTCGTCAGTGGGGTGGAGATCCCGATTTTTGGGATCTGGGAAGGCACGAACCCAAAGTGCGAAATCACGCGGTCGGAGAGCTAGTTACGCATGCGATGGCCTGCGGCTTCAATAACCCCCGAACCTCAAACGCGGTTCGCAAATCCCATGCCAGCAAGAACGCCCCGCATGTACGCGAAGCTCTCCATGACTCCAGGCAATGGGTCGTCCCCGTGTATTTCGTATTCAAGATCGACAAATCCCTTATACCTTATCTTGACCAGGGCTTGAAAAATCTCTCGCACCGGCATCAAGCCTTCTCCCACAGCCACTTGACTTTCCTTGCTATGGAAATCAGTCAGGTCCTTCATGTGCATGTTGAAGAGGCGCGGTCCGATCTCGTGAATCGCTTGCACAACATCGGTGCCGGCACGCACAGTGTGGCCGACATCGATGCAGCATCCAATGCGCGGGTCCAGGTTCTTCACCAGTTTCAACACATCGAGCGGCGAAGGCCACACCTTGTCCTCCGGCCCATGGTTGTGGATAGCGATTCGAATATTGTATTCCTTGACGAATCTCTCGACGCGGGGAAGAGTCTCCGGCGTGGGGTCGCCTGCAACAATTACACCGATGCCCGCTCGCTTGCAGTATTCGAACTTGGCACGAATATCTGCGTCCTCATCCTTTGGAAAGTAGATCGCTCCGGCGGCGTGCAACTTGATCCCGGCAGCGGCATAGTCCGCTAGCGCTTTGGATTCTGCTTCCGGATCGGAGGGAAGATGATCCTTCACGTCCTTCAAGTTGATCGAATCGACTTTGACTTGCTTCAGGAAGCCGATCATCTGCGCACGGGTGAAATTGCGAAACGTATAACTGGCTACGCCCAACTGAATCGGCGAAGGATTTCCCGATGCCTGCGACGGCTCCGCAGAAGAAGGCACGGCGCGCGAGGCGGCACATGCAGCGGCAATCAACGCGCCAGACTGGACAAAGTTGCGCCGGGAGAAGGAATGGTTCATGGCAGTGGACTCCTCTTCTTTAAAGTTAAACTGCAATTGATCTCTCAAGTTTCTCAATGAGCGGCCGTGGCGCTCCTAGCAATGGAGCAGCCACGGCGGCTTCGTCTTCCGGACAGCTCTTGCCCTGTCCCCGAATGAAACGTGTCTAGAGATGCGGCGCCCAGCCCGGCTCGTATTCGCGTCCCCACAGCTTTGCGGCTTCCGCGTCGTTCTTGATCTTGCCGTCTTTCGGGTCAAGATGGAGTTCGCGGCTCACCTCCCAGGCGACGTTGGAAAGCTGAAGCATGGTGACCGCGACGTTGCCGATGGAAACTGGGGAGTGGAGCTTCTCGCCCTTTTTGATTGCAGCGATGAAGTTGGCAAAGTGCAAAACCGTCATGGAGTCGCTGCCCACAAGGTCGGAAGACTCGTGTGCGCTTTCGGTCTTCACTTCGCTGGTCTTGTCTCCCTTGAGGTTGTACACTTCGTAACCGCCGGGATCGAGAATGATCGAGCCGGTGGTTCCCATGATCACCGAGCCTCTGCTGCGATCGTAAACCTTCATGCCTTCGCAACATCTGCCTTCCCAGGAGATCGCCTTGTCCGGGTATTCGTAGCTGGTCACCAGCGTATCGTAGAACTGCCAATCGTCCTTGAAGTGGTATCTTCCACCAGACGCGGTAATGCGGTGCGGAAGATCGACGTCCAGCGCCCAGCGGCAAACATCGATCTCATGGGTTCCGTTGTTGAGGGTTTCCCCTGTGCCCCACTGCTTGAACCAGTGCCAGTTATACGGGTGGTAGTTATCATGGTAGGGCCTGCGCGGCGCGGGCCCTTGCCAGAGATCCCAATCCAGCGTCGCGGGCACCTGTACTTCCTTGCCAATTCCGATTGATTTTCTGGTGTTGACGTACCAGGCCTTGGCAAAATAGGGCGTACCGATCAGGCCATTGTGGATCTTGTCGATGGCCTCGATGATGGTTGGGTCCGATCGCCGTTGATTGCCCATCTGGACAAGCTGACCGTATTTTCTTTGCACCTCCACCAGCAGCGCCCCTTCGGCGGGATTGTGGCTGCATGGCTTCTCCACGTACACGTGCTTGCCGGCCTGCACCCCGGCGATGGCCATGGGGGCGTGCCAATGATCCGGCGTGGCGATGGTGATGGCGTCCACGTCCTTCAGTTGCAGAATCTGGCGAAAATCCCCGACCATGGCTGGCGCATAGCCCAATGCACTTTCAGTGTTGGCGGCAAACCTTTTTAGAATCGTGCTGTCTACATCGCAAACATGCGTAACGCGAGCATGATCTCTATTCGCCTTGAGAGAGGCAAGATGAGCGTAAGCGCGCGAATTGAGGCCGACGATGGCAAAGTTGACGCGATCGTTGGAGCCAAGAATCTGGCCGTAGCTCTTCGCTGTCGATGCAATCGCCATGCCCGCGGCTCCAACCGCGAGCGTGTCCAGGAATTCTCGTCGAGTTACCATGTTGTTTCTCCTGCATGCCAAAACAATGGCGGGGCTGTTCTTTCGTGGTCCAGAGTCGCAAGACATTCTTACATCTGCTTACTTAAGGGTTCCTGAATCTTCGAGAGCCTTCTTCATGCCTGCCCAGCTGATGCGGGTAGACTCTTCCGGCGTGGCGGCTCCATGCCAATGAGTCTCCAGGCTCACTGCACCACGGAAGCCACTTTGCTTCAGCGCGCGGAACTGCGCCGTCCAGTCGATATATCCCTTGTCAACCGGCGCCCACTCGATCTTGCCGCTCGCGCCCATTACGGCGTTCTTGCAGTGACAGTGATGAATGCGGCTCTTCGGAATAGCTTCCCAGCCGACCGGAAAGGCATCGAGTTCGCCGCGCATCACCGCATTGGCAGGGTCCCAATTGAGCGCCAGATGCAGCGTCTGGATGGCATTCATCGCCCGCGCAGCTTCACGGCCGGTTGCAGTGTTGCAGGCAAATTCGTTCTCCAGCACCAGCAAGATACCCTGTTTGGCGCATGTCTCTGCAGCCGCACGAAGCCTTTCATCGATCGCAACCCGATGCGGCGCCTGATCTTCCAGCCGCCAAAAGTCGAAGCAGCGGACTTTCTCTGTATTGAACTGCTTGGCCAGAGTAATGGAGCGCTCCAGGATCTCATCTTGCTTCTTGAACGCCACCTCGGCCGCGCCATGCATGTCGTCCTTTGAACCGTAGGGAGACTTGGGCGCGCCGGGCCAATCGGTCTTGAAGAGAGGACTGGCAATGTCGGTAACCTGCAAGTTGTACTTCGTCAGGATCGTGTTCGCTTCGCCGATCTGCGCCTCGCTCAATTCCGTCACATTCTTGTTCCACATCGAGCGAAGTTCGATCCAGCTCATTCCGAATTCGTGCGAGGCAATGAAGCAGGCGTGGTCGAAATCCTGCGAAATCTCATCGTTGATGACAGCTATCTTGAATGGCGACTTGGATGCCTCTGCCATGCCGATGAACGGGCGAGCAGCACAGGCGGCGGCAGCCATCCCTGCTCCCACAACGAAGCTTCGTCTTGATATGGATCTCATGTTGCTCCTTTTGCTTTTGAGCGGCGGATCATCAATGAAACAAAGACAACAAGGGTTGAAGGCCGGTCATGCGCTGTTAGCGTTGACCGGCCTGTGGAGGTTAGGTTGGCAGATATGGCTCTAGAAAGTGAACTTCGCCGCCCCCTGCAAGGTACGTCCGCCGCCGATGCCGTTCACGCTGCCCTGTCCGCTGCCCAGGGTGCCGGTGATGGTGCCGAAGCCGGATGCGCCATTCGGGCCGCTCCCGTTGGGCAGGCCGAACTGCGGCGTGTTGCTCAACTGGAAGACGTCCATACGGATTTCAAGAGCGGTCTCACGATACACAGCGAACTTCTTGAAGATCGAGGCGTTGTCCTGAATGTAGCCGGGGCCGCGGAACTGGTTCCTTCCGGTGTTGCCCAGGCCGGGATTGGTGCAAGGCGACTGTCCGGTGCAACCGGAGGGCTGCGTGAAGACCGTCGGATCGAACCAGGGCGAGGCCGAGCCGATGCCACCGAGCTTTTTGAAGCTTCCGGTGAGGGTAGCTGTCTGGGTTGTGCCTGGGGTATTCAACGTGCCCCCGCTCGCGGTAACAGTGAAGGGCAGGCCGGTAACCGCGGAAACAATACCCGAGAGCCTCCAGCCTCCCACCACCGCATCGGCAATTCCAGAACTCATCAGCTTGTGACCGCGCCCAAAAGGCAACGCGTAGGTGAGGGTCTGTTCGTAATTCAGCTTGCGGTCGAAATCGGCCGGGGCATAGTTCCTGCGCTGATTGATGAAGAACATCAGGCTGCCGTCGTCGTCTCCGCCTGTGGAGTAGGCAAGCGCCTTGCCCCACGTGAAGGCTGTTGTGAAGGTGATCCCGTGAGAAAAGCGCTTGTGGAGCTGGGCTTGCAGCGATTCGTAATTCGAGGAGAAGCCCATGAAGTACTGATTGGTGGCCGCAGTGCGTCCGAAGTTCGCATACTCTGGCTCAGAGGATGAGCCGCCGCCATATGTGCTGGGGAGGTTGATGTTCTGCGAAATGGACATGTCCGTTCCATGATTGGCGACATAGGCAACCTGCAGTGACATGTCAAACGGAAGGGACTGCTGCACGGCAACATTCCAAGAAGATGCATAAGCATTCTTGAAATTCAGCGGAATGTAGGTGTAGACCTGGGCGATGAGTTGCTTGGCTTGGAGGAGCGGCACACCGCTGAGACCGGTTGTTGACTGCGGCACGGCAATAATTCCGTTGCTAGGAATCGTAATGGCGACTGGCGCAGGGAATCCTGCCTGGAAGGTGGCGACCGTAACTCCGTCGCCCAGAACGGCCGGCGAGTAGGCCGAGCCTACAGGCTGATAGCTGTTGTTGGCGCGTACGGGGTAGTTGTAGGCGTAGGTGTTGTCCATGAACGGCGTATAGCTGACACCGAAACCGCCGCGGATAACTGTGTTGGGCCGGATGCGGTAGGCGAATCCCGTGCGTGGAGCGAAATACTTGTACTGCGTCTGCATCCCCAGGTTGGAGGGGTTGCTGCCCAAGCCTGCCAATACGAGAGTGTCATTGGTCGGATTGTAATTGGAGAAGCCCCCGGCATTCGCCGGCGTCGCTGGCGGATAGGACTCCCATCGCAGGCCAAGATCGACAGTCATTTTTGGAGAAGCCTGCCACTTGTCGCTGGCGAATCCAAACACCCACCACTGGCGATAGCGCGGGAAGAAGGTGTTCAGGTCGCGGCCGGTCTGGCTGGGCTGCTGGAGAAGGAAGCTGGCGATATCGTTGGCTACAGTCGTTCCCGCCGATCTCTGATCGGAGGTCTGCACGTCGGAGAAGGTGAAAGCTCCGCGCGGGCTGAAGGTCTGATCCTGAAGCAAGTCGTCGTGGATGCGGCGCACGTCGACGCCCCACTTGAACGTGTGGTTGCCCCAGATCTTCGTCCAGTTGTTGACCATGTCAATGTTCGATTCGGCACGAATCCACGGTTCGGAAGCGGAGTAACCGATCAATGGACTGGAAAAGCCACCGTTGATGGTGACGGCGACCTGTCCGGAGGTGAACGGCTGTCCGGAGATGTTGACGCCCGGGATTCCGAGGGCGGTTGCGTCGGAGGAGCCGTAATCGTTGGTCTGCGCGCTGTTTCCCAGGTGGGCAGCACCAATGCGCACTTCGGTAAAGAACGACGGAGAGAAGACGCGGTCGTAATTGACGCCAGCGCTGTACGACTTCTGATTGCCCGTACCCTCGAAGCCTCCGCCCTGCGGACCGCCAAGAAAGCCTCCAAATGCGGCCTGCTGGAAGGTAACAACCTTCTGGAAGCTGTAGCGCGCGCTGAAATGGTTCTTCTCATTCAGCGTGTAGTCGCCCTTGGCGTCGAAGCTGTCGGTGGTCTTGGAGAATGGGAGTTTGGTGGCGTAGTTGTTGGCCGGGTTGTTCATCGCTTTTTGGGTAAGGATTCCGTATTTCGCCGCGGCCGCGTTCAACTGCTGAAGAATCGCCAGCGATACCGGGTATTGCGATTTGACTAGGCTATAGGGAATCTGATTGTTCGGGAACGCCGGACGGGGATCGGCCGTAGTCCCGGCGTGAACTGTGCCGTCTGTGAAACTGGTCGGGTCGTAGACCTGGCCTTTGGTTCCGTTCATGGCGCCGCTCAGATCGATACATCCAAGGGTGTCGGAGCAGCCCGCCTGGCCTGTGGTCGGTGAGTAAAAACGCGAATCGGGAATCGTGAACGTGCTGGACACAGCCTCGTGATCCACCGTGTGCAGGTAATCGCCGAAGAAGAATATCTTGTCCTTCTTGATGGGGCCGCCGACAGCGCCGCCAAAATAGTTGTACGACAGGTGGCCCGGAGGCACGGTGGCGAAGTAGGAGCGGGCATTCGTGTAGTTGTTCTGAAGGAATTCGAAAGCCGAACCATGAAATGCATTCGAGCCGGACTTGAGGGTGACGTTGGTAACGGCGCCGATGGCGCGGCCCAATTCTGCCTCGAAGTTGTTGGTAGAAATATCAACGGTTGCAATCGCCTCTGCCGGAGGAATGATGATCTGCAGAAGGCCGGTGCGCTCGTCGTCGTCGATGCCTTCAATCTGGTACAGGTTGCTCACGCGCGGCATGCCGTTGGCTTCAGTTTGCAGGGAGCTGGCCGCGTTGAAGAACTGCGAGTGCTGGAAGACTGCCGGCGCAGTGCCTGGAACCACGTTGAGCAGCGACTGGTAGTTGCGGTTGGTGCCCAGAGGCATATCCACAACGCTCTCCGACTCGATCTTGGTGCTGATGTCGGCGCGGTCCGTCTGCAGCGCCGGAGGCGCTGTGGTTACGATGACGGTCTCCGAGACATTGCCGGGGGTAAGCGTGAGATCGACGCGGGTGGCCGAGTTGCTCAGCAAGTCGATGTTCTCTTGGGTTGCCTTCTTGAAGCCCTTTGCTTCGACGGTAACGCTGTACGTGCCGGGCTGGAGGTCCGGGAAAGTGTAGTTGCCGCTTTCGTTGGTAACCGACTGGTGGATCGCGCCGGTTCCCGAGGCGGTAGCCGTGACTTTTCCATTGGCAATGCTTGCGCCGCTGGAGTCGGTTACCGTCCCCAGCAATGTTCCGTTAACGGCCTGCCCCAGCAGGACCTGTGAGAATGCGAGCCCCGCAAAAGCGAGGATGGACCCGAGGATGGGCCGCAATATTCGACGTGGAATCATTCAGAGCCTCCAAGCAGTAGGTCAAATGCGCTTCGAACTTTTCGATGGTCCGAGTAGCGAGCGAAGATTAGATGGGCCCGATAAGAGTTGTCAAGAATAAATTTCGCGGTTCGTAAAAAAGATTTCGGAGTTCGTAAAAAATGCCCTTCGGAGTTCGAAATATAGAAGATTTCAAAACTCCCCTATCGTCCGTGACCGCACCGGTAAGGCATTCATAACGTTACCGTTGCGCATTTCCGCAAGCCGCGGTGAAAGGCTCTTGGAAGTTTCGCAAACCGGGCAAGGGAACGGCCGGCTCAACGGCGGCGAACCGGAAAGATTGCCCTTTCCCGATTCGCTTCGGCTCGTTCCATCCTTCGCCAGCACGTCGCGCCAGCCCGGTTTAACCCATGGTCCTGCGAGCTCGAAGGACGTTCGCCAAACCTTCGCGTGCAAAGCTCCCCTGGTCTGGTGGAGAATGGATTGAGAAGAATCCTTCGCCAGGATTGAGGAGCGCTTGACCCCTACGCAGATTGCCCCCCCAAAATGGACCGCCGCCGAGTTCGAGCGGCTGGTTCTCGACAGCAGCCCCAAGACCGCGGTATTCGACTGCGACGGAACGCTGTGGAACGGCGACTCCGGCTATGGCTTTATGGTTTGGTCCATTGAACAGGGCCTCGTTTCCCGCTCGACCAGCGACTGGATGGATACGCGCTACCGGGCCTACTTGGCTGGCAAGGTGAGCGAGGTCGAGATTTGCGGCGAGATGGTGCAGATCTACGCCGGCCTGCGCGAGCAGGAGTTGCGCCAGGCCGCCGCCCGGTACGTGGACACGTTTGTGCGCTGCCGCGTCTTTGCCGAGATGGCCCGCTTGGTAGCTGCATTGCGCCAGGCCGGCGTTGAGCTCTGGGCCGTCAGTTCCACCAATAAATGGGTGGTTGCCGAGGGCGTGCGCGATTTCGGCATCCCCGAGCAGCGCGTGCTCGCCGCCGAGGCTCGCGTGTCTAATGGCCTGATCGCCAGCGAAATCCTGGATGTCCCGACCGGCGAGGGAAAGGCCACCTCGCTCAACCGCGTGGGGCTTCCCTGCCCCGATGCGGTTTTCGGCAATTCCGTTCACGACCTGGCCATGCTTGAGACGGCGCGCCGCCCTTTCCCGGTGAACCCCTCCCCGGCCCTGCTGGCTGCGGCAGCAAGCCGCGGTTGGGGCTACTTCCAGCCCCAGGCCGCCGAAGGCGCCAAAACGCTGGTTGGGGGAGAATAAGGCGCTTCCCAAGAGCGGGCCGTAGGCGACGCTCGATGGAGATGTTTTTCAGCTTCCGAAGGGAAGAAAGAACCGGTCGACTCTGCATCCCTTTTGGGGCGTCTACACTAGAGGGGTGGAAGAAGTCCAGCCAAACACCAATCCTCGGCCGCAAGGGCCCGCACTCCGATTCGTAGCTGCCGCGCTCATTGTGCGCGGCGGCGAGGTTCTGATTTGCCAGCGCCGTGCGGATCAGCCCATGGCCTTGCAGTGGGAGTTTCCCGGCGGCAAGATCGAAGCCGGCGAAAGCGCCGAAGAGGCGTTGGCTCGGGAATTGGACGAAGAACTCGGCATTCATGCGATCATCGGGCCGCGCGTCACCCGTATCCGCCACAACTACCGCCATGGGGGCGCGGTGGATTTGCAGTTCTTCGCGGTGCATGAGTTCTCCGGCGAACTGCAGAACCGCATCTTCACGCAGCTGCGCTGGACCAAGCTGGAAGAGTTGCCCGCCTACGACTTCCTGGCCGCCGACCGCACGCTGATCCGCGACCTGGCCTCCGGCAAGCTGCTCTAGGAGTCTGTCGGGGAGAGCCGAGCGCGATTGAGCGGTTTGCCTCTGTGGGGCATCGGGTTCAGGTCGATGCTCCCAGAGGCAAGCACCGTTCAGCCAGCCGTTGAGCATCGCCTATGCCCGAGAGCCTACTATTATGACCATCGCGGCTTCTTCTTGTCCTGCCTAGCCCGCTTCATTCATAAAGCTTCTTTTCAAGCTCGCATCTGGGATAGCCAGAGCACGTTCGGACACCGCGCCCAGACTTTTCCGGCCCCGCAGGGGACCAACGAAATTAGCTCAGGGCTGCAGCCCTGGGAAAGTGTTGACAAGGCGCCTGGCGCCCCGGAAGGGCGCTGCTAAGTTCTGCACGCTATCGATCGCAGATGAAGGCTGAGCACGGCGAATGTTCTTGACGTGCGTGCTTTTCCGTCTTTCTGGTTCCGATATTCATAAATAGTGCAGGTTAGGAAACTTCCCGCTTGCCTATTGATAAGGAACACCTTTCAATCCTGAGGATAGAAAGTATTGGACAGGTTCAACAATTCAAATGGACAATAAGTCATAATCTCGCATGACCTCCTGAAGTGTTGGAGAGACAGTCGTACTCTCCAACACCATTTTTCGATCTACCCTTTTGCCGGACTCTGCTAAAGCAACTGCCGGGAATGCCGGTTGAGGCATATGAGGCTCACGCGAACGAGCTTTCATAACTTGAACGTGGAGAAATGCAATGCGATGGTTGTTGCCCGCCAATTGAGGATGAATCGAGGCCGTTTGTCCAGGCCAACGCACTGGGCGACTGTTATGCGTTGCCGAATCTCTCGATAAGCCCGTTCAGGCAATCCCTGAGTGCGGCCTCCAGTTCCTTCTTCTTGTCGACAAAGCGCACCGAAGGTGTGGGAAGAGATATCGCCGCGATCTCTCCCTCGGGGCCCCTTATCGCTGCCCCCACTGCCGAGATACCCAATGTGTGTTCTTCGATATCAAAAGCAATTCCGGTCTTGCGAATTCTGCCGATTTCGCCTTCCAATTGCTTCCATGTGCAAATCGAGTTGGGAGTGAATCGGGTGAGGTGGATTGTTTTCTTGAGTTGAAGGAGTAGATTGTCGTCTAACGCGGCCAGCATCGCCTTTCCATTCGCGCTGCAATGCAACGGGAAAGACACTCCGATAGCAGAGACTGCGCGCAGCCGTTGGCTGCCCTCGATATGGTCGATAAAGACTGCTTGGGACCCATCCATGACGGCCAAGTCCACGGTCTCGCCTGTCCTTTGAGCCAGTTCTTCCAGGCTTGAATGCGCAAGCTCTGCCAACCCGAACCGGGCGGAACGGGCAATTCGAATCAGCGCCGGCCCAAGACGAACACCGGCTTGCGGCGTTGCCGCAGTGACAAACTTTTCGCGATCCAGCGCCGCGACAATCCGTTGCACTGTTGACTTCGGCAATCCAAGCTGCTTGGCCAGTTGCCCCAGACTCAATCCCTGCTCGCATCCTTCGAGGGCACGCAACACCTCAGCGGCGCGTGCGATTACTTGAACTCCCAGTGGCGACTTGGCCAAGTGAATAGCTCTCCTCAACTAGAGTTTGATCGTTTTGCGTGCGCTCAGGTCACGCTCTTAGCAGTGGCCCACAAACGGGGAGGTTGTTCTGCCGGCACTACCGTCTTCCCGGCTCCGCAGAGATTCTGCTAAGCGGGATGCGCGATACGCTTTCCTGTTAAACAGAATCCGCGACCACACCTAATCTCCCTTGGCCATAAGCATTTGTGCGGATATCCAAATCGCACAGCGCTTCTAGCGGCATGCGTCCGATACACGAAGGTCTCGCTCATTTATGCGGGAATCCTCTCTTCGAAGAGAGTGTTGAGTGTCCCCGCCCCTTCCCGCAAATGAGAAGGGGCGGGGAGGACAGAGGAACTACATTGCTCCGTATTTGTAAACGCGCTCTTCCGCGGGGACCAGTTGATCTTCGTCGATTTCGGCGACGCAGCGAACCATCGAACCGTCACCGAGGTGCCAGCGAATGGGCAGCGCGAAGAAACGAAAACGCTTGCCTTTCACCTTGTCCAGGTCGCCACCGAGGTTTTCAACGCCGACGATGCCGTTGCCCAACATGTACTTGTGGCAGGGCTCCCAGGTACCGGGACAGCCAATGGCTTCCAGCGCGCCGAATTTCTCGTCGTACTTGGCCTTGCCGTGGATCTTGATGTAGAGTTCCCGGTCGAACTCAGCGTAGGCCTCCTCGCCGAACTGGTCGATGTACTCGTCGCAGATCGATTTGCCGGTATAGCCCGGGAGTTTCATGCTGGTACCGTTGTTGCCCATTGAGGTGTGCAGCGGATGATCGAGGGCCTGCTGGTCCATGGCCACCACCTTGACCTTGTGCTTCAGGAACCACTTGCCGGCATCGATGCCGCAGCCAAGCGAGTAATGGTAGTATTCCTTGCTATCGTCGAATTTCCGATGCATACCGGTGTTCAGGCAGAGAACCATTCCCTCGAGTTCCGAAAGCTTCATGCCGGCGCGAGCCACAGCATCTTCCAGATCCTTGGGCATGATCAGCTTCCAACGATCGACGCGCAGGTCGAGACAAACTGCGTCGCCGCAGTAGGCGTCGACCGGCAGTTCGTGCGAGTAGAGAGCGCGGCTGCCGTCGAACATGCGCTCCATGACATGGCGGGGGGCATCTGCATGTGTTCCGGTGTGCATTGTGCACTTGATGGTCTGCGTCAGAACGCCGCCCTTGGCCATACTGTGCATCGGGGCGATTTCAGGTTTGGAGAAATAAGGCCACAAGGGCATATCTCCAAAAAACGGGTGGCTTAGATCCACGAAGACTTTCTTTCCCATAACTTCCTCCAGATGATTTGCTGTTGCAGTTATCGATCTTGATGGCTACATTCAGCCGGGGTGCACTGACGGCGCGGTCCCGGCTGGTGACTCCCGCGAGAGAGCATCTGCCCGGTCTGCCCCGCGATTACGAGATTCCCACGGGCGAGATCGCCAATGAGAATGCAGCCGCTGGCTGGCCCGAGTTGCCGTGCGGACTCACTTGCCCAAGACGACCTTCTTGAGGTATGAGTTCAAACGGGTGCGTACGGCTTGAGAAGTCTCGGGAGTCCAATGAAAGAAACCCAGTTTCGTCTTCATACCCAGGTCGCCGCGCTTGACCAGGCTTTCCAGCAGGGGGCTCGGATTGTGAGAAGACTCGATTTCAGAGAGAATCGTGTTGTGAATCGCCAGCGTTAGGTCGAGGCCGACGAGATCAGCGTTCTCAAGCGGGGCCAGCACGGGAAGACGCATGCCGAAGCTATTCTTGACACACAGATCGACGGTCTCGGCATCGCAGATGCCATGTTCGACGATGGAGATTGCCTCTCTCCACAGGGCGTGTTGCATGCGGTTGGCAACGAACCCGGCTACATCGCGCTTCACGTGCACTGCGACCTTTCCGGCCGCGTTCATGATCGCAATGCAACGCTCAACGTATCTAAGGTCGGTGCGTTCTGTTTGGACGACTTCGACCAGCGGAATCAGAAAGGGAGGATTCCACCAGTGTGTGCCCAGGACGCGATGTCCGTCGGCCACTTTCTCCGCGATTCGGGTAATGGGGATCACCGAAGTGTTGCTAGCGAGAATACAGTCGTTGCTGGTATAGCTGGCCATCTCGACGAAGAGATTCTGCTTGACCTCGACGTTCTCAGCGGCGTTCTCGATTACGAGATCGGCGTCCTTGACGGCGTCTCTGAGGTTGTTGAACAGGGCAATATTCTCTGCCGCTTTCTCATCGACTCCAAACGTCTTGAGGTTAGCGCGCGCCTTAGCGTGGACTTGATCCAAAACTTCCTGGCGGCGAGCATAGAGGTTGACGGGATAGCCTTTCGAAGCAAAAAACTCGGCAATGCCCTGCCCCATCATTCCAGCGCCTACGACTGCAATCTTTTCC
>Ga0181529_10005567_pt1 | contig 13162 bp, 13 predicted proteins | sample PEATcosm2014_Bin_36_FD_119763 | JGI IMG/M metagenome (GOLD analysis project Ga0181529, IMG submission 119763) | Peatland microbial communities from MTU Mesocosm Facility, Houghton, MI, USA - PEATcosm2014_Bin10_30_metaG | ecosystem: Environmental > Terrestrial > Soil > Wetlands > Peat | place... | reverse complement strand
CGTCCTCCACGCTGACCACGATGGCCGGCTTGGCGGTGCGCTCCACCACGCGCGAGGCGAGAATGCCGATGACGCCGCGGTGCCAGCTTTCGCCATCCACCAACAGCAGGCGGTCGGCGGCCAGTTCGGCATCCGTAGCCAGCCGGGCCAGAATGGCGGTGAGGGCCGTCGCTTCGGTGTCGCGGCGTTCGCGGTTCTGGCGGTCCAGCTTGGCGGCCAGTTCCTGGGCGCGGGCGTGGTCGCGGGTACAGAAAAGCTCGATCACTTCCGAGGCCACGTCCATGCGCCCGGCGGCATTGATGCGCGGCGCCAGACGAAAAGCTACATCGAAGCCGGTGAGTTGCTTGGCGGCGGGATCGAGCGCGGCCACGGCGAACAAGGCGCGCAGGCCCGCGCCCACGGGCTTGCGCAGCTCGCGCAGGCCGAGCGCGGCGATGGTGCGGTTCTCACCCTTGAGCGGCACGGCGTCGGCAATGGTGGCGATGGACGCCATTTTGAGAAAACTGGGCAGCGTCTTTTCTCGCGTGCGGGAAGGGTCGCGGCGCTCCAGCACGGCCTGGGCGAGTTTGAGGGCAATGGCCGCGCCGCACAGCGACTTTTCAGGGTAGGGGCAGCCGATCTGGTTGGGGTTCAGCACGGCCAAGGCCACGGGGAGGGCGTCCCCGGCTTGGGCGAGGTGGTGGTCGGTGACGATCAAGTCCAGACCCAGGCGTTGCGCGGTTTCGGCCTCGGCAAAGGCCCTCATGCCGGTGTCCACGGTGATCACCAGGCGCACACCGTCGGCGTAGGCAGCCTCCAGGACGCTGGATTGCAGCCCGTAGCCCTCCAGCAGCCGGTGGGGCACATGAAAGCGCGCCACGCCGCCCAGCATCTCGATGGCGGTCTTCAGCAGAACGACTGCGGTGGTGCCGTCCACGTCGTAGTCGCCGTAGAGCAGCACCGGCTCGCGGCGCGCAATGGCCGTCTCCAGCCGGGCAACCGCTGTTTTCATGCCCAGCATCGAAAGAGGGTCGTGCAGATGGGAAATTTCAGGATTCAGAAAGGCGAATGCCTGGCCGGCATCGGCGATGCCGCGGGCTACCAGCAATTCGGCCAGCACCAGGGGCAGGCGGGCTGCCTTGGCCAATGCCGCGGCCTCGGAGGGGTGCGGCTCGGCAAGCATCCAGCGCTGGCGGGGCAGACTTCGCGCCAGCGCTGGACCGTTTTCTATCGCGCCCATCGGGCTCACCGGGGTTACTCGTCCTCGGCGTCTTGATCGTGCTCGTGGTCGTGCTCGTCGATCACGATGTCCTGGAAGCTCTCGATGTCTTCGAGAAGCGCCTGGAAGCGCTCATACCATTCGGTGGTGGTCTCATGCAGAAACACCAGCCCCTGGTAGACGAAGCCGAGCTGGATATAGCCCACCATGCCGGCATACTTGCGCAGCCATTGCGCCTCCACCAGTTCGGTGGCTTCCTCGTCGGGGAAGTTCATATCCCCGGCTTCCTCGATCAGCGAGTCGAGTTCCTCGCGTTCCAGCGTCATTTCACTGAAAGTGACAAAGGGAGCGCCTACGTGCTTGGCCATCTCCACAAAGTCTTTCCAGGCGTCGGGGTTGCCCTGCCCCTCCCAAACAATGGAGGGGATGTCCTCGGTGACGTAACCGGGAAGGCGGTGGAGGCCGTGACCTTCAATGAAGGCCACCATGTCGTCTTTCAGCGAAAGAAGGTTATCCGTGCTCATAGTCAAGATACTATTTTCTCAGATGCGGGCGGGCTGGCCGCCGCGATTGTGGAAACTTTGTCTTTGGAGGCCGTGGCTTTACTCTGAGAGATGGAGGAACGCAGCTTGCCCCGGTTTGAACATCACGTCTTTGTTTGCCACAATGTCCGCCCCGAGGGTGCGCCCCGCCCGTCCTGCGCCTCGAATGGAACGAGCGACCTGCACACGCAGTTGCAGCAGCTGTCGAAGGCGGCCGGTTTGGCCGGCAAGGTACGCATCAACAAGGCGGGCTGCCTGGACCAGTGCGAGCATGGCCCCATGATGGTGGTTTACCCAGAAGCGGTGTGGTATGGCAACGTCCAGCCCGAGGACGCGGCGGAAATCGTAAACGAGCACCTGGTTGGCGGCAGGCCGGTGGAACGGCTGCGCGTGGCCGACGAGTGCCTGAACACCAAGGGCTGCCCGCATCGCAACTAGGCGACCATCTTGCGCGTGGCGCGGATTCCGAGAAAAAGGCGTGGCGGATCGTACCGTTATAGTATGATTTGGCTTGCAAATTGGGCATTTCAAAAGTGTTCGTTGGCAATCGACGGCGTTTGGCCGGACTGGCTCTGGGAGCAGAATTCGGCCTCTGCCGGGCAGACAGTGGAAGCAGCAGGGAACCAGAATGCCCCAGCGATGCGGAGTTTTGGCAATTGACAAGAGGAGTGCAGGAATATGGCCAAGAGCGTTAACAAAGTCTTCTTATTGGGAAATGTGGGCAAGGACCCTGAAATCCGTTCCAGCGCCAGCGGCGTAATGGTTGCCAACTTTACCCTGGCCACCACCGATCGCCAGAAGGATGCGCAGGGCAACTGGCAGGACCGCACCGAGTGGCACAATCTGGTGGCTTTCACGCGCACCGCGGAAATCGTCCGCGACTACGTGAAGAAGGGCTCCAAACTCTACGTCGAGGGGAAGATTCAGACCCGCAGTTGGGACGACAAGGAGTCAGGCGCCAAGCGCTATCGTACCGAGATTATCGTCAACGATCTGTCGCTGCTTTCCGGCCGCGACGAGGGCACGGGCGGCTCCGGCGGTTACAGCCGTCAGGCGCCTAGCTACGACCAGCGCACTCCCGCAGCCGCTGCCGGCGGCGCTGCGGACGAGTACGCCCAATCGGCCGAAATCTCCGACGACGATATTCCCTTTTGAGGCATGCCGAAAGGGGTCAGGTGAGCAGCTATCGGGGGGATCGTAACTCCAGGTCCTGAGAATTGAATGGACGATTGAGAAAGGGCATCGGGGGAGACTGGCCTCTCGCGCACAGCGGGCGAGGCCATTCTCCCCCGAGTGCTATTTGGAGGGAACTCGAATGCGTGTAATGAATCGCAGAGGCTTTCTTGGCGCGGCGGGAGCGGCATCGGCGGCCGCGGTGCTCGGAAACAAACTCCATGCCCTGGACGCACTGCAGAACGAGCCCACGCGGCCGGTGGCGGCGAACGATCGCATCCAGATCGCGCTCATCGGCACCGGCGGCCAGGGCATGGGCGATACCAAGACTGCCGTGCAGGTCCCCGGAGTGAAGCTGGTGGCCGTGGCCGACTGCTACAACGGCCGCCTGGAGCATAGCAAGGAGCTGTGGGGCAAAGACATCCTCGCCACCCGCGACTACCAGGAGATTCTCGCCCGCAAGGACATCGATGCGGTCATTATCGGCACGCCCGATCATTGGCACAAGCAGGCCTCGGTGGATGCCATGAAGGCCGGCAAGGATGTCTACTGCGAGAAGCCCATGATCCATCTCTACGAAGATGGGCCGGCCATGATCGAGACCGCGCGCGCCACCAACCGGATTCTCCAGGTGGGCAGCCAGCGGGTCAGCTCGCTGATTTACTTGAAGGCCAAGCAACTGCTGGCATCGGGCGCCATCGGCCAGCTCAACATGGTTACCGCGCGTTGGGACCGCAACTCCTCGATGGGCGCATGGAATTACACCGTTCCTCCCGACGCTTCGCCGGAGACCTGCGACTGGCCGCGCTTCCTGGGCACCGCGCCCAAGATTCCCTTCAACGCCGAGCACTTCTTCCAGTGGCGCAAGTGGAAGGCCTACGGAAGCGGCGTGGCCGGCGACTTGTTTGTCCACCTCTTCAGCGGGACGCACTTCATCACCGGATCGAATGGACCGACGCGCGGCATGGCGACAGGCGGCCTGCGCTTCTGGAAAGACGGCCGCGACGCGCCCGATGTGATGTTGGGCCTCTTCGACTATCGCGAGGGCTTCAACCTCAGCCTGCGGGTCAACTTTGTGGACGGCGGCGAGGAAAGCGAAGGGCTCATCTTTACCGGCTCCGAGGGCACCATGGAGATCGGCTGGGGATCGGTGAGCGTTACCCGCGTGCCGCGTCCGAAGGAACCGGGATACATGATCGACAGCTTCACCGAGGGAACGCAGGCCCGGATTCTTGAGGACTACAAGAAGAAATACCCGCGCGAGCATCCCGCCGGTGACCCGCCGGTTGGATTCGAGAAGTATGTTGCGCCGGCAGGCTACAGCGACAGCTACGACCACTTCAAGAACTTCTTCGATGCAGTGCGCAGCCGCAAGCCAGTCGTGGAAGACGCGGTCTTTGGCTTCCGCGCGGCCGGAGCGGCGCTGTTGAGCAATCTCAGCATCGAGCGCGGCGCCGTTGTCCATTGGGACCCCGATGCCATGAAACTGGCGTAACAGAAAGTGGGCTTGTCTCCGGACCGCTTGCGTTTGCAGCGATGCATTTCTCACGGCCAGATCGATGCTCCGTAGCGCCGGCCTCCTGGCCGGCTGTCCTGGCGGCGTCCTCGCCGCCAGAGTGGAGCCCCGCTCATCCATAGAGTTTTCTCACTCCGTGACGAAGCTCACGCTGTCCGGCGTGGGCCGGGAGACCCACGCTACAGCCGGCCAGGAGGCCGGCGCTACAAATTCGCTCAGGCACCCTTGAGAGATAAAGCTCACGGTTTTGCCAAAAAATAGGCCTCGATGGCCCGCATCAAGCTGGTTGAATCGAGACAGGGCTTTCTGTCTTCGTAGCGGGCGGCCCAGCAGACCTGGTTCAAGACATCGCGCGGATAGCAGGAGCGCAGCTCCTGGTGCAGGGTGTCGTGGATGTAGTGGATCAGATCGTTGGGGAGGCCGGGGTCGTATTGCAGCCTTCTCTCCAGCGCGGCCCGGCGGAAGATCTCGCAAAACTGCTCGTCGGTGGCCTCGCCGATCTTGATCTTGGTCTGAATCCGGCGCAGGAAGGCGGCGTCCATCAGGTCGGCCGGGTTCATGTTGGTGGCAAACACCACCAGCATCTCGAAGGGAACCTCGATCTTTCGTCCGCCCGCCAGAGTCAGAAAATCGATCTTGCGGTCGAGGGGGACGACCCAGCGGTTGAGCAACTCGTCCGGACGGACGCGCTGGCGCCCGAAGTCATCGATGATCAGCACCCCGTTGTTGGCCTTCATCTGCACCGGGCCGGCGTAGAACTTGGTGGTGGGATTGTATTGCAGATCCAGCATCTCCACCGTCAACTCGCCGCCCACCAGAACCGCGGGGCGGCGGCAGCGCACCCAGCGCCGATCGTGCTTCCCCAACTCCCGGTCCTCGGATTCCTTGTGGATCGCCGGATCGTAGACCGTAATAATCTGGCCATCCACTTCCACCGCGTAGGGAATCCACACCTCATCCTCGGCAAGCACGCGGGGCAAGGTCTCGGCCATGGTGGTCTTTCCCACTCCGGGCGGGCCATAGAGAAAAATCGAAGAGCCCGAATTGAGCGCAGTTCCGAACTGGCTCAAAGTCTCCTTGTCAACGACCAGATGGGCGAAGGCGCGCTCCACGTCGGCCGGATGCACCTCTACGTGCTGCACGCTCTGCAGCCGGGTCCTCACCTGGTAGCTTTCCAGCGATACCGGCGCAGGGCCCGCATAATGGCTCTGCGAGAGAAGTTCCACGGCCCGGGATCGGCCCTGCGAGGTGATGGCAATCTGCGGGATGTTGCGGACCATGCCGGTGACCTGGCAGAGCAGATTGGTGCGCATGCGGTAAAACAGATCGTTGGCCACTTCAAAGCTGAGGCGTGTTTTTTCCGAAAGATCCAGAACGGAAAGCGCGCCGGAAAGATAGAGCGTTTTGAGGGCCAGATCTTCGAGAACGCCGCAAGGCACATCGACTTCCGCAATGGACTGCGGCCTGCGCTCCGGCCCGTCCAATGGCTCGGGCTCGCCGTAATCGCTCGTCGATGGATAGGTTGACAAAGTCAAGTCCCGATTCCTGACCCTAATATATCGCCAATTGCATTTGCCAGCCTCATTTTCACCTGCGCCTTCCGCGGGCGTGAATCCCACTTTTGGTCTGTTTACATCCAGAAATGGGTGATGGGGAGGAAATAGTGCGGCGCTGAGCGGTAGAAGGTCAAGTTGGACCGGGAGATGGCATCGGCTTTTGAACTCCGCGCTGGGTATCTGCGTATTCTTGCCTTGCCGGGCAAAGAGCGGTGCGGGGAGGCTTTGCTACACTGCTCCTTGAGACCGGTCCCCTCGGTTTCCTTCAACAGAATCGTCACCAAGCACGGCGGGAGAATCCATGCCAGTTGTCGAACTCGCGGGAGTGACCAAGGCCTACGAGAGCAAAGTCGCGGTCAACAACCTGAGCCTCGCCATTGAAGCCGGCCAGATGTTCGGCCTGCTGGGCCCGAACGGCGCAGGCAAAACCAGCTCCATTCGCATGATGATGGGCATCACCATGCCCGATTCGGGGAGCATCAGCCTCTTCGAGAAGCCCTTCGATCGCAAGAGCCTGGACCGGGTGGGTTATCTGCCCGAGGAGCGCGGCCTCTACAAGAAGATGAAAGTCATCGATCAGCTGGTCTTCTTTGGCCAGTTGCACGGATTGCACCGCGACGAGGCGCACACGCGCGCGGAGGCATGGGCCAAACGCATGGAGATCGCCGACTCGCTCCACAAGAAGACCGAAGAACTCTCCAAAGGCATGCAACAGAAGATTCAGTTCATCGCCACCCTGCTGCACGATCCTGGGCTGATCGTCATGGACGAGCCCTTCTCGGGTCTCGACCCTGTCAATGCCGTGCTGGTTGAAAGGACGCTGTTGGAACTCAAGGATCAAGGCAAGGCGATTGTCTTTTCCACGCATCGCATGGACCAGGTGGAGAAGCTGTGCGACTCCATCTGCCTGATCGACAACGGCAAGGCGGTGCTGGACGGCCGGGTGCGCGAGATCAAAGCGACCTACGAGCGCAACCGGGTCATCGTGGAGTTTGAAGGAAGCTCGTCGTTCCTCCAGAGCGATGAGATCGAGGAGGCCAAGAACTTCTCCGGCCACGCCGAGATCAAGCTGCATCCCCACGGCAATGCGCAAAAACTGCTGCACCAAGCCGCCGCCGTGGCCACGATCTACCGCTTTGAATTGGTCGAGCCCTCGCTCGAAGAGATCTTCATCCAGACCGTGGGAGGCAAGCCCAATGCGTAGCATTCTTCTCATCGCCAAACGGGAATACCTGGAGCAGATCAAGAGCCGGGCGTTCCGGTTGTCCACGATCGGCCTGCCGGCTGCGCTGGCGCTGGTTCTGGGTATCAGTTACTTCTCGAGCCTTGGCCTGGGTTCGCACAAGCATCTGGCGATTGCCGCCGGCGATCCGGCGCTGGCCGATAGCATTCGCCTCCGCCTACTCAGCGGCAAGAAGTCCCGCGCCGTGGTGGATGTGGTGGCTCCCGCGCGCCCGCAGGACCGGGAGATCCTCATCGAGAAGGTGCGCACCAAGGCCATCGACGGCTTCCTGTGGATTGAGACGCCCGCCGGACAAGCGCCGGCGGCCACCTACATTTCACAATCCGCGGGCGACTTTATGACCGCCGCCAAACTACGGACGAACTTGAACGACGGCATCGTCGGCGAACACCTGACCGGCGCGGGCATGAAACAGGCAGACGCGGACGTGCTGCTGAAAGGCGTTTCGCTCGACACCTTCCAAGTGAAGAAAGACGGGCAGTTGATCAAGAGCAATGCCCAGGCGTCTTTCTGGAAGGGCTACATGATGGCCATTCTGCTCACCATGACCACCATGATCTACGGCCTGAACGTGGCGCGCTCCATTGTGCAGGAGAAGACCTCGCGCGTCTTCGAGGTGATGCTGGCCACCGTCAAGTCAGGCGACATGCTGGCCGGAAAACTTATCGGCGCGGGCGCCGTGGGGCTTTCACAAATCGGCATCTGGCTGGTGGCTGGCGCGGTGATCTTCATTTCTCCGATCGCCGCCGCCGCGCTCACCGGTGAATACACGATCCACTTCTCGTGGTTCGAGTGCGTGCTGTTCCCGGTTTACTTCGTTCTCGGCTACCTGCTCTTCAGCTCGCTGTTTGCCGGCCTGGCTGCCACCTGCGAAACCGAGCAGGAGCTCCAGATGTATATGCCGCTGGCCGCCGCGCCCACGTGGATCAGCTTTTCGATGATCGTTCTGATCATGAACGACTCCGATTCGTTCTGGTCGGTCGCCGCCTCGCTTTTCCCGCCCACCGCGCCCATCGTGATGTTCCTGCGCATGGCCTCGCAAACGCCGCCCGTGTGGCAGTTTGCGGTTTCCATCGCACTCATGATCGTGAGCATCTGGGCGACGCTCTGGTTCTCCGCGCGCCTCTACCGCGTGGGCATCCTGATGTATGGCAAGCGCGCCACGCTGCCCGAACTGCTGCGCTGGCTGCGGTACTCTTGAGCTGTTCCCGCCACCAATGCTGGGTGCCCCTCCTTGGCGCGTTCCTGTCTTTGCGCCAAGGGCGGGAGAGCGCGAATCCCAACCAGCCCGTTCACCGCGACCGCTTCAACTAAAATCGAAGATGTGGCCGCCGAAGATCATCCCCGATTCACCCTCGTCCAGCGCCTTGTCCTGGCGGTGGTCCCGCGCACGGTGTGGGCGCTACTGAAAATTGTCAGCCTCACTTGGCGCTTTGAAGTGATTGCCGAGGAGGGCGTCACGCCCATCCTCGAAGGCCAGAAATCTCCAGCGGAGATCTACTGCTTCTGGCACCAGTGCGTCTTTCCCTGCACGGTTTACTTCCGCCACTCCCACGCCGTGATTTTGATCAGCCGCAGCTTCGACGGCGAGCTGATCACCCGCACCCTCAAGCTGTTCGGCTTCGACGCGGTGCGCGGCTCCAGTTCCCGCGGCGCACGCGAGGGCCTGCTGGGGCTCAAGCAAATTATCGAGACCGGGAGAACCGCGATCTTTACCGCCGACGGCCCGCGCGGCCCTATCTACCAAACCAAGATGGGCCCCATCAAGCTGGCGCAGATGACCGGCTCGCCCATCGGCGCCTTTCATTTGGAACCGGAGCGCGCCTGGGTTCTGAACTCCTGGGACCGCTTCCTGGTGCCCAAACCTTTTACGCGCATCTGCGTCAGTTGGGCGCGGCAAACACACGTGCCCGGCGATCTCGCCCCTGAAGACTTCGAGCCCAAGCGCCAGGAACTCACGGCGGCCATCGAGCGCGCCCGCCTGCGGGCCCTGGACTACTTCAAGAAGGACCGGGGATGAGCGGGCAGGCGAGAGACTTGGCCTCAGCAGGCGTCCCTACCACCCATGCTGTCATCCTGAGCGGAGCGAAGCGGAGTCGAAGGACCTGCGGTTGTTCTTGCTTTTCAATTGCTCAGCCAGCTAAATCGAGATTGGCAAAAAGGGCACAGCCATGAGCGGTCTGCGTGTTGAAGACTTCGACTTCGATCTGCCCGAGGAGTTGATCGCGCAACAGCCGCCCGCCGAGCGCGGCTTGAGCCGCATGCTGGCCGTGGACCGCGCCAATGGCGCGCTGCACGACACGCAGTTTGCCGAGTTTCCCGCGCTGCTCAATCCCGGCGACCTGCTGGTGCTCAACGATTCGCGGGTCATTCCCGCGCGGCTCTATGCCCGGCGCACCCTGCGCCGCGAGCGCGAGAAGCCCACCGGCCGCATCGAGGTGATGCTGACCGAGCCGGTCGCATCGCCAATGGCAGGTACCGCGGAAACGATGGGCGCCGCTGGTCTCGATTCTGAGACCAGGGAAAGCACGAACCTAAGTCAACCCGCGCTCTGTTCGGCACAAATGCTCCGTGCCCCATCCATTCCGCGTTCCCCAGCGGAATGGGTGGGAGACCGCGAACCTGAACCGGCATGCAACGGCAACCTCTGGCGCGCCCTGGTCCGTCCGGGCCGCAAGGTGGCCATCGGCGAAATCCTCGAGTTCCTCTCGCCCTCCGGCGCGGTCGAACTTGAAGCCGAGGTGATCGAGCGCGGCGAATTCGGCGACCGCCTGCTCCAGTTCAAGCCGGTGGAGGATTTCTTCGCCGTCCTGGACCGCATCGGCCACATGCCGCTGCCGCCCTACATCCACCGCGACGACGCGCTGGCGGATCGCGAGCGCTATCAGACGGTTTACTCGCACGCGCGCGGCTCGGTGGCCGCTCCCACCGCTGGGCTGCACTTTACACCGCGGATTCTGGACGCGCTGACAGTCCGCGGCGTCGAGATCGCCCGCGTTACACTGCACGTCGGCCTGGGCACCTTTGCCCCGCTGCGCGTCGAGAGCCTGGACGAGGTCCACCTGCACCGCGAGCGCTACACGCTCTCCGCCGAAGCCGCCGAGGCCATCAACCGCGCCAAGGCCGAAGGGCGGCGCATCGTGGCCGCCGGGACCACGACGGTGCGCACGCTGGAGCACTGCGCGCTCGCAGCCGCCGGCGCATCGCTTCAGCCGCACTCCGGCGAGACGGATATTTTTATTAGTCCTGGATTTGAGTTTCGTCTGGTCAAGGCCCTGCTGACCAACTTCCACCTGCCGCAATCGAGCCTGCTGATGCTGGTCTCGGCCTTCGCGGGCCGCGAACGCGTTCTCCAAGCCTACGCTCATGCCGTGCAAGAAAAATACCGCTTTTTCAGCTACGGGGACTGCATGTTTCTGGCGTAATCCAGTTCCGACCCGCCGCTCAACAGCCTAATCCGGTATAAACGGGTGGGTATTCCGGTTGATAATCGGGTATAATCCGGCATGTATTCCGGTAGGATGAAGACCTCTTCCATTCAGATCACGCCGGAGATCCTGGCGTTGATTGCCGAGATTGCCGAGTTCAAGGGCGCTTGGCGCTCTCTGGGGACGCTTGCGCCGGAGCGGTTGAAGGCCCTGCGCCGTGTCGCCACCATCGAGAGCATCGGTTCTTCCACGCGCATCGAGGGCAGCAAGCTCACGGATCGCGAGGTCGAGCGCCTGCTGTCCAATCTGGAGACAAGAAACTTCTCCAGCCGCGACGAGCAGGAAGTTGCCGGTTATGCCGAAGCGATGGAGACTGTCTTCCTTGCCTGGTCCGAGATTTCAATCACGGAAAACCATATCAAGCAGCTCCATCGCGATCTTTTGCGCTATAGCGACAAAGACGAGCGGCATCGCGGCGAGTACAAGACCTTGCGCAACGATGTGGGGGCCTTCGATCCAGAGGGCAACATGATTGGAATTGTCTTCGAGACGGCGACACCCTTCGATACCCCGCGCCGGATGCAGGAGCTGGCCGCGTGGTTGAACGAGGCCCGCGAAATCAAGCGCCTTCATCCCTTGCTGGTCGTCGCGGTCTTTGTTGTCGTTTTTCTAGAGATCCATCCCTTCCAGGACGGCAACGGCCGGTTGAGCCGTGTTCTGACCACGTTGCTGTTGTTGCAGGCAGGTTATGCCTACGCGCCGTATTCGTCGCTTGAAAGCGTGATCGAGAACAGCAAGGAAGGCTACTACCTGGCCCTGCGCCAGACGCAGAGCACGATCCACGCCGATGCACCGGACTGGCAGCCGTGGCTTGTTTTCTTCCTGCGAGCTTTGCAGCAGCAAGAACGCCGCCTGGCCGCGAAGGTGGAGCGGGAAAAGAATGCGCTTGCTGTTCTATCCGAACTGTCAGTAGCAATCCTCGATTCCGCGCGCGACCATGGCCGGGTGACAACCCGCGCCATGGTGCGCGAGACCGGCGCCAGTCCGAACACACTCAAAGCAACTTTCACGTCGCTGGTGGCAAAGGGCCTTCTTGTGCGTCACGGAGGCGGACGCTCAACCTGGTACAGTCTTCCCTGAAGTGTGGCGGGCGACCGCGGTCCCGGAGAGTTTTTCTATTCAACAACGCTGAGGGTACCCCCGGTTCCTCGCGAGGGACCAGGGCCACCCGCCAAAGAAGCACAAAGATTGGGTATCTATTAGGGTGTCCATTTTGTTGTGGAAATGTTGTTCGAGTTTGTGATTCGATAGATTAGGAGCGACAGGAAAATGACCGCAGATGAGAAGAGAATGCATCGGGCGCAGTTGATCGTGGACATTGAGGACGCGGAAAGCAACCTTTCCTCTTCGCGCGAAAAGGCGCTCAAAATGGTGTGTTCATTACAGACAGTGATCAGGACGCTTCAGCGCAACATTGAACTGGAGCCGAGCACGGCTGATTTCACAGCGGACGGCGACATTGCAAGCAGACTGACGCCGGATCAGCACGCAAACTTCGTCACCGCCTTAGCCGTGGCGACTGAGATAGGCGCGATGAAAAGATGCCGCCAGGACCTCTTCAACTTCCGAGAGAGAAAGCGAAAGATCGTGCTTACTTAATCGTTTCGTATCCCATTCTGCACATGATTCGTACAACCAACATGTTCAGAAAATAACCGGCAACAAACCAGCAAAGCAGGTGCCATGCGCTGACGCGGAGCCAGATGACGAGAACAACACCAAGCAGTTGCCAAACCGCGATTGATCCCATGGAGGTTTTGCCAAACGCGCTCAGTTGAGAGCTGTGAACGGTCCAGCGGAACCACGCGAGACAGTAGATGACATTGGCCGCGAGAAAAGCCCAACGAATCCAGATCACTATCCCTCCTCTACTATTTCCGGCCCTTGGCATTGGCTTTGCCATCAATGTACCAGACTTGTTCGTACATCTCCACTACGAAGGGCGGCTCCTATATCTGCCTGTGGCTGAATTGCGATTCTTTGCTGTAGGCGGCATCCTCTTTCTTTGCTTCGGATTCACAGTTATAAAATGTTTGGATGGAACCAGTTGTCCATCAACAATCTCGAATGGTACGAGTTGATGACATATCCCACAGCGTCCGTGCTGTAATTGGGGCTCCGACAGATCATGCAACAGACTTGCGGTTTGGCTACCTTCGCACTTTCTTTGGGTTGTCAGCTTCATACCTATACTGTGCCACAGATCGTATTCCTCGGGTCAAATAAATCGTAACGACGTTTCTTTGTCCGATCCTGACTGAGTTTCATGTTGTGACCCATATTGTCGAAGTGGCTCCAGTTCCAGCGTTTGAGATCTGAGATCTCAAAACCAGCCACGGAGTACAGACCCCTGCTAAACTCGTACCGTGACTGACCAAGCCAAACCGCCCGTCTTCCTGCTCGACACCATGTCGTTCATCTTCCGCGCCTACCACGCGATGCAGCG
>Ga0181529_10005565_pt1 | contig 13165 bp, 5 predicted proteins | sample PEATcosm2014_Bin_36_FD_119763 | JGI IMG/M metagenome (GOLD analysis project Ga0181529, IMG submission 119763) | Peatland microbial communities from MTU Mesocosm Facility, Houghton, MI, USA - PEATcosm2014_Bin10_30_metaG | ecosystem: Environmental > Terrestrial > Soil > Wetlands > Peat | place... | reverse complement strand
GGATTTCATGGCTCATGTTGGCCACGAACTCGCTCTTGGCGCGGCTGGCGGCTTCGGCCGCTTCGCGCATGCGCGCCTCCTGGCCCAACTGCTGGCGGATGATGCCGGTCTGCTGGCGCACTCGCTTGCGGAGGAGAAGGATCCAGACGGCGGAGAACAGAGTCACCGTAGCCATCGCCGCCAGCGCCTGCAGGGTGCGTTGCGCGTTCAGCCAGGGAGCGTCCCGCAGCACCACCATATCGCCCGCCGAACGCAGGTAGAAGTCGAGTGCCACCGGCACAGCCTGATCGATCCTCTCTTCCACCCGCACCGAGCAGACGCCGGTGAGGCGCAGCAGGGCGCCGCTGTTGGGCCAGACCGGGGCCTTGCGCTCATACGGGAGGTGCGCATTGAACAGGAGGTCCCCGGCCTGCAACACCAGCACCTGGTCGGAGAACGTCGAGCGGTGGTCTACCAGGACAGCTTCCAGGCGCGCCAGTTGGGATTCGCACCCGCCGGCCAGGGCGCCCTCGGCGGTGGTGTCCGGCGGAGCGATGGGCGCGGCGCGGCCGATCCTGCGCACCGCCGCATCGTTCAGAACCGCGGAGAAGGGGCCGGCAACCACCGCACCCACGGCTTCCACTTCGTCGCCGGGGTGAACGTCGGCGGGCAAGTCGGCGTGCACCCGCAGTCCCCCCAGGGAGTCTTCCATGAATGCGTCTCCGTCCGGCGCTACCAGGGTCAGCGTGCCCCGAACGCGTACGCGGTGCCGTTTCTCGATGGAATACTGCAACAGGCTGGAGATGGGCGTCTCGGGAATGTCCGCCACGTTGGCGATGCCCGGTTTGAGGATGGTGACGTACTTCCAGCCCGGCACCAGCAGCGAGATGCCGATCAATTGGCGCCGCTCGTTGAAGCGCGTGGCGCAAGCGCCTTCCAGCCGCACCCGCGCGTCCGGCAGGCGTCCGGCCAGATTGCCGCGGTCGAGAAGGTACGCCTGGAAGGTGTGCACCCCTTCGACCACCGTAATCTGGAGCGCATCGCCCGATTCCTGAGTTGCCGCTACGTAGCCTTCGGCCTGTACCCAGTTACTGTCTTCGCTGCCCGTGTAGAGTTCATCGAGGCTCGCCCGCGGCGGCTTGGGCATCGCGCCCGGTCCAAGCCTGCGCACATCGTGGCTGCTCACCACCGGAGCAAAACTGCCGGGCGCGGTAACCCCGGCGATGTCCACCAGGTCCCCGGCTGCAAATCCGCCCCACGGACCGTCGTACGACAGATAGGTCCCGCCGGTTTGGTCCTGGACGAACAAGGTTCCGTTTTTCTGGCGATAGGTCACCACCGCCCGGAGTTTCACGGGAAGCGCACGCGAAGCGTCCCCTGCCGACAGGAGGTGAACCTGGCGCACGGTGGTGAGCAAATGGTGCGGGGCCGGCGGCGCCTCGGAACGCGTGGACAACGGTCCTTCCAGCACGGCCGCGCCGGGGTCCGTCCGCACCGGGAACCCGGCGATCTCCGCCTCATCGGCGTCGGGGAGCATGGATTCCTGCAAGGCCAGGCGCAGTTCGCCGGTGGAATCGCGCAACCATTGCTCGCGGGTGACGTCCCTGGTTGCGATCCTTCCCCGCAACCGGACCCGCCGATGCGGAAGCGAGGCGGCCATGTGGACCGCCTCCGCCACCGTGACCACGGGCAACGAGGCCACTGGCGCCGGCGGCGACGCCTCTTCCATGAACGTCAGCTCCGGGCTCAGCAGCAGCAGGTCCTCCGTCCCGGAATGCGTCGAACTCCGGCTGGCCACACCCCTGATCCGGACCTTGGCGCCCAGAAGACGCGCCAGCGGTGAGTGGGACTCGGTCCTGTCGATTCTCGCGCGCACCCGCCGGCCATCCACCACCAGGTGCATGGTGACGACTCCGAACCGGTCGGCGGTGAGCGCGACAGCCAGCCCTTCCACCTCGATCCACTGCCAGTCCACCCGGCCTTGGAGCCACTCCTCGGGAGACGTTCGTCTGGCCACCGGAAGCTCGGCCTGACCCAGCGCCTTGAAAGCGGGCCTGGCCAACATCGTTCCGCCTTGGGCGGGGCGGGTTTCGCCGCAGACCTCCGTCCGCTGGCCGTAACGCAGCGCCGGCACGTTCACGTTATCGAACTTGATGGCGCCCGTCCCGTCCTGGACTACCAGGGTCCCGACAACCGAGTCATAATACGTGGCCACACCCGTGACGCACGCTTCCGCCGCCACCGGCAATCCTCCGCCGCGGAGGTCGGCCGTGCTTACCCGGCCGCCCGGACCGAGGTGCGTCTTCGAGCACCCGCCGAGCCACATGGTTAGCACGCCCGCCAGGATGGCGGCATATTTTGGCACGTCGCTCACTCTTCCCTTATCGACTGGCGCACCCGGATATTGAATCCCGGCGCTGGCCCCGGCGCGAACCGGAGGGCGCCAACTGGCATCGCCGCCCCGGCGACATGCTCTCCGCGGCAGGCCGAGGGCACGCCGGGCCAAGGGCCGGGGCGCCGGCGGGAAGAGGCCGCGCGGCGATGCGATCCGGAGGGGAATGAGACGCAGAGCGACACGACACCCCCGCTTTGCCCGAAGGACCCCGTACCCGGCCCACCGCGCGACTGCGGTTATAACATCGGCAATTCGCTCATCCGGTACTTAGGATGCCCGTGTCCGCTTGACGTTTGCCGAAAAGAGGCATAGTATTACCACCACAGAAGGGGAAACATGCCGCGTCTATCGTCTCCAATCGAAGATATTCAGGATCACTACACTGTCGTGGTGGTCGGCTCAGGCTACGGAGGCGGCATTGCCGCATCCAGAATGGCGCGGGCCGGCCAGACCGTTTGCATTCTGGAACGGGGAAAAGAATTCCAGCCCGGGGAGTATCCCGATACCGAAGCCGAGGCGCTGAGCCAGGTGCAGGTTCGCACGCCCGAAGGCACCGTGGGCTCGAAAACCGGCCTCTACGATTTCGTAGTGGGCGATGGCATCAATGTGTTCCTGGGGTGCGGGCTGGGCGGCACCTCGCTGCTGAATGCCAGTGTGGCCCTGGAAGCGGAGCCGCGCGTATTCCAGGATACCCGGTGGCCGGAGCAGGTCCGCAAGGATTTGCCGACCCTGGTGCAGCAGGGGTATGACCACGCCCGCGAGATGCTGAAGCCCACGCCCTTCCCCGAAAGTTTCCCGGCATTGCCCAAAATGCAAGCGCTGGAAAAATCGGCGCAGTTTCTGGAGCGGAAATTCTACCGCACGCCCATCAACGTGACGTTTGAAAGCGGCACCAACCACGTGGGCGTTCAGCAGAATAAGTGCGAGATGTGCGGCGATTGCGTGACCGGCTGCAATTACGCCGCCAAGAACACCACCCTGATGAACTATCTGCCCGACGCCCGGAACTTCGGCGCGGAGATCTTCACCGCGGTCTCGGTGAAATCGATCGAACGGCGCGACGGCAAATGGGTGGTGCACTACCAGGCGCTCGACGAGGGCCGCGAGGATTTCAAGGCCCCCGACATGTTCGTGACCGCCGATATCGTCATGCTGGGCGCGGGCACGCTCGGTTCCACGGAAATTCTGCTGCGTTCGAAGGCGCAGGGGCTGCCGCTCTCCGATATGGTGGGCCAGCGCTTCTCGGGCAACGGCGACGTGCTGGGTTTCAGCTACAACGGCGACCGGGAGGTGAACGGCATCGGCTTCGGCCACCGCAAGCCCGGCGAGATTCCGCCGGTGGGTCCCTGCATCACCGGCGTCATCGACATTCGCAACCAGCCCGTCCTGACCGATGGCATGATCGTGGAAGAAGGCTCCATCCCCGGCGCGATCGGCGGCCTGATGCCCGGCGCGCTGATGGCCGCCTCCGCGGAAACCGGCACGGACACCGATACCGGTCTGCTGGACCGCATCCAGCAGAAGAAAAGAGAGCTGGAAAGCCTGGTGGGCGGGCCGCACCACGGCGCCGTCCACAACACCCAGACCTACCTGGTGATGACGCACGATTCGGGCGACGGCAAAATCGAATTGCACAACGACCGCGTGAAACTGGCCTGGCCGGGAGTGGGCAGCGAGCCCATCTTCGAGAAAGTGGACCGGACGCTGCTCAACGCCACCAAGCCTTTGAACGGCACCTATGTCCGCGACCCGCTGTGGACCAAGATCCTGAAGAAAGACCTGGTGTCGGTTCACCCGCTGGGCGGCTGCGTGATGGGCGACGATGCTGCGGGCGGCGTGGTCAACCATAAGGGCCAGGTGTATGCCGGCGCCGCGGGCACCGAAACATACGACAGCCTTTACGTTTGCGACGGATCGGTAATCCCGGTTCCGCTGGGCGTGAATCCGCTGCTGACCATTTCGGCCATGGCGGAGCGCACGTGCGCCATCGCGGCCGGGGATCGCGGCTGGAAGATCGACTACGCCCTGCCATCGAAGGCGGCCGTCCCGGCCAAGGCCGCGGCCATGGGCCTGCAGTTTACCGAAACCATGCGCGGCTTCTTTTCCACCGAAGTGAAGGACAACTTCGGCGCCGGGGAAACGGCGGGGAAAGCCGCAGGATCTTCCCTGGACTTCACCCTCACCATCATTTCCGAAGATCTCAACGACATGCTGGCGAACTCCGCGCACCAGGCCAAAATGCTGGGCAGCGTGGTGGCGCCGGTGCTCTCCGCCCGGCCGCTATCGGTGGAGGACGGCGTGTTCAACCTGTTCGTGGTAGACCCCACCAACGTGGAAACGCGCAACATGGTTTACCGCATGAAGATGCGGTCGGAGGAAGGCAAGGTTTATTACTTCCACGGCTACAAGGTGGTGCGGCCCAATTCGGTGCTCGATATCTGGCACGATGCCAGCACCCTCTACATCACGGTGTACGAAGGCGCGGACGAAACCGCGCCCGTCCTCGGCACCGGCATCCTGCACATCCTGCCCGCCGACTTCGCCAAACAGGTCACCACCATGAAGGTGACCAACGCGCCCAATGCCGAGGAGCGCCTCGGCGGGTTGTTGCGCTTCGGCGAATTTTTTGCCGGCGTCCTCTACCAGACGTATGGCGGGGTGGTGGCCGGATCTGTGGCGTTCAATCCCGACGCTCCTCCGCGCAAGAAACGGCCGCTGCGCGTGGCCGCGCCGGAAGTCTACCCATTCACCGCGTCCGATGGCGTGACTCTGCGCCTCACGCGCTACCAGGGCGGGAGCAAAGGCCCGGTCATCTTGTCGCATGGCCTGGGCGTCTCCAGCCTGATCTATTCGACCGACGTCATCGAGACCAACCTCACCGAGTACCTGTTCGCGCACGGCTACGACGTGTGGCTGCTGGATTTCCGCGAGAGCATCGCGCTCCCGGCGGCCGCCAACCTTTCGAGCGGCGACGACATCGCCACCAGGGATTACCCCGCGGCCGTGGCCAAGGTTCGGGAGCTGACCGGCGCCCGCAGCGTGCAGATGGTGGTGCACTGCTGGGGCTCGACCACGTTCTTCATGGCCATGCTGGCCGGCCTGGAAGGCGTGCGCTCCGCCGTGGCTTCGCAGATTGCCACTCACTTCGTGGTGCCCACCATGACGAAGATCAAGACCGGGCTGCACCTGCCTTCGTTCCTGGATGAGCTGGGCATAAAATCGCTCACCGCTTATGTGGATAGCCACGCCGACTGGCGTGAACGGCTGTACGACGCCGCGTTGAAGCTTTACCCGCTGGCAGTCAAGGAACAATGCAACAGCCCGGTGTGCCATCGCATCTCCTTCATGTACGCTCCGCTCTACCAGCACGAGCAGCTCAACCAACTTACGCACGACACCCTGCACGAGCTTTTCGGCGTGGCTAACATTCGCGCGTTCGAACACATCGCGCTGCTGGCGCGCACGGGCCACCTGGTGAACTTCGCGGGCGGCGATGTCTACCTGCGGCACCTGGAGCGGCTGGCGATTCCGATCTCCTTCATCCACGGCGCCGCCAACCAGTGCTTCCTGCCGGAGAGCACCGAGATCACCTACAATCTGCTGCGCCAGGCCAACGGCGAGAAGCTCTATAGCCGCCACGTGGTTCCGGGCTACGGGCATATCGATTGCATCTACGGCAAGAATGCCGTCAACGACATATTCCCGCTGATGCTCAGCCATCTGGAAGAGACCGCCGACGCCCCGGCCGCGCTGCAGGTGGGCCGCTAACTGGAGACGACATGACGCCGACCCCGAACTCCCCCTCCCGGTGGTTCAGCTTTGTAGTGTGGCTGGGCATCGCCTTCAATGTGTTGTTTATCGTGCAGCAGCTCTTCATGCCGGATTCCGTGAATTCCGCCGTGGGACTGCCCGCGGGTCTCCCCACGGTCTGGAACCAGGCGCACGCCATGATGGTGCTGTCACTGACCATTTTCTATATGCCGGCCGCGCTCGCTCCCCTGCGCAACCCGGACTATTCGTGGCTGCTGGTGCTGTCGCGGTTTCTGGCCGCCATTCTGTGGGTGGTGATCTGGCGCTCCAATCCCGCGTTCCTTTCGTACCTGATCACGGACGGCTCGTTTGGCCTGGTGCAGGGAATTCTGTTGCAAATGGCTGTTCCCAGCGGCAACAAGATCGGCCCGACGCTGGCTCGGATGTTCTCGCATTTCTTCGGATGGCTGGCCTTGTGCTTCCGCAAGCCGGCCGTGCGCGTGGGCCTGGCGCTGGTAGTGGTGTTCGCCGGGTGTGTGGGATACGTGCTTTGGGACAACCTCATGCGCGCGGAGCCCGACGCCACCTTCGCCTCCGTGGAAGACCACTATAAGTACGCGGCCATCGGTCTGGGCGCAAGCAACGGGGTTCCGTATTGGATCTGGAAGGTGCTGCCGGATATGTTCCCGGAAAAGCTGCCGGGGCCGGGCGGCTGGGCACCGCTCGGGCTGATCTATGAAGACGGCCACGACCTGCCCGTCGGTTTTGCCAAACGCCACATCGGATACGATTTTGTGGAGGCCAACTGCGCGCTCTGCCACACGGGCGAATTCCGCCGCACGCCGGACAGCAAGCCCGAGGTGCTGCTGGGAGCCCCGGCCGACATCCTGGATCTGCAGACGTTCCAGAATTTTCTCTACGGCTGCGCCGCCGACGACCGGTTCACGCCCGACAACGTGATGGCCGCCATCGCCAAGGTGCACCAATTCTCCTGGACGGAATCGCTGGTTTACCGCTACCTCATCATTCCCACCGTCAAGCAGGCACTGGCCAAGCAGAAAGTGTCTTACGCCTGGCAGTTGACGCGGCCGCAGCAGGGCCGCGGCCGCACCGACACTTTCAACCCCACCAAGTTCAACGTCTTCCACATGCCCGACGACAATACCATCGGCACCGTGGACCTGCCGCAGGTGTGGAACCAGCAGCCGCGCGTGGGCATGAACCTCCACTGGGACGGCAATAACAACAACATCACCGAGCGCAACTTCGCCGCCGCCATGGCCATCGGCGCCACGCCCAAGACCGTGATCCTGGCCAGCTTCAAGCGCGTGACCGATTTTCTGCTGGGCCTGAAGCCGCCGGCATACCCGTTCCCCATCCTGAAAGACTCCGCCGATCGCGGCCAGAAGATCTTCGCCCAGCAGTGCGCGCACTGCCACGCCTTTGGCGAGCCCGATACGGGACAGGTAACCACCATCGAGACCATCGGCACCGACCGTCACCGGTTGGATTCCTTTACCGCCGGCCTGGTCGAGAAATTTCACTCCATCGACAACCCGCCTTTCGTCTTCGACGCCTATCACAAGACCAACGGCTACGCCAACGTGCCCATCGACGGCATCTGGGCGCGGGCGCCCTATCTGCACAACGGCGCAGTTCCCAACCTCTGGGCGCTGCTCGAGCCGGAATCCGCGCGGCCGGCGACTTTCTATCGCGGCTACGATGTGTACGATCCGAAGAACGTCGGGTTCATTTCCGACGGCCCGGATGCGCAGAAAGTGGGATTCAAAGTGGACACCAGCGTCCCCGGCAACGGCAACCAGGGCCATGCCTACGGGACCGGCCTGAAGGACGCCGATAAGTGGGATCTCATCGAGTATCTGAAAACTTTATAGAACATGGTGGGGCAGGCGGCGCAGCCCGCGCTCTCCGGGCCAGGCCCGATTCTCCGGGCAGGCGAGCACCGCCCGCCCCACCGTTTGTAACACAGCGATTCTAAGGAGGAATACCGATGTCTAAGTTAGCTCAATTCCGCGTTCCGGAGCTTTCGTTGTTTCAATCGGCCGTGGACGAGGTGGTCGCGAAAAAAACGGCGGCCCGGTCGCAGGCTGCCGGCGGCACAGGCGCGGTGGCGCGTCCCGAAACAGACCACCCCATGGTTCAGATGGCCGCCACCGAGGCCACTACCGCCAACGCCGCCATCCAGAGCGGCGCACCGGCCCCGGCTCCCACAGGCCTGGAATCGCAGCTCAGTTACTGCGCCTCGCTGGCGCGCAACTACGCCGTGGCCAAGATCGAAGGGCGCACCGACGACGCCAACCGCTACCACGATTTACTGACCGAGAAAATGGGGGATTGCGACCCCGACTGGATCGAGACCTCCCTCAAATACGAGGAGTTCCTGGCGTCCAAGGGGAAGATCCCGTATCGCGTCTATACCAATATCAACGACTACGTGATTGACGGCAAGCTTCCCGATAACGCCCGCATAGCCATCGTGGGGGATTGGGGAACCGGACAGGATGTCGCCAAAACAGTGCTCCAGCAGATCGCCCGCAAGAATCCCGACGTGGTGATTCATATGGGCGACGTGTATTACTCCGGCACCGACTTCGAGATGCAGAACTACTTCTACAACATCTGGAAGGCCAGCCTGGATCTAACGAAGATTCCCACTTTCACGCTTTCCGGCAACCACGATATGTTCTGCGGCGGCGCCCCGTACTACAAGCTGATCGACCAACTGGGCCAGCCGGCCAGCTATTTCTGCCTGCGTAACGATAACTGGCAGTTCGTGGCCATGGATACCGGGCTCCACGACAACGTGCCCGACGGCAGCGTTCCCACATATCTCGAAGACACCGAGGTGGCGTGGGTCGCCGACAAGATCCGGAACCGCGGCAGCCGGCGGACGGTGCTGCTTTCGCACCACCAGTTATTCGCCGCCAATGAAGATATCTGCGGCCAATCGGTGAACCCTCATCTGAACGAGCAGATATCGCCGCTGCTGCCCAACGTGGACCTATGGCTATGGGGCCACGAACACAACCTGGTCATCTATCGGAAGTACCTGGGCGTTCTCGGGCGCTGCATCGGCCACGGCGCGTTCCCGGTGGGCGTCACGGAGATCCCCGCCACACCGAAATTCCCGGACGTTCCGATGTTGCCTCTGCGCCTTAGCGACGACGGCGCATTCTTCCACCACGGTTACGCCATCATGGACCTGGCGGGATCGAGCGCCACCATCTCGTACTATCAGGATACCGACGAGGCGACGCCGCAATACACCGAAACGCTGGCCGCCGTGGCAGCGGCTACTTCATAGGGATAGTTTTCCGGCCGGCATAAGAAATCATTGCACTCCGGCCGCTGAATAGGGTAAAGTGCATTAACGAACAACGAGGGGCGCCTGACTCAGCGGGCGCACTGAACTCGGAGGTGATGCTAGATGGAGGATGGTCGTTTTGTAACCGAAGGTACAGGCTCGCCCGCGCGCGGCCTGGCGGATCTGCTCCAGTACCCACTGCTCTCGGCGATCGGCGATCGCCGCACGCGCCGGATCTGCCAGGGGACGTCGCTCAACGCCGGGGCGCTTTCGTACACCAGCCCCAATTCGCCTCTTCCGCTTACCGCGCTCGAAGAAGCCATCCTCATCGTCTCCACCGGTCTGGCCGGTTTCAGCCTTCATGACGCTCCGTTGCGGCACCCCTCCGGGGAAGCGGTTTTCGCCACTACCCAGATGGGTATTCCGGCGCGCACCGCCAGCAGCGCGGATAACACGCAGGCCACCTACTTCTTCCTGATTAACGACGAAGGCACGTGGCTGCTGCAGCAGAAGCGGGGCCGCGAGGCGGTGGCGTGGCTGCGCGAGTTTCCGCCCGACCGTACGCTGTGGACCGAACAGCATTGGCTTGCCGCCGCCGCCGGGGTGAAGCGCAAGATCTACCCCGAGCGCATGGACTTCCCGCGCGTCTGGCCGTACTATTTCACCTGGAACAAGATCATCTCCAACGCACCCGGCACCAGCGTATTCATGCCCATTGTGGATACCACGCGCCAGATGATCAACGCGCTGTTCATCCTGCTTTCCGAGCCCGACGGACAGCGTCCGCTGGTGCTGGACGACTGGTCGAAATTCAAGCCCAAGAAACTGATCGAATGGGCCGCCTGGGCCGGCAGTCTGATTGGACTGGTGCCGAAAATCCCCTACCAGCCGGTGGCCGGCATCGAACGCCTGCAAAAGAAATGGCTGCAATCGGATTATCCCGTCCCGCTGGGCCTCGCCGGCACCATGCGCACGGATTACGAAGCCTTTTTCCATCTCCAGAACCTGATGCTGGTGACCCACGCCATGGGACTGGGCGGCTGGATCCACGCGGCTGTGGGCGCTCCCTATGTTTTCGAACGCGACCCCGCGAAGGGCACCTACGGTCTGGGCTTCCGCATGCAGCAGCCGAAGAAGTGGCGCCGCTGGCCGCCGCTTCCGGCGCCGCTGCCCAATCCCGTGGGCCTGGATGGAATCCTGGAAGCGCTCTGCCCGCCGTACGTCGCTTCGATGAACGAAGCCGTCGACCAGGTTTATGAAGCAAAATACGGGCCGGACGGAGTTTACGGCGACAAAACGGTTTTCGACAAGCCTTACCGCCGCGCTGAAGACGCCGCCGATTTCATGCGCACCGCCGAACGGCCGTCCAAGGAGACCATCCAGTACATCAAAGATATTTGCAATTATATCTACGATACTTATGGCCGCTTCCCGGCTCACGTGAACGCCTTCCACGTGCCAGGAGTGTGGCTGCAAGTGTCGCATCTTGAGATCGAGTATTACGAAAAGTTCTTCCAGCCGAGTATTTACCGCCGGCAGGCAAGACACCACGCCATGTGGGGCCGGCACTAATGTCGAGGGCGTGCAAAAGGAGGGGCGAACCCGCTGATCCGGGGTGCCCTCTGGGCCGGACGCCCTCGTCCCGCTTCCTTCGCCACTGCGCCGGTTTCACGGAAGCTGCCGGCAGGCGGGCGAGAGCGTCGGACCCGGAGGGTGCCCCACAGGGGTTCTGCCCCACAGGAGCAGCCGGCGTCGGGCAGGATTGGCAGTACCCCCCAGTTTCAGACTCCCTTGCACTGCGCGCGCGCAGCACCCGGGCTGAAAGATGACTGCGCTTTGGACCATCCTCGTGCGCGTGTTGTATTACGCACTTTGGGTCATCTACGGATTGGGGCTGGCGCTCGTTCTCGTGCCGCGCCTCGCCGCGCTGTGGATTCGCTGGCGCGATCGCGCGCCGGACAACGATCGCACGCTTCTGCCTTACAACTACGAGTTGCCGCGCTATTTCACCCGCGATGCCGCGGGAAACGCAGATACCGCTGCGCGCTGGCCGGGGTGGGACGCCTGGACCGCCTCCGCCATCCCCGCCGATATCGGTCTGCCACCCCATTTGATTCGCGGCACGCTGATGACCGGACTATATGGCCTGGAAGGCGTGGACAATTACGAGAAACTGGTCTACCGGCTGTCCCCTTTCCAGGCTATCGAGCACTTATCGCTGGTTCCCACCACTTACAAGCTTCCCGGCGGTGCGCCGCTGGTCCTGAGCAACCTTTCGCAGAACTATCTCACCAGAGCGACCGATCTCCGCATGGCCGATGCCGAGTTAGATGTGACCATTGTCGGATCCCGGACCGGCAACCTCACTACCGGCGAGCCCTACGGCCACATCGCCGGCACGTGGCCCAACTACCGGCTCTCCTTCCTGAATCCCGAAGCCGAGATTCGCGTCGCGCTCACTTACCACGGCGAGCGCATCGTCTGGTGGACCGACCTGCCCGGCCGCTACACCCATTTCTCGGCCTTCGGCACGTTCGAAGTTACCATGGAGTATGCGCGCGGCACCAACGTCCGCGATCCGCACCGGCCGCTGCGCCACCCCCACAAGCTGCACTTTCAGGCGCGTGGCACCGTGGAGCACATCTCCTGCCTGGAGCCGTTCGCATATAACTGGCTATGGCTGCCGATGCGCTACCTGGGCCGCTGGTTCCCGTCGCTGAAGCCGGTTCTCTATCACCACGAGGTGATTATCGCCGACGGTCTGGAAGGCGGTTTCGTGCATGCCCGCGCTTTCGGCGCGGATTTCCGCAACGGCGGCGGCCTCTTTGCCGGCTCCGTCTATCATCGGGTAAAGCACGTCACGGTGCTCTACGACGAACCGGACCCCGTGGATAACTGCGGCGGGCTGGGGCAGCCAACGCCGGTCTACCTCAGATGGGATGTGGGCATCAAGACCGATGCCGGCGACCTGACTTACGTGGCCACGCGCACCCATCCGCCGGCCATGATTGCGCCCGATATGAATCAGTATCACTTCACCTTCCAGGGCCTCTGGTGCGGCGTGTCGGTCTCGGGCCGCGGCTTCGGGGAGTATATCCGCTTATGAAGCCCGCCTATGATTTCGTAATTATCGGCTCCGGCTTCGGCGGCTCAGTCTCCGCGTACCGTCTGACGGCGGAGCAGCGGCGCCTTGGCAAGCCCGCCTCCGTGTGCGTGATGGAGCGCGGCAAGCGCTATCTGCGCGGCCAGTTCCCGCGCGATCTCGCCCGTCCCAAGGATTTCAGTTTTCGCAACGAAGGCCGCCACGGCTGGAACGGCATCTTTGACGTGCGCAGCGGCGATAACATCAGCGTGCTCTGCGGCGCGGGCGTCGGCGGCGGCTCGCTGGTGTATCTGGACGTGCAGGTGGACGCGTTCCCTGCCACGTTCGACATCGCCGGTCCGGAAGGCCGCAAGCGCTGGCCTTCTACCGTGGACTGGCGTGCCGAGATGCCGGGCTACTACAAGCGCATGGAAGACATGCTGCGGCCCTCGCCGATTCCAGACCCGGCGCTCAAGACCATCGCATTGCGCGAAGCCGCGCACGGCGCCGGTTTCCCAGAGCGCTTCAAACTGGTCGACCTGGCGGTCTTCTGGGGCAAGCAGGGCGGCGAGCGCGGCGTGGTGTTCCACGACCCCTACGAGCGCGGCGGTCCGCCGCAGGGCGCGTGCCAGAT
>Ga0181529_10005562_pt1 | contig 13170 bp, 9 predicted proteins | sample PEATcosm2014_Bin_36_FD_119763 | JGI IMG/M metagenome (GOLD analysis project Ga0181529, IMG submission 119763) | Peatland microbial communities from MTU Mesocosm Facility, Houghton, MI, USA - PEATcosm2014_Bin10_30_metaG | ecosystem: Environmental > Terrestrial > Soil > Wetlands > Peat | place... | reverse complement strand
CTCGGCAAAGGAGGTCGCAGCAGTCTTGGGTTGCACCATAGACACTGTTCGCACCCACCGGAGGAACTTGATGGCCAAACTCGGCCTGCATAAGGAGGCTGACCTCGTGCATTACGCCATCAAGGCAGGCATTGCGAAACTCTAAGGTAGCAGCGCTTTCCATACCGTGCAGGCAGGGGTGCGGCATGTCAGGCTTGTTTCAAGCCGCTAGCTGAGCAGCAGGCGCTCCTTTCCTTCTGTCCTGCACAATCGGCCCCATCTACCCCCTCTGGGGTATGGAGCGTTCCGGTCCGTTGGATATAGTAACATGTTGAAAACAAGAAACCTTAGAAGCGACGACAAATGCGGGAAAAGCCTACACGTGTTTATATCCACGGAATCGAGACCGGGGCCTTGGCGACGAACACGATGCGGAAGTGCACACGGGGGTTGGCGGTGAAACAGGCTGGCAAAGGCAAGCGGAAGGCAGGACGGAAACTGCGCACTGAGCATCAAGCCGGAGGCGTCTGAAAATGAACGGGAGATCCTACAAACCCGGCCGCCGGGATTCGAGCAGAACGCAATGGCTGATCGGCCTGATCTTTGCATGCGTGGCGATGAGCGTCGCCATCATCGGCTGGCTCTATTGGGCGCCGATGTACGTGCAATTCAAACCGATGGCGCTGCCTATCAGCGTTCTGCTGCTCAGCGCAGTAGCCGGCCTGGGTTTGGTCTGGCGGCAGCAGCGGATGCGTTTTTTCCGAACAGAACGCGAGGCTGAAGAGAACAGGGCCAGACTCGCCACGATCGTTGAGGCCTCCGAAGATGCCATCATTGGCAAGGGGCTCGACGGAACGGTCACAAGTTGGAACGCGAGCGCGGAACGCCTATTCGGCTACAGCGCGTCGGAAATGATCGGGCAGAGCATTACACGGATCGTTCCGCCCAATGAACGGTACAAGGAGGCGGATACTCTGCAGCGGGTGAGCCGTGGCGAACGCGTGAAGCATTCCGAAAGCGTGCTCCTCGCCAAAGATGGCCGGCTCATCGCCGTGTCCATGACCGTTTCGCCAATCCTCAATGAAGGTGGCACGATTATCGGAGCGGCCAGAATTGTCCGCGACATCACAGAGCGCAGGCAGAAGGACGAGAAGATCCTTTTGCTCAACACTGAACTTGAGCGGCGTGTGCGCGAGCGCACCGCCGAACTGGAAGCCGCCAACCGGGAGCTGGATGCATTTAGCTACTCGGTATCGCACGATCTGCGTGCGCCGCTGCGGGCCATGGACGGCTTCAGCATGGCGCTGTTGGAAGACTGTGCCGGCATCCTGGACGAAACGGTCCAGGACGACCTGCGGCGCATCCGGGCAGCCAGCCAGCGGATGGCGGACTTGATCGACGATATGCAAAAGCTTTCGCGAGTGACGCGAACAGAGATGCGACGCGAGCAAGTCGACCTAGCTGCGATGGCGGAGGAGATTGGCGCGGATCTTCTGCTGACGCATCCCGGTCGCCAGGTGGGATTGGTCGTGGCCTCGGACCTCTTGGTCGACGGCGATGCCGGCATGTTGCGGCTGGCGCTGAACAACCTGCTTGAGAATGCCTGGAAATTTACGGCTCGGTGTGCGACAGCCCGCATCGAGGTGGGGGCGCGCGAGCAGGATGGCGAACGTGTTCTTTTCGTACGCGACAACGGAGCGGGGTTCGACATGGCCTACGTCGGCAAGCTTTTCGGCGCGTTTCAACGCCTGCATAGCATCCAGGAGTTCAAGGGCACGGGCATCGGTTTGGCGATTGTGCAACGGATCGTTCGCCGGCACGGAGGCCGCGTGTGGGCCGAGGGCGCCGTTGGGCAGGGCGCCACCATCTATTTCACGTTGGAGAAGAAAGGGACTGATTCATGAATGTACGCAAGACCATCCTACTAGTTGAGGACAACCCCGACGACGTGGCGTTGACGCTGCGGGCTTTGAAGAAGCACAACGTCGCCAACGACGTCGTGGAGGTTCATGATGGGGTCGAGGCGCTCGAATACCTGTTCGGCACGGGCGCGCACGCCGGGCGCGACATCAGTCAACAACCCCAGGTTATCCTTCTGGACTTGAAGCTGCCAAGGGTGGACGGCTTGGAATTGTTGCGCCGTGTGCGCAACGATCCGCGAACGAGGCTGCTGCCAGTGGTCATCCTAACATCGTCGAATGAGGAGCAGGACCGTGTGGAGGGTTATGCCCTTGGAGCCAACAGCTACGTTCGCAAGCCCCTGGACTTCCATGAATTTACCGAGTCTGTCCGCCAGTTGGGCCTCTACTGGTTGTTGCTTAACGACCCGCCGCCCCCGGTCACAGGGATGCCATGAAAAAGCCGCTGCGCTGTTTGTTCGTGGAAGACTCGGAAGACGATGCCTTGTTGGCGCTAAGCCGCTTGCGCAGCGGCGGATACGACGTGATGTGGGAGCGCGTGGAGACTGCCGAGGCGATGAGCGCCGCACTCGGCCGGCAGCCGTGGGACTTCGTCCTCGCCGACTACAAGATGCCGCGTTTCAGCGGACAGGCCGCTCTAGAACTTCTCAAGGCAAGCGGCCTCGATCTGCCGTTCATCATCGTGTCCGGCACGATTGGCGAAGACATAGCCGTGGAGGCCATGAAGGCGGGCGCACAGGATTATATCATGAAAGATAGGCTGACGCGGCTGGTTCCGGCCGTGGAGCGCGAGATACTCGATGCCGCGGTGCGGAGCGAACGGAGGAGGACGGAGGCGGCGTTGCGAGCGAGCGAAGAGAGGTTCCGGAGACTCTTTGAGTGCTCCTATGATGCCATTATGATTCTTGAGCCCCCCGCCTGGAGGTTCACCGCGGGAAACCCGGCCGCTGTAAAAATATTCGGCGCGCAGAACGAGGAGCAATTTGTCTCCCACGAATTATGGGAGCTATCCCCTGATATGCAGCCGGATGGTCGCGCATCCGCCGAGAAATCCAGGGAAATGATCGAGGCGGCATTGCTCAACGGCTCCCATTTCTTCGAGTGGACGCATCGGCGGATTGGTGGCGAGGAGTTCTTTGCCGACGTGCACTTGACTCGAATGGAGCGGGTTGGCGGGGGCGCCGTGATTCAGGCCACTGTGCGCGACATCACCGAGCGAAAGCGTGCCACGGAATGGGCCCAACTCGCTCGTGACACGCTCGAACTGCTGAACCAAAAGGAAGGTGGCCAGGACATGATTCATGAAATTCTGGTCGCGGTCAAAAAGACCATGGGTTTTGAAGCCGTGGCCATCCGCCTCAGAGAAGGCGATGACTTCCCCTACTACGCTATCGAGGGCTTCCCCGAGAATTTCGCGATCGCAGAGCGTTTCCTATGTGCGCGCGACCATGCGGGAAAAATCGTGCGCAACGGGAAGGGAGATCCGGCGCTTGAATGCATGTGCGGAAACGTCCTCTGCGGCCGGATCGACCCGGCACTGCCCTTCTTCACCGAAGGGGGCAGCTTTTGGTCCAACGGTACCACCCGATTGCTGGCCGCGACGAAAGATGCTGATCGCCAGGCGCACACACGCAACCGCTGCAACAGCATGGGTTATGAATCCGTGGCTCTGATCCCTCTGCGGGCCGGTGAGAAAGTCATCGGATTGCTGCAACTCAACGATCATCGGCTCAATCAGTTCACAGTCCAAATGATCCATTTCTTTGAGGGCTGGGGAGCCAGCATCGGGATCGCGCTCTCACGCCAGCAAGCGAAGGAGGCTTTACGGTTGGCCCACGAGCGTCTCCGCCGGTTTGTCGATTCCAACATCATTGGCATTATGACCGCCGATTCTGGCGGCTCTGTCATCGAAGCCAACGACTATTACCTGCGACTGCTCGGCCAAACCAAGGAAGAACTCGCCCAAGGAAAGACTAATTGGCGGTCCAGCACACCGCCCGAGTGGCTGCCGGTAAGCGAGCAGGCCTTGCAGGAACTGCGAAACCGAGGCGTTTGCACGCCTTACGAAAAGGAGTATTTCCGGCCCGACGGCACCCGGGTTCCGGTTTATCTGGCCAACGCTATGCTTCCCGGACCGGGAGAGCAGTTCGCCGCCTTTGCCATCGACGTCTCCGACCAAAAGCAGATGGAAGCGGCGCTACGCAGGGAAGAATCGCTGTTCAACAGCTTGGCCGGCTCGATTCCCGATCGTATTTATTTCAAGGATCGTCAGAGTCGATTCATCCGCATCAACGCCAGCATGGCGAGGCGCTTCGGGTTGCGCAGCCCAGACGACGCCGTCGGAAAGACCGACTTTGACATGTTCAGCGAAGAGCACGCCCGGCAAGCCTACGGTGACGAGCAGCGGATCATGGAGGGCGGCGGGGCAATCGTCGACCAGGAGGAAAAGGAAACGTGGCCCGATGGGCACGTTTCATGGGCTTCCAGCACTAAGATGCCGATGCGCGACGCGCATGGCCGCGTCACCGGGCTCGTCGGCATCTCTCGCGACATTACCGAGCGCAAGGCGGCGGAAACCGCGCTTCGGGCGAGTACGGAGCAACTGGCGGCGGCCCTGGATCAAGCGCATCTTGCCCATTGGGAAAAGGACATTGCGACGGGCATCTATACCCTTAACGACCGGTTCTATGCGCTCTATGGCACGACGGCCGAACGCGAGGGCGGCTACAAGATGTCTTCGGATGTTTACGTCCGCGAGTTCCTCCTGCCGGAGGATCAACACATTGTGGCCGATGACATGAAATCGCTGCTGGCAGGCGGCGTCGGCGAATTGCAGGTCGAACACCGCATACGACGGCGTGACGGCGAATATCGCGATATGCTCGTGCGCATCACCGTGGTCCGAGACGCCACCGACTGCATTGTGGGCACCCGCGGCGTCAATCAAGACATCACCGAGCATAAGCGTGAGGAGGAAGATCTGCGCAAGCTGTCACGCATCATTGAGCAGGCCCCGCTCTCCGTCGTCATAACCAACCTCTCCGGCGCGATCGAATACGTAAACCCGCGGTTCTGCGCGGTGACAGGCTACACGCCAGAGGAGGTGCTCGGAAAGAATCCTCGGATACTAAAGTCGGGCGTGACGCCGCCCGAGACTTATTGCGACATGTGGCAGAAGCTCACGCACAGCGAGATATGGAGTGGCGGGCTCTGCAACCGGAAAAAGAACGGCGAGCTTTACCTGGAAACGGCCGTCATCGCGCCCGTCGTCGGCAAGAATGGCCTGGCCACCCACTACGTCGCATTGAAGGATGACATTACGGCGCAAAGGCGCTTTGCGGAGGAAATCGAGGCAAAACTCGCGAAAGAACACGAAGTCTCCGAAATGAAGTCCCGCTTCATTTCCATGATCTCGCACGAATTCCGCACTCCATTGACCGCGGCCATGGCTTCGGCGGACTTGTTGCACAATCATCTCGACCGGCTCGCCCCCGAAAAACGCGAGGAATTGTTCAGTCGCATCAACTCCTCCGTACTCCGCCTGACCGAGATGCTGGACGATGTGCTTACGTTGAATCGCGTGGATACGGAAAACAACGAAGTGAGGCTTGGGTCCATCGACCTCATGGTCTTCTTGAATGACGCCGCGGAGGAGATACGGCTGGGCGATCACAACGCGCACCGCTTTGAGGTCTGCGCCGTTGGCGACACGACGGCCTTCGTCACCGACACGAATCTGCTGCGCCATATCGTCTCCAACCTCCTCAGCAATTCCGTACGCTATTCGCCGATTGGCACACTAGTCACGATACGGACAGAAGCGGACTCGGCGCGCGTACTACTGTCGATCGAGGACCAGGGCATCGGGATACCCGAGGCTGATCGCAAACGGGTATTCGAGTCCTTCGAGCGCGGCTCCAATGTAGGCGCAACCAAGGGCACCGGCCTCGGCCTGAATATCGTGAAACGCATGACCGAATTGCTCAGCGGCACAATCGCCGTCGACGGTGTCGAAGGCGGCGGAAGCCGATTCACGCTACTGTTCCCGCGACTCCCTGTTCCCGCACGCCGCCATGAATCATCTTAGCAGACCCGCAATCCTGGTCATCGATGACGACGAGGCCGTCCGCCAAACTTCGGCCGAAATGAGGGTCGGCGGCTCGCCCGGCGCGGGCGCGCGGTTCTGGTTCGAACTGCCAACAGGCTTTACGCCCGTGCTCAACCCTCAAGTCGCCGCATCTTGAATATCCTTGTGATCGAAGACGAACCCAGCGTCCGGCAAACGCTCGAGGATCTGCTGGAACTCAACGGCCATGGGGTTCTTGCGGCAGCCGACGGCATCGAAGGAGTGAAACTCGCCGAGCGTCATCCCGATCTCATTCTCTGCGACATACGAATGCCGGGAATGGACGGCTATGAAGTCATCTCCGCCATCCAAAAGCTTCCGCAATGTAGCGACATCCCTTTTATCTTTCTTACGGCTAAAGCCGGCCGCGACGAGCAACGCCGCGGCATGGGACTGGGCGCGGATGACTACATCACCAAGCCATTCACCGAGCGCGACATCGTCGAAGCCATTGGCGCGCGTTTCCGGCGGCAACAGCCGCTCCGGGAACGGATCGAACGACTCCTTGAGGAGCGCAGCCGCGAAGCGCACGCGGACTGGGCCCATGCATTGGCAACGCCGCTCAACGGTATCCTCGGCGGCCTCCAGTTGATCGAGTCCGAGGCCGACACAATCAAGCCGGGCGAACTCAAGGAATTGCTCGGTCTCATACGCACAAGCGCCGAGCGCCAGTGGGCGCTGTCGCGCAAACTCATTCTGCACTTCGATCTGTTGCGCTTGAAGGCCGCGCCGGTCGCGCCGGTATCGTGCGATGCGCCGGTCGCTGTCGGAGCCGGGGCTCTGCGCGTCGCGGAAGATAGAAGGCGTTCAAGCGATTTGATTGTGAATTGCCGCCCCGGCTCGGTGCCGATCGCCGCCGCTTCCCTCGCTGCAGCCGTCGCGGAACTGGTGGAGAACGCACTCCAGTTCTCGAAACCGGGCGAGAGCGTTGCCGTTACCGGCACATGCCATGATGGTCGCTACCGGATTGAGATTGCGGACCAGGGGCCGGGCATGACTGCGGATCAATGCGCCCGCGCCACCGGCTTCACTCAATTCGAGCAAAGCAAGCACAACCAACAGGGACTTGGATTGGGTCTGGCTATTGCCCGAGCCGTGGCGGAACTGGCCGGCGGCAGGCTCGTATTTGAAGCGGCAACGTGCGGCCAACACGGCCTGAAAGCGTGTTTGGATCTTCCTTGCAGCCTCTGATGACTGAAAGCGGAAATCATTCGCTCCCAATATGCCTTCACCCGCCACAGATGTCCGGATTGGGAAAAACCGTACGCCTTTCTTTTGCTTGGCCACTTGTTGTCGCGATCGCGTTCGAACGTAATCGCTAATAGCTTTATTAGCAGCGACTAAGGGATGGCCCGGATCGTGCTATAAAGGATGTCGCGGCAATTATTGCCGCCCCTTCCAAACGCCGTGAAAAATCCAACTCCGGTCAACTTCGCCCAAGTCGGCATCGAGTACGTAACCGTCGCCGAGAACCCCGAAGTCGCCCATGCGGATATGATGACTCGCAGCCGCACTTCTGCGGACATGCTCGAGAGCGCCCCGGCCGGCCGCAGCTTACGCTTTGCCCGCGGCAGTTCGATCTTGCACGCCATCCCGCGAGCGCCCGCCGCGGCGAGGCAATGGCTGGAAGAGCACGGCCTGGTCGCCGGACACCCGGAAGCGGACGAATGCGAGGACAATGAATTTTGGGATTCGGGCGTGCACGCCTCTCCCCACGTAATGACGTCGGTCCAGCTCTATGGCGGCCTCGTTACCATGTTTTTGGTTGGTCTCTTTGCGGGACTACTTTGCGCCGGTGTTTTCGAACTTTACCGGTGAAAGCCGCTAAGAGACCAACCTCGGTTTTATTTGCCCGACTGGGCATCGAACAGGTGGCCGTCGTCGACGAGTTCGAGGTGGCCAGCGTGGACTTGATGACCCGCAGCCGCGACCACGCGGACTTGCTCGAATGCGCCCTCGGTGTGCAGCCCTTCAGCTTCACGCGGGGGAAGTCGACTCTGCATGCCTTTCCGCGGGTGCCTGCCGTCGCCGCCAGGCAATGGCTGGAGGATCACGGTCTCGACTTCGTCGTCACTTCCGACGGGTTGCGCGAAGACGGTCCCACGACCTGGGTGCAGGGCGGATTTCCACCGCAAATCTAAGGCTGCGGATTCGGAGCGAACCGCAGCCGACCTGAGTCTCCGTTTGAGAATCGCCGGGCCCGCGGGCCGCCGGCCTTACCGCTCACCGTTGACGGGAGTTTGGCATTCGTGAAGTCTCGGCGCGTGCCCACACCCCGTCCCAGTCCCGGCAGCGCTTTGCGGCTTTCCTTGCGCGAGCTTTTCTCCCCGTTCGCGTGGCGTTCGCCGGTATTCATCGGCCTGCTTTGCGCCGCGGCGGCGATCCCGGTCCTTTTCGCATTGTACACTCATCTGGCCTGGGAGGATTTTCTTATCACCTATCGCTACAGCGAGAACCTTGCGCGGGGACACGGACTGGTCTACACGGCGGGCGAACGGGTCTACGGTTTCACGTCGCCCTTGAACACGCTCCTGCCGGCCCTGTTTGCGTTCGCGACCGCCGCAAAGGATTTCACGCTTCCCCTCTGGCTCTTTCGCGGGGTCTCGCTCGCCGGACTGATATTCGCCTGGGTCTCGATCGAGAGCGTCTTCTCGCGCGGAACCGCCGGCTCCCGGATCCGGTTCCTTGTCGGCTGTCTGTTCCCCGTGATTGCGGCTCTGGAGATCAAATCGACCGCATTTGCCATGAGCGGACAGGAGGCCGGACTGGTGCTCGGCTTCCTCGCGCCCGCATTCGCGATTGCTATCCTCGGTTGGGCGCCCCACCGCATCCTCGGCGGCGTGCTTTTTGCCGGCCTGCTGTACAGCAGGCCGGACGCATTCGTCTATATGGCGGCGATCGCGCTGGCCGCCCTCGCATTCGAATCCGGTCCCCGCAGGCCCCTGGTCGTTGCCCTCGCCCAATCGGTTTTGATTTCCGTCCTGCTCTACCTGCCCTGGCTGCTTTTCGCCTGGTTGTATTACGGCTCGCCGATTCCCCACACCGTCATCGCCAAGCACAATCTGGTCGCCTATGCGCCCGACGGATACGGGCTGACCGCCGCATTGGTGGCCGGTTTCCACTCCGCCCCTTCCGTCATCAGCCGGGCGCTCGCTCCGATCTACGACATGCTCAATTCCGGGCCCGGATCGTGGCCGGTTTGGATGCACGACGCGGAGTTGCTCCTGGAGCTTGTCGCTTTCCTGTATTGGCTGGTGCCGAGCCGGGACCGGCTGGGACGGATGGCGTCGCTCGCGTCGTTCGTGCTCCTCGGTTATCTGATCTATACCGACCTCGCCTCGGAGTATTCCCCGTGGTACTATCCGCCGCTTGCGTTTCTGAGCCTGGTGACCCTGGCAAGTGCCGCCGCGACTCTCGCGGAGAGGGCCGCCCAACCCGCCCTGCGTTATGTTTTTTCCGCGGCGATGGTGTCGGGCCTGCTGTTTTTTCTCGGATTCATCTTCTTTTCATCCCTCGCGCCGATCCGCTTCAAGGAAGAGGTGATCGATGGCGGACAGCGCCGGCAGATCGGGTTGTGGCTGAAGGCCCATGTCGCACCCAATGAAACGGTCTACCTTGAGCCGCTTGGCTACATCGGGTATTACAGCGGGTGCAGGATCGCGGACTGGCCCGGCCTCGTCTCGCCCGCTGTCGTCGAGGCCCGCAAAAAGATCGGACCGGCAAAAAACTACTTCACCTGGGGCGAGGTCGCGGAAGCCATCAAGCCCTCATGGATCGTCGCCCGGGCCAATGAATCGGAGTTCATCGCGAGAAGCGATTACCTGGACCACCACTACGAGTTGATGGCCGTGTTCGACGACCGGAAGGCCATCGACCAGCTGGGAGCGAAGGCCACGGCGCGGGGAATGAACATATCCTATCCCGAAGCGATCTTCGGGGTGTATCACCGCGTCGATTGACGGTATCTACGGTATCACCGCATCGCCCGGATGGATGATCGGATCCCCCTCGGCGACCTTGATTTCGAGACCGGAACGGTCCGGGTCCGGAGCGTTCACGACGACCAGGCCGCGCTGCGCGGTCAACTGGCAATGCTCGAATCCGAGGTCCTGGATCGGGTCCTCCTTGAAGCCTCGGATGAGGCCGGCGGACTGCGCCGTGCCCGTCAGATTGATGATGCGCACGTTTCGAAGCATCGTCAGAACCTTGGCCGGCGGGGCGATCGGCGGCACCATCCTCCATTGGAGGTCGATTTCGATCGCACGCGCCACCTTCTCGACCTGGATATCGCGAAAGACGATATCCTCGACGACCCCGCCGCGGCTCGGTTGCGACTTGATCCGCGCTGCCGTGCTGGAGCCGATGAATTTGCAGCGCTCGACCAGAACGTGCCGTATCGATCCGCTGACTTCCGAGCCCATGGCGACCCCGGCTCCCGAGCGAAACGTGCAGTCGCTGATCGTGATGTTCTCCGACGGCCGGTTCAACCGCAGCCCATCCTCGTCCTTGCCCGATTTGATCGTGATGTCGTCATCGGTGCAGAAAATGTCGCAGCCGGAAATGCGCACGTCCCGGCAGGAGCAAACGTCCATGCCATCGGAACTCGGGATATAGTCATCGATCGACACGGTGAGGTTTTCCGCGACAACATGGCTGCAATTGATGAAGACAAAGCCCCAGCGGGCCTGGTTCTTCATATGCACGCCGGAGACGCGCACATTCGTGGAATCCTGAAAGACGATGGCACGGGGCGGGGACAGGCGGCCCGCGCCGCCGCCGCCTCCCGGAAGCCGGATCCCCGCCGCATTGATCGGGGGCAGATGCGCCGGATCGGGGGCGAAGTTGACCGCGGCCGTGGTCGGCAGCGGCGTCGGATAGACTTCCTCCGGCTTTGGCAGGGGACTCGTATCCGGAGGAGGAGGAGGCGGGCGCCGGACGCCTCCCATCCGCGGACGCCTGCCCGGCCCCGGCCAGGAGAGCCCGGATCCGTCGATCGTGCCTTCGCCGCTCACGACAACGTCCTTCACCCCGACGAAATTGAGAAAGGCGCAGGTCCAATAGCGCTCGATGCCCTCCCAGTTGGTGTAGATCGGCGGAAAATCCGCCATGACCGTCGTGCTCTTGAGCACCGCGTCCTTTTCGAGCTCCAGGTTCACACCGGCTTTGAAGAACAGGGCTCCGCTCAGAAAGACCCCCTTCGGAACGACGATCACCCCGCCGCCAGCCGCCGCACAGGCGTCGATCGCGGCCTGGATCGCCTTGGTGTTGACCGTGGCGCCGTCGCCGACCGCACCGCGGTCCGCGATAACAATCCGGACGGGGGCGCGTCCGCACGATGTGGTGAAAGTCGCCGCGAGCAACAGCACGGCTAGCAAGAAACGCTGGGGTGACGTGTTCATGACCGATACCGATTATCGCCGCAAACCGCTTCCCGCAAGAAATTCGTTGCGGGCTGGGAATAGGAATCACGCCTCGGCGACATCGACCCCCACCGAGATCGAGTGTTCGCCCCCTCCGGTCAGTATCCCCGCCACGGGGCTCACGTCGCCGAAATCCCGGCCGAAGGCGACCGTGACATGCTCCTCCGCCGGCTGCAAGTTGTTGGTCGGGTCAAAATCCTTCCAGCCGGCCCCGGGGCAGTACAGCGCAAACCAGGCATGCGAGGCATCCGCGCCGACGAGCCTCTCCTTGCCCTGCACGGGGCGCGTGTGCAGGTAACCGCTGACGTAGCGCGCGGGCAGTCCCAGCGAGCGCAGGCAGGCGATGCTCACATGCGCGAAGTCCTGGCAGACGCCGCGGCGATTGACAAGCACCTCCTCGAGCGGCGTCGCAATCGTCGTCGCCTTCGGATCGTACTTGAAGTCCTCGTGAATTCGCCGGGTCAGATCCATCGCGGCCGCGAGCAACGGCGCCCCCTTGGAAAAGCTCTCGAGCGCGTAGTCCGCAAGTTCGCGCGACGCGCGCACCTGGGGGGAATCGAAGATGAACTGATAAGGCTCGACGATGTCCGGGGAAACCGGATCGCGAAAAAGCCCCGCCACGGACTCCCAGTCCGGCGAGGACTCCGGCGCCGGAGTCCTCGCAGCCCGCACGGACACGCGGCTGCGGGCGACGATCTCAAGGCGGTCGTGCACCTCCTGGATGCTGAACATGCACAGGCGGTTTCCAAAAAAGTCGGCGTGCGTTTTGCGGACCGCGGGCTCGGGGAACACTTCCAGGGAGGAACTCTCGCAGGTCTGGGTGGCGGTCTCGCGCGGATCGAGCCGCGCCACATGGTACGAGACCGTCACGGGCGCCGCATACTCGTACGTCGTGCGATGAGTGACGGCGTAGGTCATGACACCCCATTCCGACCCGTCCGTGAGATCGACGAGTGCGCGAAGTAATTCGCGGCGATGGCGTCCGAAAGCCGCGGCAGCTCGCGCAGCGTCTCGCGGATGCCTTCGCCGGCCCCGCCGGCCAGCGGGCTCTCGGCGGAACCCGCCAGCCCGCGAACGTCGACCCCGCCCAACCGCGCAAGGCAGCCCTGCAGGATATCCCGCCCCGAATCGGCGGCAGCCCCCCGTTCCGCAGGCAGATGCTCGAAATGCTTCAAAAGCTGGTTGATCTGGAACAGGACCGAGCGCGGGTTCTTGTCGTCGAGGAGCACCAGATCGATCACGGCCGCCAGATGCGGCAAGAGCGTGTACCGCGAGCGGAACGTGATCGTGCTGTCCGTCACCTCCAAAACCGCCTCAAGCACGCTGGGATCGCCCGGCTCGGGCGAGCGCAGGGTGGCGTCGAGCAAGGTGCAAAGATAGACGGCGCGCTCGATGCGCAGCCCGATATCGAGGAAGCGCCATGCCTGGGCCCGGGTCATGTTCTCGCGCGCAAGACCATGAAACGCGGCCAGGCCCAGCAGCGTCTGGTTCAGAACGCCCGCGGCGTCGCTCGAAAGCATGCGGGCTCCGTTGCAGGGCGGGGCCAGGCCCTCGCCGATCTGGCGCAAAACGCTCCCCATGTCGTTGGAAGTGCGGTCGCGGACCAGGACGGCCAGTTGCTGCACCCGATCGACGATTTCGCGCAGGCTGCCCGCGCGCCTGGGATCGAACACCGCGCCGAGCAATTCGGCCTCGATCGCACGGGGATCCCCGGTTCGCTCCGCCT
>Ga0181529_10005561_pt1 | contig 13171 bp, 8 predicted proteins | sample PEATcosm2014_Bin_36_FD_119763 | JGI IMG/M metagenome (GOLD analysis project Ga0181529, IMG submission 119763) | Peatland microbial communities from MTU Mesocosm Facility, Houghton, MI, USA - PEATcosm2014_Bin10_30_metaG | ecosystem: Environmental > Terrestrial > Soil > Wetlands > Peat | place... | reverse complement strand
TGCTCCGTCAGCACGGTGGACGAGGCCCGTGTGAAGGGATGCGTGTGCGTGCGGCTATATCCGGCGGCGTCGTACTCCGCGCGGGCGCTTCCGACGGCGTTGGCGGCCTTCCGATCCACCTCCAGAGTATACGCCACACACCAGGCAAGCGCCTGCTCGGTGCCGTCCGGCAGGGCCTTCGCGGCTTCGTTCAGCTTCTCCGTTCCGAGCAGCGCTTCGGCGAGCTTGTCGGAGGCGCTGACTTTGCGCATCAGCAGGGCGCGTCCGGCCAGGAAACCGCCTATGACGACGGATCCGGCCAGTGCCGCGCGCGCTATTGGGCCCGTTCGGGCCTGAATAGATGGCATGTTCGTGTACCCCCTTATAACTTCAGGTACGGATGCGCGGCAAGCTCGGTTGCATGCATCGCCCGCCTATCCCGCATCCGGCGAGCCGTCGTCGGGCCCGCCCTCGCAGTGCTCCGGCCCCAGAGCATTGCGCTGCCGCTCCAGCATCAGCTTGCTCAGCTTTATGTCCTGAGGAACGGCGATGGGATATCTGCCGTCGAAGCAGGCGCGGCAGAACTTGTCCTTGTGCATTCCCACGGCCCGCATGTTGCCGTCGAGCGACAGATATCCGAGCGTCGTCGCACCGATCATCTGGCGGATCTGTTCGACGGAATGCCTCGCCGCCACCAGCTCGTCCTGGTTCGCCATGTCGATGCCGTAGTAGCAGGGATACTTTACGGGCGGCGCTGTGATGCGCACGTGGACTTCGAGCGCCCCGGCGTCGAAGAGCATCTTGACGAGCTTGCCCGTCGTGGTGCCGCGCACGATCGAATCGTCCACCATCACCACGCGCTTGCCGGCGAGCGTGTCCTTTAGCGGGGTGTATTTCATCCTGGCGCCCATATCGCGCATCCGCTGGCTCGGCTGGATGAACGTGCGCTGGATGTAACGATTCTTGATGACTCCCTCGCCGTAGGGGATTCTGGCGGCCTCGGCATAGCCGATCGCCGCCGGAATGCTCGTGTCCGGAACGGGAATCACGACCTGCGCGCCCGGCGTGGGATGTTCCGCGGCCAGCTCGTGTCCCATGCGCCTCCGCACCGTGTGAAGCGAGCGGTTGTAGAGCATGGAATCGGGTCGGGCGAAGTAGATGAATTCGAAGAGGCACGTGGCGTGGCGCGCCGTCGGGATGGCTTGAAACTCGCGCTGCCCATCCCTGTCGATCACCACGACCTCGCCCGGCTCGATCTCGCGCACGTATTTTGCGCCGATCGGCATGAAGGCGCAGGACTCGGAGGCGAGCACCCAGTTGCGCCCGTTCATCCGCCCGAGGCAGAGTGGGCGCACTCCGAACGGATCGCGCGCGCCGACCAGCTTGTCCGGCGTCAGCACGACGAGCGAGTAGGCGCCCTGGAGGCGCTTCATCACCGTCATCAGGGTCTCTTCGATGCAGCCCGTGTGCAGCTTCGCCAGGAACTGAGCGATCACCTCGCTGTCGTTGGTGGTGGAGAAGACGCACCCTTCCGCCTGCAGTTCAGCCCGAAGCTCGCGGGTATTGACGAGGTTGCCGTTGTGCGCGACGGCGATGTCTCCTACGCGAGAAGTGCTGGTAAGCGGCTGCGCATTGCACAGCACGCTGGAGCCTGTTGTGGAGTAGCGGGTATGCCCGATGGCGCTTATGCCGCGCAGATCGCGGATAGTGTCCTCGTCGAACACCTGCGTGACGAGTCCCATAGCTTTGTGGACGTTCAGCGTCTGCCCATCGGAGACCGCGATGCCGGCGCTCTCCTGGCCGCGATGTTGGAGAGCGAAGAGGCCGAAAAAGGTGATGCGGGCGACGTCCTCGCCGGGCGCGAAGATGCCGAATATCCCGCACTCCTCCTTTGGAGATTCGGAACCCGATACGAGGCAATCCATTGAGGAGTTGCACCGCCTGGCGCCGTCAGCGGGGGCGCCAGGCGGCGGAAGGCCGCCGACACGGATATCGTCTAGCGCCATCAGTCTTGCTCCTTCGCGCAGAGCGATCGAGGCTCCGTTCGATCGAAATGCGCCGGGTAGGTGGGCTGGTTTCCTTTTTCGGATTCCATAGAAACCGCCATTGCCCCGGATTTGTCCGAAACGAACCAGATCGGATGGCGAACCGCCCTCACCGACAGCCGGGCAAAGTAAATCCCGCCGGACACAACTGGTTGTCGATCATCTCGACAGCTTCTTACTCTGCGGACATCCGGCGCGGTATCGCATTCTCATACGTGGCTACGATTCGGCCGATCGGCACTTCCAGCAGGATCTTCGCGCCATGCGCGATGCGCAAGCTCTCCCCTCCGACCGTTCCGATCCATGCGCACCGGATTCCGGCGGCAGCCGCGCGCTCCTTCAGCCGAGCGAGCTGCTTCTCGGTGCGCACCGTGACGACCGCCCTTCCCTGCGCCTCTCCAAATAGCAGCGCGGAGGGCCGCAGCTCCGGGCCGAAGTCCGCGGGGTTGAGCAGAATAGCTGCTCCTGTGCCGCCCCAGATCACGCTCTCGGCGAGGCAGATGGCCAGGCCGCCGTCCGACACGTCGTGGCAAGAGGCCAGCATTCCGTCGGCTATCGCCTCAAGGATCACTCCGTGCAGCCGTTTCTCGCCCTCGAGGTCTATGGCCGGCGGCTTTCCGGTCGTCTTGCCGAACATGACGTTCAGATAGGCGCTTCCGCCCAGCCCGCCGCTCGGGTCGTCATAGGCCGTCAGCAGCGCGATCGCGTCTCCCTCGCCATCCGCCCGGAAGCCCGCCTCGCACCGCCTGTTCACGTCGTCGAGTATTCCGAGCATGCCGATCGTGGGCGTCGGGAAGATGGCGCCATCCGGCGTCTCGTTATAGAACGATACGTTTCCGGATACTACCGGCGTGCCGAATGCGTCGGTTGCGCGAGCCAATCCCTCCACGGCGCGCCGGAACTGCCAGAACCCGGTCGGCTTTTCCGGATTGGCAAAATTCAGGCAATCGGTAACCGCGACGGGTCTGGCGCCGACGCAGACGACGTTGCGCGCCGCCTCCGCCACCGCGATCTGCCCGCCGACGTACGGATCCAGGTAGCTGTAGCGCCCGTTGCCGTCCAGTTTGAGCGCGATCCCCTTTTCCGAGCCGCGGATGCGGAGCACGGCAGCATCCGATCCGCGCAGCGCCACCGTCTGCGTCTGGACCATGCTGTCGTACTGGAGCGTCACCCACCGCTTGTCTGCGACAGTCGGATCGTCGAGCAGCCCGAGCAGCGCGCTCGCATAGCCTCCGGCGCCGGCTCCATCGCCCTCCGGTTCGGGCAGCGAGCCGAGATCGAAGGCCTGCGCTGCGGCGATATAGGCCGGCTCTTCCGTATCGAGATGGTACGTCGGGCACTCGTCCGCGAGCGAGCGCGCCGAGACGTCGGCGACGACCACTCCGTTGTCTTTTACCACCACGCGGCCCGTATCGGTAACCTGCCCTATTACGGCTGCATTGAGCCCCCACCGTGTAAATACGTCCTGGACTCGCCTCTCCTCGCCGCGCCGGACCACGCAGAGCATCCGCTCCTGCGACTCCGAGAGCATGATCTCGTATGGCGACATGTCCGCCTCTCGAAGCGGAACGAGCCGCACGTCGATCTCGATGCCGGTTCCGGCCTTTGCGGCCATCTCGCACGTCGAGCACGTGAGGCCGGCAGCGCCCATGTCCTGGATTCCGACCACGCAGCCCGTCGCGAGCGCCTCGAGCGTCGCCTCGATGAGCAGCTTCTCCGTGAACGGATCGCCCATCTGAACGTTGGGACGCCGGCTCTCGCTGTCCGGACCAAGCTCGACGCTGGCGAAGGTGGCGCCGTGAATGCCGTCCTTGCCGGTCCTGCTTCCCACGTATACGACCGGGTTGCCGACGCCCCTGGCTGCCGCGCTCGCAATCTGCTTGCGATCGACGACGCCGACGGCCATCGCGTTGAGGAGCGGATTGCCGGAGTAGCAGGGATCGAAACAGACTTCGCCGGCGACGGTGGGCACGCCGACGCAGTTGCCGTAGTGCGCGATGCCGGCCACGACCTGTTCGAAGAGATAGCGGTTGCGGGGCTCTTCGAGGGGGCCGAAGCGCAGAGAGTTCAGGTTGGCGATGGGCCGCGCGCCCATGGTGAAGATGTCGCGCAGGATGCCGCCGACGCCCGTTGCGGCGCCCTGGAACGGCTCGACTGCGGAGGGGTGATTGTGGGATTCGACCTTGAAGACGATGCCGAGGTTGTCGTCCAGAGGAACGACGCCGGCATTCTCCAGCGCGCCCTGTTCCTGAGCCTCGCGATAGTTTTTGAAGAGTGCGAGAACCGGCCGGGAGTACTTGTAGCCGCAGTGCTCGGACCACATCACTGCGTACATGCCGATCTCGGTCAAGGTTGGTTCTCGGCCGAGAATTACGCCGATCTGGGCGTACTCGGCGTCACTCAGGCCCATATCCCGGTACACCTGCGGCGACATCACTGCATACCCTCCCCGACGCTGCACGTGAGCCAGGAGTCTGAACACCGACCGCCGGACGGATTTCGCACGATTACGCTTTGAGTATAGCCGATTCCGGGAGCGCCGGTCAATAAGGATTCGGGAGAGAGCGGGGCGGTGAGGGGGGCGCCGGACTGAAGTCCTGCGCTAATCGGCCTGCGGCCATCCGTCCTGCGGACGGAGTTGACTGGTGCGGCCAACAGCCATTGCGGCGGACCCGGCGCGCCGCAGCAGGGCGCCGGACTAATGGATCTGAGCTAATCGGCCTGCGGCCGTCCGTCCGGAGGACGCGACACCCGTTTCCTCCAGATCCGCGGGGATTCCCAGTTGCGGTGATCCCGCGACGGCGCCGCCGCGGGGCGCCGGACTGAAGTCCTGCGCTAATCGGCCTGCGGCCATCCGTCCTGCGGACGGAGTTGACTGGTGCGGCCAACAGCCATTGCGGCGGACCCGGCGCGCCGGACTAATGGATCTGAGCTAATCGGCCTGCGGCATGTTCGGACGGCAACGGTGAGTTTTTCATCGGGCTTCTAAGCGGTCCTACGGGGTCATCTCGTACTTTTTCGATCTCGGGGAATTACGAACTTGCCCCACGCGCCCGCTTGGTGGCCAGTGGCCACTAACCACTATAAGTGCGGTCGTCGGCGGTAGCGGATGGTCGCAGGATGGATGCGGTCGCCCTCGACGGGCACGACACTCTCCAGCCATTCGAGCTCGCGAAGCTCGATTGGCGTCGTGTCGCCGTCCACGGCCGGCAGCGGTGGGCCGTATGCGGCCGCGAGCGGCAGCAGCGCGTGAACGCCCACGGCGCTCGCCCTATTCTCACGTGGATCGAGGTTGACCGTAATCGAGGCGGCCGCGGCTGGCCGGATGCGTGCGATCCGGACACGGATCGTCTTGCAAAGGGCCTGGAAGGAGCGCGCCTGGAACGGAACGCTCGCGTCTTGCTGCGTCTTCTGGTTTCTTGCCGGCATGTCTGGTCTCTGCGCGCCTCGGGAGCCGCCTGCTCTCTCGAATGGGTTGCGCTTCCAGAGGTTTGGGGCGGCGGCGTCACGGGCTGAGCCGGTCCCCGCTCCCGTCCTCCGAAAGCGAGCCGACGATTAGCTGTTGTAATTTTCGGCTGACAGGACGTTCAGGACGACCGCCCGGGATACCAGGTTTTGGAAGCAGGCGCACAGAGAGCCTGCTCTACGTTCCGATCCGGAGGATGCCCGGCCGATCTTCGCCCCGGTCGGGTTCGTCGCCGCCGCCCGGAGACGGATGGGCGATACGGAGCACGTCGTCGCGCTCGGCTGCCAGCGCGAACGGGAGCACGGCGTGAAGGCCTGCGGCGCTCATCGGCGCGACGTGCGGATCGTACTGGATTACGGTCGAGGTGGCGCCGGCCGCCTGTTCGTAGGCGATGCGCCCGATCCGGGCCAGATACCGGCGGTGGATTGCGGCGACGGTCGCCGCCTCCAATCCCTCCGTGTCGAGCTTGAGCAGGTCGATCCTCTCCTCGGTCTGCAGAACGGATTCGAGCACGTCGTCGATGTGCCGGCACTCGACCTGGATGGTCCGGCCGGTATCCACGCCGATGCCGCCGTATCGTCCGGCATCTTCGACGCCGAAATCGACCGTTCCGCTCGAATCGGCCACGGCGACGTCCGAGACGACTATGCGATTTCCGAAGGCGGCCAGATTCGCGCGGAGGCGCTCGACGTTACGCGGGACGGGTTCGAAGAGATGGCAGCGCACGTTCGGGTTACGCGTAAGGAAATAGAGGCCGGAGATGCCGATGTTGGCGCCGATGTCGACGACGACCCTGGCATTCGGATCTACTTTGTAATCCTGCCGGCAGAAGATCTCGTTGACGGTAAGCAGGTCGTGGTAGGAGTAGAGCGTCGGCGAGACGATGCCCATAGGCGTGCGGAGCCTCGGCCGCCACGGATATCGCCCGGAGTTTGTGATATATCGCAAGAAAGCGGAGGGAAAATCGACGAAGACCCGCATCATATTGTAGAGCGCCCTGTAGTGGCAAATGCGAAACGGAGCAAGCGCGATCTGCGTGATGTCTCGGTCGGCTATTCTCATTGTGTTCTCCGCTGGATTTATGTAAGGTGGATGGGATGCAGCGCGGGAGGGTCCGGCAACTGCGCCCCTGCGCGCACCGGCGCATTCCACGAGAGTCGCCGGCCGCCGGACCACCAGTATCAACGAATCTTGATTATTGGCGCGTGCGATAGTTCAGACGAGCCTGCGAAATACCAGATTTTTGCCGGCAAAGGCGCAGCGTGCGTCGGTGTGCGCGATCCGGCGACCGGGCGCAGGAGTGGGAGTGGGAGTATGACGGAATGAGCGAGCCGGCCTCCGGGGCAGAGACCGATCAATTAGCCGTGTGGGACGACCCGATCGAGGCTATCGTGCGGACGGGAGGCGCTGCACTGATCTTCGGCGCGTCGGATTCGGGCAAGACGACGTTTGCGACGCGCCTGCTCAATCGGGCGGTCGCCGAGGGCCTACGCGTCGCCGCTCTGGATGCCGACGTGGGCCAATCCGAGATCGGGCCGCCGGCCTGCATCGGCGTGGGATTCGCCGCCGCTCCCGTCCACGCGCTTTCCGAGCTGCCGGTCGCGGCGCTCGCATTCGTGGGGGGCGTCTCGCCGCGCGGCCGGATTCTGCAGTACGCCGTCGCGGTTCGGCGCCTTGCCGACGAGGCCGAAGCCTCCCTTCGCGCCGGATTGGAAGAGCGAGCGCTGCTGATCGTAGACACGAGCGGATTCGTTCAGGGCGCCGCAGCGCGGAGCCTGGACCATGCGCTCATGGACCTGATCAGGCCGCGCCACGTGGTGGCGCTGCAGCGGAGCGGGGAGATGGAGCCGGTCCTGGGACCGATCCGCAGCCGGGACGATCTGACAGTGCACAGGCCGCCCGTTCCGGAGGCAATCGGACGGAAGACGGCGGCGTTCCGCGCCCAGCGCAGGCAGCTTCGGTTCGCCTCCTGCCTGTCGGGCGCGCAGCTTCTCACGCTGAGCATGGACGACGTGGCGATCACGGGCGCCTGGCTGGGCTCGGGCGAGCCGCTTGCTCCTCATCTGCACAGGTTCCTGGATTCGTCGCTTGCGCCCGGCGTGCGGGTCTTTCACGCGGAGATGTCGGGCCGCCATCTCGGCCTGATGGTCAATCGCGAGATCGCGCCCGGCTGCCCGGGCATGGCGCTTGCGCTGCAGCAGCTTAAGGCGCAGAGCGTCACCATTACGCTCGCGCCGCGCCTGCGCCACTTGCTTCTCGGCCTGACGACCCGAAGCGGAAATCTGCTGGCTCTGGGGACTCTGGAGGCGATCGACTTCCGCCGCCGCACGCTCGGCGTGCTTACCACGGTGCGCTCGCCGGCAGCAGTCTCCTGCGTACAGTTCGGCGGCATCTGCGTCATGCCTGACGGCAAGGAGTGCGCCACGCTGAAGCCCGGCGAGCTGGGGTAGCGGCCGGCGTGATGCAGATCGAGAATTCAGTACCGAGCGAGCGCTCCGGCAGGTACGCGACGCGGTTGGCAGGCGGCGGAGTGAATGCCTCCGCTGGAGGCATTCGGCCGTTTGTCTTCCGGATACGGATTCGCCGGTTCTCGTCGGTCGGTGCTAATTAGTCAGGCTCCATCATTAGAAGCCTGATGAAAAGCGCCCCCGGCGGAGCGAGTCGCCGTGGGGCGCCGTGGGGCGCCGGAGTAAACTCCTGCGCTAATCGGCCTGCGGCCGGCCGTCCAGAGGACGGAATCGATTGGTGCGACATGTTGGGGCCGATTCGCGATTCCGGAGCGGGTCCGTGCGAACATGTTCAGACGGCAACGGTGAGTTTTTCATCAGGCTGTTAGGGCGGTCTATGAGGAGGCAGCGAAATGACGGTTCTTCCCCGGGTTAGACGATATCTTGCGCTCTGCGTCATTCTGTGCGCGGCCCTGTCGATCGGAGGGCGGGCAATGTGCGATCCCGAACCGAAGGTGTGGCATCCGGAAGATCTATGGCGCGGATACGATCCGCGAGCGCTTCCGCTCGACGTGCACGAGATCAAGGTCTGGAACGAGAACGGCTGCAGCTATCGCGAGCTCACCTTCACGTCCGAAGTCGCAGACGGCAAGCCGGTGCGGGTTTTCGCCATCGAAGGAGCTCCGGCGAGCGGCCGCAACCTGCCCGGCATCCTGCACATCCACGGCGGCGGGCAAACCGCCTCTCTCGACTGGGTCCGCTTCTGGGCGAAGCGCAGGTACGTATGCGTCTCGTTCGACTACTGCGGGCCGTGGGCAGACCGGACAGAATATACGGACTGGGGACCGCTGACGCACTGCAACATGGCCCACGCCGAGGGCGGATACCAGGTGCATCCCACGCCGCGCGCAAGCGCCTGGTACCACTGGGCGCTCGCAAGCCGGCGAGCGATCACACTTCTTGAGGGGCACCCCGCGGTCAACACGGCGCGGATCGGAGTCTTCGGTATCAGCATGGGTGGAACGCTCACGTGGCTTGTCGCCGGATCGGACAGGCGCGTAAAGGCGGCCGTCCCGATCTACGGATGCGGATACAACGTCGATCCGCGCAAGACAGCCAGGGGCCTTCCTGAGCCGTCGGAGGATCAGATGGTCTACAAAGCGGCCCTCTCGCCCGAGGCGCACGCGCCGATGATTTCCTGCCCCGTCCTTTTTCTCGACGCCACAAACGACCATCATGGCTGGATGGACGACGCCTACGACGCGCTGGCAGCCGTCCGCGGCCCGAGCCGCCAGGCGTTCACGCCGCGATATATTCATCACATCGAGCCGGAGCAGGGGCGCGACCTGCCACTCTGGATGGACTGGCATCTGCGCGGAGGCAACCCCTGGCCCAAGACGCCTATCGTGCGGGCCGGAATCGATCCGGACGGCGAGCTATCCGCCACGGTGACGCCCGACCGCGCGGCCGGAGTTACGCGCGTCGACGTCTACTACTGCCTGGGCGACCGCATCCCTCCGGATCGGCTGTGGCGACAGGTCGTGCCGTCCCGCGAGGGCAGCCGCTATACCGCGCCGCTCCCGGTGATGGACGTCCGGTCCAGTGTGCACATGTTCGCGAACGTCGAGTACACAGACGGCGTCTGCCTCACCTCCAATCTGGTGAAGGCAGTGCCCGGCCGAATCGGCAATGCCCGCAAGCAGCTCGCCTGGAGCCCGGAGATTGCCGGCAGCGAAGTCCTGTCCGACTGGCGCTACAGCCTTGCCTATACCGATCCCAATGTCGACAGCGAGGTAATCCGCATCCTGGAAGAGGGAAGGCGCAGGTTTGTGACCGTCGATACCAGTGTGTTCGGCGACCCGGTCGATTTCGTCATCTCTTCGCACGCCATCGGCGATCCGCAGTGGCATGGACGCGACGGTATGTCGCTGCAATTCCGTTGCCGGGGCGGCTTCGACGAGCACGGCCTCACCGTCAGCCTGGTCGGCAGCGAGTGGACGCTTGCCGCGACGACCTACACAGCGATCGTGCCGCAATCCGAGATAATGGGAGGCTGGCGGATCGTGGATCTGCCGATGTCGGCCTTCAGGACAGACCAGGGAAAGAGGCTCACGAACTGGGAGCTCGTCGAGAAGCTGGAGTTGAAGGGGCGAGCCTCGCGCGCGAACCCGCCCTGCTTCGGCGAGTTCAGATGGGCAGCGGACCATCGGTAAGGAGAGAAGAGAGCAGAATCGGCAGCGATCGGATTCAGCGGGACTTGTGAGGACCACGGCGCGCGCGCTGCCTCCTGGCCCACCGCCCGTTACTATTTGCAGTGCCGGCTGCACGTCGCTCCACAGCCAGGCAGAATAGTGTTCCCAGGAGCTTTGCGAGCGGCGAAGTCGTCACGTGCAACGGCGCCGCCCGGACGGGCGGCGGCCGAGCATCATCCGTCCAGCAGGGCGCGGACTTTGCGCACCAGGTTGGCGGCGGAGACGGGCTTGTGCAGGAACGCCTCGCTCCGGTGCAGCGCGTTGTCCAGAACGACGCTGTCGTCGACGTAGCCCGACGTGTATAGCACCTTGATTCCGGGTCGCCGGGTCAGAAGTTGTTCGGCGAGCTGCTTGCCTCCGATCTGAGGCATCACCATGTCGGTGACGAGCAGGTCGATCGGCTCTCCGAACCCGGCCTCGACGTGCAGCGCCTCGCTGCCGTTGCCGGCCTGCAGGATCCGGTAGCCCTGCGTCTCCAGCGCGCGCACCATGAAGTCCCGGACGAGCATCTCGTCCTCGGCGATCAGGATGGTCTCCGTCCCTCGCGGCAGCGGCGCAGCTGCAGGCTCGGCCGGGTCGGAGCGCAGGGAGGGCTCCTGTTCCTCGACGGCGCGCGGAAGATAGAGGTTGAAGGTCGCGCCCTGTCCCTGTTCGCTGAAGACGCGGACGTCGCCGCCATGCTCTTTCAGAACGCGATAGCAGTTGGCCAGTCCGAGCCCCGTTCCCTTGCCCGACTCCTTCGTCGTGAAGAACGGCTCGAAGATGTGCGGCAGGATATCGGCAGGTATGCCCGGGCCGGTATCGCTGACGGAGAGCACGACGTACGGGCCGGGCGTGACGTCGACGAACCGGCGCGCGAAATCCTCGTCTATCGTCACGTTGCCGGCGCGGATGGTGATCTTCCCTCCGTCCGGCATGGCGTCCCGCGCATTGGCGACGAGATTGACGAGCACCTGTTCGAGCTGGCCCTCGTCCATGCGTACGGGCGACAGGCCCGGGCGCGGCAGCAGGATCAGCTCGATGTTCTCCGTGATAAGCCGGCGGAGGACGGTTGAGATCTGGGGCAGGATCAGGTTCAGGTCCGTAACTCGCGGCGTTCCGGGATCGCGGCGCACGAAGCTGAGGAGGTGCGTCGTTAGCTCCCTGGCTCGGCCCGCGGACCTCTGTATGCCGAGAAGATGGCGTCGCGCCGGACTATCTTCCGGAACGTAGGGCTCCGCGAGCTCGGCGTAGCCGTGTATCGCCATGACGATGTTGTTGAAGTCGTGCGCGACGCCGCTGGCCAGCAGGCCGATCCCCTCGACGCGGTCGGCATGGCCTCGCTCCGATTCCGCGCGGGCCAGCAGGTCCCGCAGCCGCGCTATCTCGCCGCAGAGGGCCGCCTCGTGAGGAAGGCGGTCCAGATCGTCCAGCCGCACCCATCCCGTGGCGCCGGCCGCGACAAGGGCATTGCCGTCCGATTCGGTCCGGACGAGCGCGACCAGTGCGGGCGCGTGCTCTGCGTCGCGGACGGCAGCCAGAATCCCGTCGAGCTCGCCGCTCGCCACGATAACGTCCGGCGCTGCGCCTTCGCCCACGGGCTCTTCCGGCGCCGATTCGATGCTGTGTCCTGCCGCGCTGAGGAGGGTTGAAACCCGCTCGCGGATAATCTCGTCCTGAATATCGATCTTGATTCGCATGGCCTGCCTTATCGTCCCGTGATGTTGTGTGACAGTTCGCTATCGGCGAGCGGTTTCCTTTCCCGCGCCCGCCCATACCAGGGCTGCTCGATTGCTGGTTTCGGCCCCCTCTCCCGGCCCCCTCTCCCGGCCCCGGGGTCCGGCCCCCTTCGCTCTGCGAATTCCCCCGCCCCCAAGAACAGGGGAGAGGTGACAGACCGGAGGGTAGTACCGCCTCCCGCTTCGGTTTCCCGAACGGGCGGATAGAGATGGCGAGGAGGAGGCGAGCGTCTTTCGTCGTGATTCTATCGACCTGATTACCTGCTCTTTCCGGAGGATCAAATGAGGAATCGGCATCTCGTGGTCATCGTCGGCGCAGCGGTGGCTCTATTGCTGCAGGCCGGCTGCAATCCGCGCGACGCGGGCAACCTGGCCCAGGATACGCGCAAGATGGCGCAGGACACCGGTCAGGCTCTGGGCGGCCTGACGCTCGCGGGCAAGGTGGAGGCCGTGCTCTCCGTGGCCAAGGACGTGAACGTTACGGGACTGCACGTGGAGGCGCAGGACGGGGTCGTCACGCTCAGCGGTCACGTGGCATCCGGCGCGGAGCGCCGTAGAGTCGCGCGCATTGTGAATCTGGTTCGCGGCGTCGACAAAATCGTCAACAATATTCGGGTTCAACCGTAACGGGCGCGCGCCCGGTGCGGCGGCGCGGGCGGAGCGATCAAGCGGGCGGATGGGATCGCAGCTCCACGAGCTCGGCGTCGATCCGCCGCTCGAGCGCTTTCCAGGCCGCATCGTCCAGCAGGCCTCCGTGATGCGCGTCGAAATAGGCCGACTTCTCGGCCAGGAGCACGCTGCGCCTCACGGTTACGCGCTCTCTCTCGGAATCCGGATGGCGCCTCTCCATCTCGTCCTCGAGAGCTCCAAGGCGCGCCTCGTACTCCCTCCCGAGCAGGTCCAGCGCCCACACGGGATGCGTCTCTATCCCACGCAGGCGGTTCAGCTCCTGCAGCGCAGCGCGGCACGCCGCGATCTCCGCGGCGAGCCTCCGGTCCTCGTCGCGCTCGCGCGTCGATTTCGGCGTTCCCGTCAATCCCAGATGCCTGAGGAGCGGGGCCACCGTGAGGCCCTGCGCGAGCAGCGAGAAGAGGACCACCCCGAACGTGGCGGAGATGATCGCGTCGCGGTGCGGAAACGCCGGGCTGAGATCGAGCGCGAGCGCCATCGAGAGCGCCCCACGGAGACCGCCCCAGAAGAGAACGTGCTGCCATGAGCGAGGAATCGCGCCTCCCAGACGGTTCACGACGATCGAGAGCGGGTA